>MKWU01003068.1_pt1 | contig 22978 bp, 20 predicted proteins | sample 809101 | NCBI WGS metagenome assembly MKWU01 (sample SAMN05860141, study PRJNA318959) | sponge metagenome | host: Aplysina aerophoba | place: Slovenia: Piran, Adriatic Sea, Gulf of Piran | collected 2013-05-07 | reverse complement strand
GGATCGCGCGCGCGGCCCGCGCCGCGCCCACCTCACGGAGCTTCTCCCACCACACCGCCATCGCGCCCACGCCGGCGCGGGCGTATCCGTCGGCCGCCTCGGGCAGCGACCACTGATCGCGGGTGGTGAGCTGGTTGATGGAAAGCAGGCTCGGGTCGTGCGCGTCCACGCGTCGCCTCGCTCAGTACACCGACCGGCCGCCGGTCAGGTCGAACACCCCCCCGGTGGTGAACGTGCACCCGGGACCGCTCAGGAACGAGACCATCTCGGCCACCTCCTCGACCCGGCAGAGCCGGCCCATGGGGATCTTCGCCTTGATCCCCTCGATGTACTCCGGTGTCATCTCGCGCAGCAGATCGGTGTCGGCCATCGCCGGGGTGATGCAGTTCACGAGCACGCCGCTCGTGGCGAGCTCCTTGCCGAGCGACTTCGTGAGCGCGATGACCCCCGCCTTGGCGGCCGAGTACGGCCCCGCGTTCGCGTTGCCCTCCTTGCCGGCGACCGAGGCGATGTTCACGATCCGTCCCTCGCCGCGCTCGCGCATGTGCGGGACCACCGACCGGCAGCAGAGGAACACGCCGGAGAGATCGACCGCGATCACCCGCCGCCAGTCCGCGAGCGGATAATCCCAGATCGGAACCGTGGGGCCGTTCACCCCGGCGTTGTTCACGAGCACGTCGATGCGGCCCATGGCCGCCAGGGTATTGCGGGTCGCGGCTTCGACCGATTCCGGATCGCTCACGTCCATGCGTTCGACGTGCGCAGCCGGCTGGTCCGCATCCGGGGCGACGTCCCACGCGACGACGCGGCACCCGTCCCGGCCCATCCGTTCGGCGATGGCGCGCCCGAAACCGCGGGCTGCGCCGGTGATCACGACAACCTTGTCCCGCATCCTCCGTCCTCGCTCAGCCTCCGTCCTCGCTTCGCGGCTGCCGCCGGCAATGGCCACCCGCTCCATCGGCAGAGCCTTTTCGCACGGGCCGCGCTGCCCGCGATCGCCGGTGTCCACAGCCCTGCAACCTGGCCCAGCCTGCGCCGTACGCTCTCGTTCCCGGACCGATGTTGGCACAATACCGCCTCTGCGGAGGACCCATCATGCCCGAAAGCCCCGTACCGATCGGCCGCGAGGTGACGTTCACCAAGACCGTCAGCGAGAGCGACGTCTATCTCTACGCCGGCATCACCGGCGATTTCTCGCCCAACCACGTCAACCAGACCTACATGGAGCGCTCCGCCTGGGGCCGGCGAATGGCGCACGGCATGCTTCTCGTCGGATTCGTCTCCACCGCGTCCACGATGGCGATCGCGGATACCCGCGAGGACACCGGGGAAACGCCGGTGGCGGTCGGCATGGACCGGCTGCGGTTCCTGAAACCGGTGTTCATCGGCGACACCGTCACGGTGTCGTACCGCATCGAGGGCTTCGACGCGACGAAGCGGCGCACGGTCGCGAAGGCCGAGCTCACGAACCAGGACGGCGATCTCGTGGCGGTCGCGGATCACCTGCTGCAGTGGGTCAGCAACGAGTAGCGCATCGGGGCGCCCCTGCGCGGCCACACGCCCGCCAGCGCAACGTCTTTCCTCCACCAAGGCCGTCGCCCGCTTGTCCACGGCGGGCCTTGACGAGCGCGGGCTCGAGAACGCCTGCAAGCCATGCAACCGGTGGATAGGCTTCCGCCCGACCCGAACGGGAGTCACGCGGTCGATTCGTGCTCGGTGGGACCGCGATGCGCCGCCCCCTCCAACGCATGCTCGTCCACGGCGACCGGCGCGCCCCGAGCCGTCGACTCGATGATCGCGAGCGTCGTGGCGAGCGTTCGCAGACCGTCCTCTCCCGACACCCGCGGCGCATGCTCCCCGCGCACCACCCGGCAGAAGTGCCGGAGCTGATTCTTCAGCGCCGCGCGCGGTCCCGCGGCCAGGGTCCGGGCGCGGATCGGCTCGTGCCAGCTCGCCGGAACACCGTCGTCGTGCCGCCACAGCTCGAGCCGCGGCAGCGCGAGCGACCCTTCGGTGCCGAGGAAGCGGTAGCAGTTGCGGCCGGCGGGGGGGACGAGCGGATTCTCGCCGGTGCCGGACTCCCAGCTCCACGGAGAGGGCGTCGCGTCGGAGGCGACGATGGTGCCGACCACACCGCTCGCGAAGCGCAAGGTCACCGCCACCGTATCCTCCACCTCGTGGCCACGCAGCTCCGAGCCGCCCTCGGTGTACACGCGGACGATGTCGCCGCACAGGCAGCGCAGGAGATCGACGTCATGGATCAGGTTGATGAGCGCCGGCCCTCCGCCCGGACGCACGCGGCGCCACTCGACGTCGTAGTACGCATCGTGCTTGCGCGCCGCCCACAGGCATTGCACCGCCGCGAGCCGGCCGATGCGCCCGCCCCGGATTGCGTCTCGCGCGATGCCGACGGCCGGGTCGAAGCGGCGGTGGTGACCGACCGCGAGCGGCACGCCATGCTCCGCCGCCGCGGTCAGGAGGGCGCGACCCGATGCGACGGTGTCGGTAATCGGCTTCTCCACCAGCACCGGCAACCCTCGCTCCACGCACGCGATGCCGACCTCGGCATGACTGTCGTTCGGGGTGGCGACGATCGCGCCATCGAGCCGCTCGCGGGCCAGAAGCTCGCGACAGTCCCGGTAGAAGCGGGCTCCGTGTCTCCCTGCCGCCCCTGCGGCCGTCCGGCGCGCCGGACACCCGCGACAGTCCCGGTAGAAGGGTGCGCCGTTCCCCCCGCCCGCCGCAGCCGCCGCGTCCAGCGGATCCGCGACCGCGACGATCGCGCACTCGGGCTCCTCCTCGGCGAGCGCGAGATGACGCACCCCGATGCCGCCGGCGCCGAACAACGCCAGCCGAACCGGATCGACCATGGAGTTCCTCCGCACGCTATAGACGGCCCGACCGCCTTGTGCCGCTCGGCGAACCGGGCGCCGGCGGACGAGCCGCGCGCACTATTCGGCTTCCCCGCATCGCCTGTCAAACGCGGACGCTTCCCATGTGCATGACCGTGCGCGGGCGCGATCTCCGCCCGATGCCGGCACCGTTGCGGCCACGGTCCCCGCGACCCGCATCGAGACCGGTTTGCGAGAAGCGCGAGTTTCGATTCCCATAGGCGTTCCTGCCCGTCACCGGAACCCGGACATGACCGACGATCGAGCTCACGAGGCGGGCCGGCGCCTCGCGGAGGCGTGGCTCGCCGCGCGGCCGATGGACATCTTTCCCGAAGAGCTCCGCGCCCGCTCGCGCGCCGACGCGTATGCCATCCAGGACGCGATGGCGGCGGTGATCGGCGAGCCGGTCACCGGGTGGAAGCTCGGGGCGACCAGTCCGACGATGCGGGCCCGGGCCGGACACGACGGCGCGATCATCGGCCGCGTGTTCGAGTCCGTGACCTTCGCCACCCCGGCCGAGCTGTCGATGGCGCGCTTCCCCGACTCCCGGGTCGAGTGCGAGTTCGCGTTCCGGATGCGCGACGCGGTGCCTCCCCGCGCGCAGCCGTGGTCCGCGGCCGAGCTGGCCGAACGTGCCGTGCTGCACGTCGCGGTCGAGATCATCGGGAACCGCTATCCGAATGGCGTCGACGCGTTCAAGCCGACGACGAACGACGAGATCGCGGACAACGGGGCCGGGATCGGCTTCGTGTTCGGTCCCGCGATTGCCGACTGGCGCCGGCACGATCTCCGCAACTTGCCGATAGACATCCGGGTCGACGACCGGGAGCCGGCGGAGAACTTCCTGGGCGAGTGCCGGTGCGACCCGATCGAGGCGCTGGTGCAGGCGGCCGGAATTCTGGGAGAACGCGGGATCGGGATCGGGTCCGGCCAGTACGTCTCCACCGGTGCAGCGACCGATCCGCAGCCGGTGCGGGCGGGTTCCGTCGTGCGGGCGCGCTTCGCGTCGCTCGGCGCCATCGACATCGCGTTCGTCGACTGATGTTCGACTTCACCCCCGACGAGACGACCCGGCTCCTGCTCGACACGGTGCGCAGGTTCGTGCGCACCGAGCTCGTCCCGCTCGAAGAGGAGGTGGAACGCGACGGCGCACTCGCCCCGGAGCGTGCGGCGGAGATCTTCGCCAGGTCCAGGGCGCTCGGGCTCTACGCGATGAACATGCCGGACGAGCTGGGCGGCGGCGGGTTGAACGCGGTGCAGATCTGCCTCGTCGAGGAGCAATTCGGCCACACCAAGGACATCCTCATCCGCCGCGCGTTCGGCAACGCCTACGAGGTGCTGCTCGAATGCCGCGGTGAACAGCGCGAGCGCTGGCTCGCGCCGGTGGTGCGGGGCGAGCGGGTGTGCTCGATCGCGATCACCGAGCCGGACGCCGGGTCCGACGCGGCCGCCATCCGCACCCGCGCAACCCCGCACGGCGAGGGCTGGCGCCTCAACGGCGCGAAGCACTTCGTGAGCGACGGCCTGTTCTCGGACTTCTTCGTCGTCTCGGCCGTGACCGACGCGGATGCCGGCCGGCGCGGGATCTCGCTGTTCCTGGTCGACAAGACGACGGACGGGGTGCGGGTGGGGCGCGATCAGCCGATGATGGGGCTCGCCGGCACGAGCCACGTGGAGCTCTTCTTCGACGACGTGGCCCTCGGTCCCGAGTGCCTGCTCGGCGAGCGGGGCAGGGGGCTTGCGCTGATCTACACCACTCTCGGCCGCGTCCGGCTCGCCCACATCGGCGCGCGGGCCCTCGGCCTCTCGCGGCGGCTGCTCGACGCGATGGCCGGCTACGCGAACGAGCGCCGGCAGTTCGGTCAGCCGATCGGCGAGTTCCAGCTCGTCCAGCAGATGCTGGCCGACAGCGCGATGGAGATCGCGTCGGCCCGGCTGCTGATGCTGCACACCGCGTGGCGCATCGATCGGGGCGAGCCGGCGCGCGAAGGGATCTCGATGGTGAAGGTGCAGGCTTCCGAGACCCTCGGACGGGTCGCGGATCGCGCGGTGCAGATCTTCGGTGGCGCGGGGTATTGCAAGGATCAGCCGATCGAGCGGATCTATCGCGACGCGCGCATCTTCCGCATCTACGACGGCACCTCCGAGATCCACCGCGGCGTCGTCGCCCGCGGCCTGCTGGCGCAGGGCGTGGAGTCGATACTCCCCGAGTGAGGCGGGAACCCGTCCCCGTACGGACGCAGTCGTGTTCGATTCACACGTTGCGATGGCTCCGTAGCTCCGTAGGTCGGATTAGGGCGTGTTCACACTAACGCACCGCATCGACACTGTAGGTCGGCTTAGCCGATGGCGTAGGCCGACATCACGGCCCGAGTCGGGCGATGCGCCATGTCGGATTACGCTGCGCTAATCCGACCTACGGGTGTGTCGACCCCGATTCGGCCAGCGCCCCCAACCTGTACCAAGTCGGTGTTGCCGCTTCGGTGCATCACGATTCCACCCGCCGGACGCCACGGCGACACGGGACGTTCCGCAGACGCGATCCGGCCGGTCTTGTCGATACAATGACGGAACAATGACGAACCACACCGGCAGGCCGGCGCACGGACACAACGACCGCTTCCTCACCCGAACGGAGACCCCATGACCGAGCCGACCGACACCGACGGCACGGATGAACACCCCCCGCCGCTTCGCGGAATCCGGGTCATCGACTACAGCCACTTCCTCGCCGGCCCATTCCTGTCGCGCTGCCTCGCGGCGATGGGAGCGCAGGTCGTCAAGGTCGAACGCCCCACCGCCGGCGACGGCGGACGCGCGCATCCGTACTTCATCGACGGGCACAGCGGTTACTTCCTGCAGCAGAACATGGGAAAGCAGGGTCTGTGCGTGAACGTGCGCGATCCCCGCGGGCTCGATCTCATGCACCGGCTCGTGGACACCGCGGACGTCTTCGTCGAGAACTACCGCCCCGGTGCACTCGACCGGCTCGGGCTCGGCTACGCGGATCTCTCCGCGCGCAATGCGCGCCTCGTGTACTGCTCGATCTCCGCCTACGGCCACAGCGGGCCGGACGCCGACAACGCGGGCTTCGGACTCATCGCCGAGGCAAAGAGCGGCGCGATGGCCATGATCGGGGTCCCGGGCGAGGCGCCGCCGCTGTTCCGGATCGCGCTCGCCGACATGTACACCGGCATCCACGGAGTGGCCGCGGTCAACGCGGCGCTGCTCGGGCGGGCGACGAGCGGGCGCGGCCAGCACATCGATCTCGCGCTCTACGACTGCATGGTCTCGATGCACGAGTACGCGGTGCAGTGCTACACGCTGAGCGGCGGCGAGGAGGTCCCGGTGCAGACCGGCCACGACCTGCCCGAATCGACCGTGTACGGCGTGTTCCCCGGGCGCGACGGCTACCTCGTGATCACCGCCCAGACCGACGCCATCTGGCTCCGGCTCGCGAAGCTCCTCGGTGGGGATGCGCTCGCCGCGGACACCCGCTTCCGCGGCCAGGAGGGACGCAACGCTCACCGGGAGAAAATTCGAGCGATGATTCAGGCGTGGGCCATGGGACAGCCCTCGGTGCAGGCTTGCCTCGACGCCCTGGACGCGGCGGGGGTGCCGTGCGCAAAGGTGCAGGGGATCGACGACGTGCTCGCGGATCCGCAGATCCGGGCCCGGGGGATGGTGATCGAGCAGGACCATCCCGTGCTCGGCCGCATCCGGATGCCGAACTTGCCGTTCCGCTTCTCCGGCTACGAGCCCCCGGTACCCGCGGTCGCGCCAACGATCGGAGAGCACAACCGCAGCATCGCGGCATCGCTCGGGTACTCCGGCGAGGAGATCGCGTCGATGATCGCCGACGGCGTGCTCTACCAGGAAGACGATGCCGCCGACCGCGTGGCATGAGGAGGTGACGGCCATGTTCGAGGGATTCGCGACCGCGCGCATCGAGGCGAACGGTGTCGGCCTGCACGTGGTGCACGGCGGCAGCGGCCCCGCGGTGCTGCTCCTGCACGGATATCCGCAGACCCACGTGATGTGGCACAAGGTCGCCCCCGCGCTCGCGCGCACCCACACCGTCGTCGCGCCGGACATGCGCGGCTACGGCGACAGCGACAAGCCGAAGGCGGCTGCGGACGATCACGAGGTGTACTGCAAGCGCACCACAGCGAACGATCTCGTTGCAATGATGGACGCCCTCGGCCACCGGCGCTGGCACGTCGCGGGACACGACCGGGGCGCGCGGGTCGCGCATCGCATGGCCCTCGATCACGCCGAGAGGATCGCGAGCTTCACCTCGCTCGACGTGGTGGCCTCGCAGGCGGCATTCGAAGGCATGGACGCATCGCTCGCGTTCGCGTGGTTCCACTGGAACCTGATGCGCCAGCCGCATCCGCTGCCCGAGACCCTCATCGGCAACAGCGTCAAGGCGTACTTCGACTTCCTGATGGAGCGCTGGTGCGCGACCCCGGGCGCCCTGACCCCGGAAGCGTATGCCGAGTACGAGCGCTGCTTCTGCAACCAGGCGGCGGTCGATTCCACCTGCGCCGAGTACCGCTCCATCGAGCTCGATCTGCGGCACGACGACGCCGATCGCGGCCGCAGGCTCACCTGCCCGATGCTCGTGCTGTGGGGCACCGACACCACCAAGCGGCCCGGATGGCAGACCGGCGCGAAGCTCGACATGCTCGCCACCTGGCGCGAACGAGCGCAAAGCGTGCGCGGGCACGGACTCGAATGCGGCCACTTCGTGCCCGAGGAACGGCCCCGCGAGGTGGTCGAGGCGATGCTCGACTTCTACACGGAGATCGAAGGCGCGGCATAGCGGCCACCCGCACGGAGAGCCCAGCGTGATTTGCGAAAGTGAACACTCACACGCGGTATCCGTCACGACCGGCCGAACGATGAGCTCGCGCAACGAGCCCCTGTTCGCGACAGGACGGACCCGAATCGATCGGACCGAGGGTACGCGGACGGGACGGGATCCGCTGTGTGTGAGCGATCACTTACAAGTCTTGAATACGCCGGCGAATCAACAATGTAGCCCGGTGCCACGCCCCGGAGCCCGACACCCATGACCCGAACCTGGCTGGACTGGCGTGGCGATGCGCCGCTGCCCACCTCCCTCGCGGCGACCGGCCGGGAGCGCCTCGCCGTGCTCGAATCGGGCGATGCGGGCGCAGACGCCGACGCGCTTCCGGGCGACGCCGCCCGGGTGCTCGCCTGCTCGGACTTCGTCTTCTCGAGCTGCGAGCGGCACCCGGCGATGTTCGCCGATCTCGTCTCGAGCGGGGACCTCGGAGCGCCGTACCCCGCGCCCCTGACCGCAGCCGCCGACCGGCCGTCGTTGCACGAGCGGGCCGAAGCGGCGGCCGGGGCCGCCGGGACCATCGAGGCCCTGATGGTGAACCTGCGACGCCTGCGGCGGCGCGAGATGGTGCGCATCGCATGGCGCGACATCGGCGGCCTCGCGGACTTCGAGGAGACCGTGGGCGACACCTCGGACCTCGCCGACGCGATCATCGGCGCGAGCGTCGGCCGGCTCCACGAATGGCAGTGCGCCGACCTCGGAACCCCGATGGGTCACGCCAAAGAGCCCCAGGAGTTCGTCGTCCTGGCGCTCGGCAAGCTCGGCGCGAGCGAGCTGAACTTCTCCTCCGACATCGACCTCATCTTCACCTTCCCCGAGAACGGACACACCGAGGGCGGAAGGCGAAGCGTCGACAACGACCGTTTCTTCCTCCAGCTCGCTCGAAAGCTCATGCGGGTGCTCGGCGAGCCGACCGCGGACGGCTTCGTCTACCGCGTCGACATGCGGCTGCGCCCGTTCGGCACCCAGGGGCCGCTCGTGCTGAGCTTCGATGCGCTGGAGGAGTACTACCAGACCCACGGCCGCGACTGGGAGCGCTACGCGCTCATCCGTGCCCGCGCGGTCAGCGGCGACATGGTGCTGGCGGCGGAGCTGCTGGAGCGGCTGCGCCCGTTCGTGTACCGGCGCTACATCGACTTCGGGACGCTGCAGTCGCTGCGCTCGCTCAAGGCGGTGATGGAGCAGGAGGTCGCCCGCAAGGGCATGGAGCACAGCGTGAAGCACGGCCCCGGGGGGATCCGGGAGGTCGAGTTCACCGCGCAGGCGTTCCAGATGGTGCGGGGCGGGCGAACGCCGGCGCTGCGCTACCGGCGCCTCCTCACGGTGCTGGAGCGTCTCGGGGAGCTCGAGCTGCTCCCGGCCCATGCGGTCGCGTCGCTCGGCGCCGCGTACCGGTTCCTGCGCGCGGCCGAGCACCGGCTGCAGCAGGTCGCCGATCGGCAGGAGCACATGCTTCCGGTGGACGAACCCGGGCGAGAGCGCATCGCCGCAGCCATGGGCTACGCGAGCTGGGACGCGTTCTCCGAGCGGCTTCAGCGGCACCGCCGCAACGTGGACGAGCAGTTCGCGCAGGTGTTCGGCGAGGAACGCGGCACCGACGCCGCAGGCGCGGGCGATCCGCTGGGAACCCTGCTCGCCGAGTCGACCGACGAGGCGACCGGCGTGGCCCTGCTGGAGGAGGCGGGGTTCCCCGATGCGCGCGAGGCGTGGTCGATCCTCGCGCGACACCGCGACGCCATTGCGCTCAGGATGCCGGATGCGCTCGCGCACGAGAGGATGGCCCGTCTCCTGCCCGACCTGATGCGCGCGGTCGCGGCGCACGGCGATACGCCGACGACGCTCGACCGGGTGATGTCGGTGGTCGAGTCGGTCGCGAAACGCAGCGTCTATCTGGCGCTGCTCGTGGAGCGCCCCGTCGCGCTGTCGCAGTTCGTGCAGCTCTGCGCCGCGAGCCCCTGGATCGCCCAGCTCCTCGGGCGCCACCCGGTGCTGTTCGACGAGCTGCTCGATCCGCGCACCCTCTACGCGCCGCTCGCTCCCGACGAGCTCGACCAGGACATCGCCGAGCGCCTCAACGCCCTCGACGACCCGGACCGGGAGCACGAGATGGACTGCCTTCGCCAGTCGAAGCAGGCCAACGTCCTGCGGGTGGCGGCGGCGGATATCTCGCGCCGGATCCCGTTGATGGTGGTGAGCGATTACCTCACCTGGATCGCGGAGGCGATTGTGCGCGCCGCGCTCGCGATCGCATGGCGCGACATCACCGCCCGCCACGGACGACCGGCGTCGATGCCCGAAGACGCGGCCTTCGCGCCCTATGCGGTCATCGCCTACGGAAAGCTCGGCGGCATCGAGCTCGGCTACGGCTCCGACCTCGACCTGGTCTTCGTGCACGACGACGACCCGTACGCGATGACCACGGGGACGAAGCCCATCGATCTCGCCACCTTCTACGCCCGCCTCACCCAGCGTCTCATCCACACGCTGACCACCCTGACCCCGCAGGGCGCGCTCTACGAGGTGGACCCGAGGCTGCGTCCGGACGGATCGAAGGGGGTGCTCGTCAACACGCTGGAAGGCCTCGGCGAGTATCTGCGGGAGAAGGCGTGGACCTGGGAGCACCAGGCTCTGGTGAGGGCCCGCGCCGTGGCCGGCGACCCGGCACTGGGGCGCCGATTCGCCGAGCTCCGCAGGGACATCCTGCTGCGCAACCGGGATGGGGACGCGTTGCGCGACGAGGTGCGCACGATGCGCGAGCGGATGCGGACCGAGCTCGGCTCGGGTCGCTCCGGCCGATTCGACCTGAAGCAGGACCCCGGCGGAGTCGCGGACATCGAGTTCATGGTGCAATACGGCACGCTGGGCTGGGCTTCGCAACTCGGCGCCGACCTCGACTGGACCGACAACATTCGCCTGCTCGAAGGATTCGAACGGACCGGGTTGATGCCGGTCGAAGACGTGTCCCTGCTCGCCGATGCGTACCGCGCCTTCCGGGGACGGATTCACGAGCTCTCGCTGCAGGACTCCGAAGGTGTGGTCGGCGACGAGGAGTTCGCCGAGTTCCGGGAATCGGTGATCGCAATCTGGAACCGGCTGATGGTGGCCTGAATCCGGATTGACGTGCGGGTGCCGCGGGCTCTTCAACCGCCGGGGCGCCGCGGACGGGCGAGGGGTTGGCAGGCGGGTGTGTCTCCGCCGCCCTATAATCGCGGTCGAGCCCCCGGCACGGGATGACGCAGGAGGGAATCGCGGTGAAGCAGCGCACGGCCGGCGCACACGGCCTCGTCGAGCCCAACGCGGAGAACCGGTACGCGGTCACGCGCGCCGATCTGCCGCTGAGCTGCCCGATGCCGGGCATGTCCCTGTGGAACTCGCATCCGAAGGTCTACCTGCCGATCGAGGACCAGGGCACCGTGAAGTGCCCCTACTGCGGGGCGGACTACGTGCTCGAGGAACAATGACGCCCGGTCCGCGCATGCGCCGGATGCGGAGCGGCGGCATCGAGCGCCCCGACCGTCGCGCACGCGGGCTCGTCGGCGACGGACACGACGCATGAGCGCGGGCTCCGGCGACAGCAAGGCGATCTACCTGCGGCTGCTGCGCCACGTGGTGCCGTACTGGCGGGTGTTCGCGCTGGGGACGGTGATGATGATCGTGCTCGGGCTGACCGAGCCGGCGTTTCCCTGGATTCTCGAAAGGGTGGTCAGCAGCTTCGAGGAGCGCGCGGTCGACAGCGTGCCCCTGTATGCGGCGTTGTTCCTCGGCGTGTTCCTGGTCCGCGGGGTGTCATCGTTTCTCTCGGTATACGCGCTCGAATCGGTTGCGGCCCGCCTCGTGCTGGATCTTCGCCGGGACATGTTCGGCCGACTGATGCGCATTCCGGCCCCTGCGTACGACAACGTCGCCTCCGGGACGCTCATCTCCAAGGTCACCTACGATGCGCAGCAGGTCACCGATGCCGCCACCCGTGCGGTCACGGTGCTCGTGCGCGACTCCGTCGCGGTGGCCGGGCTTCTCGGGTACATGCTGTGGATCGACTGGAAGCTCACCCTCATCGCGCTCGCGACCGCTCCGCTCGTCATGGCCGTCGTCGTCTACTTCAGCCGGCGGCTGCGCCGGATGGCGCACGGGGTGCAGCGCACGATGGGCGACGTCACGCATGTCCTCCAGGAAAGCATCGAGGGGCACAAGGTGGTCAAGGTGTTTTCCGGCCAGGACTACGAAACGCGGCGGTTCACGGACGCGGCGAACCGGGTGCGGCGATATCAGGTGAAGTTCGCCGCGGCCGGTGCCGCGACGGCGCCGATCGCGCAGATGGTGACGGCCGTCGCGCTGGCGATCATCCTGCTCCTGTGCGCGCAGCGGTTCGAGACCGGCGCGATCGCCATCAGCGACTTCGTGAGCTTCTTCACCGCGATGGCGCTGCTGTTCTCGCCCATCAAGCGCCTGACCCGCGTGAACGCCCTGATACAGAGGGGGATTGCTGCCGCCGCAAGCGTGTTCGCCATGATCGACGCCGCGGTGGAGACGGATTCCGGCTCGGTCCGGATCCGGCGCGCCGAAGGGCGGCTCGAGCTCGAAGCGGTCACGTTCCGCTACCAGGACGACGCGGGGCCGGCGCTCGACGCGGTGTCCCTCACCGTCGAGCCGGGGGAGACGGTGGCGCTCGTCGGGCCGTCGGGAAGCGGCAAGACCACGATTGCGGGGCTCATCCCGCGGTTCCACGACCCTGACGGCGGCAGTGTGCGACTCGACGGGGTCGACCTGCGCGACGTCACGCTGGAATCGCTGCGCGCCAACGTGGCGTTGGTCAGCCAGGACATCGTGCTGTTCGACGACACAGTAGCCGCGAACATCGCCTACGGCGCGGCCGCCGACGCCCCGCGCGAGGCGATCGTGGGCGCAGCACGGGCCGCGCATGCTCTCGAGTTCATAGGGGCGATGCCGCAGGGGATGGACACGATCATCGGGGAGCGCGGCGTGAAGCTCTCCGGGGGCCAGCGCCAGCGGCTCGCCATCGCGCGCGCGGTGCTGAAGGATGCGCCGATCCTCATCCTGGACGAGGCGACTTCGTCACTCGACAGCGAGTCGGAACGGCACATCCAGGAGGCGGTGGAGGCGTTGCGCGCGGGACGTACCACGCTGGTGATCGCGCATCGGCTGTCAACCATCGAGGGTGCCGACCGCATCGTGGTGATGGAGCAGGGCCGCATCGCCGACATCGGAACCCACGCCGAGCTGATGGCGCGCAACGGGCTCTACGCGGGACTGCACCGGTTCCAGTTCTCGCGCCGCGAGGCGCCGATGCGGGCGGCGAGCAATCAGTGAGCGGGGTGCGGGACGAGATCTGTCGTTGTCCCGAAACACCTAACCGCCGGATGCGTGCAGTGAGCGGACGGACCTATTCACGATTTCTGGGCGGTACTCGAAACACGGCGGTGCCGCGCTGCGGGTGATGATGTGCCCTGTGTTCCCAGCGATCACCCCGCCAAACGAAAAAAACGTGGCTTGTCGCTTGCCGGATGTTGGCCAAATGCTCTCGTACCATCGACTATTCGTAGCGCAGTATCGTTCGTTTTGGAAGAATGTTCTTATGCGTTCCCTGCGTGGATCCGCTTGCCGTCAAAGGCGTCGTTCAGACATCCAATGGGGCGCATCGGTGGGTGGTGACCATGTGGGCGTATTCTCGTCGACGGGGCTGTGAACGATGCGACGGCTGTTGAACAGATTGGTCCTCCCTCTTGGCCTCAAGATCATCAAGAGTTATCAGGCTGATTTAGTATATCAGCACCACTACGCTGGCGGCTACGACGAGTATCGTGCGACCCAGATCAAGTACAACCGGCGCAAGTTGCACAATGTATGGGCCGATGACACGACGCTGTCGGCGATCGTAGATGATCTCAGGGTTCACGGTCTCGGAAAGACTGGCATCTGCCACGGGGCACGAAACGGGTTTGAGGTAAGGTGGCTCCACGAACGCCTCGGTGGCGACGTGATCGGTACGGACATTTCGGAAACCGCAACCCAGTTCCCACAAATGCTGGTGTGGGATTTCCACGAACCCAACCCGGATTGGGAAGGGAAGTTTGATTTCGTCTACACCAACTCGCTGGATCAGGCTATGGAACCGAGTCGCGCGCTCGACAGTTGGGCGAAACAAGTCGCGCCTGGGGGTCGGATTTATATCGAACACACCATCGCACATTCGGCAAGTCACGCGGGACAAATGGATCCGTTTGGCGCCCATCCGATGGTAATGCCGTATCTATTTTTTGTATGGGGACGTGGGAAGTACCGGATGGTTGATATTCTCGAAATCGACGCCAAGCAAAACAATGGTCTTCAAGCCTGGATCTTTGTACTAACCAAGCTCGATGTCTGAAGGCGACAGCCGTTGAATTGGGAGTTCCAATCATCTACGGTCTCGCAATTGCTCGCCGGGTCGTTGAACCACTCTGTGTCCTCAGCGAAGAAGAGGCTCTCGAAAATCTGGAGATGTCGATGAGGATCGTCCTCATCAGTCTGGAACACGCAACGGAGCGACGCCGCCGGATGGGAGACGAGTTCGCCCGGGCCGGTCTCGACTACGAGATCTGGCCCGCGAAGGATGCAAGGACGCTCACCGACGAGGACCGCGCGTTCGTGGACCACGCCGCGCGGGAACGGCTCGGTCTTCACCCGATTCCGGACGGGTCGCTGGCGAATACCCTGAGCCAACGCGCCGCCATGCAGGACCTTGTCGATAACGGCCCCGAGCTGATGGCGGTGTTCGAGGACGATGCACGGTTCGACGACGCACTACCGGCCGTCTTGCAGGAGTTGGAATGCCGATCCGACAGATTTGATATCGTCAAGCTGCAGAGACGCAACATGCGCCGTCCATTTTTTCCAGTCATCCCGTTGGGAACGGGGCACCGATTGGGACGAGTTCGCTTTTCGGATTTCGGCTCTGAGGGGTACGTAATCACCCGCGGCGCTGCGCAGCTTCTACTGGCGCGTACGCCGCGCATGGTTCGGGAGATCGACCATGTTCTGTCGCGATTTTGGGAGAACGGCCTCAATGTCTTCTACGTCGATCCACCCGTCGCCAGGGAAGATGGGGCCGACGACTCTCAGATTCACGTCTCGCGCCACAAGGAACGACTGGCACATCGCGGTGAGAGGCTTCGCCGGCCAGCCATACTGGCAAGGCGGCTCCGGTCCATTATCATTGGCGACATCCGGCGGCGAATTGCATTTCACCGACTTCGGCAGTCGGATCACCCAAATACACGATTCGTCGGCAAATGATTGGTCGCGTTTGCGTGTGAAGGTCCGAAAGTATTGTTGAGAACGCTTCCGTTGGCGAGGACGGACCCAGTGACATTTCCGGAATTCAAATATCAATACCTTGATAGAGGAGTTGAAAGATTCCAAATGGCACTCAATTTGCTCAGGGCCATCGTGCCGTCGACCCGAAAGCCCGTCTACGTGAGACAAGTTGGCGACAAATTCATTATCGAGGTTGATAGACAAGTCATGGCCGCCCCATGGATCGGTAGATGGCGCTTCTATCGATGGGGTTTCGATGTGCGACTGAATGCTGTGTGCCGTCGCTATGGTCTCGATGACTTGTATCCCGGGGACGAAGATGAGTGGGTCATTGATGTCGGCGCATACATGGGTGAGTGGTCGCTGTACATGCTCAACAAGGGATTTAACGTTCTCGCTGTCGAACCCGATCCGAGTGCGGCCAATTGCCTAGCGGAAAATCTGACTCGCCATGGCCCCCATAGGAAGCAATGGTTGCTTGACACACGTGTCTGTCACAACTACCAGGGAGATGTAACCTATCATTTGGAGCCTCACACTGCCGATAGTTCGATATTTCCGTCCATCGATCGACCCAGTAAACCGGTCACGCTAGTCGCCGCGACGCTCGACGATATCGTTGCTGAGCAAATTGGCGACAAGACAATCGGGGCTCTCAAGATGGATGCGGAAGGTGCGGAACCGGAAGTACTGGCTGGCGCGTCCAAATTGCTCAGCCGGTGCCCTCGGGTCGGCATCGACGCAGGCTGGGAACGGCAAGGCGAATCAACCGTCGAGGAATGTCGACGAATTCTTGGCGAATCAGGGTTCACGCTCATTGCGAACGACGATTGGGGTCTTTCTTCGGCCATCGTTGCAGGTTGGCGGCACACCGACAACGCTCCCAATTTTTGTCGCTGAACCGTTTGAAGATGACGGCGGAGACTTACAATGCGAAGGAATGCCGCGTGGACTGGATGTAGGTTTGTCTATCCTGGAGTTGACAGAGCGTGGGCACCCAAGCGAACCTGCTTGACCGACACAGATTCCAAGCGGTGTCGTAGCGACGCGGATTTTGGGGTTGCGAACATTCGATTCAAAACGCGGACAATCACACGTTCGCGTAAGTCAGACCAGCAGATCGGACTACGCTGATGTCCGGCGTTTCCTGCGGTCATTCTTGAGGAGACGATGAACGATCATTCGAGGACGTACATCACGGGACAATGCCGCCATTTCCAGCGTCGAGATTGTTGCGAGGCTATGGTGACGTTGCGAACGCGCTGCATCTCGGCTCAACACGATTAGGCTCTCGATCCTACCGGGAACTACGGTGCCTTGGGACCAAGCGAGCAAGCGTATAAAATACAGACTATTGCGCCATCTGCCGGGAGCATTTGGACACCGCTACGAATGCAAGCACATGCTCTGGACGAATGGTTTTGAGGACGCGGTACGGCGCTCCAACGGAATGACATGTATCGATTTGGGCGCCAACGTAGGTGTGTACACCAGAAAGATGGCGTCGGGCACAAAACGGGTGATCGCCTTCGAGCCCGATCCTTGGACAATCGGGAAGCTGGAAGCAAATGTTGCGGATCTGAAAAACGTCAGCATCGAAAAAGTGGCTGCGGGTACATGCGAACGAACGGTTCTTCTCTATCGGCATACTCGTTTCGAGCAAGATCCGGTCTTCCATTCCGAATCGAGCTCCGTAGTCGCCAGCAAGAACAATGTGACGGAAGAGAACACCGTCGAGGTCCGCCAAATTGACTTTATCCGTTATCTTGAAGATATCGGAGAGGAAATCGGCATCCTGAAGATAGATATCGAAGGTGCGGAGGTTGATCTTCTGGAGGCACTATTCGACAGATCCGATATTCTGAATCGCATCAACCATATTTTCGCGGAAACGCATGAAGGCCGGATCCCAGGACACAAGCGCCGCGTGAAGGCCCTCCGTATCAGAGCATTTCGCATGGAGCGGCCGTACGTCAACCTGTATTGGCGGTGATATGTCCTCGGAATTCACACCCACACTGATTTCCCGCAACAGGCTCCAGGCGTTGTCCTGCCAACCCCGGGTCCAGCGGCACGAACAACCTGTTCGCACCGCGGAGATTCACTCGTTCGCCTGAATCGGATCAGCAATTCAGACTATTCCGACGTTCGTCGGTTCTTGCGGTCATTTCGTAGCAGGCGACGAAAGATCATGCGACGCCGCATATCCCGAGATACCGCCGCCATCACCTGCCTCGCCAAAGTTGCCGGGCTATGGCGGCGTTGCGAACGTGCAGCATCTCGACTCGGCGCGATAAGGCTCTCAACCCTCGCAGGACGCACCACTGGAGGATCGACATAGAGCACATTGAGGCCGTTGTCCCAGAATCGGGTAAGCACTTGGTCGATCTCGCGCACCATGCGGGGAATGCGTTCGAACAGATTCGCTGCCGCAGTTCGAGTGATAACGTAACCGCACGATCCTGGACAAGCGAACCGAACCCGGCCGAGGGTGTGTCCGGTTGGCAAATGCACCGCTGGAAAGTACGGCTTGTGAGGATGGCCTCGATTGAGCATCACGATATCGAAACGACCTGCATTCCGAGTCAATGCGTCAAGCACCGCAGGCAGCTTGGGGTCGAGGCGCGCGTCGTCCTCGAATATCGCGATCATCTCCAAGTCGGACGCCAGCAGATTGCGCCAAACCGCGCGCTGACTCAACGTATTGGCGAGAGATCCGTCAGGTACCGGATAGAGGCCGAGTGAATGCCTGGTCGTGGCGTCGACGAACGCCCGGTCCGATTTGGTCAGCTTCTGCCCATCGACGGCTGGCCACACTTCGTAGGTCAGACCGACTCGGCGAAATTCTTCCGTGATTGCCCGAAGCCGGTCCGTAGCCCGAGGTAGGTTGATGATGACGCATTTCACTCCGAAAAGACTCCGTTCTGCTGGGCGTGAACCGCGCCGGTCAGTCCGGAGGCTCCGGACCTTGAGAGACTGGAACGATGAACACCGCGACAAGATACTCCCGGGAACTCCGGGAACAGGCAGTCCGGCTGGTTCTGGAGTATCAGGATGGCCATGGTAAACACTATCCTATCGTCCTCTGCAATTCTCGCACGCCACGCTTCTTCGGCGGCGCTCGAGTTCTTGTGGTGATTGCTCAGCGGAGAAATGCAGACGGATGGCCTGGATCTGTTCACCGAACAATACGGTCACCTGACCAACATCAGCCAAGCGGGCCAAGTGGCCATGCGTGAAATCGTTCACGCCGCCTTGCGTCGGATTGAGCGCGATCCCAAGGGCGTGCCCGTCAGGCTCTATCCGTACACACGGACCGCTACGGAGAACGCGCCGACGACGGTGGTCATCGATCCCGCACTCTCCGCTGGAAGGCCTGTCATCAGGGGCACCGGAGTTGCCACCCAGCTTGTCGCAGAACGTTACCGGGCTGGCGAGTCCGTGAACCAATTGGCGCAGGACTACGAGCGCGATGCGGCGGAAATCGAAGAAGCGATCCGATGCGAATTCATGCTCCCGCTGGCAGCATGAAGAGCCCGTATTCTTTCTGGACCGCAGCCTGGGACGACACATCATCGCCGACGCGCTCCGCTCGGCAGGAAGGAGGACTTCGCCAACGACTGCGGTCTATTCACCCCGCCTCGCCTTCCTCCACCAGCAACTCCCGGTACAGCGCGTTGAGCGCTGCCGCCTCGTCCTCGATCCGGAATCCTTCCTCGACACGGCGGCGCGCCGCCACCGACCACTGCCGGAGCGTGTCCGGCGACGCGAGCGCCTCCTCCACCGCCGCGCGCATCCGCCCGACATCCCCCGGCGGAACCAGGTGGCCCGTCCCGCCGTCCTCCACCAACTCGTCGAAGGCGCCGACCGCCGTCGCGATGACCGGAACGCCGCATGCCATGGCTTCGAGCGGAGTGACGCCGAAGCCCTCCCAGCGTTGCGGGGCGACGAAGAGATCGAGCGCCTGGTACCAGCGCGGCATCGCGTCCACCGGCGCTTCGGACAGGAAGCGGATGCGGTCCTGGAGCCCCGCCCGGGCCACGCGGTCGCGCAGCGATTGCAGAAACGGCTGGTGGCTCGCCGTCGCGCGGCCCATGACCAGGGCCTGGGCCTCGGGGTGATGCGGCAACACCTCCAGCATCGCGTCGACGAAGACGTCCGTGCCCTTCTGGCGGCGGATGCGGCCGAAGCACCCGATGGTGAAGCCCTCGGACAGCCCGAGGGCGCGCCGGAGCACGCGCCGGTCGGCAGGCGAACGGAACACCGCCGCGTCGATGCCGTGAAGAATCACCCGCGAGGGGCGGCGCAGATAGGACGCGGTGCGCTGCGAGGTGGAGACCACGGCGTCCATGCGCGCGATCAGCCACCCGGTGTAGCGGGTGTGGCGGCGCTGCGACGCGGAGGTGAACACGAGCTTCAGGCGCTTGCGCATCACGTGGCGCAGGAGCAGGCCGAGCAGCATCTCGGTGTTGCGCCGCGCATGCCACACGCGACGCTTCGGGCCGGACATCAGGAGCACCGAAGTGAGCGGCACCCGGGGGACGTGCGACGGCAGGCCCGGTCCGGTCGCCGCGATTCCGATCGTCCGGGCCTGCACCGGCAGCAGGCGCGCCACGGTTGCCGTGACGCCCGACAGGCGCCGCTTCAGGTTCGGCGCGATCACCTCAATCCGATCGAGCGTCAACGGGAGTTCCTGCGCCATTGCCCACCCAGGCCAATTCACTGGCGAAGTTGTAGGGCGGAATGGCGCAGCGTAATCCGACATGTGCGGCCCGGGAAGCGCAGGGTAGATGTGATGTCGGAATACGCTGCGCTAATTCGACTTCCGGACTGCGCACGCCCCTGCCGGCTCGCCTCCGCCGATACGAGTGTCCGGTGGGTCGTCCACCAGATAGACCACGGACTCGCCGATCGTGATCGGCTCCCCTTCAGACAACTTCATCGCCCCGCCGACGATGTCGAGGGCCTGCTTGCGCTCGGGCATCGCGACGGTCGCCTCGCGGCCGCTGCACCAAAGGGCCAGTACCTCGGTGCCGTTGTTGCGCGCCTGCAGCCGGAAGTGCCCCAGCTCGTCCTGCCGATCAAACCGCTCGATGCGCGCTCCGTTGAACAGCCGGCACAACGTCGCGAAGCCGTGGAACGCGGGACGCTTTCGCACCACGCCGCCCCGGTTGTCGATCAGCCCGTAGCCGGGTGCGACCAGTTGATGCCAGTAGCAGGCGGCCACCGACCCGCTCGCCAGGGCCAGCAGGTAGTACCGCACGAGGTAGTGGAGCTGCTCGCGCTCGCCCACGCGGCAGTGGTCCATGGTCGGCGAGTAACGCCCGGTGTCCGCGAGCGGCCAGTTGACCTCCGTGATCCACAGCCGCGCATCGGCCCCGTTCACCTTGTTCCCGCTCTCCATGATCCGGCGTAGCACTTCGATCTTCCTCTCCAGATCGAATCCCATCTGCCGGTTCTCGGGGGCGCCGCGCCGATCGACATAGAGCAAGGAGGCGTAGCCGTCGTAGCCGAAGCGGTAGCCGTTGCGAAGCGAACGGCAGTGATCGAGCAGGTCGAAGTCGATGATCGCGCCCCCGAGCAGCCGAATGTGCGGATACTTCCGATTGCGAAGATCCCACGCCACCTTGAAGAACCCGAGCCACTCGTCGACGGACACGAATCCCCACTTGAGCCGGTTGACCGCGTTGCCGATCTGATACCACTCCACGATGCCGGAGAGAGAGGCGAAGATCCTCTCCAGCGCCGACTCGAGCCTTGAGGGGTCTTCGATGGTGCTTCGATCCTGAAGAATGATCACCAGGACCCGGTACCCCGGAAACTGTCGAATGAAGTCCACGTAGTCCTGCAGGTTGTCGATGTCGGAAAACGGAATTCGCACCGCGATGCGGCGCAGGTTCAGCGTCCCGACGATCGCGGCGAGCTCCGCGCCGGAGAGGATCTTCTTGTCTTCGAACGGACGTTCCAGGTTGACGCAGAGCCCGATGCCGTCGTCGTTCGCAGGGGCGGGGGCCGTCTGGTGCCGAACGACGGCGCCGACCACCGGCCGGGGAAGGAGAAACACCGACGACAGGTTCCTGAGCACGCCGCCGAGGCTGCGCCAGCGGAGTGCGCGCTTGACGCGCCGGTCGAGCGTCGCCGGCTGGTCGGAGTAGCCGTCCCACCTGAAGATCGACTTGTCGACAATCATCGCGCAGGGTGCGATCGGGCTTCTCGATGCGGGCGAAAGGCCCAGGTCCGCTCACATCTCCGAGAGGTGGCCGCTCTTCGCGGAGCGGCGCAGCATCCTGCGATAGGAACGCCGCCGGACGATGTTCTTGTGGATCTGGTGGCGCTTGCGTCTCAGCCACTGCACGGGACGAAACGAGACCTTTTCGGGCAGGCTACGCGCCTTTTTTGAGGACCGGCCCTGGTCGTCGTGGAGAACCACGGGAGGATCGATGGAGCACACGATGAGCCCATGGGTCCAGTGTTCGTACAGCGCATGGTCCGCGAGCTGGGCCATCCGCGGGATGGAGGCGATGAGGCGCCCTGCGGCTTCCCGGGTGATGACGTAAGCCAGCGCGCCCGAGTCGACCGGCCGCACGAACCCCAAGGCCGATCCGCCGAATCGGGACACAGGCACGAACTTCCGTTTCAACTTGACCCGGTGCAAGTAGATCAGGTCGAACGGCCCCGCGGCGCCGCGCTCGATCCTATCGAGCACGTCCGGCAGGTCGTCCCCGATGGCGATGTCGTCTTCCAGGATCAGGGCCATCGACTCGGTGCCTTCAGCCACCATCCGCTGCGCTTGGCGGTGGCTGAGCCAGCAACCGATCGATCCAGGGGAAAACCGCAGGCCCCGCGCCGCATGGGCGGCCCGATCGAGCAGGCGTTCGTGGTGGGGCTCGAGCCAACGCCCGTCAACGGCGCGGAGTCGTTCCCAGCGCATACCGAGCTCCGCCAGACGGCTCTCGATGCGTGAACGCCGGTGGACGTCAGTGTCTAGGTTTATGACGATGATGCGCACGGTCGTTCTCCGTCGTCGCGATTCGGGTTCGGCTCGCAGGTGCGGCGCTAACGGGCGAGGATCGATGCGGCACGGTCACCGGCGAAACCACGAGAGCGCCTTCTTCATCCGGCGTCTTGCTACCGCGAATCGACGCTGCTCCGTCGCGAGCCGCGAGCAGAATTCGTCCGGGTCCGCTCCGACGAGCCTCGCATATTGCCAGCCGATGATTCTCAGGCAATCGTCTCTCGTGGTCAGGCGCGCCAGTCCCGATATACGGTCCTTCATGTCGAGATGCCGGAAGCGCAGGCGATTGAGATCGACGAGCGCGAATTCGATGCCGCCACTCTTCGATCGGGCCAGGATGTTCCCCGGATTGTAGTCGAGGTGCAGCACCCCGCGGTCGTGCTGCGCCGCCGTGAACCGCGCCAGCGCCGTCAGGATCTCCTGCGCATCGGCGCCGGAACGGAAGCCGTGCCACAGCACCGCTCCCAAGTCATGGTCGTGCGGCCAGTAACGACACACGTAGTAGCTTCGGCGCAGACACCGGTAGTCCTCGTACTCGATGCAGGCCACCGGGTCCGGCGTGCCGATGCCCAACTGCGCCAGCTTCTCCGCGTTGGTCATGCACCGCCGGGCCTTCGATCGCCGCAGGTTCGCGTAGACGAAGCCTCGCACCCTCGCGGGCACCGCAAACGCCTTGACGGCGACCTCGATCGGTTCGCCTCCAGGACCGGAGAGCCCGAGACGCTTGATGAGGTTGCGCCCCGAGTGCAGCGTCACGCCCTCGCGCTCGAAGCGCCGGGGCAGTTCGCCGATCTGCGCGCGGCAGTCCCGGTACGGCTCGGCGATGCACGTCCGGGTCACCGTCACGGGCGCCGGGCTCCGGTGGCATCGTCCGGACCCGCCGCGCCG
>MKWU01003066.1_pt1 | contig 22993 bp, 21 predicted proteins | sample 809101 | NCBI WGS metagenome assembly MKWU01 (sample SAMN05860141, study PRJNA318959) | sponge metagenome | host: Aplysina aerophoba | place: Slovenia: Piran, Adriatic Sea, Gulf of Piran | collected 2013-05-07 | reverse complement strand
CCGCTGCACCACCATTGCCAGGAACGATTTGAGCTTGACGTTGGCCATCGAAAAGCGCGCCAGGGCCCGGTCGGCGGCGTGGCGCAGTTCGAGCCGGGTCCAGGTCAGGGCCGCGAGCACGGCGTTGACGTGGAAGTGGTGGCGCTCCGCGGTGCGGGCCTGGCAGGCGGCCAGCCCCAGATGCTGCTTGGCGTCGCGGAAGTTGAACTCGATTGGGAAGCGGTCGACGTGGATGCGGTAAATCCGCTCCGGCGCCATCTCCGGGTCGGTGCTGAAGAGGGTGGTGGGCCGGGTCTCCTGCGCGGGGTCGGCGTCGGCGTCCAGGACGAAGACCACCCGGAGCAGTTTCCGGAAGGGCTTGTAATAGAGCTGCGCGTGGTACAGGTGCCGGCCCTCGTCCCGCAGCTCGATCAGGGGCAGCTCGCCGATGCGGGCGCGGTCGAAGCGACCGGCGTACTTGCGCGGGCGTCCGGGGCGTCCGGTGGGCGGCCCGGTCCAGAGCACCCACAGGGCCGCGTTGCGGCGCAGTTTGCTGACCAGAACCAAGTCACGGGCCGCCAGCCCCGTAACCATGGGCTCGCAGGCGTAGTGGCCGTCGCCCACGAAGACATCGATGTCGGGCCGGTGCGCCACGGCCAGGGCCTCGTCCAGCAGGGCCAGCATCTTCGTCACCTCGGCCCGCGGCGGGCGCGACCGTCGCGCCGACCGGCGGGAACGGGGTGCGGCCGCCTCCTGCAGGCCCCCGTGAACGGGATAGGAACAGTGCTCGTCCAGGTCCAGGACCGACAGGACCTCCACCTGCTGGCCCCAGGCCACCCGGCCCTCGCCGCTGTGCCAGCGCCAGCCGACCCCCGGCAGCTTGCGGCCGCTCTTGGGCAGGCAGGTGCTGTCCCCGGCCCAGGCCAGCTCGTGCCGGTAGGGCACCACCGCGCACAAACCGGCCAGGTTGAGCGCCGCAAAGTCGCAGGCGCGGGCCGCCTGGCGCCCGTGCGTGTGGCGACAGCGCCCGCCGAAGCGGGTCAGGTTGCGGTGCGTGGGCCGGACCGGCAGGCCGGTCAGCAGCGGCAGCAGAAAGCCGAGGTAGTCCCTTTGCGGTTTGCCGAAGGGCAGGTCGGCCAGTATAGTGGGCAGCAGGGGCACGGAACACCTCCCGGGATGGCGTTTGTGTAACACCAACACCATAGCAGGAGCCGTGCCCCCTTCCGCGGCCGCCGACCGCCGCCCCAGGCCTCCGCACAAGCAAAAACGTGGTGATTAATCCCTGCCCGAGTCGAGGGATTCCTTATCTCGAAAACTGTTCATACCATTGAATCTGATCACAGGGCTGAACCACAGCGGCAAATCTACTTTGCTGGAAGCTTTGTGGATGCACGCGGGGCCCAATCGGCCTGACTTGGCGCTCCGCATACTACAGTTCCGCGGTGTGCCTGGACCCGACATTGCCTACATTGCGCATGACATCTTCTTCGATTTCGATACAAGTGTACCGATTAAGCTGACTGCGGACGGCGATTGGGGGGACCATCCTCGAGAACTCGAAATCACTGTGCAGCCAATACCAACAACTGTAGCAATCCTGCCGCCATCCAACGGTCGAACAAGCACCAACTATCTCGAGTCTGGGACGGCAAGTCAATCGGATGCCGAACTTGTCCTGTCATATTGCGATGAAAGTCGAACTGCCTATGAGTCTAGGGCCACTTGGATGTCCCAAGGCCCAAACGAAGAGGGAGAATTGACCGCGGCCTTCTCGGTTGAAACAGCTGACGTCCCTCCAAGGCCAAACAACATTCTGCTTGCACCGAAAGCCCGGCGTGCCTCAATAGAAGATTGTCGATTGTTTGACCGACTGGTACAGGATGGCTACGAATTTGAAGTGATTGAGTGTTTGAAGTCGATTGACAGCCAAATTTGCAATATTCGCACTATGACTGCACCGGTGCCAATGATATATGCCGACGTGGGGCTTAGCCGATTTGTCCCGCTTGGATTACTCGGCGACGGAATTGGCCGACTGTTCTCATTGGCTTTGGCGATGTTCGAAGCACGCGGAGGTCTCGTCCTAGTGGATGAGCTAGAAAACGGTTTGCATCATACAGTACTTGATTCGGTCTGGCAGCGACTTCAAACGTTGGCAGAAAAGTGCGATGTCCAGTTGATTGCAACCACCCACAGCAGCGAGTGCCTGTCTGCTGCCATGCGTGTCTTCCATGATTCATCACCGGATGATCTTGCCATTCACCGGCTGGATAAGCGAGACGGCGAACCTTTCGTCGCTACGTTCCTTGCGGAAGATTGGGATTACTCGCTTCAATTCGAAGCGGAGATGAGATGATGCCAAATTACAGGTGGAACAATGAGTTGCCGGAAGGCAAGAGTTCATTGTTATTGGTCGAGGGTCCGGATGACGTGCGGTTTTTCGGTGCGTTTTTATCGTATCTGGACAAGGACCATGCCCAAGTCTCAGCGGTAGGAAATAAGCATGAGTTTCGTAGGGTACTACGAAGTTTAAACAAGGCTCGGAATTTCGATAGACTGCGGAGTTTGGGAATGATCCGCGATGCAGATGATAATCCGCAAGGGGCTTTGGATTCGTTGCGAAATGCAGTCGCAGCCGCAAACTTGCCGGAGCCTAGGGATGTTGGTGTTCAGGCTGAACCAGAACAAATCACGGTGTATATGGAGATTGTGCCGGGTTCGGGACAGCCTGGATGTATCGAGACAATGCTATGGGAGCTGTTGTCTGTATCGGAGAGGGATTGCATCGACGGTTATCTTGAATGTATGTCCAGCTTGTGCCGGGTTCGCCACATTGACAAGTCTAGACTGTACGCCTACTTGGCAGCGGGTCCTGATCCGAATGGCCATAGTGATGGTAACAGGGTGCCGAGACGGGCGAAAGAGGGCTTGCGCTTGGGCGAAGCGGCCGAGAAGGGGGTCTGGGACTGGGAGTCGCCTGTCCTGCGCCGCATCAAAGAGTTTCTCGAAGTGTTGTGATCTGCTTGTTCCTCTGGCCCATCGCCTAGAGGCAATACTTATCACTTAACCGCAAAATTCTGTTGACTTAAAGGCAGGGTTGAGATTGTGTCCGTTACCCGAAAGACGGTGCTAGTGGACATAACAGGGCTAAATGGACAGTATTGCGCCTAGAGGCGGAGCCCAAGGTACCGACAGCAGCGGCGGCCTGTGAAATCGATGGCAGGGTGGCGCCGGGCACTTCCGGCACGCACATCGTCTCGGCACGGCCGGGAGCTTCCGGTCCTGGGACAACCAGCCTGACCACCGCTTGACCAAACCTTTGTTCATCCTGTCGACGTATTCGGTGTCGTTGGAAGACTTTGGTCCACCAGGTCCATCACACGCAGATCTTGTTGCAGGCAGGCTTGTGCGGTCACCTCCCACTCCCAAGGACGTCCGGCGCGCGACTCCAACTGCCCTCCGTCGGCATTTTCCAGGTCGTCCGGCACCGGGTTCACGAGGCGCATGGCCAATCGGTAGAGAGGACGTTCCCCGTTCAACTAGTCGACCGCGTAGAGCCGGTCGAACGGTGCCAGGGCAACTGCCAGACCCACTTTGTCCAACCGTTGCAGAAGCGCGCAACAGTCCACGTAATCGCGGTCCGCATTGCGACGGAGTACCAAGTAGCCCTTGATACGCAATGTCTCCGCATATGTGGGCACTCGGAGCGGCCGTCCTTGGAAGACCAGTGTCTCCGACTCAAACGGATCGGGTTGGGTCAACTGGGCGCAGACCCATGCGGATTCTGTGCAGACTGCCGAGGATCAGAACCGGCTCTCGGACCTTGCAGTGTGCCAACCCGGTGTGGCATCCAGCCGTTCCGTGATTTCAGCGAACCGATTCTTCAGGTCCGGCAGGACATGGTCCGAGTCGTGAGAATAACGGTGGCTTGCCGCCAGCGCGGCCGCCGTACCGCCGACCAATACCGAATTGTCCACCACTTCTGCAAGTCGGTGGCCGCCAACAGAAGCCGGTGCCACGCGCTGCGTGCGGCGTCGGGGACGTCAGGCGTGCTTCGCATACTGAAACCAGAACCCGTAGGAGAAGGCGTCGTAAGAGTGGTTTAGGTTGTCCCCGGATACCCTGCGTACCAAGGCACGCACTGTGGGGTCCCTGCGGATCCGCCACCGCAGTGCGGCGTGCTGCGCGCGGTTACCGTGCTCGATGCACCGGACAATCGTCTCGTAGGACGGTGTGTCGTCCAAGGCGCACTCAGGGCTGCTATCCTACAGGGGTGGAGGGTCGGCAGGACATTCGTGCCTGGGAATCCCGTGTCGCCGGGTGTAGCTGCGCAGATTGCCGGCTGTCCACTTCTTGCCGGTAGGCGGTGAGGATTCCTGCCGCATTGAGTTGCCCGGCGGCTTCCGCGTATGTCTCCAATTGCCACGAGCGCATCCGGAGCGCGGCCCGAATGCGGTCGGCATGGCTTACTTCGGGGTCTTGGCTGTGGGTGCCTGATTGGAAATCGAACGGGAAATCGAACGGTCGCATGCCGGCTCTGGAAGGTTCGTGGTTGTGTTTGCCTGATGAATGATCCGCAGCAGGGGCAGTCTCTCCGCCATGGAGCTGTGCTGGATCAGCCTGATGTGGCTCACCGACATCCCTTGGGCGGGGCCGGTTTGGGGCCCTGCTCTCCGTCGGCTCCCGCCTGACCGGTCCATTTTTGCTCCGCAGTCTACACGTCATTCGGACGGTGTGAAGGCGAACAGCACACTGCCGCCCGTTACAAGAAAGACGTCACCGGACACGGTGCTTGCTTTGCCTACATAGTGAGCCAAATTCGGATCAAATCTCGAAGGGAATGTCATGACGTCTCCGATGGTGCCTGTTGCCGGTGCCAGAACTCCTTGAATATCAAGTGCGTTGTCCACATGTGACTGCCACCGCAACTCGCCGGTAGCGGCTGCCAGTGCAACTACACGACCAGACGCGGTGAAGGCATAAACAGTATCGCCTTGCCACATCGCCTCGGCCACAGGACCCTCCAAGTTGATTTTCCAGAGCAGTGTCCCGCCATCATCGTTCAATGCTGCAAGATTTGGGCCATCAACCGCCAACACCACACCCTTGGGACCGGGGAACGGAGAACCACATACTCCGCGGACTTCCTTCCGATGCTTGCCTGTGGCGGACTCGATGGCGACCAGTGGTTTCAATGGGCTGATTGAGCTCCACAACGTGCCTTTCCGCAAGAAGCCCCGTCCTACCTCATAGCGGGACACGTCATCGTCGATGTTCGATTTCCAAAGCACATCTCCAGTAGCCGCTTCCAATGCGTACCATGTCGGGCCGTCAACCACGTACACGGTTCCCTCTTCTGCCAGAACCCTCCTTGCATGTCCACCTGCGTGAGATGTCCATCGAGTCTCGCCTGTGGTCCTATCGACGGAATAAAGATACAACCAGGAGTTGGCATAGACCGAGTCCTCCGTAACGACGGGACCGTCGAACCCATGGAATCCACTGCTGTCACCACTGTTCCACCACAGTCGCTTCCCAGTGCGCGCGTCGCGAGCCAGCATTGTGCCACCCGTGCTGGGCTTGGTGTAGACCACATCATTCGCTATCACCGGCACGCTGGCGCGACCTCCAAAGTCATCCTGCCAAATGAGCGTTCCATGCTCTGCATCCAGTGCAACAATGTTTCCGGACCGGGAAACCACGTAGAGAACATCGTCGTCGATTGCAACGGCCGATGCCCAATCATTGAAGCCGTAGGAATTGATCAACTGGAACTCCCACAGCTGGGCGCCGGTTTTCAGATCATAGGCAAGGACCTTGCCTGCTTCTGAACTTACATAGCTCCCTGTAGCCACGTATACCCTATTGTCCGTTGCTACGGGGGTGGTGAGAAATCCAGGGTCAACGGCATCCTCCTCATCCATAACTATCCTGGACCAAAGAACGTCCACCTGGCCAACGTCCAGAGGAATGGTTTCAGCATTCGAGTGCTCGGGACAGCTTGCGGCCTGGGTGCAAGCTGTCCCGAGGAACGCCAAAAATAGGAGAAGGCAAATGACCGGGAAGAAGACTGATCCGGAATTAGGCACGCTGCACCTCCTTGCGGGTGAATCAAGGAAACCGCCAGAGGAGGATGACCTTGAAGGGAAACTGTTCGGCAACTGTGTTGAAAGTCAAGCCTCGATGGCCGCAGGAGCGGGCCCTGGCCCCGTGGGCACACTGGGACGACGGCCTGCGCAGGGCCAGGCAGCAAATAAAGGCCTCCGGCGGCTTCCGCACCCGGGCCGGAGCCGAGCACTTCGCCTGCATGCGGGGCCTAATGGAGACGGCGCGCAAGCAGGGCCGTGAACTCCTACAGGCGCGGCGACGGGCCGTGGAGGGCCGCCCGACCGCTCCCTGGAAGCCAAGCAGGCAGCGATAACAGCGGTCCTGTGCCGGTGGCGGGACGATCCGGAGCGGGTGCGGCAGTTGTGCGGCTGGGCCTGGATCCGGGAGGCCTTGGCCCAGCTGCCGGAAGCTCCTGACATCGGCCAACACCGCCGTCCTTCCGTTGGATGCTCCAGATTCACCTCCAATCCGGGATACCGCACCGAACGCGCAAGGAGAGCGGGAACTGCAGCCATGCAGCAGGATTTCGTGTTTGCATGGACCATGGACATCAATCGAAATATGTTGTCTGTTCAGGGTCGGTGCGTTCGGTGAAACCGCCGGCCTCGAGATAAATCACCTTGTCTGCAGCGTCGTATTGGATATTGGAGTTGAGAACTTCACCTGTAAACATGGAGTAACCACTCTCGAACCGTACAGGTTCAACTTCATCTCCGGTGAGCTTTGAGAAGCTCACCCGCCATTCCGGTATGTCACTGGGACGTATGGTCGGACTGCCGTAGATCTCAAGGGTTGTGTATACCGGTGAATGGATGACCGCCTCACTGTTCGAGTAGGGGAACTTCAGCGATCCGATCCATGTCGTGGTGCCACTGGCCTTGTCGGTAATCCATACACCGAACCACGTACCCTCGGCATCGGTGCCATCCGGAGCCATGCGCACTCGATATTCCTGCGCGCTCCAAGGGTAGGAGCGTCTGACTCCTATGAAATTACCCTCATGTCCTGACGATTCAGTCCATCCTTCCTCTGCGTCTGCAATCCGCGCATTCGCCAGATCCCGTGTTTGCCAGCGTGAAAAGATCAAGCCCTTGCCGCGTCCCCCGGCAACGGGGTCATTCACATCGGTCTGCAGTCCAAAATAGAAGCCAACGTCTCCGATGTAACCGTAGCACAGCATCAAGTACAAGCCGTGATCATCCGAGAAGTCGCCGACATCGTTATGGATTGTGAAATCCATCTCCAATTCCTGAAAGGTATTGAGTTCATGGCCCGAGGCATCACTGCCCGACGGCCAGTGCCACCAGATGTTGGCCATGTGCTCTGGAACCCCAACGAGCTTGTCCTGGTTGGAGGGAACCGTCACAACTGTGGGAATCGGTGTTTCGGTAGGCACCGGTGTCTCCATGGAGGCTGGGTCCGGTCGCTCACGGTTGTTGGCGTAGGCCATGAGAACAAGGGCCAGAAGAGTCAAAAAACCAAAAGCCAACAAACTGATGAAAAGTACGGTACGGGACAATGGTTGGAACCTCTATATAGGGGACAAGCCAGGCAGAAGGGACGGCCTGGTGGCGGGTTTACTCCTTTTGGGTGTCGGTATGACAATTCCGGTACGTCCCAAGTCCGATAGGGACGTTCGCCTTCTCAAGCGCATGGGCAAGCAATGGCACCGCCGCCGACTTGCGATTGCCCTCCTGGGGTTTTAGTGTTCCCTGTCTTTTTCATCGTCCTCCCGTACGACGCTTCTGTAAGGATGGACCCAATTTGCCAACACCTGTGGACTGCGTGACTGAACCCACAGCCGACCGCGGCCACTGAATCTCAGCAGTAGCTGGTCCGAAAACAGAAACGAACGAATTGAGCGGCCGCGTGTAATGCCATACCTCAGGGTTGGCTCCCAGGCTACTGCGTGACCGTTGTCCACGATGTACGAGCCGTTCACCTCGATTTCCTCGATATCCCCATATCCACTGAAAAACAGCAGACCACTCCCGGACGCTCTCAGAATGAACAGTCCCTCGTTGAACAGTCCTTGAAATCCCTGGAAGTTTGAGTCGATACCGACTCCCTGCTCCGATGCCAGGAAGGCACCATCCTCGAGCAGTATGTCGCCATGGCTAAGATCGATGGCTACTATGTCGCCCGGCTGACCGGGGGCAAATCCGACGACGCCGGAGGTGCCTCGCGCCTCAAACACGTTCTGAAAGAAGCTCTCACTGCCGAGTGCGGACCGGCGCAGGCTCCTGAACAGTCCGCCGCGCGCCGAGGTGGAGAGCTGAATTGAGTCGCTCATCCACACCATGGCACCCGACTCTGCCACGATGGACTCGCTTGGGTGGAGCGTCACTTCCAGAACGCTGTAGGTTGGCTGGCTCTCGATCCCGTATTCCATGTCATTCCCTCCTCGGCGGCAGCAGTCCGCCCAGACTGCGTCCCCACTCATCGGCATTGTGACTCTGAACGTACAGCTTCCCGGCCCCAATGAAATTCAGCGTTATGCCCTCGCTCGCGAGAAACGACTGCAGCCAGCTTCCGCCCGCCTTGCCCAGCGAGTATTCGAGTGAGTCCTCGAACGCTACCACGTGCCCCGTGTCGACGGTGAGCGCCCTCTCAACATTGATTTCCCGAATGGCTCCGAAGGCGCTTACGATCAGATCCCCTTCCCCAGCGACCTCGAGGAACGAAAGTGACTCTCCTGAGAACATCCCGCTGATGCCCTGGAACTGCGTGTCCAGATTGAGGTTTGCGGACGAGCCAATGTAGCTGCCGCCAGTGCATATCCAGCGGCTGTGCCCCGCGCAGTGGATGACTTCCACGTTGCCGGGCAGCTTGGGCGCGAGTCCGATCTCACCCCTTTGCCCGTCCGTTGTGCAGTACTTTGACAGGAAGAAGCTCTCGCCCGCGAACATCCGCTTGAGCCCGCTGAACAGTCCGCCCGCAGACCTCGTGCGAGTAGTGACTTCGATATCGACATTGTCCGAGGCGCGAAACATTGCCCCCGCCTCGGACATGAAGGCCTCTCCGGGTTCGATTTCCACAAGCGCGGCCTTGAACCCCCCGCCTCCGGTTATTCTGCATCTCGCCATGGCAATGCCGCCCCCTCTTATGCCTGTAGGAACGGTGTGAGCCAGTTGGCGACCGAACCCAATGTCCTCGTTTGCAGAAACACCTTGCCCTGGCCTGAGAAGCGCATTGCCAGACCCTCACCCGACAGCAGCGTACTCTTCAGACCGCCCATGCCGCGCATCGAGTAATCGACCGTCGGCTCCCACGCAACTACATGACCGGTATCGACCGTGAACCCGTCTGCGACCTCCCTCTCCACAAGCGCGCCATAGGTGTTGAAGAAGAGATCTCCCTGGCCGCTGCACTCGATGAGAAACATCCCTTCCCCGGAGAACATCGCCTTGAAGCCGCCGAATCTCGTTTTGAGCCGGACGCCGGGAGTGCACGCCATGAACGCGCCGCCTGTCAGGATCAAGGAATTACCGAACAGCGCATAGTGACTGATATTGCCCGGAGTCGCGGGCGAAAACGCGACCTCTCCTCCTGTCGGGTGGCTGTACTCGCCCACGAAAAGCGACTCGCCTCCGACCAGCTTCCTGGCAAACGCCCGCAGGAAGCCACCGAGCAGGCGGGCTTTCATCTGAACGCCGTCCGACATCCATGCCATCGCGCCGCCTTCGGCCACCATCCGCTCGCCGGGACCCAACCCAACGATCAGATGACCATAGTCGGGATTGCCTTCAATCCGGAATTCCATGTTGAAACCTTATGAGTGCTTACGTGCATCGGCTGTTCCATCAATGCCCAAAGCCTGTGGACATTGGTGGCGAAGAGATTGCGCAACCAGTGGCGGACGGCGACACAGCTTCAGCCCTCCGATGGCTCGGGCCACCACGTTGCGCGTTCGCATCGCGCCCGGTCGGGGACGAGCGGTGCGCTTCTCCGGAATCACCGGCTCGTGCCTCGGCACAGGCCGCCAGCATGCGCGCCCCAACCCCGGTCTGGCACCCGCGTCGATAACGGCGGAAGATGCGGTTCCAACGACCGAAGCGGGGTGGCAGGTCCCGGCATGGAATCTCCGTGTGCACGAGGTACAGATCGCCATGCAGGAAGAGGCGGAATTCGTCAGGCTACTTGGGACAGCAGACGGTGTGTAGCCTTGCCTTCGGCGACGCGCAGCACATGGCCGGAGTCTGTGAAGAAGGTGTGACATTGTCCGTGATCATAGCCCATCAGCCCAATGGCCCCCTCAAGTCTTCGATCCACACTCCCTCACCTTGGCTATCTGTGAGCTTTCGGTGCTTCGCCTGACCCAATGTGGAGGCTCCAAATCCTTGAGCCGGCGGGTCACACCGGCTCGGACACGGTGATCAGGGCCGGCACCAAATAGTTGTGGGCTAGTCGGGGCAAATGTTCTAGGTTTGGTAGGGGCAAGGCCCCGGACGAACCGTAGAGGCTGGTTCTGATTTGCGTGCTGTGTCTTGCTTGGTGCTGGACGGAGATCCTATGGAGGTTGTTTATGTCTCAAGTTGAACATGATTGTCCGTGGTGTGGTATACCTGCTGGAACAAAAACACGTGAGCATCAAGTGGCAATGCCGTTGTTGGGAAAAGTGCGAGATATTGATTGTTGCATCCATCATATAGTTGCTGCCTTAAATGCAGGAGGTGTTACAACACTTGGATGTTGTTGTGGGCATCGCACAAGACATGGTAGAATTAGTCTTGAAGATGGTAGGCAGTTGCTTGTTAGTGCTAGGGAGTGAACAAGGCCATGACGGTAGCACGAGGCAGGTAAGCATGTCAAAAATCCACCGGCCGTGTGCTGTGGTAGACTGACAGGACGTGACTGGACACACCGAAGTTGACAAAAATGAGCAGATTTGGATTGCTGTCAGTAGTGTTTCTGATGGCGGCGGGAGTAACGGTGCTGATATTGTTGCCGTGGTTTGAGGGATATGTTTTTGTGACAAGAGAGCATGGGGAAGAAGCAGTTGTAATCCAGCTTGGCACATGGGATCATCCTGAGAAGATTCGTTTCTTGAGGGATAATATGCCTATGGAACCTGAATTCTCGCCCAATCCATACGGCCCTTATCTTGAACCTTATGCTCCTCATCCAGTTCCTGATTCATTCAGGGCAATTAATGTATGGTATTATGATTGCCGGATGTTGTCTGAATACAAGTCAAAGCACATGCCTGAAATGTGGGTGGGAGCTGTTCGTCCGGTGCGCCCGCCTTGGGTTCCTCGGTGGGTTGTGAATTGGACATTGTTGGCGCATATAGTACCTGACTATGTAGAACATTGTTGACAACATAAATGCTCTTGACAGTTTCGGCGGATTTGTATACTAATGAAATGCTGGTTGATAGCAATGGTGGTGATGGTGATAGCTGGGGCAGCGGTAGCGTTGCCTTTGGGCTTTTGGTGGATCATCAATGATTTGTTGACGACCTTGTGGTAGGCGCTGGGCTTGCCTGATTGTGCGTCCTTGATGTATACTGAATTCGTAAGGTATGCATGTCGTTGCCCCTTTGGCAAGACTCGAACTCACGACCTCCAAGAACGTAACACTGGTGCTCTAACCGACTGAGCTACAAAGGGATGTATATGACATGCACACCTGTTTCTGCGATTATACATGTGTATCAGCTCTTAAATACAATCAATCTGATACTAGTTTGGCCGAATCAAATCGGCTTTGCTTTGCCTCGTCCAAACCTAGAACATTCACGCTGATTAGCCCACAACTACTTGGTACCTCAGGGCCTGGGTTCCGTTGATTCCGGAATGGAGGGTTGACAGGGGTATTTGCACAAAGATGCTGCGGTTGGCAGGGGGAGGGTACGAAGGCATGGCCAGCCGGTACGCTGGGGGACATGCTCTCCATCCCAGTTTCCGGCATGTGACCATGCTTCGCATCACAGCACCGACCTGGAACTGGTGCCGGAACGCATTTTTTTGGTGCCATGGTGTCCGTTTCGAAATAGAGTTTGCCTTTCGCGATGCTAGGCAACACCTGGGCCTCAACCATGGCCAGGCCCGGTCGCAGGCCAAACTGCACTTCCACTTCAATATCGTGTTCGTCGCCCTTTTCCGGGTTCGCCTGCAGGCCCGGCTCCAGGCGGACCGGCCCCCTCGGCCCCTTTTTCCTGCACCAACTCAAGCGCCGCAATTTCGAGGTGGAAATACGCACACGCTTTGCCGCCCGGTCGGCGACGGACCGAAACGCCGCCAAAGCGGGATCCGGCCGCCGCTGGATCCCGCCGGAACGCCTGTGGCTGCGCGCACCCCCTCTCGAATCAGGGCTGGATGGCCCTCGAACCGGCCCGACACGCCGGCTCAGGCCTCAAAATGTGCCTAAACCATAGATGGGAAATGTTGTCTGTATCGGAGTGGGATTGCATCGACAATTATCTTGAATGTATGTCAACCTTGCATCAAGTCCGCCACATTGACAGGTCCCAACCGTATGCCTACTTGGCGGTGGGATCTGTTCCGAAAGAACATGGTGGTTGTGACAAAGTGCCGAGACGGAAGAAAGTGGTACTTCGCTTGGGTGAAGCGGCTGAGGCGGGGGTCTGGAACCGGGAGTTTCCAGTTCTGCGTCGCATTAAAGAGTTGCTGGAAGTGTGTGATCTGCTCCACCGGCTGATGGTGGAGGTCAAGGTACGGGCAGCCTGTGAAATCGACGACAAGTCGGCGCGCTGCTCGGTCGACTGGACGCGGAGCACTCTCGGTATATACATCATCTCGGTGCGGCCGGGAACTGCCAGCACAGGGACAACCAGCTCGACCATCGTTTGACCAGGTCTCTGTCTATCCAGCCGGCGTATCCGGTGTGGCAGGGGGACTTCGGTCCACCAGGTCCATCACCCGCAGACCTTGCTGCAGACAGGCTTTCGCGGTCGCCTCCCACGTCCACGGATGGCCGGCGCGCGACTCCAACTGCCGTCCGTCGGCATTTTCCAGGTCGTCCGGCACCGGGTTCACGAGACGCATGGCCAATCGGTAGAGAGGAGGTTCCCCGCTCGGCTGGTCGAACGCGTAGAGCCGGTCGAACGGTGTCAGGGCAACCGCCAGACCCGCGTCGTCCAACCGCTGCAGAAGTGCGCAACAGTCCACGTAGTCGCGGACCGCGTTGCGACGGATCACCAAGAAGCCCTTGATGCGCAGAATTTCTGCATACGTGGGCACGCGAATCGGCCGTCCTCGAAAGACAATCGTCTCCGCCTCCAGCGGATCAGGTCGAAGCAATTGGCGCAGGCCCATGCGAATACCGTGCAGACTGCCGAGGATCAGAACCGGCTCTCGGATCCTTGCCGTGTGCCAACCCGGTGTGGAAGCCAGCCGTTCCGTGATTTCGGCGAACCGATTCTCCAGGTCCGGCAGGACATGGTCCGAGTCGTGGGAATAACGGTGGCTTGCCGCCAGCGCGGCCGCCGTACCGCCGACCAATACCGCATTGTCCACCACTTCCTGCAAGTCGGCGGTTGCCAACAGAAGTCGGTGCCACGCGCGGCGTGCTGCGTCGGGGATTTCAGGCGTGCTTCGCATACTGCAACCAGAATCCGTAGGAGAAGGCGTCGTAAGGGTGGTTTAGGTTGTCCCCGGACACCCTGCGTACCAGGGCGCGCACAGTGGGGTCCCTGCGGATCCGTCGCCGCAGTGCAGCGTGCTGCGCGAGGTTGCCGTGCTCGATGCACCGGACAATCGCCTCGTAGGATGGCGTGTCCTCCAAGGCACGCTCAGGGCTGCCATCCCACAGGGGTGGAGGGTCGGCAGGGCATTCCTGCCTGGGGATCCCGTGTCGCTGCGTGTAGCTGCGCAGATTGCCGGCTGTCCACTTCTTGCCGGTGGCGGTGAGGATGTCTGCTGCATTGAGCTGCCGCGCGGCCTCCGCATATGTCTCCAATTGCCATGACCGCATCCGGAGCGCGGCCCGGATACGGTCGGCATGGCTGATTTCCGAGACTTGACCGTACTCGCCCGGCTGGAAATCGAACGTTCGCATGTTGGCCCTGGAAGGTTCGTGGTTGTGTTTGCCTGATGAATAATCCGAGCAGGGATCCTTTTCTCGGTATGGTCATGGCTGGCCGCTGGTTGCGGCAGGACCGCGCCGGTTGGAATGGGATGAGTCTAATCGGTTGCCGGTGGGAGCCGTGTCCACCAGGCCATTTCAGTCACCCGGTCATTGCATGACCAGCACTGGCCAGAGGATGTCAATGGTACGGACACACAGTGTCGTGATCGGTTAGTCCATACTGGGTTCTTACAGTTACCTCTAAAGGCGGCATGCCATCGACGGCCCACAATCGTGGTCAATTCCACCTCCGCCTGTTCCCGACAGGGGATTCACCCGTTCCCACGCGGAAATGGCATGGTGTTGATGCAGCCTGTCGGCACTGTTTCAATCTCGTTGATATTGGTTTCGGTGCGTTCCGGGCAACCTCCGTGTGTGGGTTCAGGCCATGCCGTGGGCCATCAGGTGCACGAACGGGAAGCGGGCCCGCACCGGGCCTATGTCTTCGAGGGTGCAGTCTGTGACGGCTGCCCCTTGCGGCCGCAGTGTGTGAAGGCCATACTCGGTCGCGGCCGCACCGTCTGCCTGCATCCCCAGGAAGGGTTGCTGCAGGAGGCCCGGGCCTTTCAGGCCAGCGCCGCTTTCGCACCCTATCGGACCTGGTGCCAAGTGGCCGAACATCGCCTGGCCCGTCTGGTGCAATTGGGCCAGCGCCAGGCGCGCTATTGGGGGCGTCTCAAGACCGAAGCCCAACTCCTGCTGACGGCGACCGTGGTCAATCTCACCCGCGTATGGGCCCGGTCCACTGCCTGAGTGGCGCCGTGAGACCTGGAAACAGCCCCGATCCGGGCCCGTCACCCGTTGGCAGCCGCCCCAGAGCCGGCTCCGAATGTCCCGGCAAGTCGCGGGTACACCATCGATGGCTCTATGCTGAACTCCCGAAACCCCCCTTTCCGTTTGGGCTTTTTGGGTTCGGTTTGGTTCAACTAAATCCGCTCGAAATAGCGCTTCCGCTCCCAATCGGTAACAACTTTGCGGTGTGCTTGTGCCTCAGTGTTGAAGAAGTGTACATAGTGTGCGACAACTTCGTCGCCGAATGCGGTACGCGCCAGGTCACTGTTCGCGAAACCGTCGACGGCCTCCTCGAGGCTTGCCGGTAGCATTTTCTCTTCGGATGCTGAATAAACATCTCCAATGAAAGCAGGTGGAGGTTCTATCTGCTGCTCAATTCCGGCTAATCCAGAGGCGATCACCGCAGCATATGCGACATATGGATTTACATCGGCTCCAGGGATGCGGCACTCAATTCGTAGACTCGGTCCTTCACCCACCACGCGGAATCCGGCAGTTCGGTTGTCAGGTGACCATGCCATCGCTGTTGGCGCCCAGCTGCCAGCCTCGAATCTCTTATACGAATTTACTGTTGGTGCGTAAAACACCATTACATCCGGTACATAGCGCATCCACCCTCCGAGGAACCAACGGAACACTTCGGAACAAGCAATGCCGTTGAGGTTGGTGCTGCCGGGAAACGCACTCGTCAACTCTCCGTTACTGGTCCTCCACAGACTCACATGGAGATGGGAACTCGAACCAGCTTGGTCAGCATCCGGCTTGGCCATGAAGGTGACGCTGCAACCGCTTTGATCTGAGATCTCCTTCACCGCCTGTTTCAGTACCAAATGGCGATCGGCCATTTCCAGCATCGGGGCGTAGCGAATGTTCAGTTCGTGCTGGCCCCTGCCGAACTCACCCTTGGTCGATTCGACGGGAACGCCAGACGCAGCGAGATGCCTCCGATAAGCCCCGTTAAGGTCTTCAGTCCTCGATCCTTGTAACAGGTTGTAGTCTTCTCGGTACCATCCTGCCGGGGTCAGACCACGATACCCCTTCTTGGCCGCATCCAGGTAGGAAGTCCGGAATTGGTAATACTCCAATTCTGAGCCTGCCAGCGCTTCAAAACCCTGAGAACGCAGCCGTGCCAGTTGCCTGTTCAGTATCGAACGGGGTGCTACCGTAACAGGTTCGTGTCCGGGTTCCAGCTGCGCGTTGCAGATCACCAGGGCAGTCCGATCGAGCCATGACAGCTTGCGAAGAGTCCCGAGATCAGGTGCCAGGTGCGCATCACCGTATCCGCATTCCCAGTTCGAAAACGCATAACCGGAGACTGGTTCCATTTCCATGTCCACGGTAAATAGATAGTCACAAACGTGAGTGCCTCCTGCCACATCGGTCAGAAAGAAACGGGCGTCCAACCGTTTCCCCATCAGTCGTCCGTACAAGTCGGGAAACCCGAGGATGACTGTGTCTATTGAGCCGTCTTCAACCGCTGAGCGCAGTGCATCAACGCTCAACATCCCTGGGATTGTCTTCTGCTCTGGTCGCATGCTCTTTGCCTCAAGCGAATGGTAGACCGCACGATCCGCGAAAGAATTTCCTGGGGAGACTCCAAGAAGCCCAACTTCGGGTTAGCCGAATGCTCGCACTTTTGAGCCAACTTGGCTGGGAGTTTGCCGATTGGGGCGGGAGGTAGTTCCGTCCTGCTGTTTGCTAGGGCGTGTGGACACAAGGCATGAATAAGGCCGTTGGTCGTGAGGCTATCATGCTTCCCACGTCGCACTCCGCTTCACAGCCTTTCTGGCATGGCCCGTCACACACTGCGCACCTACGAATTCAAGGTCTTTCCCTGTCTGTTGCAACAGGATCCGGCGGTATGCGTGGGTTCGCCTACGGGTCTCCGCCCCTGCCAACGCGGGACTCGCAGCCGGCCGAGGACGGCCAGGTGGCGGTCATAGGTGCCGTTGCGGCCCCAGGCGCAAGCCCCGCAACGGGGGCAGGCGTCTGGGGCTTGGGGCAGGGACAGTGGGCGTGCGGGATGGGCCGGCGCTTGGATGAAGTCCACAACGAGGGATCCTCCTTGGTTGTCGAGACAACACCATGGCAGGGAGCCCTCGTCGTGTGCGCGTCCGGAACCAATATCAACGAAACTGAAACCGTGCCCTGCCAGTCTCATCCTGAGACCCCGCAGGGCTTATGTCAGAATCGCGCACTCGGTGCCGGGAATTGCCCTATCCGTTTGTTGCCGGCAGGGATTGCAGGCCCTGCTCCTCCCTTTGTGCCTCGTAGTGCCCAGGAAGAGGTTGTCAAACAGGCGGGACCGGCAGTGAACATCACCGAGAACCGTGCTCAGTCTTGGATCCAGGACCATGAATGCAATCCACATCGATCCGGCCCGCAAGGTGGATGCCATCCATCCCCATGTCTTCGGAGGGTTCGCCGAACACCTCGGCCGCTGCATCAACGGAGGCATCTACGATCCCGATCATCCGCTAGCGGATGACCGCGGCCTGCGCTCCGACGTCCGTCAGGCACTCATGGAACTGCGCATGCCCATCATGCGCTACCCCGGTGGCAACTTCGTGTCCGGCTATCGCTGGCGGGACGGCGTCGGGCCCCGGGCGGAGCGCCCCGCCCGCCACGACCTGGCTTGGGCAGCCCTGGAACCGAATACCTTCGGCACCAATGAATTCGTCGACTTCTGCCGCGACATCGGGACGGAGCCGTATCTGGTGGTCAACTGCGGCGACGGCGACATGCGCGAAGCCCACGACTGGGTGGAGTACTGCAATGGCCGGGACGACACCGCCTTGGCCAACCTGCGCCGCGCGCACGGCTGGGAGCGGCCCCACGACGTGAAGTACTGGGGTCTGGGCAACGAAGTGGACGGTGAATGGCAAATCGGCGCCAAGCAGCCGCAGGAGTACGCCCGCGTCTGCAAGGAATTCGGCAAGGTGATGAAGTGGGCCGATCCGTCCATCAAGCTGCTGGCTTCGGCCACCTGTCACTGGCGCGCCGACTTCGTGGAACGCGCCCGGTTGATTGTCGAGGAGGCGTCCAGCCTAATCGACTACATGTCGATTCACTGGTATGTGGGCAACCGCAGCGACGACTTCAACGCCTACATGGCCACGTCGGAGCTGATCGAGGCCCGCCTGTCCGGCTACGCCGGCCTGATGCGCGCCCTGTGCCTGGCCCACGGCCTGGAGCCCATTCCCCTGGCCGTCGACGAGTGGAACGTCTGGTACCGGGCCTATCGCGACCAGGCCCTGGAGGAGCACTACAACCTTGAGGATGCGCTGGTGGTGGCCATGCAGATGAATGCCTTCATCCGGCATGCCGACACCGTCAAGATGGCCAATCTGGCCCAGATCGTCAATGTGATTGCCCCCATCCTGACCAGTTCGACTGGCCTGGTGCGGCAGAGCATCTTCCATCCCTTCCGGCTCTACAGCCAGTGGGCGCGCGGGGACGCCCTGGATCTGCACTGGGAAGGGGAAACCTTCGACGGCGGCGACCATCAGGGGGTCAGGGTCCTGGACGTGGCCGGGTCCCTGCAGGGCAGTCGCCTGGCCCTCTTTGTCGTCAACCGCAGCTTGGAATCCAGCATCGTGGAATTGAAGCCGGCCGCGGGCGAACTGTCCGACCTGACGTGCCATGTGGTGAACGGGCCGGACATCAAGGCCGTGAACAGTGAGTCGGAGCCCGAACTGGTGTCGGTGCAAACGGCCGAGCCGCAATCGGCCACGCACCTGGAGTTGGCTCCGCACTCCGTGACGGTCGTTACAGGGCGCCTGGCCTGATTGGCGGGTACGGCCGACGGGCCGTGGACGTTGAAGCCAAGAGTGGTTCCGGGCGGACGTCCGGCCAACGGGGATTGGCCTGAACCGGGTCCCGAACTCTCACATCGCAAACGGGCCCGGGCCACCGGTCAGCCAGTGGCCACTGCACGAGAGCCGTACTTGGCCTGTGGGTTTTGGCGGTGCGGGCCACGGGAACCGTACCGCCCAAGCGGTCAGGCGGGAACCTCGTCCCGACTCAACCGATGGAGGTGGTCGAAGTGATGCACCTCGTCGTGGCATCCGTCCGCCGTGAATTCCAGCTGCACCGTGACGTGGCGCAGGTTGTAGTCCCGTTTGGCGAGCTCCTGCACCTGTCCGCGCATGAGCTTCAAGTCTTCGGTCTGCAACTCGGGCTCCACCAGGATGTGTGCGGTGAGGACATCGTAGTCCGGAGCCAGCGACCACACATGCGCATCGTGCACGAAGGTTACGCCCGGCAGATCTTCCAGCGCCGCACACAACTTGTAGAGGTCGACGTGTTCGGGAACCCCTTGCAGGAGAACGTTGAACACCTTGGCCAGAAGCCGCCAGGTGCTGACGCCGATCAGGATTGAGATGACGACGCTGAGGATCGGATCCACGATGGTCCAGCCGAACGCCAACACCAAGGCCCCCGAGACGACGACCGCCACCGACCCAAGCAGATCGGCCACGATGTGCTGCAGTGCGCCTTCGACATTCAAGTTGCCTTTCGCACTCCTGCGCAGCACGAGCATGGCCAGCACGTTCACGACCAGGCCTGCCAGGCCGATGCCCAGCATCAGGCCTCCTTCCACCTCGGGGACGGTGCGGAGGCGGCGGTAGGCTTCCCACAACACCCCTCCGATGATGACGCACAGGGACAGGGCGTTGACCAAGGCCGCCAGAACCTCCAGACGGCGGTACCCGTAGGTACGCTCCCAGGAGGCGGGGAGGTCGGAAAAGTGCAAGGCCACGAGTGCCAGGACGATGGACGCGGCATCCGTGAGCATGTGGCCGGCATCGGCCAGCAGCGACAGGCTGCCCGAGATCACGCCACCGACGACTTCCACCACCATGAATGTGGCAATCAGGATGAGGGCCGTTTGGAGACTGCGTCGGCTGGCTCCCCTCAGATCATGGTCGTGATCGTGGTGGCCGTGTCCGTGTACATGACGGTGGCCGTGGCCGCCGTCATGGTGATGGTGGGAGTGGTCGTGCCCGTCCCGGTGACTGGAGAGCGAGTCCGTGGCCTTCATCGGTGGGAACGGTTGTTAACAAGGAGGTGCCGGACCCATCCGAGGCCCGTACTGTCAAGCACAGGAAGCGCGGCCCGGACCTAACCTTTGCCGGCTTCTTCCCGCGACAACGCCATCAAATGGTCGACGTGATGGTTTTCCTCGTGGCAGTCCGCGGCCGAAAATTCCAGCTGAAAGGTGGTGTGGCGGATTCCGTGTTCCTCCCGCGCCGTCTTCAGCATCTCCGTGCGGATGCGCATCAGATCCTCTGCCGTGCTGTCGGGATCCACGATGGCGTGGGCGGTCAGCACGTTGTAGCCGGGCACGAGCGCCCAGACATGCACGTCGTGGATGAGGGTTACCCCGGGCACATCCTCCAGGGCACTGCACAACCGGTACACGTCAACATCGTCCGGAACGGCCTGCAGCAGCACCTTGATGATTTTGATAACCAGGCGGTAGGTGCTGAACAGGATGACCGCAACCAGCACCAGGCTCAGGGCCCAGTCCAGGAAGTCCCAGTGGAACAACTCGACCAGGATGCCGGAAACGATAATGGCCAACGATTCAACCGCGTGGACCGAAACGTGGCGAAAGGCCCCTTCCACACTGATGCTGTGGTGCATCGATCGGTGCAGGATGAAGGCGGACGTCAAGTGGATGATCAACCCCAAGGCACCGATGACCAGCAGGTAGATGCCAAGGTGCTCATGGCTGTGGGCATGGCCGTGTCCCACCACCTCGAAAACCTGCAGGAGGATGGAACTCGCCACGGTCCACAACAGGACTACATTGAACAGGGCTGCCAGGACCTCCAGCCGCCGCAGGCCGAATGTCCGTTCCGTTGAGGGTGGCAAACCGCCATAGTGCAACGCGGCCAGCGCCACGATCAGTGCCCCTGCGTCGGTCACCATGTGGCCGGCGTGGGCCAACAGTGAGAGGCTGCCTGAGAGTACACCTCCCACCACGTCCAACGCCATGTGGACCAGCAGCAGTACCAGCGCGGCAATCAGGCTGCGCCGGCCCGCACCGCTGTAGTCGTGATCATGACTACTGAACAGCGACCTCGATTCCACATGGTCGTGGTGGTCGTGGTGATGGTGTTGGGTTGCGGAATCGGACATCTTGAGCGAAGTGGCAGGATGGCGTGTGTGTGGATGGAGGCCCCCGACACTCCTAGCTCAAAGAATAGCACCGCCTCCGGAGCAGTCCGGCCCGGCCTCGTTCGGGCAGGGGACAGGACTCCTTGGGTACTGCTAGAATCGGCCTGCCGGTGAAAATCCTCCCCTTGATGCTTTGCGGCGCGGTTCGGCAACCAGATTGCGGCTGCGGCAATCCACCTTGAAACAGCCTCCTCCGGTCCGCTGCGAGGTGGCCGGCACCGCCGCCGTCAAGGTGCGCTTGGGTCCATCCATGTGGACCTCCGTTCTTGCACAAGCCGGCACGCGTCGGTTTCCTGAAAGGCTTACCGGCCTCCAACCAACGACAGGATCGACCCACGCATGTCAGACAATGCCCTCCGCATTGGTGTCACAGGGCACCGGCGCCAACACCTACGACCGCCACATCCCCAGTCTCCTGGAGCAGGAGAACGTTGAAATGGTGGCCGTGGCACCGAACGTCCGAGTCCGGCCAACGGCTCGGTTTCGGACGCATTGCCCGACCATTGAACGGAGAGCATTGTTGACGCCTGGTCATCAGGACTTGACCCTACATGCATTGCGTGGCGTCTTGGACAGGTCCAAGCACCAGGACACGATCCGCTGGCTGCGGAAGCAATTCCGGATTGACGACCGTGGGCGGCTTGCGGCGCACCCGCGACCGGGCTTGGCGCGCACGGGGCTGGCCGGCTACCTGGTGGCGACCGCCCACAACCTGGTGCACATGGTCAACCTGATATCCGGTCTGGGGACCGCGCCCGGGCCGCCTGACCCCGCAGAGGGCTCCACGCGCCCCAAAGGAGTTCCACCGGGCCTGCGGGGCCCGCGAATCCTGCGCGTGGGGCCGCGCAGGGGGCTCCAGGGCCCATCGGACCACCTACACACCGATTCCGCGCACCATCGTTGTGGCCGATGGCATCCAAAACCTGTTCTTCCGCAGCCTGTTGGGCTGACGGACGCGGGGCACCACGAACCGGTGCCGTCAGATTGGGAGACGAGGGATGACCGGCAGCAGTCGGAGGAGGCGCCCCCTGGCGGCCGTACCGGCCTACTGGAGCGCCGAGTGTCACACACACGTTCGCCTGACGGGGGGCACCCACGCGCCGCGGTTCCAATGGGGGGACCAGGAACAGGACCGCTGGAGGGACATCGAGACCGGCACGCAGGACGAATGGGACTGCATCAGACAGGTCAATACAATGGTGTGAACAGTTTTTGAGATAAAGATTGCCTTGGCCTGGGTGGGGATTAATTCTCCTATTTTGGCTTGCGCGGAGGCCTGGGGCGGCGGCCGCTGAAGGGGGCACGGCTCCTGTTATGGTGTTGGTATCTAGGCCACGCCATTCCGGGAGGTGTTCCGTGCCCCTGTTGCCCACTATACTGGCCGACCTGCCCTTCGGCAAACCGCAAAGGGACCATCTCGATGCCCTGCTGTCCCTGCTGACCGGCCTGCCGGTCCGGCCCACGCATCGTAACCTGGCCCGCTTCGGCGACCGCTGCCCCCCCACCCCCCGCCCCCCCCCCCCCCTCGTCCCCCGCCCCCCCCCCCCCCCCCCCCCCCCCCCCCCCCGCCGCCCCGCGCCCCCCCGCGCCTGCGACTTTGCGGCCCTCAACCTGGCCGGTTTGTGCGAGGTGGTGCCCTACAAGCACGGGCTGGCCTGGGCCGGGGACAGCACCTTCCTGCCCAAGAGCGGCCGCAAGCTGCCCGGGGTCGGCTGGCGCTGGCACAGCGGCGAGGGCCGGGTGGCCTGGGGCCAGCAGTTGGAGGTGCTGTCGGTCCTGGACCTGGACGAGCACTGCTCGTATCCCGTCCACGGGGGCCTGCAGGAGGCGACCGCAC
>MKWU01003064.1_pt1 | contig 22995 bp, 20 predicted proteins | sample 809101 | NCBI WGS metagenome assembly MKWU01 (sample SAMN05860141, study PRJNA318959) | sponge metagenome | host: Aplysina aerophoba | place: Slovenia: Piran, Adriatic Sea, Gulf of Piran | collected 2013-05-07 | reverse complement strand
CCGGCGGGCCCTCCCCCAACCGCCACCTCCTCGGCGTCGAACGCGTCCCGCCGTACCCTCTGCGAGGGGCTGGGTGGGCAACATGAACCAAATCACGGTCCGGTCGGTACCGAAAGCGGACCGTTGGCGCTTTGCGGTTATCTACAAGCATGCAACAGGCCTGTGACACAACCAACCCGTCGCATGACCGCACCTCTTCCAAACACAACCGAACTAAAGACTCGGGACACTAGGAGGCTACCGAGCAATCCACCAGCGGCCTGCCAACCGCCGGCATAATCCCTGGGTCGGCGGACGGTAGGCCAGCAATCGTCATTGTTCAGCACCCTCCTAGGACCCTTGGGGAAGCCGGTTTGCCATGGTGGCCTTCCCCCCTACCCTTCCCGACGGGCGGTCCGGATGAGCCGCCAGATCGCTTCCGGCCTCATCGGAAGTCGGGTGGGCCTGGCGCCGGTGGCGTCGCAAATGGCGTTGGCGACGGCAGCCGCACTCGGGCCGATGGGGGGCTCGCCTATCCCGCGGGCGCCGTACGGGCCGAGCCCCTCCCCCGACTCGATAACCACGGCCTGCATGTCGGGCAGGTCCGCTGCGGTCGGGATCAGGTACTGCGACAGCGCCCCGGACGTGACGACGCCCGAATGGAGGGTCACCTCCTCGGACAGGGCCTGGCCGATGCCCTGGGCGGCACCGCCGATGATCTGCCCTTCCACCGTGGTCGGGTTGATGGCTCGGCCCACGTCGTGCGAAGCGATGTAGTTGAGCAGGGTGACCTTCCCGGTGCGTTGATCGACCTCCACGTCGGCGAGGTGGGTTCCGAACGTGAAATCGGGAAAGAACCGGGGGGCGTCCAGGGCCTTGGGCGTGGCCGTCCCGCCGGGACCGAAGAACGTGTGGTGGACGAAGGTGGTCGCTCCCATCGCTGCGGCCTTGGCGAGAACATCGACCAGCGGGATCTCGACGTCGGCGGATCTGACGTGCCCTCCTGCAAGGGTGAGCGTCTCGACCGGCTCGCCTGTCAACCCGGCCGCCATGGCCAGGATCTTGTCCCTGAGGGCGACCGCGCCGTCGTGCACGGCGTTGCCCGACATGTACAGCATCCTGGTTGCGGTGGTGGTTCCGGCCCGGGGCGTCCGGGCCGAGTCACCGAAATGGATTGTGATCCGATCGGTGGGGATGTCCAGTACCTCGGCTGCGATCTGGGTCAGCGCCGACACCTGCCCGGCGCCGATGTCCTGGATCCCGGTCCTGACCACCACGCTTCCGTCCTGCTCGAACCCGATCCAGGCCGAAGCCGTGTCGTTGAGCCAGACGAGCCTGCCGTATGGCTGCATGTTGGAGGCGATCCCCCGGCCTACCAGGGCATCTTGATGAGAGGGCTCCGGGAGTGGGCCAGCGGCTGCCAGCACCGCGTCGATCGTCTCGCCCAGCAGCACCTCTGTGAGCAGTTGCTGCCCGGCGGGGAGGTAGTCACCCTTGGCCAGTGCGTTCCGCTTGCGAATCGGCGCACGCCCCAAGCCCAGCCTCTCCGCCAGCCGGTCCATCTGGGACTCGTAGGCGAACACGACCTGCATCCCGCCGAACCCCCTGAAGGCGGAGCAGGGCGGGTTGTTGGTGTAGACGGCCCGGGCGCGGATGCGCACGTTGGGCGTCCGGTAAGGACCGCATGCCATGACCGACGAGTAGAGGAGAACCAGCGAGCTGAGGTAGGCGTAGGCACCGGCATCGGCGGTGATCGTGATGTCCTGGCAGGTAAGGGTTCCGTCGGCCTTCGCACCGGTCCGGTAGTGCATCACCATCGGGTGGCGTTTCGGACGGGCGACCAGCGACTCCTGGCGGGTCCACACCATGCGGACGGGCCGCTTGAGGAGATGCACCACCAACCCGAGGTACGGCTCGACCGTCATGTCCTCCTTGCCGCCGAAGCCGCCGCCCACGTAGGGGGCGATCACCCTGACCTTGGAGTGCGGGACCCCCAGCACCTTCGCAACGCCGCGAAAGTGCTCCACCACCTGGGTAGAGACCCTGATCGTGATGACGCCCTCGTCGTCGAGGTATGCCATGCCGGCCTCCGGCTCCAGGTAGGCGTGGTCGACGAACTGGGTGGTGTAGGTGTCCTCGACGACCACGGCAGCCTGGGTCACGGCGGCGTCCACATCGCCCCGGTCGACAGACCACTCGGCCAAGAGATTGGATCCTTCGTGAACGGGCGGAGCAGATTCGCCGAGAGCTTCGAACGGGTCGTACACGCCGTCCGTGGCCTCGTACTCGATATCGAGGGCCTCCTCGGCAGCACTGAACGCGTCTTCGCTGTCGGCCACTATCAGGGCCACGGGCTCTCCCTGGAATCTCACCCGGCCGGTGGCGAGGATCTGGGCCCGCGCCTTGAGTGACGCCACCTCCGTCTCCTGGCCGGGCACGTCGACCCATATCTCGTTGTTGGGCACGTCCTCCCCAAGAAGGACCGCCACCACGCCCGGAACCTCGAGGGCTGCGGAGATGTCACGCCTCAGGATGTCGGCACATGGCAGAGGCGCCCGTACCAGTCTCGCGTGCAGCAGGCCAAGGGGGTGGACATCGGCTGCGTAGCGCGTGGTTCCGGCGACCTTCTCCTCGGCATCGTGGCGGCGGACCGGTTGGTTGACGACCCGGAGTTCGTCGGCCTTGGAGGTTCTCACCTCATCCCACGCCAGGTCAGCCACTGTGCACACTCTCCGACACCGAGAGGACCGCATCGACTATGGACTGGTAGCCCGTGCACCGGCAGAGGTTCCCGTGGAGGGCATGGCGGACTCCGGACGCTTCCAGCCGTTCGCCACGGGCTAGCAGTTCGGAAGCGGTGAGAATCATCCCCGGCGTGCAGAACCCGCACTGGGCGGCTCCATGCTCGACGAACGCCTCCTGGAGTTCGGTGAACCCCGTAGCTCCCACTCCTGAGAGGGTCACGACGGTGGACCCGTCTACCTGGGCGGCCAGCACCGAGCATGAACTGACGACCGTGCCGTCGAGGAGAACGGTGCAAGTACCGCACACACCCTCGCCGCATCCGTACTTGACATCGAAGACCGATGCTTCGTCCCGGAGCCAGCGGAGAAGGGTGTAGTGGCCCGGAGCCGTTCGTGTCACAGGGACTCCGTTCACGTTGATCGTGACCGTGATCGTTCTCATGCCGCCTGCCCGGGTCTCATCGCATCCTCGACGGCCCGGGTCAACATGACGCTCGCCACATGACCCCGGTATTCGCTGGACTCGACACCATCGATCACGTAGGGAGCGTCCTCGATGGCAAGCGCCTCTATGGCCGGTAACCCGGTGGCGGTCCTGCCTAGAGCCGCCTCCTCGTAAGAGGTGCATCGCAACGGCCCGCTCCCGGTACCCGTTATTCCGGCCCGGATGGCGGCTATCTCACCGTTCCGGACCTTGACCAGCGCTCCAGCCGCCGCTACCGCGAAGTCGCCGGGCCGGTAGGAGAACTCCCGGAAGCCCCACGACCACCTCGAACGCAGCGGCACTCTGATCGACTTCATCAACTCGTAGTCGTCTATCGAGGTCTCGAACGGTCCGGCGCTGAAGTCCGAGGAATGTACCCACCTGGTGGTTGTACCGTCCGACAACTCGTAGCGGGCATCGAGCAGGGTCATCACGAGCGGGAGTTCGGCAGCCGGATCGTTGTGAACCAACGAACCCCCGACCGTGCCCATATTGCGGACTCTTGGGTTGCCCACGAAGTTCAGCGCCGCAGCCAGGAGAGGAAGGTCGGCTTGAACATGGGCGGACTCGGCCATAGTGCGGTACGTGGTCATGGCGCCCAGGGACATCTCGCCACCGCCGGAGACGATCGATCTTAGGGATGCTATCCGTCCGAGGTCGATCAGGGTGTCGGGAGAGACCAGCCCGAGGTTCACGAGCGGCAGCAGGCTCTGGCCACCCGCCAGGAACCTGGAGTTCCCGCCCGCAGCACGCGCTATCTCTATAGCCTCCCCTATGGAGTTGGCTCGCTCGTAGGTGAAGGGTCGGGCCGACATCGTCACATTCCTCGCATAAGCCGTGCGGCTTCACCACGATAGTCCGAGAGGAACAACGGAAGGCGAGGGAGGGTAATGAGAACGTCGTCTATCCCGGCGGCCGATGACCTTCTCCCAGATCAGCGGACGGAGGGGATGCCTCCTTCCCCGTTCTCAAGCAGCCCCCGCGGACATAAAGGGCTCCGTCAAGGCACCACCCAACCCAGGATCAGTAGACGATGTCGAGCGCGCAGCGGAGGGCCCGGTCCAATTGGACCCGCTTGAACCTAGCCGGCCTACCGGACGGGAATCAAGGACCGATACCGGGATGGTGATCAGATTGTCACAGTTGATGACCAAGTCATCGGGCAACCCCTCCACCGGGCCTACAGGCACTTCCGACCTGATCCCTCTGATCGTTCGCGTGATCGGTGCGCATGTAACTGAAGCACGAGCCGAAGCTGCCGCGTTCCGGGTGACTACGCAGACGGGTCGCCTTCCCGAGGGAGGACCGAGATCAGCCCAGTAGATCTCGCTCCTTACGGTCACCTACCAGGGGGGCGCCGTGCGGGCGGCGAGGCGGGTGACGGATAGAAGCAGCGCGGGATCCGGGGGTAAGCGCCGGTACGCGGCCATGAGTTCCCGGTCGGCAGCTGCCAGGTCCCCTGCTTCGATCACCACTTGCGCTCCCCTCCGTAGTAGCTCGGAGCGGCTGGTTCCCAGAGATGTGGCGAGGCGGTCCAATTCATGGACGAGATCGTCGTCCAGTTGTACGAGCAGTTCACGGCGAGCCATAGCCATATGGTAACCCCCGTACTGCTCCTACTGGTCGCAGTTGCTCTCTTACACATGTGGAACGTTGGTTATCTTGAGTCGACATGTGAGTGATCCCATGAGGTACGAGCCGCTGATGGGCGGCGCCGACCCAGCGGTTCTGAGACGGCTTCAGCGCCTCGGCGTCACCAGAGTTGGGTTCCGGACGTCTCGCCGTAGTAGAAGGGACCCTCCCGGAACTCGAAGGGTTGCCCGTCATAGGCGTCGAAACGGGAAGCCTCGGAGGCCGCGATGTCGTAGAAGGGCTGCTCATCGAGCATCAGTTGGGCGACCGCTTCCGCGGTTGCCACCCTCTGGACACCACCGCCCCCGAACCCGGTGGCTAGGTAGAGGCCCTCCGGCCCGAAGCGGCCCAGCAGCGGCCAGGCATCGGGTGTGGACACCAGCACCCCGGCCCATCCCCCTGCGACCGTGGCGCCTTCCAGGACCGGGACCCGCCTGCGGAGCAGTTCCACCCAGCCGCCCACTACTGCGGGATCGGGATGCCGGGAGAACCGGTCCACGTCCACGTCGATGTCGGTAGGGGGAAGCCCGAGCAGCAGCGCACCCGGGGCTCGGGGCATCATGTAGTGGCCGGCCTCGAACTCGGACATGAACCGGAGGCCACCGTGGTCTCCGGCGAGGATCACCGCCTGCAGCACGAAGCTCTTGGTGGGAAGGCGCACGCCGCTGCGGGCCAGCAGCGGCTGTGACCAGGCCCCGGCAGCTACCAGAACCCTCGACGCGGCTACCGTCTGGCCTGCCACCTCGACACCCGCTATCCGGCCACCGCTGACCTGCACCCGGTCTACGGGACAGCCCTCCCATATCTCGGCTCCGGCGTTCCTGGCCATGGCGCCGAGCACGACGGCGAGATTCTGGGACCGTACGAAGCCGTCCCCAGTGGTGAAGTAACCCGCCGCCAGGTCGCCGGTGTACAGGTTCGGCCACCTGGCTGCGACTTCGGAAGGCTCCAGGTATTGGCCTGCCACCCCAAACCGGGCCGAGAGTTCGGCCCTGGCACGGAAGGCCCGAGCACCCTCGGGACCGGTGGCGAGTTGCAGGCCGCCCACCTCGTGGAACCTGACCATCCCCCCTGTCGCACGATCCAGCCCGTCGACGATGTCCCGCGTCCTGCGAAGCACAGCCAGGTTGACAGGTGATGTCGATTCCTGGGGTACATGCCCGGCTGCAAGGGCACTGGACTCGGCCGCCACTGTCCTGCGGTCCAGCACCGCCACATCGAATCCGCCTTCCGCCAGCTTCCACGCGGCGAGCAGACCGGGAAGACCGGCACCGACGACGATGGCGTCGTAGCGCATCAGCCCCGTTCAGCCTGCCGAGCCGGTGGCCAGGCGGTGGGGTGGTTGCAGCTCCAGTTCGTCATTGCGGATGCAGGCGCTCCGGTGACCGTCCGCCACCTCGGTGAGAGGGGGTATCAGCCCCGAGCACGGCTCCTCCGCGTACGGGCACCGCGGATGGAATCGGCAACCCGCCGGCAAACCGACGATGTCACCGATGTCTCCCTTGACGCCGAGTTCGGGGGGCACGTCGTGGGGATCCGGCACCGGGATGGCCGTTACCAGCGCGTGCGTGTAGGGGTTGGCGGGACGGCCGATCACCTGGTCGGCGCTGCCCTCCTCAACGACCTTGCCGAGGTACATGACCGCGATCCGGTCGGCGATCTCCCATGCCACCGACAGGTCGTGGGTGACGAACAGCAACGTCATGCGGTGGCTCTCCTTGAGGCTGACGAACAGGGAGAGTATGTCGGACCGCACCGAGACATCGAGCATCGACACCGGCTCGTCGGCCACCAGCAACTCGGGTCTCAGCACGATGGCGGCCGCGATGGAAACCCTCTGCCTCTGGCCACCCGACAGCTGGTGCGGATACAGCCTGGCGAACTCCCTGGCCGGCTCCAACCCACACTCCTCCAGAGCCTCGTGAACTCTGGACTCGAGTTCCGCGCTGGAAGTGACCAGCTTGTGGACCCTGAGCGGCTGGGCCACGATCGAGAAGATCGATTGGCGCCGGTCGAACGACTCGAACGGATCCTGGAACACGTACTGGACTCGGCGGCGCATGGAACGCAACTCCCCTCTCGGTAGTTGCGCCACATCGACATCGCCGAATCGGACCGAACCAGAGGTTATCGGAGCCAGATGACCGATCGCTCTGACCAGGGTGGTCTTGCCGGAGCCTGACTCTCCCACGATGCACAGCGTCTCCCCTGGAAATATGTCGAGGTCGACCCCGTCCACTGCCCGAACGGCATCGCCGACCTTCCGCGACCCCTTGAAGTGCACGTTGAGATCGCGCACCGTGACCAACGGTTTCGCAGTCCTGGTGTCAGCCATCAGCCTGTCCCCCATCGCTGTAGAGGTGACAGGTCGCGATCTGGGTGCCGGTGAACCGGGACCACGCCGGCGCCTGCGACGAGCAGATGTCCATGGCTTCGGGGCAGCGCGGGTGGAAGCGGCATCCCGACGGAGGGTTCACCAGGGAGGGTGGCGTTCCCGGTATGCCGTGCGACTTGCCGCGACCCCTGGCGAAGTTGGGCACCGACTCGAGCAGAGCCCGTGTGTAGGGATGTCTGGGCCGGTCGTAGATATCCTCGACGGTCCCTTCCTCGACCGCCCGCGCTGCGTACAGCACCACCACCCGGTCACACAGCCGGGCCACCACGCCGAGATCGTGGGTGATGAACAGGATGGTGAGGTCGAGTACCTCGCGGAGGTTCTCCAGCAGCCGCAGGATACGTGCCTGGACGATCACGTCGAGAGCGGTGACCGGCTCGTCCGCGATCAGGAGGGCAGGACGACCACTCAGGGCCATGGCGATTCCCGCCCGCTGGCGCATCCCTCCCGAGTACTCGTACGGATACGCCCGGTGCCGGTCTCCAGGGATCCCGACCAGCGCGAGCAGTTCCTGAGCGCGCTCAGCCGCATCGATCTTGGAGATGTCGGGCTCGTGGGTGAGGATCGGCTCCGCCACTTGGTCGATGACCCTGCGGACCGGGTTCAGAGAGTTCATCGCTCCCTGGAACACCATGCCCATCCGGCGGCCCCGGACACTCCGCCATTCCGTCTCCGCCAACCCGGTCATCTCGGCCCCGTCGAACAGGATCGAACCGGCGGTCACGGACCCGTTGCGGGGCAGGAGGCCCATCATCGCGAGGGCCAGAGTCGACTTTCCCGATCCGCTCTCCCCCACCAGACCCACCACCGACCCGGTCTCGATCTCGAAGCTCACATCGTCGGCAGCCCTGATGACCCTCCCGGCTCTGCGGTACTCGACCGTAAGGTCTCTGATGGTTAGGAGGGCCACTGCTGTCTACTCCTCCCGGCGGCGGGGGTCGATGACGTCGGTCAGGGCGTTCCCGATCAGCGTGAAGGACAGGACCATCAGGGTGATCAGGACTCCCGGCGGGATGAGCACCCACCAGTAACCGAGCGAGGTGGCACCCGAGCTGAACGCGTTCTGCAGCATCTTCCCCCACGAGATCAGCGACGGATCGCCCAACCCGAGGAAGGCCAGCACGGCTTCAGTCAGGATGGCCGCCGCGGTCAGCAGGATCGCGTTGGCGAGAACGATCCCCGCCACATTGGGGAGCACGTGCGTCCACATGATGTGCAACGGGCGCATGCCGATGGCCTTGGCACGCAGGATGAACGTGCGTTCGCGCTGGCTCAGAACCTCCGCCCGGATCAGGCGGGCCGGCACCGCCCAGCTGGTCACTCCGATCACCACGATGATGGTGGGCAGACCTCTGGAGAGCACCGCGGCGAGGACGATGATCAGGGGGAGAGCGGGGATGGTGATGAACATGTCCGTGACACCCATCGCGAACTGGTCGAAACGGCCGCCGATGTACCCGCTGGTGATCCCCACCACGCTCCCGATGAGGACCGCGATGGCGGTCGCTGCCAGCCCGACCGCCAGAGATATCCCGGCCCCGACCGCCAGCTGTTCCCACACGGAACGACCTAGATTGTCGGTTCCCAGCAGGTGATCCAACGACGGCGACCGGAAACGGTCCTCCACTGTCTGGCCTGCGGACGGCGGGTTCTCGTAAAGGAGCAACCCCGCCACCCCGTAGACGAGGAACACGGCCAGCAGGATCAGGCCGATCTTGCCCCGGACGGTCCGCCAGAGTTCGACCAGCGCACCACCCCGCTCCTGCTCTGATCCGTCCCCAGCCTGCGGTTCGGCAGTGGAAACCGTGTTCGGCGCCCTCATGAGGACCTGATCCGCGGGTCGAGACGGGAGTAGAACAGGTCGGCGACCATGGTGGCGACCACCACGATCACCGCGATGACGAAGAAGGCCGCTTCCAGCAGCGGGAGATCCCTATCCTGCACGGCTTCGTACATGAGGAGTCCGAGCCCGGGCCACGAGAAGACCACCTCGGTCTGGATGGTGCCCGCCATCAGCAGGCCGAGGGTGAGGGCCATCAGGGTGAAGGTCGGCAGGAAGGCGTTCCGCACGCCGTAGCGCCACAGGATCGTGCGGGGCCGCAGACCTCTCGCCCGCGCCGCAAGCATGTAGTCCTCGTCGGCCACCTCAGCCAGCGAGTTCCGCATGATCAGGGCGATCGACCCCACGCTCACGATGGCGATGGTGGCGGCGGGTAGTGCCAGATGCTCCAGCACATCCCACACCTCGTCGAACGGAGTCCGGTAGATAGCTGCTACGGACCGTATCCCGGCAACGGGAAGCAAACCGAGACTGATGCTGAACAGCAGAACCAGCATCAGGCCCACCCAGAAGGTGGGAAGGCTCCACAGGGTCAGGGCGGTCAGGGTAAGGGAGGTGTCGGTGCGGGTACCCCGACGCCAGCCGGCAACGATGCCGAACGCAAGACCGAACACGAATATCAGCACCAGCGCCGCCCCCGTCAGGATGAGGGTGTTGGACAGCGCCGGCCTGAGGAGATCGGTCACCGGCATCCGCGCCTTGAACGAGATGCCGGTGTCGAACCGGACGATCTTCGTGAGATACGTCAGGTATTGCTGCCATGCGGGCTCGTTCAGACCAAAGGACTCGCGCAGTTGCTCGAAGGCCTCCGGGCTCAGCCGGCTCTCGCGGGCGATCAGCCGAGCAGGGTCACCGGGGAGCATCCGGAAGAGCCAGAAGTTGAATGTGGCGACCACGAACAACGTGAGGAGCGCCTGCAGCAAGCGGCGCGCCGGGTAGCTGCGCAACCAACGCCATCTGACCGTCCGAACGGCAGGCTCACGTGACGGCGTCACATCCGCGTCCGTCTATACCGGCCACCTCCTGAGCGACCCTGAGTGGGCGCCGCCTGATCAGGCCTCGCTGATGACGAGGAAGGTCTCCGTGGACCAGTTGGTGGTGATCCCGTTGTTCACGAACGGCCAACCAACCAGGTTGTCGTTCCGGTACGCCTGCAACTTGGTGGGATAGGCCATGACACAGTAGGCGAACGAGTCGTAGAAGATCTGCTGCGCCTGCTTGACCATGCCCAGGCGCGTCGCAGGATCTCCCTCGGTCTGCTGAGCCTTGAACAGTGCCTCGTACTCCGCGTCGCAGTAGTAGGTGTCCGAGAGGTTCCCGAACTGATCGCACGACTGCACCGACAGCATGAAGGTCGCATCGGGCGGGGTCTGCCACACCCATGTGTACATGTCCCAGTCGGCATTGACGAAGACTCGGTCGATGAGCGTCGGGTCGTCCTCGCCGAACACGCCCTGGATCTCCATCCCGATGTCTTCCAGCATCGGCTTGATCAACTCCGCGTACAGGGGCAGCCGGTCGATCACCGTGGAGGCGAACAGGCGGAAGCTGAGTCGCTCACCGTCCCGGCTCTCCCGCACGCCGTCCCCGTCGCGGTCGATGTAGCCCGCGGCATCCAGGATCTCCCGTGCCCTGGCGGGGTTGCCGTTGGCCTGCTCCCCCTCGGGTATCTCGAGGAACGCGTCACCGAGACCGGGCGGTAGTACCACCGATCCCTTCGCTCCCCGACCTCCCAGGACCAGGTCGACCAAGCGCTGGCGGTCCATCGCCCACGACATCGCCTCGCGGATCACCGGATCGAGGAGCAGCGGGTTGCCGCCGGAATCCGGATGTGGCTGTCCCGGGTTGTCGGGATCTTCGTAGACGTTGATTCCGAAGTGGTCCAGCACCAGTCCCGGATACTCCTCCACCACGACGTTCGGCTCGCCCTGCAGGCCGGCCCAGATGTCAGGGGACGAGATGGTTCCCGTCACGTCGATCTCGTTGTTGCGCAGCGAGTTGGCGATGGTCTCCTCGTTCGCCAGCTGCACCTTGACGATCTGTTCCAGGGTGCCGGTCTTGGGACCGTCGTTCGACGCCCAGCCCCACCAGTCACTGTTGCGGTCCAGTACGAGGCGGTCATCGGGGGTATAGGTGTTAAGCCTGAATGCACCGGATCCGATCATGTCCGCATTGCCGAACTGGTCGATGTCCTCAGGCGACATGCCCTGCCAGATGTGCGCCGGGATTATCGGCGCCCCGACGCTCGGGTCGAGGGCCGGCGGGCCCGAGAAGTGGAGCACGACCGTCACGTCATCAGGTGCCTCGACCGTTTCGAGCGGCTCGAAGAAACCTCCGAACAGACCCTTCTTGGTGTCGCGGTAGAGCTCGAACGAGTACTTGATGTCCGCCGAGGTCAGCGGTTCTCCGTCGTGGAACTCGACCCCTTCACGGATGGTGTACGTGACCGTGGCGCCCCCGTTGGAGAGCACGCGGTCCGTCGCGAGAGACAGCCGGGGCGACAAGTTCTCGTCGAACTCCATCAGCCTGTCGTAGACCAACCAATGCATGTCGGGGGTGGACACCGTCACCACCGGATTCGGGGTATCGAAGATATTCAGGTGCCCGAACCGCATGACGCCGGAGGCCGTCTCGCCTCCGCACGCAGCCGCTACTACGGGAGATGCGAGCATTGCGGCCATCCCCGCCTTCCCCGTGTACGCCATGAACCGGCGCCGGCTGATTGGTCTACTCAAGATTCCCTGGGTGTTCGACATCGATTCCTCCTCTACCCGGCCTCCTGCGCCCGGGCATTAAGTGCGACGGCATACACATGCCAGATTCGCCAGAGCCGGGCAACACCGTCGGCGTCACGTTATCACGGACGGCTCCACCCGCGCGGAGCGAAGGCCGTTCAGATGGTTAGCCTCCGCCCATCGGCGGCAGGAAGTGGACCTCGGCGCCCTCCGGTACCGGCTCGTATATGGCATCGCCGATGATCTCGCCGTCGATTGCCACTGCCAGACCCGAGCGCAGGTGTTGGCCGAGACCCGGGAACCGCCGGTCCAGTTCCGCGATCAGGGAACGGACCGTCGCGGCGTCGATCTCGATCTCCTCCACCCCGGCTGTGAACCGCCGCAGCGTCGAGGCGAGGAAGACGCGGGCCATCAGTCGCCGTTCGCCCCGATCGCCGCCAGCACCTTCACCGGCGACATCGGCAGTTCCTCGAGCCTGAGACCGGTTGCATCGTGGATGGCGTTGGCTACGGCGGCCATGGGGGGAACTATCCCCACCTCACCGACGCCGCGCACGCCGTACGGGTGTCCCGGATTGGGGACCTCCACGATGACCGTGTCGATCATGGGCAGGTCCGAGGCGACCGGCATCCGGTAGTCGAGGAAGCCCGGATTCTCCATGGCTCCCCGGCCGTCGAAGATGTACTCCTCGTTCAGCGCCCAGCCGATGCCCTGGACCACTCCGCCCTGCATCTGGCCCTCCACGTAGCTGGGATGGATGGCCCGGCCGGCGTCCTGGGCAGTCGTGTAGCGGAGGATCTTCACCGCTCCGGTCTCCGGATCCACCTCGACATCGCACACCTGAGTCGAGAAGGCCACCCCCGCCCCGCGAGCGTTGAGCGAGGCGGTCGCGGTTATGGGACCGCCGGTCTTGCCGGATGTCTCGGCGAGGTCCTCGGTGCTGAGCGGGGGATGGTTGCCGCCGGCATGCTGTGCGCGGCCTTCGACCCATTCGACCTCGTCGACGTCGACGTCCCACATCTTGGCGGCGCGGGCCCGCAGGTCGGCCACCACTTTGCGGCATGCCTCGATCACCGCCATACCGGTGGCATGGGTGACCCGGCTCCCACCGGTCAGATCGGTGAACCCGATGGACTCGGTGTCGGCCACGATCGGGGTGATGCGATAGACGTCGATGCCGAGTTCCTCTGCCGCCATGAGCGCCATGGACGCCCGGCTGCCGCCGATGTCGGGACTGCCCGTCATCACGGAAGCGCCTCCGTCCTCGTTTATGTGCACGGTCGCGCTGGAGACGGAACCGAAGTTGAACCAGAAGCCGCTGGCCACGCCCCGGCCCTGATTCGGCCCCAGAGGCACCGAGTAGTGAGGATGGTCCCGGACGGCGTCGATCGTCTCGCGGTACCCGATCTTGCGGAACCGCGGCCCGTAGAAGGACTTGACGCCCTCCTCGGCCGCGTTACGGATTCGCAATTCCAGGGGATCCATTTCGAGTTCTGCGGCGATCTCGTCCAGCACGGTCTCGGAGGCGAAGGCTGCCATCGGTGCTCCCGGTGCCCGGTAGGCGGCCACCTTGGGCATGTTGTTGACGACGTCGAAGCCCTCGATGCGGAAGTTCGCAACGTCGTAAGGCGCCAGGAAGCACATCACGCCCAGTTCTACGGGCGAGCCCTTGAAAGCTCCCGCCTGGTAGGCCAGCCATCCCTCAGCCGCGACGAGCGTGCCGTCCCGGAGAGCGCCCACCTTGAGGCGCATCTTGGATCCGGAGGTAGGCCCGGTGGCCCGGAACACCTCATCCCGGGTCATGACGATCTTGACGGGACGCCCGGCCTTCTGCGACAGCAACGTCGCCACCGGTTCGATGTAGACGGTGGTCTTGCCCCCGAAGCCGCCCCCGATCTCGGCCGGGATGACCTTGATGCGGGATGGCTCCCATCCGAGCAGCTTGGCCGTGAGGGTGCGGACCATGAAGTGACCCTGGGAGGAACACCAAACGACTGCGCGGCCGTCCTCGGAGGTGTCGACCACCACCGCATGGGGCTCGATATAGCCCTGATGGACCGGCCTGGTGGCGAACTCCCGCTCAACGACCACGTCGGCTCGGGCGAACGCCTGGTCCACGTCGCCCCGCTCGTAGAGGCACCGGTCGGCGATGTTCGAGGGTTTCTCAGGTGCCGGCTCGACACCCGAAGTAAACATATCCTCGTGCAGGATCGGTGCATCGGGCGCCATGGCCTCCTCGACATCGATCACGTGGGGCAGCACCTCGTAGTCGACCTTGATGGCTGCCAGAGCCGCTAGGGCGACCCTGCGGGAGGTGGCGGCCACCGCCGCCAGAGCGTGGCCCTCGTAGAGCACCTTGTCCCGGGCCATGATGTTGCGGCAGAGATCGCGGAAGTCGACCGCGCCCTCTCCGCCCTCGCCGGCCTCGGATTCGAGCATCGGGAAGTCGGCCCCGGTTACTACAGCCTTGACCCCCTCCATGGCCGCAGCGGGCGCGGTGTCGATCGATCGGATCCTCGCATGGGCATGGGGAGAGCGGAGCACCGCCCCGGTGAGCATTCCCGGCAGGGACAGGTCGGCGCCGAAACGGGCCCGTCCGGTCACCTTGTCGAGACCGTCATGGCGGACGGGACGGGTTCCCACCCACTTGTAGCCCGGGTTGGTATCGGTAGTGGTTGTAGGGGTGGCGGTAGTGGTCACACCTTCTCCTTTGCCTCCGCAACTTCCTTCATCTCTGCAGCCGCCGTCAGGATCGACCGCACGATCTTGTCGTAGCCGGTACAACGGCACAGGTTCCCGGCAATGGCATACCGCACCTCGGTCTCGCTCGGATCGGGGTTGCGGTCGAGTAGCACCTTCCCCGCCACCAGGAACCCCGGCGTGCAGACCCCGCATTGCAGTGCCGCCCCCTCCAGGAAGGACTGCTGCAGCGGGTGGAGCCCGTCGGGCTCGGCCAAGCCTTCGACGGTGACGATCGTCGAGCCGTCCGCCTCCGGCGCCAGCACCAGACACGCGCAGGTGAGCCGGCCGTCGAGGATCACCGAGCAGGCCCCGCAGTCTCCGGTGGCACATCCTTCCTTGACACCGGTGAGGCCCACGACATCCCGCAGTGCGTCGAGCAGTGTCTGGTCGCCCTGGCAGAGAAACTCGACCTGATCGCCGTTGATCGTGGAGGTGACGTGGTTGCTACTCATTGGCCTTCCTTGTCCTGCCGGGGATGTTCATGCCACGGACCCCGTCGCCCGGGAAGCGGCCAGCCTCAAAGCCCTGACGGTCAGAACGCCGGCGACCTGGCGACGGTATTCCTTGGTGCCGCGCTTGTCATCGATCGGGTTGCAGGCGGCCGCAGCCTCCGCCGCCACCTGCTCGAGTACCGCCTCCGTGAGGGACTCTCCGACCAGGGCGGACTCCGCGGCGGGGACGCGCACCACGGTCGGCGCCACCGCTCCGAGGGCCACCGCTGCCGCGCTGCAGCGGCCGTCCTCGTCCAGCGACAGGCGCACCCCGGCGCCCACCACCGCTATATCCATCTCGGTGCGGGGTATGAACCTCAGGTAGGCGTCGGAAGTCCGAGCAGGCGGGCGGTCGAACTCGAACTCGACCACGAACTCCCCCTCAGCCAGAGAAGTGCTACCCGGTCCGGTCACCACCGATGCCACCGGGATGGTCCTCGTGCCGCCGGGGCCCGCAACCACAGCCCTCCCGTCGTTGACCACCATCGCCGGCACGCTGTCGGCAGCCGGGGAGGCGTTGCAGAGGTTGCCCCCGAGGCTGGCCCGGCTCTGGATCTGGTCCGACCCGATCAGGGCGGCTGCTTCCACCAATCCGGGGAGGTCGGCCACCAGCGTCTCCTCCTCGGTGAGGCGGACCGACGGGGTGGCTGCGCCGATCACCCATGTGTCTCCCACCAGGCGCAGATCCGTCAGCCTGGGTATCCGTTTGAGGTTCACCGCGTAGTCGGGCTCGGGTCGACCCATCTGGAGCTGCGGTATGAAGTCCGTGGCACCTGCATAAACGTTCGCATCGCCGTCACCGGCCAAGACCGAGACGGCCTCCTCGATGGATGTGGGAGCGAGATACCTCACGTTGCTACCGACCTCATAACGTTCCTTTCAGGAGACCGATCGTAGACTCCGATCCAGTTTTCGACACGCTCGCACGCTAGCCCCGATTTCATGCGGGGGTTTTCGCTAGGAGGGTACTGAGCAATCCACCAGCGGCCTGCCAACCGCCGACAAAATGCCTGGGCTGGCGGGCGGCAGGCCCGAGCAATCGTCATTGTTCAGCACCGTCCTAGGCGAGCAGAGTGCGGGATATAAGCTTCTGATAAGGGACTACGGCCAATTCCACAATCCCGTCTCGGCCCGGCGGGACCTTCACCCGTCGGGTGAAGCCAGGCCCAGTCACGATGATGTGGCCTGTTGCCGTGGGCGTGTCTGGAAACATGGAGAATCAAGGCTAGCAGGTGGGCGGTAGCCGGAAGTCCATGGGCCCGCCCTCCCCGGCTCCGATGATGTGGTTGATGTGGCATTCAGCCGTGGGCGTGTCTGGACCACGAAGACGAGTCAGGGCTAGTGCTCATCTCCGCTCATCATGTCGGCTGCCCGGCGGGCCAACTCCTCGTCGTCCACATCCTCGACATGGGTGGAAACGCCCCAGCGGTGACCCCAGGGATCCTCGAACTGCCCGGACCGATCACCGTAGAGCTGCTGCTCGACAGGACGTATGACGGTGGCGCCGGCCGCTATCGCGGCGTCGAACGTGGCATCGGCGTCCTCCACGTAGACGTTCATGGAGGTCGCGGTTCCCCCCAGGGTCCGGGGACTGACGACCCCCACTTCTGGCCACTCGTCGGACAGCATCATGAGAGAATCTCCAAGGGCCAGCTCGCAATGCCCGACCCGGCCATCGAACTCCATGCGGCGAGTCTCGGTGAACCCCAGCACGCCCGTGTAGAACTCGACGGCGGCTCCCGCATCGTTCACACACAGGTATGCGGAGACCCGTGGACGGTCGTCGGGAATGGGGTTCGTCATAGATCAGTCCTTTCCATGAGCAAGGCGGCACCCGGCCTGGGGCCCGATGTTACGTTGCCTGGAGAACATGTGAGGGCTCCGGTGCACTAGGAGGGTGCTGAGCAATCCACCAGCGGCCTGCCAACCGCCGGCAAAATGCCTGGGCTGGCGGGCGGCAGGCCCGAGCAATCGTCATTGTTCAGCACCCTCCGAGCCCTCGATCATCGTCACCGCGTGCTCGGCGATGGTGACGGTCGGCAGGTGGGTATTGGCCCTCGGTACCTGCGGCATTATCGATGCGTCGATCACCCGTAGACCGGCGACGCCCAGGACACGGCACTGCTCGTCCACCACGGTCTCCGGTCGGCTTGCGGGACCCATCCGGCAGCTACCGCTGGCGTGCTGGGCATCGAGACAGGAACGCATCAGCCAGGCGTCGATGTCGGCTTCGTCCGGCATGGCGTCGATTTCCACCCTCTCCGGCCCGAGCCACACATCCGAAGCGATCTCCCGGATCCCGTCCGACCGCGCCAATCGCCTGAGGCGCCCCACCCCGTCCTTCAGGCGAGCCAGATCACCGGGGTCGGACAGCATCCGGAACTCCACTTCGGGCTCGACATCCGGTTCGGAGCTCCTGATGGACACCTCGCCCCTGGAGTTGCTCTCGAACACGCAGAGTTCGAGCAGCCCGGTCCCGAAGCCATCGTCGCCGTAGCCGCTCAGGTTCATGGACAGCATCAGCATGTCATTGGGCACCCCGCCCGCGACTCCGGACCCGTACCGCACGCAGCAGTTGGTGTGGCGGGCGTCGGGCGACCGGGCCCTGGCGTGTTCACGCAACTCCAGCATCAGCCAGATGGCCGGGTGCTCCTGCAGGCCCCGGCCGACCGGCAGGTTGGCCGCCACGTCGATATCCAGGGACGACAGAAGTCCGGCGGGACCGATCCCCGAGCGCTGCAGGATGGTGGGAGAATGGATCGTTCCGGCGCATAGGATCACCTCGCCACCATTGACCCGCATAGCTTCGCCGTCGATCCGCACGCTGACACCCGTTGCCCGCCCACCGGACAGCAGGACCCGGTCCACCCGGGCACCTCCGCGGATGGTGAGATTGGGACGGTTCCGGACCGGGTCGAGGTAAGCGTCGTTGGTGGTCACCCTCCGCCCGTCCCGGCTGTTGATGGCGTAGGGTGACACGCCGCTCGATCCCGGAGCGTTGTGGTCGTCGTGCCAGGGATGGCCGACCGCGAGGGCAGCGTCGCGCAAAGCCAGATCCACAGCCCCCCAGTCCTCCTGGGGAGCCCGGTAGACGGGGATCGGACCCGAGTCCCCGTGGTAAGGCGCCTCCCCGAAATCGAGGTCCGTCTCCATCCGGCAGATCGCAGGAAGAAGGTCGGCGCTGGACCACCCCGCCACGCCCCACCGGTCGTAGTCCTCGGGCATGGCCTGGATGGCGATCTGCCCGTTGATGGTGGAACTCCCTCCTACCCCTCTCCCTCGCCAGTAGAGGGAAGGCTCCTGGGCAGAGGTTCGCCTCGCCTCCAGCCCTGGCCAGTGGTAGCAGGGATCGGAGATGATCCCCGACGGGTTGGGACTGCGAACGTGCCAAGGTGTGTCGGCAGACCGGTAGTCCCGGCCCGCCTCAAGCAGAAGAACCCGGCGATCAGGGTTCTCGCTCAGCCGGGCCGCGACCACCGCCCCCGCCGACCCTGCTCCCACCACGATCGTGTCGTAACCGCTCATGCCGTGAACGCCAGCGTCCTTTGCTTTTTGGACATTACAAACATAGACCAGGTCTGAAAGCGGCCTGACCTTGTGGTTTTGGCTGTGCATAGGGGTCAGAACCTGAATCTTAGGTCCCCACCAGCTATGCTTTTCAGGCCTAAAAAGGATAGCATCGGCAGTCTAGGGGCACAAGCTTTGGTTTTCAAGGAAGTAAAAGTTAAGTTAGGCCCATGAGGGCCGACGGATTTAGGTTTTTGGACCCACCCACACCCGAAGAGGAGGTAGAGCGCGTCCTTACCAGCTTGGTTTCCGGTAGCTACACGCCTGACGAACTCGAGTCAATGGCCATCGATCTCAAGGAGGAAGCAGGCCGACGCCACAATGGCAACATCCGGCCCGGCTCACCAAACAACGAACGCGTAGCGCTCCAACTCGCCGAGGAGGCAGTGTGTATGGCCAACACCGAGGGCGGAGGAGCCCTCATCGTCGGCGTCGACAACCAAACCGGCGACATTATCGGCGCCGACACCGACCCTGACTGGCTCCGGACACGTATATATCAGCTGACCGACGGGCGGCTCACTGTCAATCTCCGTGTCGCCGAACTCAGAGGCCGCCGACTCCTAGTCGTAATCGTCCCCCAAGCCGTGGAGCCGGTCCCTTTCAAAGGCAAGTACAGCCACCGCCAAGGCAGGCACTGCGTACCGGTTACGAACACGGAACTACTCCAAGGCATATTCTCCGGGGTGGCGGCCGATCCGTCCTACCAGCGTTCGTCGACACCGCTCAACGATGTGTCCCCGAGGACGCAGGCCATCCTCAGAGATCTAGTGGCCAGAGTGGACCCGGGAAAGGCTGTCATTCCCCTCCTGGACCTGCTGGTTCGCCTTGGCCTTGTGTTTGAGGACTCCGACTACCTGAACGAAGCAGGACGGATCCTGCTCGCAACCCGGAACCGACCTTCGCTCGACTACACCCACCGCGACGTGCCCGGTGGCCCATCAAGCATCCGTATCCACGACTCCGGCCGCTCGCTTCTCGAAGAGATCGACCTCATCGAAGCATCGGCGAACAGCAACAATCCCGTTACCGAGATCCTCACCGGGTTCGGCGTCCACCGCGTGCACACGATCCCGCAGAGGTCGCTCCGCGAAGCAATCCTTAACGGTGTGTGCCACCGCGACTGGACTAACACGGGTCCGACCATGGTGGAACATGTCGGCTATGAATTGCGCGTGACCTCGCCGGGCGGCTTCGTCAGAGGGATCACCACCCACAACATCATCACTCATCCTTCAGCGCCCAGATACCGCACCCTGATGAACGCTGTACGGCAACTCGGACTGGTCGAACAGGAAGGAGTGGGAGTCGACCGGATGGTCGCAGACCTGATCAGGATAGGTTGTGACCCTCCCCTAATCGAGCTTACGGACGATCCATCCGTCCGGGTGGTTCTCTCCGGTGGTCAGCCCGATGAGGACCGATGCCGGTTCTTCGAAGAGCTTCGGCCGCGACGTGCCTCCGACGATGTCGACGCCGCCCTCCTGGTTTGGCGGGCATCCCAGCCCGGCACGCCATTCTTGACTGGCACCTCGTGCACCACCCTGCTCCAGCGAACCCGCAGCGATGCAGAGAATGCTATCCGCCGGGTCGCGGCGTACCAGTTGGCCGGCCGCACGGATCTACTCGTAGCGATACCGACGCCCGACGGTACACCGCCCGCTTGGAGACTCAGCGGGGCCGCTCGCGACGCTCTGCGCGTGTTGCCGCCCCGCGAACCCTCAGTTCCCGCACTTGCTTGGCTCCGGGAACGAGGACGTATTTCCTCTACTGAATACCGTGCGCTGGCAGGTGTGTCACAAGTGACCGCCAGTACCCATCTCAAGGCACTCGCCGAGGCCGGGGAACTGAAACCCAGCCGGCCCAGCGGTCGAGGCCGTGGCTTTCACTACTTGGTACCGGGGAACACATCCTCCAATTGAGAACCGCGCTACCTCACCGATTCAGCCGCTTGAGTTCTGCCGCTAGCCGGTCTGCGTCGTAGTTCCTGGCGGCGACACCCGTAACGAACCGATAGATGTCTTCGTTTGGAATCCTGGTCATTTCGATCCCGTTGATCTCGAGGAAGGTGGCCGTAGCCAACCATCCGAGGCGCTTGTTGCCGTCAACCAGGGGATGCCCCTTGACTATCGACTGCAGAAGGGCGGCGGCCTTCGTCCAGATGCCGGGATAGGCGTCGTCGCCGAAGACGGTCGTCCTTGGACGGGCAACGGCTGCACCAAGCAGCCCCGCTTCCCGGACGGGAGGCGGGTAGCCGAGCAGTTCACCGGCCAGGTACAGCAGATCTTCGAGGTCGAGATAGTCAACCTGGTTCATTCACCGAGACGGCGCAGAGCTCCGGCATGGGCATCCATCACCCGCCGGGCCGCCTCGGACACCCGATCCCGGTGCCGTCCCCTGGCCACGTAGTCCCGCACGGCACGCCGGGCTGCTTCCTGCATGGAGATACCTTCCGCGGCAGCCTCTCCTTGAGTGCCGTACGTTCATCCTCCGTGAGCCGGAGCGTCATCGCCATTCACGAATGATACCGTTCTGATACCAGAGCTGGCCGCGATCTTGGCCGCGAATCCTCGTTACACTCACTCCGGCTATGAACCAAAACATCGTGTTTCTCGATCAGGTGGAACTGACCCCGGTCTCCCGCGAGGCGTTGGAGGGAGTCGGGACGGTGAGGACGGTCCCGGTGACTGCGCAGGGGGACCTGCTGGCGGCGGTACGCGACGCCGACGCCATCATGTATCAGCTGTTCCCCCACCAGATCACGCGTCCGGTCCTCGAGCTCTGCCGACGGCTCAAGGTCATCGGCCGGATCGGCATCGGGATGGACCAGGTGGACCTTCGCGCCGCTGCAGCGCGGGGCGTCACCGTTGTCAACGCGGCGGGGACCCAGGCTGCTGCGGTGGCCGACCATGCCATGGCGCTGATCCTGTGCCTGGCGCGCAACGTCGTCACATCCCACACCGCCCTCCTAGCCGGAGACCGGAGGCCTCCCTGGGAATACATGGGGTGCGAGCTGGATGGCAAGAACCTGGGAATCATCGGGTTCGGTGCGGTCGGGCGCCGTCTGGCCCAGCGGGCGCTCGCCTTCGGGATGTCGGTGCATGCCCACGATCCCTACGTGCCCGGAGCGAGCATCGAGCAGTCCGGGGCCTTGCCCCGCTCTCTCCCCGGCTTGCTCGCCGGTAGCGACTTCATCTCGATCCATGTGCCCCTTACCGACGATACCCGGCACCTGATCGGCGCCGACCAACTGGCGGCCATGCGCTCGACCGCGTATGTGGTCAACACCGCACGGGGACCCATCATCGACGAGCAAGCCCTGGTCCGGGCGCTACGGGAAGGGGTGATCGCCGGCGCCGGCCTCGATGTCTTCGAGGAGGAGCCCCTGGCCGCCGAGAGCCGGCTCCTCGAGTTCGACCAGGTTGTGCTCACCCCCCACATCGGAGGGTGGGCCGCAGAAGCGCAGACCCGTACCCAGGAGAGCGTCGCCAAGGATGTCGCCCGTGTCCTGAGGGGAGAGACACCGGTAAGCCCTGTATCGGGAGGCGCAAGGCCGGCAGCCGGGACGACCCCTCCCGTGACCGTTACCCGGCCCGGACCTCGAGAGCGGCTCTCGGAACCCCCGACCATCCTTGCCTACGTCGAGTGGGACGAGACCGGGCTCGCCCATCCGAGCGACACGCATCCGTTCGGCACGGTGCCCGCCCTGAGGCGGATGATCGAGACCGAGGGTCCGATCACCGCGGACCGCGCCTACCGTCTCTATGTCCGGGGATCCGGCTCTACCCGGGTGACCAAACTGGCCCGGAGAAAGCTGGACGTAGCGCTCAAGCGGCTGCTCGATCAGAACCAGGTGCAGATCGACGAGTTGGGTACCGATCCGGAAAACCACACCCAGCGGGTGCTCCGCGTTCCCGGCACATCCGCGGTGTCGGTGCGCGAGATCGGCAGTCGCGACCTCTACGAGGTTCCGCTCAACGAGGTCGCCGCCCTGATCGAACAGCGGCTCGACAGGTACCCTAAAGCCTCGCACGACCAGTTGATGAGGTATGTCCTCAACACCTATGGCTGGAGACGCCTCACCGACAAGGCCCGCTCGTACCTGACTGCCGCCATCCGTCTGATGTACGGGGATTAGCCCCGACTATTGATGCGGGGGTTTGGACTGGGCGAGCAGTGGGAGTATGTCTGGAAACATGAAGGTTCAGGGCTAGTGTCCTGTATCGGGAATTCGCTGGAGATAGCCTCCTCCGCCTGGCACGCACCGGTTCCGGGGAGCCGAGACCGCGAAAACCGTCGAGGCGGTCTCCTCCGGCGGGCCCTCCCCCAACCACCACCTCCTCGGCGTCGAACGCGTCCCGCCGTACCCCTTGCGAGGGGCTGGGT
>MKWU01003063.1_pt1 | contig 23006 bp, 18 predicted proteins | sample 809101 | NCBI WGS metagenome assembly MKWU01 (sample SAMN05860141, study PRJNA318959) | sponge metagenome | host: Aplysina aerophoba | place: Slovenia: Piran, Adriatic Sea, Gulf of Piran | collected 2013-05-07 | reverse complement strand
TTCGAGTAGTCCATCGTCGAATTCGGCCACCGACTCAAGCAGCTTTTCGCGGTATTGCAAGGCATTCTCTAGCAAATCTGCGGGGATCTCGTCCTCGAAAAACTTGACGCCTTGGCTGGCCTCTTCGTAGGTAATGGCCTTCATCTCGACTAAGTCTATCAAGCCGTTGAACGTCTCACCGACACCGATAGGCAACTGGACGGGCACGAAATTGCTGTTCAACCGCTCTTGAAGCATGCTAAGGACCTGAAAAAAATCAGCCCCATTGCGATCCATCTTGTTGACAAAAGCAATGCGCGGAACCCCGTATTTGTCGGCTTGGCGCCAGACGGTCTCGGACTGCGGTTCCACCCCGCCGACCGCACAGAAGACACCTATGGCACCGTCGAGTACGCGCAGTGAACGCTCGACCTCGGCGGTAAAATCCACGTGGCCGGGCGTGTCGATAATGTTGATGCGGTGGTCCTTCCACTGGCAAGCGGTAGCCGCAGAGGTGATGGTAATGCCGCGCTCGCGCTCTTGCTCCATCCAGTCCATCGTCGCCGTACCATCGTGGACCTCCCCCATGCGGTGGACGCGGCCAGTGTAGTAGAGGATCCGCTCAGTCGTAGTGGTCTTGCCGGCGTCAATGTGAGCCGCAATCCCGATATTGCGCGTAGCTTGTTGTGAAAACTGTCGTGCCATTTCGCCTGAGAACTCCTAAAATCTGTAGTGGGCAAAGGCCTTGTTCGCCTCGGCCATGCGATGGACTTCTTCCTTCATGCGTACAGCCCCACCTTCCCCCCTTGACGCAGCAATAAACTCGTTGGCCAACCGCTCAGCCATGGTGCGCTCAGAGCGCTCGCGAGCGAAGCGAATCAACCAGCGAATCGAACGAGCCGTGCGTTCGTCTGGCCGCATTTCGACCGGCACCTGATAGGTCTGGCCACCGACTCGACGCGATTTAACCATGACGATGGGCTTGGCGCTTTCTAGCGCCTTCTGGAAGACATCAATCCCGTCTTGGCCACTGCGCTCGACAACCAAGTCGATCGAGTCGTAAAATATGCGCTCCGCCACGCTCTTCTTGCCTTGCTTCATCAGCGAATTTACGAACCTCGCCGCCAAGACGTTGTGGAATTTCGGATCCGGTAGCAGCTTGCGTTTAATTGCTTTTTTACGTCGCGACATTGCTTATACCCTTAAGTTGGCCTCCGGGTGCCATACTTGGAGCGACCCTGGCGGCGGTCGGCCACGCCTGTCGCATCGAGAACGCCGCGCACGATGTGGTAGCGCACGCCGGGACAGTCCTTGATGCGGCCTCCGCGCACCAAGACGATGGAGTGCTCCTGCAGCGTGTGGCCCTCGCCTGGTACATAAGCCGTAACTTCAATCCCCGTAGTCAAACGCACGCGAGCCATCTTGCGCAGAGCCGAATTGGGCTTCTTTGGCGTCTGGGTATAGACTCGTGTACAAACGCCACGGCGCTGAGGACAACCTCTCAGTGCTGGAGAGTCCGTCTTTTTCAGTGATTTTTGCCGGCTTTTGCGGACCAGCTGGCTAACCGTTGGCAAATGCTATTTCTCCTCGTCATTTCGTAATAAATAGCAAGCTCATAATCTACGTACATATTATATAACTGTCAACTACTCGCCCAAAACACCCGTCTCCGCAGCCGCCACTTCAGTCAACTCTGCTTTGCCATTGCCTTCGGACTCCAAGCTTTCATAGGTGGTCTCTTGGTAGGACGTAGTGCCCGTGCCGGCTGGGATCAAGCGGCCGATGATGACGTTTTCTTTGAGGCCACGCAGATGATCTATCTTGCCTTGCACAGCCGCCTCGGTCAACACGCGCGTCGTCTCTTGGAAAGAGGCGGCAGAGATAAAGCTATCCGTGCGCAGCGAGGCACGGGTAATGCCTAGCAGGATCGGCTGGCAGGTGGCTGGATCGCCTCCCTCGTAGAGGACTTTGTCATTCTCTCTGTTGAAGCGGATCTTATCCACTTCCTCTCCTTCGAGAAAATTCGTGTCGCCTGGATCGATGATGCGCACCTTCTGCAGCATCTGTTTAACGATCACCTCAATGTGCTTGTCGTTGATCTCCACAGCCTGTAGGCGATAGACATCCTGAATCTCGTTGACCAAGTACTCCTGCACCTTATTCACGCCCTGGACCCGCAAAATATCGTGCGGGTTGACCGAACCCTCGGAGAGGCGCTCTCCAGCTTCAACCCGGTCGCCTTCCTGTACGCGCAAGTGCTTGCCGTAGGGCACCAAGTATTTCTTTGTCTCGTCCTCGGGATTCAGGGGAGTGACGAACAGTTCGCGGTTGCCGCGAACTAGGCCGCCAAAGCTCACAGTGCCGTCGATTTCCGATATCACCGCAGGTTCCTTGGGGCGGCGAGCCTCGAAGAGTTCGGCAACGCGCGGCAAACCGCCGGTGATGTCGCGCGTCTTGGAGCGTTCGCGCGGGATCTTGACCAACACCTGCCCCGATTCGACTTTATCGCCGTCTTCGACCAGAAGACGAGCACCGACCGGAATGATATAGGAACGGGATCCGTATTCCTCGCTCTCAATCTCAATCTGCGGACTCAGCGAGCGGTCGCGCTGTTCGACGATGCCACGGACGCTCATACCCGTGCTTTCGTCGAATTCCTCTCGCATAGTTACTCCAGAAATGATATCATTGAACCTGATCGTGCCCGGACGGTCGGTGAGGATCACATTGTTGTATGGATCCCATTCGTATAGCACCTGATCCATCTCAACTTGCTCGCCGTTTGCGACCTTGAGCACTGCGCCATAAGGGGCGATTTGCCGCACCCGCACTCGATTCTGTTCGTCGAGCAACCCGATTTCACCGTTGCGTCCGATAACCGTAACACCGGCTGTCGGGTTTTGCACAGTATCGACGTTGGAAAATTGGACGCGACCGGCTCGGCGAGCCGTGATCTGCGACTGTTCAGCAATGCGGCTAGCCGTACCGCCAATGTGAAAAGTTCGCAGCGTTAGCTGAGTACCTGGCTCGCCAATGCTCTGCGCAGCCACGACCCCAACTGCCTCGCCCACATTGACCTCACGACCAGTAGCCATGTTGCGCCCATAGCACTTGATGCACACGCCGCGCTCGGACTCACATGTCAGCACCGAGCGGATGTTCACTTCTTCAATGCCCGCTTGGGCAATGCGATTGGCGTCTTCTTCTTCCAACAGGACGCCCGCTTGGGCTACCACATTGCCATCGGCGTCGAGTGCGTCTTCTTGCAACACGCGACCGACGATGCGGTCGGCTAGTGGCTCGATTACCTCCTCGCCGTCCTTGAGAGCACCGGTCTTCAGCCCTTGGCTGGTCATGCAATCATCTTCGCTAATCACTACATCTTGGGCCACATCGACCATCCGACGAGTCAGATACCCGGCTTCCGCCGTCTTCAGAGCCGTATCGGCCAAACCCTTACGCGCCCCGTGGGTCGAGATGAAGTACTCGAGCACCGACAGCCCCTCTTTGAAAGAGGCGATTATCGGCGTTTCGATAATTTCGCCGACGGCACCGGTCAGCTTTTTCTGTGGCTTGTTCATCAGGCCGCGCATGCCGCCTAGCTGTTTGATCTGATCCTCGCTACCGCGCGCACCGGAATCCTTCATAACGTAAACCGAGTTAAAGCCCTCTTCGGCTTCCTCAAGCGTGCGCTGCACCGCGCGCGAGACCTCAGATGTGGCATGGGTCCAGATGTCGATAATCTTGTTATAGCGCTCGCCGTCGGTAATGATGCCGTTGGCGTACTGATCGCGGACTTTTTCCACTTCCTTGAGCGCACCGTCAATGAGCTTGGTTTTGGCATCAGGTACGACTACATCGTCAACGGCGATGGACACGCCGGCCAGCGTCGCATAGTGGTAGCCCATATTTTTGAGTTGATCAACGAACTCGGCCGTACGCCTGTTGCCCAGCAGGCGATGCACTTGGGAGGTAATTCTCTTGATATCGCCCTTATCGACCGTGCGGTTGATAAAGCCGATCTCCTCCGGGAGTACCTCGTTGAAAAGCAAGCGACCGACGGTCGTATTCACCATCTCGCCATTGATGCGCACCATAACCGGCTGGTGCAGGGTGATACGGCCCGCTTCAAAGGCCGCAACCGCCTCAGTCTTGTTGGTAAAGCTACGCTCGACTCCACCGGCTTCGCTAAAGCGAACCTTGGTTAGGTAATAACTGCCGAGCACTATGTCCTGAGGGTTGTCCATAATGACCGGCTCGCCATCGGCTGGCTTGAGAATATTGTTGGTAGAGAGCATTAAGAGCCGTGCTTCGATCTGGGACTCGAACGAGAGCGGGACATGCACGGCCATCTGGTCGCCGTCGAAGTCGGCATTAAAGGCGGCACAGACCAGCGGATGCAGGCGAATGGCTTTACCCTCGACGAGAATGGGCTGAAAAGCCTGAATGCCCAACTTGTGCAAAGTCGGAGCCCGATTGAGCAATACGCAGTGGTCGCGAATGATCTCCTCGAGAATGTCCCAGACCTCCGGACGCTCGCGTTCGACCAATTTCTTGGCGCTCTTGACGGTTTGCACCAGCCCTTTTTCTTCTAATTTTTTAATCACAAAGGGCTTAAACAGCTCTAGGGCCATGCCCTTGGGTAGGCCGCATTGGTACAGTTTGAGTTCTGGACCGACGACGATGACTGAACGACCCGAATAGTCGACGCGCTTGCCCAACAAGTTCTGGCGAAAACGACCCTGTTTGCCCTTGAGCAGATCGCTGAGCGACTTGAGCGAGCGATTGCCGTCGCCGCGCACGGCCCGCGAGCGACGCCCGTTGTCGAAGAGAGCGTCAACGGCTTCCTGGAGCATTCTCTTTTCGTTGCGCAGAATGACCTCGGGAGCCTTGATGTGGATCAGCTTCTTCAAGCGATTGTTACGATTGATTACTCGACGGTAGAGGTCGTTGAGGTCGGAAGTGGCGAAGCGACCGCCCTCTAGAGGTACCAAGGGACGTAGATCCGGTGGAATGACCGGAATGTTGTCGAGAATCATCCACTCAGGCCGATTTTCGGATTGGCGAAAGGCCTCGACGACCTTGAGCCGCTTAAGCGCTTCCTGCTTGCGCTGGATTGAACTCTCCATCCTGACCAAGGTTCGCAACTCGGCCGAAAGCTCTTCGATATCAATCTGCTCTAAGAGCCGCCTAACCGCTGGTGCTCCCATATCGACATCGGGGTCGCCACCTGCTTCCTCCACCTCAAAGAGCTCCTCCTCAGTCAAAAGCTGCAACTTCTCCACAGGTGCCCCCCGCGGGTCAATGACAACATAGGACTCGTAGTAGAGGATGCGCTCGAGGTTGCGCATCGAGATGTCGAGCAGAGCACCGATGCGCGAAGGTAGCGACTTGAAATACCAGATGTGGGAGACCTGTACGGCCAATTCGATGTGGCCAAGGCGCTCGCGGCGAACCTTGACTTGCGTGACCTCAACGCCGCAACGGTCGCATACTACACCTCGATAGCGGATGCCCTTGTACTTGCCGCAGTGGCAGTTCCAGTCCTTGACCGGACCGAAAATGCGCTCGCAGAACAACCCATCGCGCTCTGGTTTGAAGGAGCGATAGTTGATCGTCTCGGGCTTGGTGACCTCCCCTTGCGACCAAGCGCGAATAGTCTCGGGAGAAGCGAGTTGAATGCGGATGGAATCGAAATCAGTTGGTTTGCGCGATGCATTGGCAGTCTGTAACACTGGCACCCCCTTGCGCTTTATGCGAATGCTCTGCGATTCAATACGTCTCGACGACCCTACTGTCTTCAAGGATCACATCCAGACACAAACTCTGTAGTTCCTTAACCAGCACATTAAACGATTCTGGAATGCCTGGTTCCGGCGGGTTCTCTCCTTTCACGATGGCCTCGTATATCTTAGAACGCCCGGCGACATCGTCGGATTTGACAGTCAGCATCTCTTGGAGTGTGTAGGCCGAACCGTAGGCCTCCAGCGCCCACACTTCCATCTCACCGAAGCGTTGGCCACCGAACTGCGCCTTGCCACCCAAGGGCTGCTGAGTGACCAGCGAGTACGGTCCGATAGAGCGAGCGTGAATTTTATCGGCGACTAAGTGCGAAAGCTTTAACATATATATGTAGCCCACGGTTACCCGCTTGTCTAGCTTGTTGCCGGTTCGCCCATCGTAGAGCACTTGTTTACCGTCGTTGGGCATCCCGACCTCGTCGAGCATCTCCCGGACCTCATCGAGGGATGCTCCGTCGAAAACCGGGGTCGCCACATACATGTTTAAAGCGTGGGCGGCCATGCCCAGATGGGTTTCAAATATCTGGCCCAAGTTCATACGCGAAGGCACACCCAAGGGATTGAGGGCGATATCTACGGGCGTACCGTCCTCGAGGAAGGGCATATCCTCCTCCGGCGCGATGTAGGCGACTACGCCCTTGTTGCCGTGGCGACCGGCCATCTTGTCGCCGACCGAGAGCTTGCGTTTCTTGGCCACATAGACCTTGACTAGCTGCGCGATGCCCGGCGGCAATTCATCGCCGCGCGTCATGCGCTCTATCTGGCGTTCTGTTTGCTCGTCAATCAGCTTTAGCTGCTCTTCGGCATAGCGCAAAAGTTCGGTAACCTCTGAGCTGATCTTGGGATCTGCGGTCCAGTCTCCTTCGGGCTGCACCGTGGAGAAATCCACCCTCTCGAGTAGCCGCTCGCTCAATTGAGTGCCTTTGCGGACAGCTAGCTCACCGTCTTGGTGGTACAAGGTACCTAGCTTAACGGTGCCCACCACCTCCAGCAACATGGCGTTGCGCTCTCCTATCAGACGCTCTTTGCGCTCGGCAGCCTCTCTCTCGCATGCGGCGATGCCTTCCCGACGCCGCGGCGAATTGCTCCGCTCACGGCGCGAGAAAACCTTGCGGTCTATGACCACGCCTTCCATGCCGGGGGGCGCCTTTAGCGACGCATCGCGGACATCCCCGGCCTTCTCGCCGAAAATTGCCCGCAAAAGACGCTCTTCGGGTGACAGTTCGCTCTCTCCCTTGGGGGTCACTTTGCCGACTAGGATATCGCCGGGGCCTACCTCGGCCCCAACGCGGATAATACCCTCGTCGTCGAGGTTGCGCACTGCTCCTTCGCTGACATTGGGAATTTCGCGGGTAATCTCCTCTTGGCCGCGTTTGGTGTCGCGCACTTGAAGCTCAAATTCCTCAATGTGTACGGAAGTGAAGATGTCCTTTTTGAGGAGGCGCTCGCTGACGACGATGGCATCTTCAAAGTTGTAGCCATTCCAAGGCATGAAGGCGACTAGGATGTTCACGCCTAGCGCTAAGTCCCCTCGGTCAGTAGCAGCACCATCCGCCAAGGGCTGGCCTGTCCGTATCTTGTCTCCAACTTGGGCCAAGGGCCGCTGGTTGATACAGCAGTCTTGGTTAGAGCGGGCGAACTTGGTCAACTTGTACTCATCGACGTCTGCAGTATCCAATGGGGTCAATCGCGTACTGCGCTTCTTGTCACGGCGCACGATAATGCGCTCCGCATCGACGCTGACAACCGTGCCGGGGTTGCGGGCCACGACGACCGCACCTGAATCAAGCGCGACCTTGCTCTCCATTCCAGTGCCGACATAAGGTGCTTCGGTAAAGAGCAACGGCACTGCCTGGCGCTGCATGTTGGATCCCATGAGCGCTCGATTGGCGTCGTCGTGTTCGAGGAAGGGTATTAGAGCCGCCGCCCCACTGACGAGCTGATTGGGCGATACGTCCATGTAGTCGAGCTCGTCCGGGGTTACCATAGGATAATCATCCCGCTTGCGGGATTTGACCAAGGGGTTGAGGAACTTACCCTCGTCGTCGATAGGCGCATTGGCTTGGGCGATAATGTATCTGTCTTCTTCGGCCGCCGTCAGAAACTCGATCTCATTTGTCACCTTACCGTTTATCACCTTGCGGTACGGCGTCTCCAGAAAGCCGAAGGAATTGACCCGAGCGTACGTACTCAACGAGGAGATCAGGCCGATATTGGGACCTTCCGGGGTCTCGATAGGACATATCCGACCGTAGTGCGTATAGTGCACATCCCGCACTTCAAAACCAGCGCGGTCGCGGCTTAGCCCTCCCGGACCGAGAGCACTGAGACGGCGCTTGTGGGTCAACTCGTCAAGCGGATTGGTCTGCTGTATAAACTGCGAGAGTTGGCTCGAACCGAAAAACGCTTGGATCACGGTGGAAACCGTTCGCGCATTGACCAAATCGTGCGGCGTGATCTGATCCTCGTCGCGTAGGTTCATGCGCTCGCGAATAGTCCGCGCCATGCGCGTCAGACCGATACTGAATTGCTGGGCCAGCAACTCCCCGACCAAACGCACGCGGCGATTGCCTAAATGATCGATATCGTCGGTATTGCCCTGCCCTACCCGCAAATCCAACAGATAGCGGATTATCGCCATGAAATCCTCTATATGCAGCACCGTGCTCTCAAAGGGAATGCCCACGTCCAAACGGCGGTTGATGCGATAGCGGCCCACATCGCCTAGGTTGTAGCGCTTGGCGTTGAAGAAGAGCCGATCTAGTAATTCGCGCACAGTCGCGATATTGGGCGGGTCGCCGGGACGCAGAAGGTTGTAGATGCGCGTGAGAGCATCTTCCTCATCTTCGCTTGGATCCTTCTCAAGCGTATTCTCTATGACCCCGGGATCCTTGTCCGACGGGGCAGCCAAAACTTTTAACTTCTTTACTTTGGCCTCCTGTAGCGCCGTTAGATTCTCGCCGCTTATCTTCTCGTAGGCATCTAATAAAATTTCACCGCTATCTTTGTCGACGATGTCCTCGCTACCGTTGTAGCGACCGATCAATTCTTCGTCTACAGCCTCCTCGACCTCTTTGCGGAACAGACTGAGAATTTCGCCATCCTTAGAGCAGCCGAGCGCTTTCAAAAGCGAGGTCGCCGGCAGCTTACGCCGTCGGTCGATATGCACGTACATGATGTCGTTGATGTCCATGCTGAACTCTAGCCACATCCCCTTGTAGGGAAGGATCCGCGCCGAGAACAGCCGCTTGCCATTGGGGTGCAAGGTCTCGTCGAAGAACACCCCAGGCGAACGGTGCAACTGGCTGACGACTGCGCGTTCGGCCCCGTTGATAATAAACGTGCCTTCACTAGTCATCAGGGGTAATTCGCCCAGAAATACGGCCTGTTCGACCACATCCTTGACCGGATGATCCGCATTTTCTTTGTCGTGAGTTACGAGGCGAAGAGTCGCGCGCAACGGGGCGGCGAAGGTCATGTCCCGCTCGCGGCATTCCTCTTCGCTGTAACGGGGATTGCCAATAGAATAGCTGACGTATTCGAGAGAGTATATCCCGTGGACATCGGTGACAGGAAAAATACTCTGGAAGACTAGGTGCAAACCGCGCCGCTGGCGCTGGTGAGGCAGGACGGAAAGCTGCAGGAAGTCCTCGAAGGAATCAAGCTGAACTGAAAGTAGGTTTGGCATCTCTGCGGCTTCTTTGATTTTGCCAAAAGAGCGCCGTTTAATACTGCCGTTCGTCTTTGCCAAAGTCCAACTCCTCAATTTGTGGTTTAAGGCAAATGCTCATGGAGCTATTGGACAATAGCTCCATGAATGCGCGCTGCAGAAAAGCAGGTATGAACTAATGAGCTACTATATCCGCAGCAGTCCCCTATTGGAGTTCTACCGTGGCTCCGGCATCCTGCAACCGGCTCTGAATTTCTTCAGCTTCTTCCTTGGTCGCTCCTTCCTTGACGGGCTTGGGGGCCTCATCGACGAGGGCTTTGGCCTCTTTCAGCCCTAGGCTAGTAATCTCGCGGACGACCTTGATGACTTGGATCTTCTTCTCACCGGCACTAGTGAGCACAACGTCAAAGGAATCCTTTTCCTCGGCGGCCTCTTCGCCGCCGCCATCGCTGGGCATCGCGCCAGCCATCATCACAGGCGCTGCGGCCGACACACCGAACTTGTCTTCGAGGGCTTTGACCAATTCGGCCAGCTCTAAGACGGTCAGGCCGCCGATGGTCTCAATGATTTCGCCTACCTTGCTGTTGGCAGTGGTGGCAGTGGTTTCTTCGGTCATGGGATACAGCCTCCTGTATATCCTATTTGAGTTTGTTACGAATGGGAATCAGGCGTTCTCTCCGCCTTCTACCCGTTGCTTTTCGATAGCTGACAATGCACCAACCAATCCCCTAAGCAACCCATTTAAGACACCGCTTAGCCCGTAGAGCGGACTCTGGACACCGGCGACTACCTTGCCTATCAATTCTTCTTTAGAGGGCAGCTTAGCCAGCGCCTCGACTCTGTCGGCGGCGAGGATTTCGCCTTCTATAAAGCCGGTCTTGATCTGAATTTTCCCGCCGTCGGTGACGAAGTCTTGTAGAATTTTGGCCGGTGCAATGGAATCTTCTTTTGAGTAGGCTATAGCCGTAGGCCCGGTGAAATACTCTTTGAGGCCGGTGATGCCCACTTCCTCGGCCGCGCGAATGGCCAAGCGATTTTTGATCACTTGGTATTGGACCTCAGCATCGCGTAGCTTGCTGCGCAACTCAGTCACCGAGGCCACATCAATACCCGTAAAATCGGCCAAATAGAAGCCCTTGGTCTCGGCCATAATGGCCTTCAATTCTTCTACTTTTGCTTCCTTTTCTGCTGTCGCCATAATAACGGAGCTTTCCTTACGCAGCGAGTTGGGCGCGGTCAATTTTGATGCTCGGCCCTGCTGCCGACGAGAGGATTAACTTGCGGATGTACTGCCCCTTCGCCGCAGCCGGCTTGGCACGCAAAATGGCGTCGGTAAAAGCTTGGGCGTTTTCGATCAGTGCCTGATCTGTAAAGGACAACTTGCCAATGGGGGCTTGGGCGTTGTTGCCGGACTTGCTATCGGCACGGTACTCAATGCGTCCGGCCTTGGCCTCGCGGACGGCTTGAGCCACTTCGCGCGTCACTGTCCCGGTCTTGGGATTGGGCATCAGGCCCCGTGGGCCCAAGATTCTTCCCAGCTTACCCACCTGCCCCATCATATCTGGAGAGGCAATAACTAGGTCGAAGTCGAGCCAACCGCCCTGAATTTTCTCGGCCATATCAGCTCCACCGACGAAATCGGCTCCGGCTTCTTCAGCCTCTTGCGCTAGCTGTCCCTGAGTAATGACTAAGACCCGGAGTTCCTTCCCAGTGCCGTGGGGCAACATCACCGTGCCGCGTAGCGATTGGTCGGCCTGTCGGCCATCAATCCCTAAATTGTAGCAAAGCTCAACAGTCGGATCGTAATTGTATGTTGGGAATCCCTTGAGGATCTTGATCCCCTCTTCCCACGAATAGGCCTTGTCGCGATCAAAGGAAGCCAAGGCGTTTCTGTATTTTTTCCCTCTGGCCATATCTTAAACCTCTTATCCAAGGTTGCGATGCGAAACAACTAATCGATCAAGATCCCCATGCTGCGAGCCGTCCCCGCGATCATCGACATCGCCGCTTCCACCGAGGCAGCGTTCAAATCGGGCATTTTCAATTCGGCGATTTCGCGCACTTGGTCTGTAGATACAACGCCAATGTGATCCCTATTGGGTACGCCCGATCCCTTGGGTTGTCCAGCAGCCCGCAAAAGCAACACCGCAGCTGGCGGCGTTTTGGTGATAAACGAAAACGTGCGGTCGGCGTACACCGTAATGATTACGGGAATGATCAGCCCCTGCTGATCTTGGGTCTGGGCATTGAACGTCTTGCAGAATTCCATGATATTGACGCCGTGTTGACCTAGCGCTGGCCCAACGGGTGGTGTCGGATTCGCCTGACCGGCCGGAACCTGCAACTTGATTTGGGCTATTTCCTTTTTAGCCATTTATTTTTCCTCTAAAAATCAGCCTACCGTCTCTTGAACCGGCTCGACCTGCAACACGTCCAATTCCACCGATGTACCACGCCCGAAGATGCTCACCATAATTTTCAGTCTGCGCTTCTCCGGCAGCACCTCCTGTACGGTGCCGATAAAATCCTTGAACGCGCCATCGTTGACCTTGACCTGATCGTCGACGGCAAAGGGAATTTCTTCGACCTCTTGGTCTTTGCGGCGATCGACGTGCCCCAAGATGCGGTCGATTTCCTCCTGCCGCAGCGGTTGCGGCTTGCGCGCTGGGCCCACGAAATTGGTCACCCCGGGAATATTGGTCACCTGATACCAAGCATCCTTGGACATTTCCATTTCCACCAACACATAACTAGGCAAAAAACGCTTCCTAGTCTTGGTTTTCTTGCCAGCGCGGAGTTCGACCACTTCCTCAGTCGGCACAACGACCTGAGCAATTGCACCGTTGGCAGCCCCCGATTCAATGAGCGACTCTAAATAGGTTTTTACTTTATTTTCATGTCCCGAATACGTATGTAGAGCGTACCAGCGCTGTGCCATGGCTTCAATCCGGTGTTAGCTCCCGTTTGCCGAGCGTAAACAAGGAAAAGAAGCGGTGCCATGCTATGCGCCGCTTCCCTTAGATAGGCGGGAATTACTGCCCCAGAAGCATTCCCCAAACAAAGGAGATAATCAGGTCGAACATGCCGATAAAAACCGCAAAGACCGCTGAAAAAACTAATACCACTCCGGTGGAGCTGACCAAATCCTCGCGAGTAGGCCAGCTCACCTTAGAAAATTCGGTCCGCACATCTTTGACGAAATTAGTAAGTTTATTCCACATCCCGTTCCCTAATACAGAAGCCTGGCAGGGCAGACAGGACTTGAACCTGCAACCGCCGGTTTTGGAGACCGGTGCTCTACCAATTGAGCTACTGCCCTATGCCTAGCGGGCTTCCTTGTGGGCCGTGTGCTTGTGGCAAAAGCGGCAATATTTTTTGTACTCCACGCGGCTTGGCTGGTTTCGCCTGTTTTTAGTCGTAGTATAATTTTGCTGGCTGCATACTTCGCACTCCAGCGTTATTTGATCTCTTGGCATCAGAATTTGCCGTGTTTATATGGAAGCACTAGGAAAGTGGAGCCGATGACCAGGATTGAACTGGTGACCTCATCCTTACCAAGGATGCGCTCTACCGACTGAGCTACATCGGCTGCAATTATTTTGGCGATCTGGAGCGGGAAACGGGACTCGAACCCGCGACCCCGAGCTTGGAAGGCTCGCGCTCTAGCCAACTGAGCTATTCCCGCTCGAGCCGGATTAATGCCCGTTTAATTTACAGAAGTTTAAATATATAACAGCCTCCCTAATATGTCAAGAATACTGGGCGCAGCCCCAAAACGCGAAACTCCCGGAAAGGCCCGTGCCTTTCCGGGAGTCGCCAAATAAATTGGATACTTGCGCTCAACGCGTGATCTTGACAATCCGGTAGTGCAGCTTACCAACAGGCACTTCAATCTCGATTTCTTCTCCTACTTCGTGCCCGAGCAACCCCTTGCCTATCGGCGAAACCGTGGAAATTTTACCCGCTTCAAAATCCGCTTCCTCGGGAGCGACGAGCGTGTAGGTGAGTTGTCTCGCCTTCGTGAGGTCTTCTAGCTCTACGGTGGCACCGATATAGACCTTGTCTTCTGGAATCGCCTCGTTTTCTAGCAGGCGAGCCCGGCTGAGTGTCTCTTCTAGCTTGCCGATGCGCTGCTCTAGGAACAGCAACCTTTCTTTGGCTGCCGAATACTCGGCGTTCTCAGATAGGTCGCCGAACTCCCGTGCCCGCTGCAAAGCCTGGCGCACTGCCGGGCGTTCGGTCTCCTTGAGTCCCTTTAACTCGCCCTGAAGTTTTTCGTAGCCTTCTCGCGAAAGATATACTTCACTCATACAAAGCCTCTAGCAGGAGAGAACAACATGCGCTATTCAACACAAAAAGCGGAAGCGCGCTACCGCTTCCGCTACTTAGATGGGCTAATGTAATAAAAACAGTGCCCAGGTGCAAGCAAGCTAAGGGACTTGCCCAAGTTCGCCACCCTCCTTTTAATAAATTATAATCTGAAACACCAGTCATCCCTTCCTAACCGTCTCATGGCATTGACACTCCTGCACTTTGCCGACCTGCATCTAGGCGTCGAAAACCACGGCAGCCTCGACCCAAGCACCGGCCTGCATTCGCGGGTTCGAGATTTTGCCGCCAGCCTAGAAGTGGTCTTCAACCTAGCCATCGAAAAGGCGGTCGATTTGGTCCTTTTCGCCGGTGACATGTACAAAAACTGCGATCCGACCCCGACCCATCAACGCGTCCTAGCCCACCAACTCCAACGCCTGCAAGCGGCCCGCATCCCCATCGTGCTAGTGGTGGGCAACCACGACACGCCGGGTGCTTTCGGCAAAGCCACTTCGGTTGACATTTTCAGTACCCTACAGCTAGAGGGCACCCATGTCATCCGCCGCCCGGAGTTTCTGCGCATCGAAACGGCCAACGGCCCAGTGCAAGTGGCAGGCCTGCCTTGGCCGACGCGCCATGCCCTACTCACCCGAGACAAATACCGAGACTGGCCCCTAGAGGAAATCCGTGTCCAGATCCAAAAGATCTACGCTGCCCAGATCGACGAGTATGCCCGCCAGCTCGATCCAACGCTGCCAGGCATACTCGTCGCTCACCTCACGGCCGCCGACGCCGTCTATTCTGGGGGCGAACGCACCGCCATCATCGGCCAAGACCCCGTTTTGCTCACTAGCACTCTTGCCAATTCCGCCTACGACTACGTCGCCTTGGGACACATCCACAAATATCAAGACCTCAACCCCGGCCAACATCCGCCCGTGATCTATTCGGGCAGTCTAGAGCGCATCGACTTTGGCGAGGAAGGCGAAGACAAGGGCTTCTGCCTTGTGCACATAGCAGAGGACGCAACCACACCGAGGGGCCGGGCAACCACTTTTGAATTCGTCCCCGTTCCAGCACGGCGCTTTGCGACCATCAAGCTAAAGGTCCTCGATGGCCAAGACGCCACCGAGCGCATCGTCGCTGCCTGCGACGAGGTCGATCTGGCAGACGCCGTGGTCCGCGTCCTCTACGACCTGCCCGCAGGCTATGCTACGCCAGTGGACTTACAACAGGTGCGGCAAGCGCTCGAACCAGCCTTTCACGTCGCCTCCATCCAACCGCGCTTTGCCCCGGAAGTGATCCAACGCCGCGCCGAAATCAGCGAGGAAGCCGAACTAGGCGATGCCCTCGACCGCTATATTGACAACAGCCCAGACCTACAAACACACCGCGCCGAGATCAAAAGCTACGCGCTCCATCTAGAGCGCGAGCTTGAAGCTGGCCCACGCGACAAAGACGACGGATGATCCCTCTCTCCCTTTCGCTGCGCAATTTTCTCAGCTACGGCGAGGAGGTGCCGCCGTTCGACTTTACCCAGTTTCACGTCGCCTGTCTCACGGGCGGCAATGGCCACGGCAAATCCGCCCTGCTCGATGGGATCACCTATGCCTTGTGGGGCCAAGCTCGCAAAAGCCGCAGCGACGAAGAACTGTGTCGGATCGGGGCCAGAGAAATGCGGGTTGACTTCGACTTCGCCCTCGGCGAAAAGCACTTCCGCGTCATCCGCAGTTGGCGCCGCACCAAGCGGGGCGTCCCGGCCTTAGACCTGCAAGTAGAAAGCGATGGTGTCTTCCGCACTCTCAGCGAAGGCGAGGGCATTAATCCCACCCAGCGGCGCATCAATGAACTCCTATCCATGGACTACGACACCTTTGTCAACTCGGCCTTCATCGTCCAAGGACGCGCCGACGAGTTCACCCAGAAAAACGCCAGACAGCGCAAAGAAGTTCTCGGGCGGATCCTCGGCCTAGGACGCTACGACCAACTCCAAGGAATGGCTCGGGGCCGCTACCAAGAGCACCAGCGCCAGAGCGAGACCCTGCAAACCCGCCTCAGCGAACTCGATGCCGAATTGGCCAAGTGCGAAGGCTACGAATCCGAGCTGCGCGCCGTTGACAACCACCTCGCTCTGCTCGGCCGCGAAATCAGCAGCAGGGAAAAAGTGCAAGCCAAGTTGGAAGCCCAGCGTCTAGAGCTGGTGCAAACCCGCCAGCGAGTCGCCGAGCTAGAGAGAGAGCAAAGGCGCATCGCTGACCGAGAGCAGCAGGTCTCCGCTGAACTCGAAAACCTGCGGGCGCAGCAGCGCCAAGACGGCGAAATCTTAGCGGCCGCCGAATCCATCGAGCAAGACTTTGCGACCTACAATCAGCTCCACACCCAAGTCGGCCTGCTCGAACAAAAAGCTCAGGAGCACGGTGTGTTAGAAACCCACCGCTGCCAGCTAGCAGAGCGAATCGCCCAAGCGCGCCAAGAAGTGGAGCGGCAGCAAGAGCGCTGGTCAGCCACCCTCGACGAGCGACAGCGCCAACTCGACGCTCACCAAGCCTTGCTCAATCGAGAGCAGACCATCGCCATCCGCTACGCCCAATTCAAAACCATCAACGAGCAGGTCCAAGCCCTAGAGCAGGCGAGGATTCGCTACGAGGATCTCCTCAGCGAACGCCGTCGCCTCGAACACGAACTATCGCTTGCAGAGGAGCATCGCAAAAACCAGCGCCAAGTACTCGCCAAGCAATTGGCCCAGCTAGAACGAGCTAGAGCCGAGGTGGAACCCCTAGCAGCCCACATCCACCAGTTGCAATCGCAACGGACTCAATTGCAGACCAAAGTCGAGAAACGGGACCGCCTCAAGGACGAGGGCAGCGATCTCAATGCCCAGATCGCCGAGCGGCAGCAAAAGCTCCGCTCCGAAGAAGAAGAATTGGCCACCGAGCGCCAACAGGCTCTAGCCTTAGCCGATTCAGCCGACGCCAATTGCCCATTGTGCGGCAGCGCCCTCGACTCCGAGCATCGCCAGCAGGTCGCGGTAGAACTGGTGCAGCGGGAAGAGCGCCGCCAAGAGCGCATCGCCACCCTCGACCGAGAACTCGCCACTCTCGGAGATCAATTGCAAAAGATGCGCACGCGCTACAAGGTCCTTGGCGAAGAAATCGCGCCTCTCCAGCAGATCCACCAAGACCTAGCCACTGGGGAGGCTCGTCTCGCGCAAATACGGGAATCGACTGCTGAGGCCCAGTCGCTAGCCGAGCAATTAGCCACCCTCGACCGCGAACTCAGCGACCAATCATACGCTCCCCAAGAACGCGAACGTCTTCACAAACTAGCCGGAGAAATCGAACTGTTGGGCTACAGCAGCTCCGAACACGAGACGCTGCGGCAAAAGCTCTCCGAGTTGCGCCCAGTCGAAGCCGAGCACGCCCGCTTGCAGGACGCCAAAAGCCAAGCCGACCGGCTCAAAAGCGAGCAGGCCGAAGCTCAGGCCCAACTCGACCGAGCCGACCGCCAACTCGCCGAGTCCCGCTATGCCCAAGGGGAACGGGAGCAACTCGGCCAAATCGAGCAGCAGCTTGCAGCCCTAGGTTACGATGGTACAGAACACCAGCGGTTGCGCCTGCAACACGACGACCTGCGCGATAGCGCACGGCAGTTCGAGCGCCTGCAACACGCCCGCCAACGCCGCGCTTCATCCAGCGAATCGCTGATGCGCTACGAGGCCGAAGCCTCCACCCTAGCGGAACAATTGCAGACTATAAGAGAAGAAAAGGAAAAATTGCACGAGCGGACCGACGAGTTAGAAGATGTCGATAGGCAACTCGGCGAAAACCAAGCCCAATTGGAAAAGCTGCGGGCCGAGCGAGACCAACATCTCCAGCGCCGGGGCAACATAGAGGCCCTGTGCGCGCGCTGTGCCGAGTTAGCTCAGGAACAAGACCAACTACGCGAAAAGCTCCAAGGCATCCAGCGCCAAGCCTGGATCTACCAACAACTCGACAAAGCATTCGGCAAGGATGGGATCCAAGCGCTGATCATTGAAAACGCCGTGCCGCAGATCGCCGACGAGGCCAACGCCATCCTCGCTCGCCTGACCGACAACCGCATCCAAGTCGCCTTTGAGTCGCTGCGCGACCTCAAAAAAGGCGGCACCCGCGAAACCCTCGACGTCAAGATCGCCGACGAGGTTGGCGAGCGCTCCTATCACCTCTATTCCGGGGGCGAGGCATTCCGCACCAATTTTGCCTTGCGCATTGCGCTCTCCAAGGTGCTGGCCATGCGCTCGGGCACCCGCCTCCACACCCTCTTTATCGACGAGGGCTTCGGCACCCAAGACGAACAGGGCTTAGAACAACTCATCGAAGCCATCCAAAAAATCAGCGAGGATTTCAAAAAGGTGTTGATCGTCACGCATCTCGACCAACTCAAGGCGGCCTTTCCAGTGCAAATCGAGGTCACTAAACATCCCGATCTAGGCTCGCGGTTCTCCGTGACGCAGCACGCCTAGCTTCTTGCCCATTATGGCCAACTACGACGAATATCACGCCGCCCGCACCGGCGCAGCCCTACGCGACGCACAAGCCTCATTTCGCTTGTACATGTGCGGTGCCGACCACCTCGACTTCCTGCACCGCATGACCTCCAACGACTTCCACAATCTGCAAGTAGGATACGGCCTCGAAGCGGTCTTTATCGAGCAGCGAGCGAGAATCCTCGACCTCGCCACCTGCTATCGCGGCCCACACGCCACCGCCTTGATCCTGAGTCCCGATTCGCGCACCGCAATCCCCGCTTGGTTGGACCGCTTTATCTTTGCCGAGGCCCTCGAATTGGCAGACCAAACCGACGAGACAGCCATGTTCGAACTCGTCGGCCCGCACGCCGCCCAGCTAGTCGCCCGTACATTGGACGCAGATCTGGCAAAGTTTCAGGATCACCAGCTACTCGACCCACAGGTCGCGGACGACCTGTGGCTAGCGCGCACGGCCGGACCGGGGCTGCGCGCCTTCGGGCCACCATCAGCCGTGGAGGACCTTTGGCAACGCCTCGCCGCCGCAGGTGCTCGTCCAATCGATTCGAAGACGTGGGAGATTTTGCGCGTCGAACAGGGCCTTCCCCTGCTCGGGCGAGAGCTGACCCAAGATTACAACCCTTGGGAAGCAGGGCTTGGTCGCGCTATTCATCTGGATAAAGGCTGCTATATCGGCCAAGAAGTCATCGCCCGCCTAGATACCTACGACAAAGTCAAGCAGCATCTAGTCGGGTTGCGTCTTTCCACTGCCAAATTGCCGCCAACGGGACAACCACTGCGCGACGGCGCGCGCGAAGTAGGGCGCATCACTTCGGCAGTCCACTCCCCCAGCCTCGGTCCGATCGCCCTCGCCTATGTGCGACGGAGCGCTTGTGCCGAGGGCACTGCGTTAGATGCGGGAGGAGCGCAGGCCACCGTAGTATCCCTGCCTTTTTTGTCGCATGAGTCCCGCTAGGGCCGGTGGACGTCGCAAGATAGTCCACATTGGGATCGATAGCGACCCGCACCACAACACCCAAGCTTGCGCCGAATTCGCCGCGCTTCTGCGCGAATACACCGATTGGATCGAATGGGGCGACGACTACGCCATCCTCGACGTCACCGACAATAAGCTCGACATCCCCTTCGGAACGCGCGTCGCCAAAATGATCAAAAGCGATATCAAGCGGCAGCTAGGCTGGAGCATTTCCGTAGGGTTGGCACCCAGCAAGTTCTTGGCGCGGCTGGCTATGGAACACCAGCGGCCCGAAGGCCTGACGGTCGTGCTGCCCGAACAGATAGGGGATTTTCTCGCCGATGTGCCCATTGACCAGCTTCCCGGCGTGGGGGCCGTTACGCGCCAGCAGTTCGCAACCATGCAAATAGAGCACATCGGCGCGCTGGTCCAAGTGCCGCTGGAAGACCTCGTGCGCCGCTTTGGCCAGCGGGGCAGCAGCTTTTGGCATCTCGCCCAAGGTTGGGACGCCGACCTAGTCGCCCCAGCCGAACAGCTCGACCAAATCCGCGAGGAAACCTCTTTTGCCGCCCCGCTTTATACCCGTGAAGAAATGCGCGATGCCTTGCGCGAACTAGCCGCCGCGCTCTGTGGACGCTTGCAGCGCCGAGGGCTACAAGCACGCGACGTAACCCTAACGGTGCGCTATCCGGATTCTCGCACCGCGACGCGCACATTGCGCTTAGCCGCCTTTACCGATCGCGCCCAAGCCGTCTTCACGGCTACCTGTGAACTGTTAGAGCAGACAGAGGTTGGCGACTTGGGTACGCGTCTGCTCGGCATTGGGTTGGGGGGATTTGACGACGAGGAAATTGAGCAGCTCGATCTGTTTGCCAGCGAAAAACCCTAGGCTGCGGCCTGCGGCAATACCGAATCTCCATAGGGCAGCGCCCAGATTCGGGCCTCGGGGCCGACCACTTCGTGCGCGGCTGCTATAGCTTGGCCTAAGTCGTCAAAAGGCACCAAACCGAGGCGGCCGATGCCCTCGACCGGCAGCGACGAGACCAAATGCACGCGGGCCTTTTTCAGCACCGCAGCGATGGCTGCGGCCTTGTGCCCGCCCAAGACGAATTCCCGCTCTATGCGCGCGAGAATTCCGTCGGCCGAATCCGCCTCCTGCAACCAAGAGGCAAAGGTGGCGCTGCCCAGCCCCTCGCGGCATTCGGCCACCCAGACGATGACCCCCCCTTCGCGCACAGCATGCACGGCGTTGTCGAGAGCCTTTTGCGCTTGATACATATTGACATCCAGCGGATAGCCGCCCGCGCTGACGAGGACAATATCAGCGCATTGCGCGATCGGCACGGCCCCGCGCTCGGCTACTCGCTCGCACCCTTTGCGGTGGGCCGCTCGCACGTGTCCGGCAAAGGCGGCAACAATGCGGTGGCGATCATCGACGATCGCATTGAGGATGAAGTCGATCCCCAACATGGCCGCCCCTTCTTCTAGATCTTCCCGCACCGGATTGCCTTCAAGCCGCCCGGTCTCCGCGCCGGGCCGAGCCATCAGGCCGTGATTGGCCGCTATGGCATTGGGAGAGGCACAGCCGGGCAAGACCGCTTTGGCCCCGCCCGAAAAACCGGCGAAGTAGTGAAATTCCAAGTTGCCCAAACAAATCCGCACATCGGCCTCCACCAGGGGACGGAAAAGCTCTACGGGCGTACCGCGAGAAGTGACGCCCAGCCGCACCACGTCTTGCGGATCGTGGTTCACCACCCGCACCCGACTATAGACCTCCGGCCCCACCAAGGCGGCCAACTCGGCTTCGGTCTGCGCTCGATGCAGCCCCAAGGCCACGACTACAGTCACGTCGGCGTCCCGCACACCGGCCGCGGCGAGTTCCTCCAGCACCGGCGGCAACAGGCGATCCGTCGGGCAGGGTCGGGTCATGTCGCTGACGACAATCGCGACCTGCTGGCCGGACTGCACCAGCGTGCGCAATGTCGGCGTACCCACGGGCCGGACCAGTGCATCCCGCACCAACGCATGTTCCGCGTCATCACCGCATTGTTCCGTTCTCGGCAAGACGACGCCTAGCAGGCGCTCACTGGGCACGTCAACTTGCAACTGGGAGTCGCCAAAAGGCAGTTCTATTTGCGTCGCAGCCATGGGTCCTCCTCAATTGTCGAGGGCGCAGGCTCCAGCACCGCGCGGATCGCCGCAGGTTCCACACGGCCCTATTGGCTCGCGCTCGCTGGCAGCGCGACCGGCAACGGCAAAACTCGACAGTTTCTTCTCCAATTCCGCGCTCTCACAAGACGGACAAGCAACTGTCGCCGCCCCTTGTATGAGCGCGTCGAATTCCGCGCCGCACTCCTTGCAGGCGTATTCAAAAATCGGCATAGCTCAGGCTCCGTGCAGGGCCGGCTGATACAAGCCCACGCTGTAGAATTCATAAGAAGCAGCTTTGTCCGGAAAATCAACTACGTGCACCGTGAAGCGAGCCGGCACTCCGGTATCGGGCATACAGTCGCGGAAAAAGTGGCTATAGGCTTGGGCGTATTCTTGGTAAATGCGCTGTTGTTCCTCGTGAAAGCGCTGCGGGTCGGTCAGCGGGTTGACGTCCTTGGGCTGAGCGCCGAAAACGTGTACCTCGATAAAATCTATCTGGTCAATCGAATCGCAAATCTCAGCTTCTTGCAGCCACTTTTCCCAACAGCGGAAGACCAACTCGACCTCGACGGCAGGCGTCATCCTCACCAGCTCGTCGCGGCCGAGAATCCCATGCGCCGAATGCCCGCCGGTCAAACCGGCGAAATAGATTTTCAAGTCCCCATTGTCCAGCGACTCGGTCACCAAGGCCGATAAGGTTGGGTGGTCCCCGCCGTAGTAGTAGGTCAATCGGCCGCGTTGCTTGACGTTAAATGCCATCTTACTCCTCTCTCTTCGCGTTAAAGTGCTTCGACGAAAATCTCGGCCCAATGCCGGGCCCGCCGCCCGGTGAAATCGGCAATCTGGTGGCGGCACGAAGTGCCTACAGCGGCGATTTCCACGTCCTCGGCTGCGTCCTCCAGCACGGCAAAGAGCCGCTCCTGCCCCACTGCGCGCGATATTTCAAAGTGCTCCTTCTCGTAGCCAAAACTACCGGCCATGCCACAGCAGCCCGACGGAATTTCCTCCGCACTAAAGTGGGGCGGCATGTTGAGTACGGCCAATGTCGCGGCCGTCCCCGTCAGGGCTTTTTGATGGCAGTGGCCGTGTACCAAAATATGGCGGGCGGTCTGGGCGAACTCCAAATCGAGCGGCGACTCGCGGACGAGAAAATCCTCGAGCAAGACGACCTGCTCGGCCACGCGCCGGCTTTGTGGACCGTCAACCAAATCTAGGTAATCGTCGCTGAGCGCCGACGCGCAACTCGGCTCCAGCCCGATGATCGGCACCCCTTCCTCAGCCCAAGGCGCGAGTACCTCCACATTGTGCTGGGCCAAGGCGCGAGCGCGGTCGATAAAGCCCTTGGATATGAATGGCCGGCCGCAACAAACTTTGTTTGCGACCAAAACGACCTCGTACCCAGCGCGTTCCAAGATGATCGTCGCCGCCATACCAATGGCCGGTTCGTTGTACTCGACGAAGGTATCGTTGAAAAGCACGACGCGGCCCTTGGTGCCGCGGGCCGGACGCCGCCCAGCGAACCAGCGCGAAAACGGCTGGCGGGCAAAGGCTGGCAGTCGCCGCCGCCGGTCAATGCCCAAAAGCGCGTCCAACAGCCAGCGGTTGAGCCTGCTG
>MKWU01003062.1_pt1 | contig 23015 bp, 22 predicted proteins | sample 809101 | NCBI WGS metagenome assembly MKWU01 (sample SAMN05860141, study PRJNA318959) | sponge metagenome | host: Aplysina aerophoba | place: Slovenia: Piran, Adriatic Sea, Gulf of Piran | collected 2013-05-07 | reverse complement strand
CCCGGTAAGATTACTTCTACTCATACCAGCCCGACCCGAAAAACAGCCCGTCGTGCCGCACCATCCACGTGTGTTTAAGCGTCTCCTCCCCCGTGTCCGGGTTCGTGAAGACGTAACTGACCCACTTCCCTGCCTCCGTCGCGCTCAGCATCTCGTCCCCATAAAAATAGCCGGTCGAATCCACGCGCAGCGCAGGGTCCCGCCCTATAATTTCGGGGATGTGGTGGGCGATGGTGTATCCATCTCCACCGATAACAAAGACGTACCATTGCCCGTCCACGTTGTCGACAGAACTGTAGTGGTCGATGGCTGCCTGGCGGCCTTCACTGTTATAGAGGCGAATCGCATCCTGCACGACTGCTTGAGTGTAGGCTGCCGGTTCATTCTTGGTTGGGACGGCAACGCAGCCGGCGATGAACAGCGCGAGCGCGAGGATGGTAAATAGAGCAGCAGAACGAAACATGGTTGACTCCTTTGTGTTAAAGACGGGGAGCTACTCAGCTGCAACTGATTCGCAACCCTGAATGAGGCGAGCAAAGGTGTTCCTTCTCTCCTCGTGATTGTCATATGGGCGGTCGGCCGCAAGCGGCCTCCCTTGTGCAGGGGCTGCGCCCCCGCAACGCCCCCCTACAAAAACATGCCTCACCGACCGTGTGTACTCTTCCCCAGCATCGTGTCTGGCGAACGGAGTCTACCCCCCACTTGCCGTCTCACCCCACCGACCACCGACCGCTAATCTCCGGTGTTCCCCTGACGACTGGTGTTCCACTGAAAACTAAGAACTGACTACTAAAAACTGCAGTTCCGACCTTGTGTCCTCATTCCAGCCGTGCGGCTCCAGCAACCTGGCTGCCGCCAACCGAATACGCAATCAAATAGCCTGATTGGCGGCAGATATAGGGCTGGTCAAGACAGGCACTGTATATGGCTTGGTAGTTACCTCTAGTCTACTTTCAGGCCCCCATTTGAACCAACATTGTCCTTACCCAATTACGTAGGTATAATTTCCCTGTCCATCTGTTGGAACGCGCCCATCGGTAACATCTGATACTTTCCCTATTGTATTTGTTCGATGCGCCCCCTGCGCAAATGGGGCCCGAAGAGGCAAGCCAATGACAGCAATGCGCATCGGCATCGGCTCGATCTTCCAGGAAAGCAACCAGTTCGCGGCCACGCAGACCGATCTGGCCCTCTTTCGCAACTCCTACGTCCATGAAGGCGACGCCCTGCTGCAACTGGCCGGCACCGACTGCGAAGTTGCCGGCATCCTCACCGTCTGCACCGATGCCGGCGCGCACGCAGTTCCGCTGCTGGCAGCGCGCAGCGTCTCGGGCGGTGCGCTTTCGGATGCCTGCTACACCGAGTTAAAGGAGACCCTGCTGGCGCGATTGCGCGCGGCCTTGCCCCTCGATGGCCTTATCCTCGCCATGCACGGCTCCATGGTCACCGCTTCGCAACTCGACCCGGAGGGCGATCTCCTAGATGCCGTGCGCCGCATCGTCGGGCCGGACCTGCCCATCGTCATGACGCTCGACCTGCACGCACACGTCACCCCGCGCATGGTCAGGCAGGCCAACGCCCTCGTGTCCTTCACCCACTATCCCCACGACGACACCTACTCCACCGGCGAACGCGGCGCCAGCCTCCTGTTGAGCACAGTTCGGGGCGACGCCAGTCCGGTGACGGCCTTGGCCAAGGTTCCCATCATCTGCGGCGCCTGCAACGGTCAGACCTTCGGCGACGGACCCATGGCCCACCTGACCCGGAAGGCGCGGCACCTGGAAACCCAGCCGGGCATCCTCTCCGTATCCTGTTTCCAGGTCCACCCCTACAACGACCTGCCCGGCATGGGCTGCGGCAGCGTCGTCGTGACCGACAATGACCCCGCGCTGGCAGCACATGAGGCCCGTGCGCTGGCCGCGGAGTTCTGGGAGCGTCGCAGCGCGTTTGAGGTAGAGCATTTTACCGTCGCCAAGGCCGTCGCCCGCGGCCGCCAACTGGAAGGGGGCCCTGTGCTGCTGGTGGACACCGCCGACTGTGCCGGCGGCGGCGCGCCAGGCGACAGCGTCGCCCTACTGCGCGAGCTGCTGGCGCTGCGCGTGGACGAGCCCGCCTTTCTGATGGTGGTCGATCCAGCCGCGGCCCAGGCCTGTGCACGCGCCGGCATCGGCCAGACCGTCAGCCTGCAGGTCGGCTACAGCCTCGACCCGACCTGGGGCCAACCCGTACCCGTCAGCGGCACCGTCCGCCGTCTCAGCGACGGCAGCTTCCTCTACGACGGCGGCCTTTTTGGCGGCACCTGGGCCTCGATGGGTCTCTCCGCCGTGCTGCAGATCGGTAGCATCCAGCTTCTGGTCATGTCGCAGCCGACCTACGACTGGGGCGATGAACAGTTTCGCAGCGTGGGCATGGATGTACGCCAGGCCAAGTTCATCGGCGTCAAGAATCCAATGAACTACCGTCACGCCTACCGCGACCTGATGAAGGCGGCTTTTATCGTCGACACGCCCGGCCCCACCCCGGCCCACGTGCGCAACCTGAACTTTAAGCGCATGCAGCGGCCCTTCTTCCCCCTGGACGAGGAGATTCCCGACCTTGAGATTCCGGTTGTTGTCAGCTGAGGACGAGCAACAAAGGGGCGTCTTACAATGAATACCGCCGCGCAACAGTTGGAAGCGTGTATCGAGCAGCTGAAACAGGGTGAACTGACCGAGGAGCGGCTGCGAGACCTTGGCAAAGCGCTGCAGGAGAACAGCGCCAGACGACAGAGTCTGCTTTACCTGCAGACCGCAACCACCGCCGTCACCTCTGAAGTGATCGGGATGCTGCAGGTCGCCGACGGCGCAGTTTCCGACGGCCCCTTCGACCCCGCCGACTGGCCCTATAAGACCCCACTGGACGCCATCAACGCCGGCTGGCGCGTGATCCGTTTCCCGGCCCAACTCCTGACCGGACACGACCGCGACGTCCATGTGACCTGCGAGTTCATCCTGGAGAAATGGGAATAAATGGAAGCCTCGCTCTGGAACATCGGCATGAAAGTCGATGACATGAATAGCGAAATCGCGTTCTGGCAGGAGATCGGGGCCAAGCTGGTTCTGCGCGAGACGTTCACCGCACCCGACGGCGAGAAGGTCGACTACGCCTTCGTCGAATTTGGCGGCATCCGCATCTTCCTCACGCCCAAAACAGTCTTCGAGGACAAGCTCGGCCACGAGCTGAAGCCCGGCCTGACCCACGCCGTCTTCGAAGTCGAGGACCTGGATCAGGAGTACGAACGGCTCACCGCCATGGGCCTGGAGGTACTGGTTGAACGGGTGGAGATCAGCGCCGCCTTCGGCTCGCGCCGTCTGGCATTCTTCCGCTCCCCCAACGGCTTGGTTTTCGAAATTCTGCAGATTCTTGAAGCCAAAATCTGACTGCGACCCTAAAGGCTCTCGTGCACGACATGCAGGAGGTAACCAATGGCGAATGAAGCCCTTCGCGCGACCGATGACATCCAGCCTACCTTGACCGATGAGGAAGTCCTGGAGTTCTGCAAAACCGGCATTCTTACCCTCGAAGGCGTGATACCCGATTCCACCAACCGCTGGGTTTTCCAATACCTTGACGAGGAAGGAGCAGATCCCCATCAGCTGGTGCGGGATGAACGCTTCATCGACGAAGTGCTGCTGCATCCCGCCGTCGCCGGCGTCATCCGCTCCCTGCTGGGCGCCAACTTCCAGCTCCCCGAGTGGATGGCCAACCATCGCCTGGTGGGCCCCGAAGCAGCCAGATACTGGCACATCGACGCCGGTTCCGACTTCGAACGCGCCTGCAATCTATTGCAAGTTTTCTATATTCCCCAGTCCAACAGCATGGAGATGGGCCCTACCCTGTTCCTGCCCGGCTCCCACCTCGTGCCCATAACAAGAGAGGACATAGAGCGCTTCGGTCATCTGGCCGGCCAGGTACCGACCACCGCGCCCGCCGGCTCGGTCTTCGTCACCGCCTATTCGATCTGGCATCGTCAGCCCGACAAGGTCGATCAATCGACCCGCAACCTGCTGAAGTGGGTCTACTGGCGCACAACCCCACCCGCGCGCGACTGGAACGCGCGCCCCGATTTTGATTTCGCCGGCGCCGACTATTCCTTTACCAGCAACTATTTCTGCGGCAGCCACCACAAATGGCAATCGGTCCCGCGCGTCGCCGAAATGTTCTACTGGCTATGCGGCAAAAAGGATGATTTCCGCATGGTCGGCGGTTCAGGCTGGCCCTACTCCTCCTCCGACCCAGGCATGTGGGCAAAAGAGCGTTGATATCACAAGGGCCCGTTGACCTCTCTCAGAGCAGCGACCTGCGGAAGCAAAGTACAGCTGATCCATAAAGGGCCGCCCAGTCACCCAAAGAAAATCCGATACGCCCATGGTGTTCTTCGCGCCCCTTCGCGGCTCAAAGAAAGGTGTTCTTCGCGGCCCTTCGTGGACAAAAAGGTGTTGCAGTTGCAGTTCTCCGTGGTCCTCCGTGGCCATTCGTGTCCTTCGTGGACAAGAGATGTTGCCGTTGCAGTTCTTCGCGGCCCTTCGCGGTCCTTCGTGGACAAAAAGGCGTTGCAGTTGCAGTTCTCCGTGGTCCTCCGTGGCCCTCCGTGTCCTTCGTGGACAAAAAGGTGTTGCAGTTGCAGTTCTCCGTGGTCCTCCGTGGCCCTCCGTGTCCTTCGTGGACAAAAGACGTTGCCGTTGCAGTTCTTCGCGGCCCTTCGCGGCCCTTCGTGGACAAAAAAGGTTTTCACCGCGCCCCATCGCGGATCGACCTGTGGAGATAAAAAACATGAAACTCACCAACGCCCAGATTACACAATACAATGAACAGGGCTACCTCTTCTTCCCCGATCTCCTCGCCAGCGATGAAGTAGCCGTCCTGCAGGAAGCGGTGCCCGAGATCCTCAATCGCCCAGGGCCGGAGATAATCACCGAAAAGGAAGACCCATCCTCCGTCAGGCTCGCCTTCGGCGCGCACACCTATTCCGAGCCATTCCGCTGCCTTACCCTGCTTCCCCGTCTCTTGAACCCCGTCCGCCAGCTGCTGCGCGACGAAGTCTATCTCCATCAGAGCCGTCTCAACCCCAAGCAGGGCTTCGGCGGCGGCGCCTCCTGGGACTGGCACCAGGACTACCCGCCCTGGAATTCGATCGACGGCATGCCCGAACCGAACTGCATCATGGTATCGGTCTTCATCGACGACTGTACACCGGTCACCTCTCCCCTCCTGATCGTGCCCGGCTCGCAGCGCCATGGCCTGCTGGACGCCAAGCTGCACAAGGACGCAGCCGGGCGAGGCTACGCGCTGCATCACATCGACAACGCCACCTTTGAACGGCTCGCGGCCGAGAACGGGATCGAAGCGCTGGTCGGGCCGGCCGGCTCGGTCGCATTCATCCACTGCAACGTGCTGCACGGTTCGGCCAACAACGTCTCCCCCTGGCGGCGGGCAATCATGTACCTGATCTACAACGCCGTCAGCAACGCCTGCACCGGCACCGAGCGCCCGTGGTATCAGAATAATCGCGACTTCACTCCGCTCGCGCCGCTCGACGACAACAGTGTGAAGGTACTGGCCTGAATCGCGGCCACCATATTCCGCAGAACACCCACCTGGAGCGATTTACATGAAATACCTGACTGCCGCCCAACTGCAAGACATCGGCACCCGGATCCTGGACGCGGCCGGCTCGCCCCCCGCCGAGTCCGAAGTCGTCTGCGAAGTGCTCGTGCGCGCCAACTTGCTGGGTCACGACTCGCACGGCGTGATGAGAATACCGCAATACGTTGGCCAGATTCGCAGCGGCGCCATCCGTCCCGGCACCCCTATCGAGATCGAACGCGAGACACCAGCCTCCGCCGTCATCCAGGCCCAACAGGGCTGGGGCATGGTCATCGCCCGCCAGGCGATGAAGCTGGCGATCGAGAAGGCGCGCCAGGTTGCCATCGGCACCGTCGTCGTGCGCGGCAGCCAGCACGTCGGGCGCGTCGGCGAATACCCCACCATGGCCGCCGAGGAGCGTATGATCGGCATGGCTGTCGTCAACTCCTATGGCACCACCGGCTCGGTCGCCCCGTATGGCGGCGCCGAACGGCGGCTCTCCCCCAACCCCATTGCTTTCGCCATGCCGAGCGGCGGGCCTTGGCCCGTCATGGTTGATATAACGACGTCTGTATTCCCCGAAGGCAAAGTCCGCGTTACCCAATACGCGGGCAAGCAGCTGCCCGAAGGCGTAATCGTCGACGCCGAAGGCAATCCCACCACCGATCCCGCCGCCTTCTACGGCCCCCCCGCGGGCGCGCTCCTGCCACTGGGCGGAATCGTAGGCCACAAGGGCTTTGCCCTCGGCATCGTGGCTGAGTTGCTGGCCGGCGCGCTCTCCGGCGCCGGCTGTACCGGCAAAGAGCGCGAGCAGACCGGCAACGGCGTCTACTTCCAGGCCATCAACATCGAAGCCCTGCTTCCCTACGACGACTTCATCGAGACCGTCCAGGAGCAGATCGCCTGGGTAAAGTCGGCGCGCCCCCAACCTGGAGTCAGCGAGGTCCTCTTCCCCGGCGAACCCGAATACCGCACCGCCCAGCAGCGCGGCGCCCACGGCATCCCCGTCGAAGACAGCATCTGGCAGGAAATCAACGAGACCGCAGACAGCCTCGGTGTCACAATTGAAGCCTGACTTGCCCCGCCCCGGTTTGAACACCCACCGCTTACATGGCATCATGGAGTGCAAAGCGCGGGCCGTTCACTGACCACAATCCACTATCCACTAACCACTGCCCTTTCGAGGTTCTGACAATGCAAATTCTCTTTCTTCCCTTCAACCCCGTCATGCAGTACTGGTACGATGGCTTTGTCGAAGCGGTCGACGGGCGCTATCCAATCACGATGTACGATCATGACAAGCCGGTGGCTCCGCAGTTTGAGGGCATCGACGTGGTGGTGGCGTGCGCGGGCTGCACGCACGAGATGGTCGATGCGGCAGTCGATGCCGGCGTCAAGCTATGGCAGGTGCTCTCGGTCGGCGTCGATCACTGGGACATGCCATACTTCTTCAGAAAAGAGATGCCGTTCGCCAATACACCTGGTCCCTTCAGCGCCGTCGCCCTCGCCGAGCACGCGCTCACCCTGATGCTCCTGATCGCCAAGAACCATCGCACCGCGCAGGCAAACATGCGCGCCGAGCGCTTCAGCCTGCCCCTGAACGACGAGCTGGCCGGTAAGAAACTCGGCCTGGTCGGGCTGGGCGCCAGCGGGCGTGAACTGGCCAAGCGCGGCCACGCAATGGGCATGGAAGTCATGGCGGTCGACATCGCCGACATCCCGCAGTCCGTGCGCGACGAGTGTAATGTCTCCTTCTTCGGGGATCCCAGCGACATGGACCATCTGATCACCGAGGCAGACTATCTCTCACTCCACACGCCCAGCACGGCCCAGACAAAGCACATGATCGGGGCGCGGCAGCTCGAAATGATGAAGCCGACCACCGTGCTGATCAACGTGGCGCGTGGGCTGCTGGTGGATGAGGACGCCCTGGTCGAGGCGTTACAGAGCGGGCAGATCCGGGCCGCCGGTATGGACGCGTTCGCAACTGAGCCGCTGCCGAGCTCCCACCCGCTGCTGCAGATGGACAACATGTACTGCACCCCGCACATCGCCGGCGTAACCAAAGAGACCACACAGCGCCGCGGCCAGGCCGCCGCCACCAACGTCGAGCGCGTCTCCCAGGGGCTGGAGCCGCTGCATCTGGTCACCCCCGACAGTTGAAGTCAGCCCGCAACTGCGGTGGTTTGCGTATATTAGGGCATAGTTGACTACCACATAGTCGACAGTAAAGATCACTGTCCACAGCGACGAGGAATGCGCCTGCGCCCGCAAGCCGGGCAGGCGCTATTCCTGGCCTCCCATCCGCCGCCTCAATCCTTCGAAGCTGAACTGGTCGCTTGCAAGGAAATCGAAGTAGGTTCTCTCCCCCTCCAGGACGCGTTGTGCCTGGACAATAACGTCTTCGGCGATAGCGAGAGGGATCGACACAACACCGTTGACGTCCCCGTGCAACAGGTCGCCCGGTTGAATGGTCAGCCCATAAATCGAAACTGTTATATCCAGATTCGTGAACGCGCCGTATCCATGCGAGACGACCGCGCCGGGGCAGAAGAGCTGGAACCCCGGCGCGCGCCGCTGAATGCCGCCAAAATCACGGCTCCCCATATCGGTCACCAGCCCCACCGCGCCCAGTTTCTGCAGCGCCGTGCAGAACATGTCGCCCGCCACGCAGCTGCGCAAGCGGTCGGCGCCCGTATACTGGACGACCAGGATGGCCGGTTTGGGCGCGGCGTGGACCATGTCCAGTACCTCGGGCAGCCGTAAAGCCCTGTCATCGCCCGCGCTGGTCGTGTCTTGGGTGGCCGTCACCGCAAAGCCGACCATCGGCTCCTGCTCCGGGAACTGACAGCGCAACTCCAGGGAGGCGTAGCCGGTGACCGGGTCGCGCACTTCGAAATGTTCGATGGCATTGGCGATTGTGGCGCTGTCGATCCGGCGCAGCGCGTCAAACGTTTCGGCAGAGAGTAGCGAGTCTGTCATTGTGATCTCCTGGAATTTAATGCCAGCAGCCGGCGACCTGTACCCATTGAAATCTATGTGATTTCCACGCCAACCAGTGCGGCCGCCTCTCTGAAGGATTGCCAGATGTCCTCGGCGATTGGAATCCCCTCGCGCCGCCTCTGTTCCCGCGTTCGCGCCTCCATATCGCCCGGCGCCAGCACCTCATCGAAACCCGGCGCCGGCGGCACCGCCCGCACCCGCCGCTCCATCTCGTCCGCCCGTTCAGCGTACTCCGCAAATGGCTGAAAGAGGTCCGCCTTGATCGCCATCATGGCGACGCCTTGGTGGAGAAAGATGGGCCCGCCGCGGCCCGCTTCCGCGTAACTGTCGGTGCCGGTGAAGATCCGTCCAAGAAACTCGGCGGTCATCATCAGTGTATAACCCTTATGCGCGCCGAACGGCAGATGCCCGCCGCCCGCGAAAAAGTCGTCCGGGTTCGTAGTTGGGACGCCATCCTTGTCAACAATGCTGTTCGGGGGCAGCTGCTCGCCGCGACGGTAGGCATTCTCGACCTTGACGCCGGAGAGGGCTGTCGTGGCCCAGTCAAACATCATCGTCGACTCCTCACCGGCCGGCAGCCCGACTGAGATCGGATTGGTGTGCAGCACGCGGCTCTTGCCCCCGTACGGCACAGACACTGGCTCCACCCGGCCGTAGCCCCCGCCCCAGACCATGCCGATCATGTTTTCGGCCGCCGCCATCTCCACGTACGTGCCCAGCCGCCCGATGTGGTGCAGCTGCACGATGCCTACCACAGCCATGTTCTGCGTTCTGGCCTTGCTGATAGCCTGCTCCATCGCATACTTGGCGGCCACGTGGCCGAAGGTCCAGTTGCCGGTCACCAGTGCGCTCGTAGGGGTCTCCTGCAGGATTTCCGGTTTGCCCGCGGGCAGGATTTCGCTGGCCAGCATGCCTGCCACGTAGATGGGGATGGTCCAGATGCCGTGCGTGTCTACACCGCTGAGGTTGGACCGGACCAGGTGCTGAGCTACTACCTCGGCGTTGCCCTCATCCGCGCCGGCAGCCAGCAGGACCCGCTTTATCAGGGAATGAAGCTCTTCCGCGGTTTTCGTTATCATCTTGTCTCCTTTGCGGCCGGCGGCCTGTGAGTGACGGTCGACTGGCAGCGGGCAAACCTGTAGCGCAAGGCACTCTCTTGGCCCACAGTTTCACGTGAAACAGACCCACCACTGTCGTAGTATAATCCTTCTGCTGGTACGCAGCCACAGCAGTTTGGCGGAATTCTCCCCTGAACAGGCGCAGCTCAGTTCGATGTGTGCGCTGATCCTGGCGGATACCTCCAATCCTCGGCCGGATCAGAGATGCGTCTGGCAAATTACGGGGCGTACCAACCCGTTCGTGAGCGAAGTTTCTAAAATTTACGGTCCAGAAAGTTGAAATCCTCGCAAAGAAAGCTGGAAAACTGATGAACAAGCGTATCGTAGTGATCGGCGGCGGGCCCGCCGGCGTAGAAGCGGCCAGTATCGCGTCCCTTTACACAGACCCCGTTACCATCGTGTCGGACCGCCCCGTTGGCGCCTGGCATCAACTCCTGCCCAGCCGGGTATGGCTGACCGCTGTAGACAACCTGTATACCACACATAGCCTATTCGCGTCTGCAACAAGCGGGTTGCCAGATAGGAGTCAGTTCAACCTTGCCGAGGTGCGTGCGCATGCCGACAGAATTGCCACGCGGTGGAGCGCACAGCAAGCGCGAAAGTTGCAAAATCTTGGCGTACGGACGGTCACGGGCAAAGCATCATTCCAGTCGCCAAGCCAGTTGACGATAGCGAGCGATTCCGAAGGCGATATGACAATAGAGGCCGATGCGTTCATTGTGGCCGCGGGGTCAACGCCATTCGTGCCGCCGCCCTTGGCCCCGGACGGCAGACGAGTCTTCTCACCTGTTACAGCCCACGAAATGCCGAATCTTCCAGCAACTATGATCGTGATCGGAGATGGTCCGACCGGGTTCGAGTTTGTCCACTTCTTCAGCGCACTCAATATCGACGTGACCTGGCTTGTCCTGCCCGGGGGGCCAAGCTGTGCCATTGCCCCCGATGCCGACCCATTCCTGGTCGATATGCTGCAGCGAAGAGGCGTCCAGATCCATCCGGGAGAGCCCGTTGTGGAGCTGGAACGATATGACGAGCGGGTCGCAGCTGTGAAACCGAACGGCACGCGCTATGAGGCGGAGATGGCCTTTGTGACCATCGGGAACCGACCCAACGTCGCGCCACTGAATCTGATGGCCGCAGGGGTGCACGTTGACGCGCGGGGAACTGTGTGCGCCGATGGCTATGGGCAAACAAACATCGAGGGAATCTATGTGGCGGGTGACGCGCGACAGGTCAGGGCGGGAAGTGTTTCCATGGCCCATGCCCGTGTTGCCGCACTCCATGCCACCGGGCAGGAGACAGAACCATATGACGAAACCTGTATGGTGATCCCGTTTCTCTCCAATCCGCAGGTGGCGCAGGTGGGCGCACTGTCGGCAGCCGACAATTCAGTGCAGAGTGTGGATGTGGCAATGGAGTCTGGCCTGAAGACGCATATCTCAGGACATACCGAAGGCTTCATGAGGCTGGCGTGGAATCGGAACAGGCAGGTGGTCGGCGGATTGGCTGTGGGCTATCAGGCCGCCGATGCGTTGGCTCCCGTGGCTGTGGCTATCAGGACAGAAGCGACGATCGAAACACTCGCTTCCCTGTACGGCCCGCATCCGGCCATAAGTGAGCTTCCATTCATGGCCGCGCGCGCGGCCATGAATGGAAGCGCTTTGACTACTGTATCTTAAGACCCTGTGATGGAACCATTGACAGCCGCAACTTCAGTCGGCGTTGGCCACCGTCTCCAGCACCTCGCGCGGCTTCTCCCACACGTCACCCCCGTCACCGGCCAGCGTGACCAGAATAACCGAATACTTGTGTGCCACGGCGTAGCCCTCCTGTGGCATCATCAATTCTGCGTGTCTTTCGTCGGTGTTGGCGTGACCGTCGCATCTCCCGGATCAACGACCGGCGGCGGCGTGTCCGAATCCGGAGTCTCGGTCGGCGTCGGCGTCTCGGTGGGAACCGGTACCGCCGTCTCGGTTGGCGTCGGTGTCTCAGTGGGAACCGGTTCCGCCGTCTCGGTTGGCGTCGGTGTCTCAGTGGGAGCCGGTACCGCTGTCTCGGTTGGCGTTGGCGTCTCGACAGGCGCCGATTCCGGCGTCGGCGTCTCAGTGGCCGTCGGTTCCAGCTCCACGGTTGGCGTCGGTGTCGGCGTAGCCGTTGGCGCGATCTCCCACCAGAAGGCCATACGAGCGATTCCACCAGTCTCGTAATATTCGACCTGTATGGCGCGCTCACCGGCCGGCAAGGTCACATCGACACTGACTGTACGTTCGCCGCCATCCTCCCAATCATTGAGAATCAACTGATTGTCCAGCAGGACGCGGGCGCCGTCGTCCATCCGCACGTAGAAGCGATAGGTGCCGGCATCAAAGGAGACACGCCGCTGCCAACGGGCGGAAAAATGATCTGCCGGCAGGTTGGGCGCAGGTCTGCCTTCGCCCCAGTCGAAAGCGATCTCCGGTTCGTCCCGCACCAGCGCCGGATTCCCCTGCAGGTCTCGGTTGCCGAAGTATTCGCCCTTCCAGCCGCTGAAAGATTCGTTGCGCTCCCACCAGAAACGCATCAGCGCCACGCCAGTGCGTTCGAAGTAATCCACCTGGATGGAGTGCTGTCCCGTGCTTAGGGGGACATCCACCGTATACGTGCGCGCGGGGCCTTCTTCCCATTCATCCAATATCAGAATGTTGTCAATGTAGAGGCGGAAGCCGTCATCTACTTCAATGTTGAAGCGATAGATGCCGGCATCGAAGTTGAGTGTACGGTGCCAACGAGCGCTGAAATGATCTACGCCCACGCTGGTGTCCGGCGTTCCGTTGCCCCAATTGAAGAAGATCACCAGATCGTTGCGTGTGAGCACGGGCGGCCCCGACTGGGTTGGGTTGGTCCAGTAATCGCCGCGCCAGTCGGTGATGATGAGCGGTGTCGGCGTCGGCGCCGGCGTGATCGTCGGCGTCGCCGAGGGCGTGGGTGTAGACGTAACCGTTGGTGTAACCGATGGTGTAACCGTTGACGAAGGGGTCGCCGTCACTGCTTCTTGCGCCGTCGTTGCCTGCTGCGCAGAGGACGCGGCTGTCGCCGTGCCGGTCACTTCGTCCGCCTCGCCGGTTTGGAAGAGCGCAGTCGCCTCGTTCTGGCCGTCGGACGTGTAAGCAAGCACAGTATGCGTGCCAGCCGCCAGCCAGCGCGGGCTGATCGGGTAGAGAAAACCGGTGCTTATCGTGCCGGCCGTGTCCGCAGTGCTGGCAGCCAGGATGCCGCTGCGGCCGCGGTCATCGCGCAGCGTGATCAACACCAGGCTGCTCACCGGCCAGTTCTCGCCCGTAACCTGGACATAGACGCCGGCCGAGCCTGAGGTCGGCGAAATAGTAATTGCCGGTTCACTACTTTCTACCTCAACAACAGCCCGCGTGGGCACACCTACTTGCGGGCTGTACGTCGGCGTACAGGCACTGAGCGCCAGCGCAAGCAGGGCCAGAAGGCTGAATGAAACAATGGGATATCGGGCGGCAAGCCCGCGTGCAGTTCCTGAGAGGGGATTGTCGGTCTTCATCCTGGCTTCTCTCCTGCGCTTCTTGTTGAATGCGCTCCCAGTTCGCTATATTAGCGCTGTGGGGGGCAGCGGTCTGAAGTAAAAAGAGTATGATGCGCCAAATAAGCGAGCGTAGACGGGAAAACGTTCCCACCGACGTCGTTCAATGCGCAACCGCTTTGCCAAATGAACACATGGTAACCGTTTCCGGAGATTATACCACTAAACTACAGGTGTAAGACAGTTGCAGCCAAGGCGTATCAAAGAAACGTTTACCGTGTCGATGACTGACGAAGAACTTGTGCGCCGCGCCCAACAGGGTGAGCGCCGGGCATTTGATGAACTGATAGTGCGGCACCAGCCCATCGCGCTCGCTCTGGCGACCCGGATCGTCGGTGACCGGGAACGGGGCCAGGAGCTGACCCAGGAGGCCATCCTCCATGCCTATCTCTCCCTGGATAACATCCGAAAGCCGAACAGCTTTCGCGCCTGGCTGTGTGGCATCGCCGTCAATCTGTGCAAGAACCATCTGCGCCGACCGCGCGTGCAAACATTGTCATTCGAACTGCTCAGCGGCGGGCGCAGTTTCGACTCGCTGCCCCTTTCCGACCGCGCGCCGCAGCCGCACGAAGTGGCCGAGGCCAGAGAGACGCACCGTCTGATCCTGGCGGCTGTCGCGCAGCTGTCACCGGCCAACCGGGATGCCGTCCTCCTCTACTATTTCGAGCAGATCAGCGTGCGCGAGATCGCCTCCCTCTTGCACATCAGCGTGCCCGCCGTCAAAGGGCGTCTGCACAAGTCCCGCCGCAAGCTGCGCGACCAACTGCTTCCAACCTTCGCCGAACTGCAACCGAGACCAGCCGCCGCCGAACAGAACAGGAGCAATCAGATGATCCCCGTTACCGTGCTCGACATCGTGAAACCAGACCAGGAGCCCGACCACCGAATACTGGTTCTTATGCATGAAGGCGAACGTCGCCTGCTGCCAATCTGGATTGGCCCCTATGAGGCGGACAGTATCGCTCTCAATCTGCAAGAGAAGAAGCCTGTGCGACCGATGACCTACAGCCTTATGGCCGGCCTGTTGGACAAAGCAAGCGTGCGCATCGAATCGGTGGCGGTGTCCGCGCTCGAGAAGGACACCTTTTACGCCACCATACATGCAAAATGCGGCGAAGACAGCTTCGCCACTGATGCCCGGCCCAGCGACGCCGTCGCCCTGGCCCTGCACACACAAAGCCCCATTTTCGCCGCCGCCGAGGTGATGGACGCGGTCGGCGTGGATATCCCCGCCGATATGCAGATCGCAGCACCGGGAACGGGACTGGTTGACGTCCTCAATATCGATCCGGAGGAAAAAGAGAGGCGGCTGAAGAAGCGAGAGGAATGGAAAAGCAAATCACCGCAGGTACGGCGTGAAGAAAATCGCACCAAACTGCTGGCCTACCTCACCGAATCGGGCAGCCTGAGCCAAAGTGAAGCGCCCGCGCAAGAGTAGACGCCGCCTTTTTCCAGTTCTCAGCTGTCCGCCGAGAGGTCACGAACAGCCGGCCGCTGAACATCTGGTTTCCGTCTCGCCGCGTGGAAACGGTGCACCGTCTGCGCAAAGCGGGCAAAGAGCAGATCGGCGTCGTGAGGGCCCGGGCTGGCTTCCGGGTGATACTGCACGCAGAAGACGGGCCGGTCGGTCAGCCGCATCCCTTCCAGCGTGCCGTCATTCAGATTGAGATGCGTGATCTCCACATTGTCGGGCAGCGTCTCTGTATCGACCGCGTAATTGTGATTCTGCGCCGTGATCTGGATGTTGGCGCTGTCTACATCGCTGACCGGCTGGTTGCCGCCATGATGGCCGAACTTCAGCTTGAACGTCTCCGCCCCTAGCGCCAGACCGATGATCTGATGCCCCAGACAGATGCCGAACATCGGCCGCCCGCTCTCCAGCAGCCTCGCAACCTCCTTGGCCGCGTAAGGAACCCCGGTCGGATCGCCCGGCCCGTTGCTTAGAAAGATCCCGTCAGGATCGAGCTCCAGGACCTCCTCGGCAGGCATATCCGCCGGCACAACCGCCAACCGCAGATTGTGGCTGGCCAGTCGGCGCAATATATTGTGCTTCATGCCGAAATCATAGGCCACCACCAGTGGCGACGTGTGCCCGATGCCCTCTAGCCACGGGCCCGACGCGGCCTCGCCCGATGCCACCGGCGTCCATTCACCCATCGTTTCGTCGCTCCAGTAAAACGGTTCCTCACACGTCACCTCCTGCACCAGATCGCGGCCGTCAAGCCCCTCCCAACTGCGGGCAAGCTCGATCAACTCAGTCTCCGTACGGCTGCCGTCGGTGCAGAGCGCGCCATGCAGCACCCCCTCCTCGCGCAGCAGACGGGTCAACGCCCGCGTATCCACCTCGCTGATGCCGGGAATGTTGTGCCGCGCCAGATAGCTCCCCAGATTTTCATTCGCGCGCCAGTTGGACACAACCGGGCTGACCTCGCGCACGATAAACGCGGTCACCTGCGGCCGGTCGCTCTCCACATCCTCCCGGTTCACGCCCGTATTGCCCACATGGGGCACCGTCATACAGACCATCTGACCGCGGTAGGAGGGATCGGTCAAAACCTCCTGATAACCGGTCAGACTGGTATTGAAGACGACCTCTCCCACCACCGTCGTCTCGGCGCCGAAGCCTTCGCCTTCGAAGATGCGGCCATTGGCCAGGGCAAGAAGGGCCTTCACTCGGTCTCCTCCCTGGGCGGCGAGCTTCCCTGCAACTGAATCGGTTTCCGGTTCATTGTTCCTTGCGTTCCCGCATCGTTATTTGAGCGGCTATATGCCAGCTTCAATGGTTGCCACGCCTGCCATTTGAGCAGAGGCGCCGCCGCCGTCTGGGCTGCCCGCGCCTGATTGACAGGGCTGTCCGTCAGATTGCGCGCCACCGCTATCTCATCACAGTGGTGGAATTTGGGGCAGTAGATGCATTCCTGCCACAGCTTGGGGCTGATGCTCCAACGATCCACAACCTCAAAGCCGAGCTTCTCGAAGAACGCTTCCTGCAGCGTGAGCGCACAGATCTGGGCATACCCGCGTGCAGTCGCTATCCGGACCAGCTCCTGCACAATCTGCCGGCCGATCCCCTTGCCCTGTCCCTGCCCCGCCACCGCCAGCGAGCGAATCTCCACCAGCTCCTCGGTCAGCGCCACCAGAGAGCCGCATCCCAGCAGTTGTGAACGGTCCGCAACCGCCACCAGCCAGTCCGGCAGCGATTGCAGAATGCTCTCCTCCGTCCGCGGCAACATCAGATTTTCCGCCGCGAAGCCATTGACCAGCGCTGCAATGCTGGCGATGTCTTCCTCAGCGGCCTGCTGAATGCGGATTTCGTTCATAGCTCCGGTTGCCAGCGGCCAGGAACGTCGCAATGAGCGAAGTTCACTGACCACTGACCACTAACCACTGACCAAAGGTTGCCTGCCTTACACCTCTTGCAGGATCGCGCCCAGCTTCGACACCGCCGCGGCCAACTCCTCTTTGCTGATCGTCAGCGGCGGCACGAACCGCAAAATCTTATCGCCCGCGCTCAGCAACAGCAGACCGGCTTCATACCCCTTCTCCATCAGCGGCCCGGCCTCGATATCCATTTCAATGCCTACGATCAGGCCTCTGCCCCGTATCTCAAGAATGTGAGGGCTGTTCAACTCGGCCAGCAACTCCATCAGGTACTCGCCCTTCTCCTTCACGTCGGCCAGAAACTCCGGATTCGACACCCGGTTCACCACCGTCGAAGCCACATGCGTGGTGAAAGGGTTGCCGGCAAAAGTGCTGGCATGATCGCCGGCATGGATCGTATCCGCCACCTTCTGTTTCATCATGATCGCGCCAATCGGCAGGCCGCCTGCCAGCGGCTTGGCCGCGCTCATCAGATCCGGCTCAACGCCATAGCCCTGATAGGCCCACAGATCGCCGCTGCGCCCCAGCCCGCACTGCACCTCGTCGAAGATCAGGAGCGCGCCGTATTCGTCCGCCAGCGCCCGCAACCCCTCCAAAAACGCCGGTGTGGCCGGGTTAATACCGCCTTCGCCCTGAATCGGTTCGACGATAATCGCACACACTTTATCGCTCATCTGCGCACGCGCATCCTCCAGGTCGTTGAACGCGGCGAAGCGCACACCGGGCATCAGCGGCTCGAACGGCTGCTGATACTTCTCACGCGGCGTGGCCGCCAGTGCCCCGAACAGCCGTCCGTGGAACGCGTCGCTGAAGGCCAGAATCTCATACTTGTCCTCGTGGCCGTGCTCGCGGGCGTAGCGGCGGGCAAACTTGAACGCACCTTCGTTGGCGCTTGCCCCGCACAGGCAGAAATGCACCTTGTCGGCGAAGCTGGTCTCACACAGTTTCTTCGCCAGCTGCGTGTGCGGCTCGGTGTGATACAGGTTGCTGGTATGGTACATACCGGTGGACGCTGCCTCCTTGATCGCCTGGTCCACCTCGTCGTCGCTGTAACCGAGAACGTTCACCGCAATACCGGCCACCAGGTCCAGATAGGCCTTGCCCGTGCTGTCATACACCGTGCAGCCCTTGCCTTCCGTCAGCACAAATGGCGGCCGCCCGAATACACCAAGCACGTAATCCTTTTCGTCCTGAATAATTTCCGCTGCGTTCACTTTCTCCTCCTGAAGAGTCTTATATTTGTCGCTAACCACTCAGCCATCCGTCACCCAAACCGAGGCCAGCCAAGCGTTTTCTCACTATCCCTGCAGTTCCCCGCAGTTCCCTTGCCGTTCACCCAGCCGTCCCAATGATGCTGGTTCCCCCATCTTCCTGGACACCGGCCAGATTAGTAATGACTGCTTGCGTTACACCACGCCTGACCGCGTCAACCGCGCTCCTGACCTTTGGCACCATGCCGCCGCTGATGCTTCCTTCAGCGATCCATTCTTCGCACTGGTCTGCCGTGATGCCCCGCACCACCCGCCCGGCGATCAAAACACCAGGCACATTGCTGATAAATATCAACTTGATCGCGCGCATCGCCGCCGCAATCGCCGCCGCAACATGATCCGCGTTTACGTTATAGCTGAGGCCATCGTAAGCCCCGACACTGATCGGGCTTATCACCGGCACGATGCCTGCCTCCAGCAGAGTTGTCAGCAACCCTGTCTCAACGTCCTGCACCTCGCCGACACGCCCCAGGTCACCCAGCGGATGCCACATCTTTTCCACAAAGACCGTGCCGTCATCCACCCCGCTGATGCCGATGGCCCGCACATCCTCATTCACGCACCGGCGCACAATCCGCTTGTTCATCAGGCCGCTCAGCACCATCTCCGCTACATCCAGGCTGTCCTCATCCGTCACCCGCAGCCCCTCAATAAAGCGCGTCTCCAGCCCCAGCCGCTTCTGGAAATCGGCGATCGTCTTGCCGCCCCCATGCACGATAATCGGGCTCTTGCCGTCCCGCTGCAAACTCTTTACCGCCTGCACCAGGCCAAACAGAAAGGCCTCGTCGTCCAACTCATTTCCGCCGATCTTGAGGACGATGACATAGCGCCCCTCCTCCTCCAAGGGATCAGCGGGAAGCGCGTCAGAATCGCTCAGTTTCATAGAGTTGCCTCGTACAATGTCTGGAACCCGGATGCTATGTACTACAAAAGTTCGGTACAATAACGCGCGCAGGCTTCACACAGCGCCCAGCGCACCCTTTCTCTGGCGCATCACCTCATATGCCAGCGCCGCCGCCGCCGCAGTCGTGCCCAAAGAAGGTTCGAAACCGTCCCTCTCGTATGGGACCTGCAAACTCAGGTCGGCCTGTCTTACAAACGAACGCGTAACGCCCCGTTTTTCCCCGCCAACCAACAAAAAGAGCGGACCGGTCAAATCTGCCTCATCCATCGGAACCGCGTTCTCCTTCTGGGCGCATGCCACCGTCAGCCCCCGCTCGCGGTAGAAGTCCGCCGCCTCTGTCACCGTCTCGGCAACCGCCATTGGCATCAGTTCGGACGCACCCGCCGAGGCCCGCGCCACCGTCGCCGCCGCGCTCATCCAATTGCGGGGCCGCAGCGCCACACCGTGCGCGCCCATCGCGTACAGCGCCCGCAGCGTCTGACCGAAGTTGAACGGATCTTCAATGCCGTCCAGCATCACCACAAAAGCCGGTCCACCGCCGCGCGGCAGCAACCCCTCCATCTGGTCAAACTGCCGTTGCCCCGCCTCCGCCGCGACCCCGCCGTGGGACTTCCCCTCAGTGATGGCGTCGATTTCCGCCGCGCACACCAGCTCAACCGGCACATCGGCCTCCCGCGCCCGGTGTTGCAGCCACCGCATCGCCCGGTCCTGCCGGTCCGCCCGCAGCAGCACACGGTGAACGGTACGATACGGCGAACGCAAGGCCGCCGCCACCGAGATCCTGCCCTCCAGGAAGGTGACTGCTTCTCGCTCGCTCAACGCCTGGCCCGATTCCACTGGCTCGCGGCTTTCCCAGGGGCGTACATTTTGGCCGTGTCCACTGTTCCCGCTCTTGATAACACCATGTTTAGGGCTGCGCGCAGTCTCCGGCAACTGAAACTCGACTACACAGACCGGCAGTTACTCCAATCCCGCCGTCTCGTCCAGCCCCACAGCAATGTTGTAGCTCTGGACTGCCTGCCCGCTGCCGCCCTTGATCAGATTGTCAATCGAAGCGCTGATGACAAACTCGCCGCCCTCCGGCAGCATCGGGTCCGCCGCTGTAATAGCGATTGCGCAGCGATTTGTGCCGACCGTGTGGGCCAGGCTGGCCTGCTCGCCGGCTGGCAACAGATGGATAAATGGCTCACCCTCGTAGTTCTCTTCGTAGAGTTCGCGGATACGCTCCTCTGTCACCCCGGCCGGCGCCTCCACGTACATCGTGCTCAGAATGCCCCGGTTGACCGGCAGAAGATGGGGCGTGAAAAGAAACCTGTGGTCGCGCCCCTCCCCGTTGGCCGCACCCAGCACCTGCTCCATTTCGGCGATATGCCGGTGTCGGTGGCCTACGCTGTATGCCGTTATGTTCTCGTTGGCCTCAACGAACTGGAAGGGCAGTGTCGTCTTGCGGCCGGCTCCCGAAATGCCGCTCTTGCTGTCGACAATAACCCGTTCGCCCAGCCAACCCGCCTTGGCCAGCGGATACAGGCCCAGATTGACGCTGGTGGGATAACAGCCGGGGCTGGCAATCAGCTGGGCCCCGCCCAGTTGGCTCCGGAACAGCTCGCACAGGCCGTAACGGGCCTCCGCGCACAGCTCCGGCGCGCTGTGCTCCACGCCGTACCACCGCTTATAGACGTCAACATCCTTCAGACGAAAGTCAGCGCTCAGGTCGATAACGCGCACGCCCGCACCATAAAAGCGTTTCACCGCCTCCATCGATTCCGCATGCGGCAGACACAGAAAGACAACATCCACCTCATCCGTGCGCAAATAAGCATCCGCCAACGGGATCAGCGGGTAGTCCCAGGGCGTGCTGAATATCTGGTTGAAGCGCTTGCCCGCACTTCGCTCGCTCGTCAGCCAGCCCACCTCAAGCTCCGGATGCCGGTGAATCAAGGCGATCAGCTCATACCCGGTGTAGCCTGTTGCGCCGGCGATACCTGCTCTTTGCATCTCCTCTCTCCCTCTTCTCTCTCCCACACTGTGTGGTTGGCGCATCTCAGTCCGGTTTCTACCCAGAATGGGGTACAGATCGGGCTTCGACCTGCTCCTGAATGTACACCAGACGCGCAGATTTGTTGAATTCACTACCGTATCGCTATGCCAGCCCGTTAGCAACTACGCAGCCATCGCCAATTCGCATCGATGTTTTTCTCTACGCACTCCTCTATACGCTCTCTTTGCATATGGGCGGTCGGGCCTTCGGCCCTCCCTTGTGCAGGGGCTGCGCCCCCGCAACGCCCCCCTACAAAAACATGCCTCACCGACCGTGTGTACGCTTCCCCAGCATCGTGTCTGGCGAACGGAGTCTACTCCCTCACTTGCAGCTTCAGCCCACCGACCACTAACTGCCGGTGTTCCCCTGACGACCGGTGTTCCACTGAAAACTAAGAACTGAAAACTAAGAACTGCAGTCCCGGGCCGCCGCCAATCGATTACGCAATCAGATATCCTGAATGGCGGCCAGGACGACAGGCTGGCCAAGACAGACTCCCTATATTGCTCAGCAGATGCGCGCAACATAAAAAAAGCCCCCCGTCCGGGGAGCTTTGCAATCGGCTGATTCCCGCTGAGGAAATTCGGCCCACGCACAAATGCCCAGACGGATGTCTGGTTATTGCCGGGGACGCCTCCTCAATTCGGTACTGCAGAAATTAGACGGATTCATAATTTGCTTCTTCAGTGAAAAAACTGATCTGACCGACAGTCTAGCACGCGGCCCTTAAGCTGTCAAGGGCAATTGCAGCCGAAACGCCTACGAACTGCCGCTGCCGGCGAACTGGTCCTGTCACCGGTCGCGCGCCGCCAACACGCGCAAATTCAGTCGAGATCGACCATACGCAGTTCAGTAGAAATGTCGATGCTGCCTTCAAGACTGCGCGCTACAGGGCAGAACTGGGCATGGAAACCGTGAACTCGTTCCGCGGTTTCCCGCTGCTCAGGCGCCACTTTCAAGGTATAAGTGGTGTGAATCCGCTTGATCACCAGCACATTGCCGTCTTTTTCGATTTCAGCTTCCACGTCGGCTGACAGATAGCCGTCGCCCGCAGGTATTTTGCGCGCCTCCAGCGCGCCCCCGAAGGTGCCGGTCAGTCAGCCGCCCGCGGCCGCATTCACATAGTCGAGCGTCGTGGCATGCGGCTCGTGAATGTCGGTGTCCACGCCGTAATGTTCAGCAACCTCCGAATGGACACCGAACTTCGTATGCCCCTCCTCGGCCGGCAAAAACGCCCTGCGCAGCGGTCCTTTTACCCGCTCAATACGCACTTTCGAACGATATGCGACATCTCCCATTATAATTCTCCTCAATATGAAATCTTCAGATTCCCCGCCAAAGCAGGCCCTGCACACGCAGCCGGCAATTCAACGCCTACGCGCCTTCCTGACCATCAGGAACCATCACGGTGGAAATCTACAGCGGAATTCTGCAGATATCCACTGTAGTAGATATCCACCGTAGTAGATATCCATTGTAGACGCGGCGTTTTCAGACAGCAAATTGCCTCTCCATAGCAGTGGCCGCACCGACAAAGCGCCCGAAAGCAGTCTCCCGAGCCGCTAAAATGCGGCCCGATTTTGGACAATTCCTATCAGGAAAATCCGAAAGGGTATTGAAATTGTGCAATCCGCGTGCTATACTGTACGAATGCGCGCGGGGCGCATGCTCTCTTACAGTTTTCGACACCTGAACCTGTGGATGTTTCACATGAAACATTCACGACTTCGTATCCGTCTTTATTATGTGGTGCGCCAGAATTGTATGGTGCGCCAGCAGTATTGCAGAACTGACGCATCTGTTTCCGTGCTGGATCCCTGAACGCCGTGGAGCGGCCCGCATGTCGGCAAACAACCTGGCTGCTGTAAACTGCACTGCCATCGAAAAGCCGAATAACAAGACAGACGCCGCCGCGCCGGCCGGTGTCCCCGTGATCGATTACGAGGGCAGCGGCTATCGCCTGGACTTCTGGGAAGGCCAGGGACGCGAGTACGAAGATGCCGTCGAACGAATCGCGCTACAACGCCTCCTGCCCCCGCAGGGCCGCCGTATCGCCGAAATCGGGGCCGGGTTCGGCCGTCTCGCCGAT
>MKWU01003061.1_pt1 | contig 23018 bp, 26 predicted proteins | sample 809101 | NCBI WGS metagenome assembly MKWU01 (sample SAMN05860141, study PRJNA318959) | sponge metagenome | host: Aplysina aerophoba | place: Slovenia: Piran, Adriatic Sea, Gulf of Piran | collected 2013-05-07 | reverse complement strand
TCTCCCGTCTCCGGCTGGGATTAGAGGCCACCAGGCCGGTCCCCTTGTCTAACGGCGCTTCACTCCTCCCCAGCTTGAGTGTGGGTGTCCGTCAAGACAGTGGTGATGCAGAAACCGGCTTTGGCACGGAGCTGGGTGCTGGAGTCTCCTGGATAGATCCCCAGCGTGGGATCAGCGCCGACCTCAAGGGGCGTATCTTGCTCTCCCATGGGGCAGAAGATTTCCAGGAGCGTGGCATGGCCGTCTCCCTGGCATGGGACCCCAATCCCTCTGATCGTGGTCCGTCCTTCTCGGTGAGCCATGCCCTGGGTGCTGCCGCAGCAGGTGGCCTGGATGCACTGCTTAACCCCATCACCATGGAGGGGCTGGGTGCCGACGACGGCAGCAACAAGCATCAGCAGTTTGCCACCAGGCTGGCCTATGGCTTCCCCGCCTTCGCTGACCGCCTCACCGTCACCCCTTCACTGGGCCTGACACTCTCCCCGGAGCACACCATCACCAGCCTGTGGTGGGCGCTGACGCCCTACACCGGGACGGGACAGGTGGATGAATCTTGGGCGATCTCCCTCGAGGGGCAACGGCAGGAAGACACCACCAGCTCTGCTCCCGTGGATCACTCCTTCAAGCTGCGCTTCTCTCTGCAACTCTGAAGCACCCTCCTCCCCCCACAAGGCAACCCCGGCCTCCCCCTGCCGGGGTAGGAGTTGCCTTTCCCTTATCGAAGTCGCTGCTGGGCCTTGCAACACGCGGCGCTGGTGGCTGAAGCGGGCAAACCGGCACGAGACCCGGGAGCCAATGCCACGCTTCCCTACGCTGCGTGACGGTACCGGGGAATCCTGCCTTGGAGCGCTACGTCGTTCTTTGGACAGCCTGTCACGAAGGGGCGGTTGGCTCTGCTTCGTAGCTACCGTTGCCCCAGGAGTGGGAGAGTGCAGCACCGGCCCGCCAATGTTCGGCGTTCCACTTCGCTCCCAGCAGGGCAGTGGGCACGTCGCCCTCGAGGGAGACGGTAGCGTCCTTGCCGCTGAAGGAGGATCGGCCCCTCACCCCGGAAGGAGAAGTGTGAAGCTGAAACAGAAGGAGAGAAGCTGAAGGAGAAGTCCTGCACCCGTTGTTGGCTGGTGAGGGTTGCAAAGCCCGGCAGCTTGGCTAACGCCGACCGGTTCTCTGCCAATGGCACGGCGCCGTTCAACTCTTCACCGGCAACGGTGAGGGGCAGGCCTGGTTGGGGCGGCGGTGTGGCAAAGCGGTGGTCCGACACCGCGTCCGCGATGTGACCGTCCACCGTGCGCCCGAAGCGCGACAGCCACATCGTCTGCAGCGGGTCGTCGTTGACGATGACTCCCTTCGCCTGGCGGTGCATGTTGCGCAGATACGCCCCGCGCGGGTTCGAGAGCCTGAGCCGCAGCGTCTCCTTGCCCTCGTCCACCACGTCGTCGAGCACCGGAACCGAGACCGTCTTCGCCGTCTTGCCGACCGCGAAGACGAGCGTGCCCGACGTCGCGGTGTAGTCCGCCCTGGTCGTCGCCGTATCTTCCGCGGTCGCGTAGTCCACCGACACTTCGTGCGCCGTCGCACGGTTGAGCATCACCGCGAAGTCCAGGGTGGCGTCCTTGTCTTCCTTGGCCCGCGCGCCCTCGATCCGGATCCGCACCGGCCCGCCGACAGTCGCCGTCACCGTGTTCGACAGCGCCCGCCCGCCGCGCACACCGCTCCTGCCGCGGCCCAGTCGGACGGCGGCGCGAGCGTCACCGTCACGTCCTTCCAGTTCTTCGGCTTCACCCGCACCCGCCACAACGCCGCGGTCAGCGGGTCGCGCCTTTACTGCTGTTGTTGCTGCCCGTGAGTGGGCTGCGGTAGCGCGCCTGGCGACGTTCAGGCTCACTGCCGAGCCGCTGATGGATACGGGGTTGCTGGCGGCCAGTCGTATCGGTGTGCCGTTTACCCTCATCGTGAAGGCTGTGGCTGCCGGAACGGAGTTGACGTCCAGCGCTTCGTTGCAGGTGAGCGTCAGGGCTGTGCCGACGCAGGCCGGGCTAGCAGGGCAGCGTGATTTTCCGGGGCGCCCTGGTGTTTTTCGAGGGTCCTTGATCTGCTTCTTCCCCATCCCTTGGCCTGCATCTCCTTCCTGTCCTGACGTCTCCAAAGACCTTTCCTGACCGGTTCCTTGTGATTCCCCCAGGGATTCCGGAGGATTCGTCGTCACGATTACGTATCGTGCAGGGACTCGGAACCGCTCTCCTTCTGTTCCACCCCAGGACTGTTGTTCTTTCCCGCTTTCCCTTGCCACCACTGTTTTTCCCCCACCGGCAGAGGCAACTGCGCCGACTACCCGGACGCCTGCGCCAGGGGGTGCAACGGCTTCTGCGACAGGAGGGATCCCCCGGCCAACGCAGCCGTGGCTTGGCCGCAGGTATTTTTGCAGGTTGCTTCCCCTTCTTTGGTTTCCAGACCCTGCTTGGCGTGGCGCTGGCATCCTTGTTGCGAGGAAACCGCATTCTGGCTGCCGCCAGCACGTGGGTCAGCAACCCGTTCACCTATCTCCCTCTGTACTGGTTCAACTACACCATCGGGAAGCGTTTGCTGGGGGACCGTCACGGTGGAATCAATACCCTCCATGGAGACACTGCATCATCCGTCTCCTGGAAAGACGTTTGGTCCTTGGGCTGGGCCGTGACCCGCTGTGTTCTGCTGGGGTCAACCCTGGTGGGTTTGGTCTTGGGGGGAAGTCTCGGCCTGCTCTGCTGGTTCTGGCTGCGCCGCACCCGTCCAACGCCATGAGTCCACCAACTGGTGGAACGGCTGCCAATTGTCGTGCTCGCTGATGGCTTGCCACACCTCCTCGATGACGGGACGGGTGGGGGTGCGGTTCAGGTTCCAGCGCTGTAAGGCCCAACGTGCAGCTTGACGGCCGTCCCCAGGGAGGTCATGCCAACGGCTCCACCAGCAGTCACGCCAGGCCAGCCACTGTTGTCGAGGGGGCTCCGGCACGTGCCAGGGCGTCAAGGCGTCGGGCTCCTCCGGATCCAGGCCACTGACCCGATCCTTCAGACCGGCAAAAAAATCTCCGTAGTCGATTGTCCAGGCCGCAAGCAATTGCAACGTCAGGGACACCGGATCCCCTGAAGCAGGATCCATGGTCCGAACCGTGGTCCATGGCTCGACCAGGCCAAGGCGCCGCAGCAGGCCAGCGCGATAGGCGGTCTCATAGGTGGGTCCGAACGGCGCAACGGCGGCCTCAAGGGCCTCCAAAGGCAGCACCAGCGCCAGAGGCTGGAGCAGCAGCTTCAGATTGTGATGGCAGATGGCCGGTTGACGTCCGTAGGCATAGAGGCCTGTGTGATCAAAGTAGGCTGCCGTGAAGGCGGGATCCCAGGAGGTAAGAAATCCATAGGGGCCGTAATCGAAACTCTCCCCTGTCAGAGACATGTTGTCCGTGTTCAGGACGCCATGGGTAAAGCCAGCCACCATCCATTGGGCAGCCGTACGGGCCACCCGCTCCGCCAGCTCCGCCACCATGGCCAGCAGGGGGTTGTCCGTTTCAGCAAGGTGGGGATAGTAGGTGCGCTGCACGTGGTGAAGGAGCCGCGCAAGCTGGTCCGGCTGTTGCAGGTAGAGCAACCGCTCGCAACTACCGAAACGCAGATGGGTTCTGGCCAGCCGCACCATCACGGAACTGCGGGTGGGGGAGGGTTCGTCCCCGCGATAGAGCGGCTCGCCCGTCTCGATCAGGCTCATGGTGCGGCTGGTGGTCACCCCCAGGCGATGGAGAGCTTCCGCGGCAATCACCTCCCGCACCCCTCCCTTGAGGGTCAGGCGCCCATCGCCGCCACGAGACCAGGGAGTCTGGCCGGATCCTTTGGTGCCCAGATCCTGGAGATGGCCGTGACGATCTCGCACCTGGCCGTAGAGAAATCCGCGGCCGTCCCCCAGTTGCGGATTATAGACACCAAATTGATAGCCATGATAACGCAACGCCAACAAGGGTTGGCGTCCCTCGAAGCGACCGTAGGCGGCTTCCAGATGGTCCCGGCTGACGTGTGCCGGGTCCAGGCCCAGTTGCCGAAGAAGAGCGTCGTTACGAAAGCGCAAACGGGTTTCCGGGAAGTCGGCGGCCTCCACCACATCCCAGTAGTCACTGCCCAGACGCTCCAGGGAGGGCTCAAAGGGAAGCGCCAGCAGAGGGTTATGCCGATGGCTGGTCATGGAAGACACCTGCTCTCCTGGTTGGTCGTCGTCATGCAATGCATTGTCCACCGCTACCGGTCAGCCGGGTTGTGTTCCGGTTCCATGAGCCGATGGAGATTCAGCAGGGTCTCGTCCGTTCCCATATTGCCCGGCACACAGATCACGGGAAGACCTGTCTGCCCCTTGGGTCCGGCAGGTTGCACCAGCGAGATCCCCGGCATCACCTGACCACGTAACACCACGCGATCCAGGCCCAGCACATGGCGCAGCAGTGTGTCGCTGGTGCTTCCCCCTTTGCTGATCCCGTAGCCCAGGCTGGAGCGCAGGGGCGCCAACAGCATCTCCTGGAGCCGGGCAACGGCCCTGGCCAGCTCCAGTTGTCCGGCCTCGTCGCCTCGCAGGTGTTCGCCACGGCTGGTGTAGAGCACCACTGTGCGGCGCTCCTGTTGCAGGATATGCCCCAGCGTTGCGGTCAGGGACGCGGCCAGTCGGGTGAGGGCCGAGTCCTGCCGTAGGTGCTCCAGCGGGATCTCCAAGCCTTCGACAGAAGGGGCAGTCAGCAGTTGTGCCAGTTGGCGGTCAGCACCGGGCTGGTGGGAGCCCACCAGAACCACACCCGGTTGCGGTCCCCGTGCATCCCGCCGCCGCAAGCCTGCCAGGTCCCCACGGGTGAGAGTCCGGGGGCCGGGATCAACCAGGGCGTTGATCAGACTGGCGGCCCCCCAGCACAAGTCCCGATGTCCCTGTCGACGCCGTTGCCGTATCAACTGGCCAAAGTAATGCAGGTGCCTCGGCTCGCTGGCGTCCACAGTCACCACAGCGCCCTGGGGAAGAGACGCCAGACGGCGCAAGATGCGGTCGGGATGGCTACCGTCCTCCCAGTGAAGTCCCGTGACCGTCGTTTGTGGAATGCGGCCGCCGCTCTTCTGTTCCACCCATGCCGCCAGGGAACTGGTGCTATAGCCAAAGCGGCTGTCCCGGGCGTAGCTGCTGAGGTGGACCGGCCGGCCATGGAGAAAGTGATGCCCGCCAACCGTGGTGCGGCCACCCGGTAGAAACGCCGGTAATACGAACAACACGGCAAAGGGACCCAACTCCTGGCTGAGCACTTGTGCATCCAGCGGGAAGTGGCCCCGCAAGGTGGAATCTCCCCGGCTCACCAGTTGCCAATCCTCCTGATTGAACCGGTTCAGCGCCTGGCGCAGGTTGCAGCAGATGGTTCGCAGACGAACTTCTGCGTCCTGGCGAGGCAGGGCGCGCGTGTTGGCTAAAACGAAAAGGACGTTGGCGGGATGCCGGAGCCCTTCGACCAACGTTTCCACACGCCAACTTAACAAGAGCAGGCAACTGTGAACCGTCTGGGAGCCTGTGGGGTCATCATCAATGACGATCAACTTGGTCATTGGCATCGGGACGTGAGATGGGAACGGCCGCAATCACCCGTGGATGGCTGCAGCCCACTCTGCAGGAGATTCCCGATCTTCTGCACCAGCTCAACACGGCCCGCCAGCCCTGGCGGCCGGCCGGTCTCGGGGGACATTTGCACTGGTGTCAGCCTGTGCCCTGGAACGGCAAGGTTGTCTCCGTTGCCGACAACAACGCAATCCTCCGCCATAGCGTGGAAGATTTCACCGTTGAAGTAGAAGCAGGGCTGCCGCTGAGCTGGTTACAGGCTGCCCTGGCGGAACACGGGCAATGGCTTGCGGTGGATCCTCCACCAGCCTCCAGCCCGGGCACCGTTGGCGGACTGGTGGCCCGTGGTCTCTCTGCCGGTCTGCGCCATCGCTATCTGGGCATCCGGGATCAGCTCGTCGGGGTGGGTTTTGTGCGAGCTGACGGCGTAGCGGCCCAAGCGGGTGGCCGTGTGGTCAAGAACGTAGCCGGCTATGACCTCATGCGACTGCTCTGCGGCTCCTGGGGCTCCCTCGCTCTGCTAACCCGTCTGACCCTGCGCACCTATCCCATACCCCCCCGGCGGCGTCACCTTCTCCTTTGCGGCGCCCAGGGTCCCATGCTCCAGTTCCGCCGGTGGCTGTTGCGCTCCTGCCTCACCCCGGAGCGGGTGGACTGGTGGAGTCCGGCCATGGCAATACGATTGGGCTGTGGAGGTGCTTCGGAGAGCGACCTGTACCTGGCAATGAGTCTGGGCAGTATTTCCCAGGACGCCATCAGGGCACAGGAGCAGGCTCTGGCAACACGGTTGGGGGACTCCATCCGGATGCAACCCTTGCCCAACTGGCCACAGGTGGCCTTGGCGCGGGCGGCGGCGCCAGGTGAGTGGCTCCTGCACCTGGGCTGTCGCCCTGCAGCCATGGCCCAGATCATGCTGGAGACAAGCCCCGCAGGGTTGTGTTGGCAGGCTGGTCTCACCACCGGCTTGGGCTATGCCATCGGTGCGCTCACCGTTGAACAGGTGCTCCGTCTGCGGAACCGCCTCACGAGCCATGGTGGTTTCCTGACGATTCTGGTCCAACCCCACCACGTCACCATCCCGTCTCCTCTCCCGCCATGGCAGCGTCAACCTGCTGCGGACGTGATGCTGGCCATCAAACGTGCCCTGGACCCCTATGGCGTGGTGAGCGCCGGCGGTGTGCCAGGCGTCTGAGTGGGGGAACGGGTCAACGCAAGGCTCCATCTGCGGGACAGGATGTCCAGCCACTGGATGGTGGTGGGATCACCGTGCCGACGAGCCTTGGCCAGCAATTGTTGCGCAGCTTCAAGGTCTCCGTTGTCCTGACGGAGCATGGCCTGGGCAATGAGGGGGCGCGGATCCGTTCTCTTGTGCTTCGAGCGGTCGTTCATTTGCTCCAACAGTTGATTTGCCGGGCCGACCTTGCCCTGGGAACGGAGTACATCCGCCAACAGCAACCCATAGGGCACAACGTCGATCGTGCTCCTCGTGTCCGGATTCACCGGGTTCCGAACCTGTTGCCAGGCAGCTTCCGCGACCGCCTCTGCCCGGACAGCCTCGCCCCGTTCCAGCAGGACACGACAATAGAGCCGCAGGAGTGGGAGATTGTCGGGGTCCACCGCAAGAAGACGCCGAACCTGCTGTTCGGCGGTGGCCAACTCGCCACTGGCCCGCAGTAGCTCAGCAGCAAGCAAACCTAGTTGCCAGCGTTGAGGATGCTTTTGGTGCAGGGTTTGCAAGTGGTCATAGGCGGCCTGTAGATCCCCTTGCTGAAGATGGGTCGTGATCAACTCCAGCAACAGATCCGGATCATCCGGCAAGCGGTCCAGCTTCTTGCGGAGATTGACAACCTTTTGCTGATGGACGGTGCTGGCAGAAGCGGTGGGGACTGGAGCGGGTGTGCTGCCGGCCACCCACCAGCCCAGGGCAAACACACCGGCGTAGCTGCCGCCCAGCAACACACCCCGAAGCAGCAGAACGATGGCGCGTAGCACGGCGGGTGGGTGAACGGTCTGGCAGGATTAAACTGTGTCATGGGTCGAAAATCCAGGCTGGGAATGAGAAAACAACCCATTTCACCGGTGACGGACCCGCTGCAATTCCGAGCCATCGGACTCGTACGTGGGATCTATCGTCCAAAAGATCCGAACGTCTTGACCAGTGGCGTCATCCAGGCTGTGGACGACACCCCGCTGGACGCTGTTCTTCTCGGTCGCATGATCCACCTGGTGCGGCGGTACGTGGACCTGGATCAGCCCCATGTCTGGGTGTGCTACCCACGCAATCTCGACAAGGAAAGGAACAGCCTTCACCTGCAAGTGATGGGCATTTGGGAACCCAGCCTGCTGGATCGTGCCGACGAGACACCAGAAGACGACGGTCAGGCAACGGAGGACGTTGAGCCCGAGTTGCCGGATGGCTACTTTTCCGTGCGCGGTGAGTTGATGTTCACGGATCCAGAGACCCGGAAGCTGTTGGTCAGGATCCGCCAGCAGCCGCGCATCAACACCAAGCGCCCCCGTAACTTCAAGCTGAGGCTTCATGGGGTTGTGCCGCGCCACGCCTTGCGCAACTTTCTCAGTCTGGATCTGAAGCGCCAGGGCCAGAATCTGCATGTGGAGCACTACGACGTGATTCAGCACCGTTCCGCGCGGCCGCCGGGGAGAGGACAAGGTGGACGGGGTAGGGTCTCCAACAGCAGAAGACCAATGGGCCGCTCCTCGGAGCCGGGGGTCTCCGTGCGCCCGGGCCGCCCACGGCAAGGGGCTCTCAAACGCTCCGAACCCGAGGCGTGATGGGGCCTCTGCCCCCTCAGTTCAAGCAAGCCATGGGGTGGCGCTGCTCAAGACCCAGAGCCTTGGCAACAGTCGGGTGGCAGATGGAGCCGTCAGCAGTGTTCAAGCCCCCCAGAAGTTCCGGATTTTCCGTGACCGCTTCCCTCAACCCGCGCCCGGCAATGGCTTGGATATAAGGCAGGGTGACGCTCACCAGGGCTTGGGTGGCTGTGCGGGGAACAGCGCCAGGCATGTTACCTACGGCATAGTGCCCCACGCCATGGACAATGCGCACCGGATCCGTGTGAACCGTCTCCCGGCTGGTGGCGATGCAGCCACCTTGATCAATGGCCACGTCCACAACGACCGAGCCGGGGGTCATCCGCTGAACCAGTTGTTCGTCCACCAACGTGGGGGCGCGACCGCCGGGGGTCAGTACGGCGCCGATGAGCAGATCTGCCGTGGGCACCAGGCGCTCAATGGTGGTCTGGCTGCTTGTCAAGCTCACCATGCGGCCATGGCGTTCGGCCTCCAGTTGGCGGAGTCGTGCCGAAGAGCGATCCAGGAGAAACACTTCGGCATCCATGCCGGCGGCGATGCGAGCTGCGCTCCAGCCCACGGTGCCGGCCCCCAAGACCACCACCCGCGCTGGTTGAACCCCCGTGCAGCCCCCGATCAGGATCCCACGGCCTCCATGGGGTTTCTCCAGCAGGTGGGCGCCCACCTGGGTAGCCAGCCGCCCGGCAATCTCGCTCATGGGGGACAACAGCGGCAGGCTACCGTCTTGCAACTGCACGGTTTCATAGGCAACGGCCGTGACTTTTGCCTCCGTCAAGGCCTGCGCCACTGCCGGGTAGCCCGCCAAGTGCAGATAGGTGAGCAGCACCAGGTCTTTGCGTAGAAACCCATACTCCTCGGGCTGAGGCTCTTTCACCTTGACCACCACATTGGCTGACCATGCGGTGGCGGCGTCCACAAGGACTGCCCCGGCGGCGGCAAAGTCTTCATCCGCGAGGCCTGCTTCCGCTCCGGCCCCCCGCTCCACCCACACATCCAAGCCGTGGCGCGTCAGTTCCCTGGCGGCGTCCGGGGTGAGCGCCACCCGCCGCTCGTCCCGTTTGACCTCCCGTGGAATGCCCACACTGGCAGTTGACGACATGACCATGGGCGATCCAACACTGGCTCCAGATTGGCGCGCCAGGACGCTTTTAGCCTGAACAGTGTGACGGACTGGTAAATGTTCCCAAATGTTCCCATGGGAAGCCTGGAAACCCCACGATCACGTCCCCTCGTCTTCATCCTCCCCCAACAACGTCTCGAAGAGGCCGTATTGCTCCTGCTCACAGCGCAAGTCTCCGTTCCCGGGCTGTCCACTAGCGTCCCCTGCCCGCTGCTGCTCCAAGCTTCGTAAGCGTTTCAGAAGATGGGTGGGGATGTGTCCATCCGGGCTGGCGTTCATCAACTCCGCAAAGAGTTGTTCAGGAGTCCGAGTTGTTTCCAGGGGATGCCGGCCCGTTGGCTGAGGCTGGACCGGCTTTTGATCCGGCAGGGGGAGCTTCCGGGGTAATGTCCGCTTCAGCGCCGCGAGACGCTCAAGGCTGGTGGGATCCATGATGTCAGGTGCAACCGAGGGTGGCGCGGGTTGGCTGGCCGGTGCTCGGGTTGGTCCCCTTGGCGCGCCGGCAGAGGGCACGGAGTTGATCCTTCCGCAGGATCACGTTGGTGAAGTCCGCGCCGGTGATGTCCACGTCTTCAAATCGTGCATTGAAGGCAAAGGCATCCTCCAGCCGGGCGTCCCGTAGATCGGCACGTCGCAAGATGCCGGAATCCAGGGTGGCCTCCCGTAGATCGGCGCCCCGCAGGTTGGCGTCTTGAAGCTTGGCCCCGAACAGGCTGGCGCCCCGCAGGTCCGCACCGCCGAGATCCGCCTCCCGCAGGTTGGTGAGGTTAAAGGTGGTGCCCCGCAAATCCTGCCCGTGGAAATCGGCGCCAATGAGAGACTGCTTGGCATAGTCCATGGCTCCCAGGAGAGGAGGTGGCGCTGCCAGGCTCACCGTGAACGTGAGCCCCACAACCAACAGACCAACCAGCAACGACCCCATCCCGTTACCCAACAGGTAGTCAATCATCCTAGCGGCCTGCCAGGGTTGTCTCGGCCGGATCCGGAGGGGAGGGTTTCCAAATCAGGCAAGGCCTGATTCCGTGGACAGGATGGGCGCAGTCGTCATCCACAACCCTGGTCGAAGCATCCCGTATCAAGCCGCCCCTGACGGGGCCATGTCCGGGACATTGCCTACGAACGGTGCCACCAATGCCAGGTCCCAGATTTGAACTGGGGACACGGCGATTTTCAGTCGCCTGCTCTACCAACTGAGCTAACCCGGCAGGTTCCGGCCCGATGCTGGTCAGGCGGAAACCTTGCTCCCAATCCTAGCCCACCGTGGGGGAGCGTGCATGTTTGGGAGGTGTGCGGGCCAGGCAAAGGAGTCCCGCTACCGGGATGTTGGCTGCCTCCAGGGCGGCGGCAGCGGCCAGGGCGGTGCTGCCCGTGGTCAGGATGTCATCCACCAGGAACACCGGTTGCCCTTGCTGGCCTCGGGCAACGGAGAGAAGCCGAAAGGCATCCTGCAGGTTGCGACGGCGGCCACTGGCGCCCAAATGGTGCTGACCCGGGCGGGGTTGCTTTTTGAGCCACTGAGCCCGGGGCCAACCGGAGCACTTGCCAAGGCTCTGGCTGAACGCCTCCGGCAGTGGATTGCCCCGGCGCTTCCAGCCAGGAATAGACATCAACACAGGCGGGTTTCCCTCCCAGCGCAGGCCTGTCAGCAGATGTTCTGCAGCACATTGGAGCACGGCGGGCAGGAGTTTCTGGCGGCAGGTGAGGAGCTGGCTGCGCCAACTCTGGTGATACAGGCCCACTGCCCAGAACCGCATCGGTTGACTGCCGTGGAGCAAGTCTTCCGGCCAATCCCATCGCTTCCTGCACTCTCCGCAAGGACGGTGACGATCCGTGGCGCTGCCACCACAACAAGGACACGTGGGCAGGGTGATCAGGTCCTGACCAAGCCGCAATAATTTTGTCAGTGGCCAAGCAGGGCCTGGTGGTGCGGGATGACTGGCCATGGCAGGAGAGACGGAATCGGGAACCGGGAACCTTGCCTTATCGTTCCCACACCCCCACCCCGACCGTCAGGGTTGCTCCTGGCTGTGGGATTGTCTCCATGCAAGGAGGGGCTGCCGGGGCTCACCCGGGAATGGCCCGGAGCATGGCCACCAAGGTGCGATGGGCATCTTCGCTGTCTTGCAAGGAGTGATCAAAGGCAATTCTCAGGGGCTGCCCATCCACGTCCAGATCCATCCATTCGCTGGTGACAGCCACCAGTCGCGCTGCGGAGACCTGTGGACAACCGCCGTAGTGGTGGGCATAGGCGGCAACTGCTTCCCTGTGGTCGTCATTCATATGGCGGCAGATGCGGTCACTGACAGCGGGGGTGAGGGGATCGGCAGCCATGGCGCTGGAAGCAAGAGTCCGTCGTTCCATCCTGCACCAACTCAGGCCTGCCACCTGGCCCAGACCAAACTCAGCAGCCTGAACCCGCTGAAGCTCACGTAACCCGCCAGGACCAGAAACAGGCCGATGGACACAATGGCTTGCAGGCGCTTCATGGATTTTCCTGGGCAGTGGGTTGAGACTGTTACCGACTGATTGTGGCGAATCCAGGGCTTGGGTTCAGGTGGTTGCGTCGCAATTGACCGCTGCGAGTCCACGGCGGGCCAACTGGGCAGCTCCGCAGGCGGTAGACGCATGGGGCCGATTGAGGACGGGGCACCCCAAGGCCTGTTGGCGCAGTTGCCGCCAGACGGGATTCCGGGCGCCGCCACCCACCGTCAGAACCCGCCGCACCGGCGGGGCGCCCAAGACCTGTAACCGTGCCCAACCCCGTGCCTCAACAGCGGCGATCCCCTCCAGTAATCCTTGCAGAAACAAGGCATCACTCACTGGCCGTGGTTCCAGACGAGGCATCAGCCGGGGATCGTCCACCGGGAACCGTTCACCGGGGGCGGGCAGGGGCAGGTAATGGAGGCCCGTGGGATAGCGGGGATCGAGCTGGCGACTCAAGGCAGCGATGGTGGCGCTATCGAAGAATTGGCGTAGTACCCCACCGCCACTGTTGGACGCCCCACCCACCAGCCATTGGTTGCCGACGGGGTGGCTGTAGACGCCAGCATCCTGTAACGGTTCAGGGCACAACTGCTTCAAGGCCATGGTCGTTCCCAGGACGGTGACCCCATCACCAGGTTGGGGATCCACTGCCAGCACAGCGGCATTGCTGTCTGTGGTCCCGGCCACCACCTGAGCTGCGGTGGGCAAACCCAGTTGGTGAGCCACCGTCGGATGAAGAGGCCCCAGGGCAGTGCCGGGGCGCACCACACGGGGCAGCAACCTGGACCATGGTTGGCTGCCGATGACGCCACTCCAACCACCCTGCACCGGGTCCCAGCCCAGCTTGAGGCTGTTGTGCATATCTCCCCAGTGCCACTGGTCCAGCAACCACCCTGTCAGCCACTCCGCCTGATGACGCAGGCCATGGGCATGGGGGTAGCGCTGTTGGAGCTCCAGCGCTCTGGCCATGGTGCCGCTTGCCGAGGCGGCGGGATGGCCCGGTTCCGCCAACTGCCGACACCGGCTTGCCCATTGGGGCTGCGCTGCGTTGTAGGGCAAAGCCTCTCCCAAGGGATGCCCGTTGGTGTCCACGGCCAGCAGTGTGCCCGAGGTGCCTGCCACTGCCAGGCCTGCAACCCGGCGCCGCAGTGGCAGTGGAATGGCACCGCAAAGCTGTGTTAGTCCCTGCTGCCATGTTCGGGGCTGTACAAAAGGACCGGGGTAAGCACAACCGGCTTGATGGTGAAGACCTCCGGCAGGATCCACGAGGGCTACGCGCAGACCACTGCTCCCCAGATCCACCCCCAGGGCAAGCCGTGTGGCGCCACCACTCATGACGGTTCGAGCTCTGGTGTTCAGCAGGACTCCGCCATCTGCCGCAGGGTGTTGGCCATGGCTGTCACGTCTTCCCAAGGCGCCTGAAGATCTCTGCGGCCGAAGTGGCCGTAGGCAGCGGTATTCTGGTAAAAACGACCGCCCCGTTCAGCGCAGATGGTGGACAGGCCGAAATTCCGAATAATGGCCGCCGGCCGCAGATCAATGTGTTGGTGAACCAACTCCGTCAACTGCTCGGTGCCCAGTTGCCCGGTGCCAAAGGTGTCCACGAGGATCGACACGGGTCGGGCACGGCCAATGGCGTAGCTGAGCTGTACTTCCACCCGTTTGGCCAGCCCCGCGGCGACAATGGACTTGGCCACAAAACGGGCGGCATAGGCCGCTGAACGATCCACCTTGGTGGGATCTTTCCCGGAGAAGGCGCCACCCCCGTGGCGGGCATAGCCTCCGTAGGTGTCAACAATGATCTTGCGGCCGGTGAGGCCGGCATCTCCCTGGGGTCCGCCCACCACAAATTGACCGGTGGGATTCACCAGAAACCGGGTGGTGCTCCGCTCCGGCTTGAGGGGGAGGTCAGCGGTGGCCGGCACAACAACGTGGGTCCAGAGATCGTCCCGGATGTGGGCGCGGATGGCCTCGGCTTGGCGGAGACCGGCCACCTCGGCAGTGTGTTGGGCGGAGATGAGGATTGTGTCAATGGCCACCGGCCGGCCATCGTCGTAGACCACGCTCACCTGGGTTTTACCGTCGGGTAAGAGATAGTCCAGCGTGTTGTTTTTGCGAACACGGGCCAACTGCAACGCCAGGCGATGGGCAAGGCTGATGGGCAAGGGCATCAACTCCGGCGTTTCGTTACAGGCATAGCCAAACATGATGCCCTGGTCACCGGCCCCCACCCGGTCCAGCGGATCTCCGTCATGCTCAACCGCTTCATCGACCCCCTGGGCAATATCCGGCGACTGCTGATCCAGGGCCACCAGAACTGCGCAACTGTGGGCATCAAAACCACCGGCCCGGCCGTCGGTGTAGCCAATGTCGGCAATGACGCGCCGCACAATGGCGGTGATGTCAACGCAAGCCTTGGTTCTCACCTCACCCGTGATCAGGCAAAGGCCCGTGTTCACAACAGTCTCACAGGCCACACGGCTGTTGGGGTCGGCGCTGAGCAAGGCATCCAGCACAGCGTCGCTTACCTGGTCGCAGATCTTGTCGGGGTGTCCCTCAGTGACGGATTCCGAGGTGAACACATAGCGGGCCATGGGGATCCGGGCTAAAGGAGGGGCACACCATCACAGGAACCGAGAGGATGGAGCTGGAGGAATTTTACGCGCTGGCCGTTAGCGTCACGGTGCCCCAGTCAGCCACCAAGGCATCAAAACCATGGAGCCGGGGTGGATTCCGCCAGCCGCCGGTGTACCCCACCACCGCGCTGACACCTGCTGCGCGGGCCATGGCCAGATCCTGACCCGAATCACCACAGAGGAGACAGTGCCGTGGATCAACATCGAGATCACGGCAAAGACGAAGGGCCGCTTGGGCCGCTGGCTTGGCTGGTAACTGGTCCGAGCCACGGAAGACCGTGACCGCATTGAACAAGTCCCAATGCCGCAGAAAGTCTTCAATGCCCTGGCGGCAATCCCCGCTGATGATGCCGCAGGGCAGGCCTAGATCCCGGGCACGACGCAGCAGTGGTTCCACACCGGGCAATGGTGGGGTGAGTTCTGCCCTGGAGAGATGGCCGTTCAAAGGTTGGTCATGGATGATCCGGGCTTTGGCCAAGGCATCACTCCAACTCAGGCCCACCTGGGTCAGGCAGGTGGCCGTGCTGATGAGGGTATGACCTGCGCTGGCCACCGCCGTGGCCCCACCAGGATCCAGGCCCGCTGTTCCCTGGTCCGGCGAGAGCCCGTAGGCCCGCTGCAGAAGGTCCGCAAGCTGGGGACGCAGACCCACAGGAACCTGCTTCAGAGCCGTGGAAAGACGCACGTGAGCCAGGGCCGTGAGAAAGGCTTCGCTGTCGGAGAGGGTGCCGTCTTTGTCAAAAAGAACGGCCCGCAGCGGGCCGAAGCGCCGAGGACCAATCTGCAGCCAGACCATAGGGGGCGCGACTTGCTCTAGCTCTCTCTAGCTCTCGTAGGCCATCTCGACAGGTTCCCCTTCCACTTGCTCTTCCAGCATCTGCTTGTAGAGCGCAGCCATTTCCTCGGCCCGGTCAAACACCTTCTGGGGATTTGTCAGCATGTCGCCCGGTTCCGGCTCCAGCGCTTTGGTGGACAGGGAAATACGACCACGCTCTGCATCCAGGTCAATAATCATGACCTTCAGTTGATCGCCCACGTTGAGGACGGCGTGGGACGTCTCGATGTGCTCATGGCTGATCTCGGAAATGTGCAGCAGTCCGCTAACGCCACCGATATCGATAAAAGCGCCATAGGGCTTGATGCCACGCACGTTGCCCACCACCACTTCGCCCACTTCCAGGCGATTCATCTTGCGCTCCACCAGGGCGCGGCGGTGGCTGAGCACCAGGCGGTTACGTTCTTCGTCCACCTCAAGGAACTTGAGGGGAAGAACCTCCTCAACCAACTCCTCCTTGGGCTTGCGGGTGCTGATGTGACTGCCGGGGATAAAGCCCCGCAGGCCCTCCACCCGCACCAGGGCGCCACCGCGGTTGGTGGCAAACACTTCGCTGTAGATTGTGGCGTCTTCCTTTTGTAACTGCCGGACCCGCTCCCAGGCCATCTGGTATTCAATCCGGCGGATGGACAGCATCAACTGACCGTCTTCGTTCTCTTCCGAGAGGATGAAGAACTCCCGCACATCCCCCGGCTGGAGCACATCCGCCAGATCCTCCACCCGGTTGATCGAGGCTTCCTGGAGGGGCATGAACGCCGCGGTTTTGGCGCCAATATCAATGAGGCTCCCCTTGGGTTCCAGGTTAAAGACGGTGCCACTCACCACATCGCCGGGGTTGAAGTGGTAGTCGTATTGGCTCAGCAGTGCCGTGAACTCCTCCATGGTGAAGCCCACGTCGTTCAGATCTCTGCTGCCACCTCCGGATTGTGGTCTCTCTTCAGCAGCGACAACGACGCTGTCGTGCTCTTCGAGGAGAGCGACTTCCGTCTCGTCAGGTTTCGAGTCTTCCTCGGCAAGATCCGGGTTGTTTGCTGGAAGATCGGCGGATGGCGTGCCGCTTGGTGTGTGGTCGTCGGTGCTGGATGCTTCAGAGCTTGACGTCTCGGGGCTGGAAGTGGGTGTGGAAACCATTGACTGGGCGACAGCCTGCCGGGGGCAGGGCGAAAGTTGTGAAGATCCCTGGCGACTGCCGCACCGCCATGACCGACGCTTACCTTAGCAATTCATGGTCCTGATGTTGAGAGGCTTGACCCAACCGCAACGATTTCTCTCCCCGCTTCTCCAGGAGCCGGAGGATGGCGGAAAAGTCTTCAACGTTGGCAAATTGACCGTAGACCGAGGCGAAGCGGATGTATGCCACCTCGCTGAGTTGCCCCAGCCTGTCCAAAACCAGCTCCCCCAGATCCTGACTGGTAATTTCCCTGTAGTTACGCTGCTGGAGGAGGTTTTCCACATCCTCGACGACAAGCGTTACCTGCTCTGGCGTGACCGTTGTTTTTTCACAGGCCTGGCTCAGGCCATGGAACATTTTGCTGCGACGAAACGACTCCCGTCTGCCATCGCGCTTGATCACTGTCAGTGGAATGGTTTCGATCCGCTCATAGGTGGTAAAACGCTCCTGACAGCGTAGACACTCACGGCGTCGGCGCACACTGCGGCTGAGATCGGCAGAACGCGACTCAAGGACGTGGCTTTCTGGATGCCGACAGTTTGGACACTGCATCAGGGCTGTTTAAGCCATGGGCAAAGTATAGACACCGGTCGCACCGCCTCCTGCCAACTCCTGGAGAAGCATTGACAGTTTTTAAGCTCCGGTGGAAAGCTCCCCATCACGATAAAAGGCCCCGGCCGAGACGGCGGGGCCCTGAAAAAGCGGCTGATTTCAGAAGTTCGTTTACTTGCCGATCTTCGGAGGGTCTCGGAAGGCAATGGCAAAGAAGAGCGTGGAGAGGGCCAGGAAGAGAATGAGGATGTAGGAGAGAGATTCCATTTTGGGCTCCTAGGGTTCAGCGAGTGGGTGTTCCAGCTTGGGACGCAGGCGCCTGCGTGGGAAGGCGGCGTGTAGATTCGTCACCAAGCTTGCGGAACAGACCAAATTCCACCTGATCGCCGAGGTCGGGATCAATGCCGGCAAACACATCCCTGTAGAGGGTGCGGGCCCCGTGCCAGATGTGGCCGAAGAAGAAGAGCAGGGCAAAACAGGCATGGCCAAAGGTGAACCAGGCCCGAGTGGAACTGTGGAACGTGCCGTCGGAGTGATAGCGCTCCAGATCGAATGTAAAGGGCTCACCCAACTGGGCTGCTCGCGCCAATTTCCTCACCTCGGCAGGGTCCGTTACGGTTTGCCCATTGCGTTCACCGCCATAGACGTTGGCCGTAATCCCTGTCTGCTCGAAGGAATAGCGTGCCTCGGCCCGGCGGAAGGGAATATCCGCCCGAACCACGCCATCGCCATCCTCCAGAACCACGGGGAAGTTCTCGAAGAAGTTGGGCAGGCGCCGCACGGACAACTCCCGACCTTCCCCGTCGGTAAATACCGGGTGGCCCAGCCAACTGGTGGGCAGGCCGTCCCCATTCACCATGGGGCCCACGCGGAAGAGGCCGCCTTTGGCAGGGCTATTGCCGACGTAGTCATAGAAGGCAAGCTTCTCGGGAATGGTGGACCAGGCCTCTTCCCGGGTTGCCCCATTGGCTTGTGCCGCGTCCACTCTGCGGTTGATCTCTTTCTGGAAGTAGTTCTGATCCCATTGATAGCGACTGGGGCCAAACAACTCGACGGGATTGGCCGCGCTGCCGTACCACATGGTCCCGGCCACCACAAAGGCGGCAAAAAACACCGCTGCGATGGCGCTGGATAGCACCGTTTCGATGTTGCCCATGCGCAGAGCCTTGTAGAGGCGTTGCGGTGGGCGGCTGGTGATATGGAAGACACCGGCGATGATGCCAACAATACCGGCGGCAATATGATGGGCCACGATGCCACCGGGATTAAAGGGGTTAAACCCGCCAGGACCCCAATCCGGCTGCACAGGCTCCACATGTCCGGTGAGCCCGTAGGGATCGGAAACCCACATCCCCGGACCAAAAACACCGGTCAGGTGGAAGGCGCCAAACGAAAAGCAGCCCAGCCCGGCCAGAAGCAGGTGAATGCCGAAAATCTTGGGAAGATCAAGGGCCGGTTCACCGGTTCTGGGGTCGTACCAGATCTCCAGGTCCCAGAAGGTCCAATGCCAGATGGCGGCCAGGAACATCAAGCCGCTAAACACGATGTGGGCCGTGGCCACACCTTCAAAACTCCAAAAGCCCGGATCCACGCCTGTAGCACCGGTAACGTCCCAGCCACTCCAGCTTCCCGTGACGCCAAGCCGGGACATGAAGGGCAAAACAAACATGCCCTGACGCCACATGGGGTTCAGGACAGGATCAGAAGGATCAAAGACGGCCAGTTCGTACAGGGCCATCGAGCCCGCCCAGCCGGCGACGAGAGCGGTGTGCATGATGTGGACGGCTAACAGCCGACCGGGGTCGTTGATGACAACCGTATGCACCCGGTACCAGGGCAATCCCATTGTTGGTTCTAGGGGTGATCTGCGAGAAGTGGAGAACCAGATGGCTCCGGTTCAAGGGAGAGCGACCGATGGCCGATCAGGGAACCAATGTAAGAGCAGGAATGTGACCATGGGCTGCTCCCGTCGCGAACTGCAACCTGGCCCGTAACACACGCCTCGACCTGGATCGCCTCACACGCGCTCGCTCCACACTCGGCCAGTGTTTCCGTCCAGAATTCTCTTTCCTCCCTCCCGACTATGCCCACCATCCACCTCTTGCGAGAACAGCGGTACATTGACTGCCCCACTAGCGCCATCCTGAGGGACGTGATCCTGGAAGCCGGTGTGGAGCTCTACGGCCTCAAAGGCAAGCTGGGTAACTGCGGCGGTTGCGGTCAGTGCAGCACCTGCTTTGTGGCCGTGGCCAGCCAGGACGGGGACACCTGTCTCACCCCACGGACGGCGCCGGAGCAACGCTTCCTCAAGACACGACCACCAACCTGGCGCCTCGCCTGTCAGGCGGTGGTTCGGGATTCCCTGGTGGTGGTAACCCGTCCCCAGGCTGGTTGGCCAGGTGGCGACGAGGCCCTGGTTGCCGCCGTGAACGCCATGCCTCCTGGCGCCGCCCTGGACAACGCTCAACAGGACAGTCCGTCAGATGACGACAACGGGCAAGAGGAAGACGACGTTGATACCGGAGACGAAATCGGAGAGCGGTGACGGGGGGCTTGCTTGACAAACTGCAACGCCCATGGCGGCCAGTCCTCTGCCCATGAGCGGGAATGGTAGGCTGATCTTTCTCTGCTTTGCCGTTCCCGGATGGAAACGAATCCCCTGGGTTTCATCACCAGCCTTTTATTCGTCCTGGTGCCGGCCCTGTTTCTTGTCATTCTTTACATCCAGACCAACAAGCCGCAGACCTGAGCGTCCCAACCGTCTCGCCCAGACAACTGCAACCGTCAGTTCACCCTCAGGCCGGATACGCCATGGCGCCATATGCGCAGTACGGCCTGGCCGATGATGTCCTGCCGTTCTGCACGTCCCAGGTGGGTGCTGTCCGTGGATAGTGCTGAAAGCCCATGCAGCCCGAAGTGCCCCGGCCTGGCTTCCTGACCCAGCAGTTTGACGATGGTTCCCAGGCGCTGGTGGCGGACGATGACAATCATCCCAGGAAAAGGATTGTCCGCGGCTGAGAGACGACGAAACAGAACGAAGTCCCCGTCCTCCAGCGCTGGACGCATGCTGAGCCCCGACACACGAACAATCCCGAAGCCCGGCAGGGTGCCAATACCTTGAATCAGGTCGATCAAAGCACCGGATAGACCACCTCAAGGCTGGGTGGGTAGGGGCAGGTTTTCTTCGTGGTCTTGATGCCTTTGGTGGCCCAGAACATCTCGGCAAACCGGTTCACCGCGTCCACCAGTGCTTCCCCGTCAGCACGGTTGACGCCTTGCTTGCAGGCCCCTCCTAGCAACATGATCTTATGCACCACGTTGCTGGCATCCGGGAACGCCTCGAATTGTGGCGCCTTGAAATAGTCGCCCCAGATGATCCGGACCTCGTGCTTCACCTTCTCCGCCTCTTCTTCCTTGCGCATGACGCACCGGGCAACGCTGTTCCGGGTTGCCAGGGATGTCATGTCGCCGCCTTCGGACTTCTCCTTCATGATGTCCATCAGGCGTACGACCGATAAGGCTGCGATCAAGGCCGTGGAAGGATCGTAGATCTTGCAAGGGATGTCGCAATGGGCTTCAGCCCGTGGGAATGGATGGATGGCGTCCAGAGACTGCAGAAGATTGTGAAGCATGGGTTCCTTCCTGGCCTGGTTCATTCTGTTGGCATGGGATCGTTGCTGGCGAGGCAAACGCGACGACCTGATGACAGATGTTATCAGGTCCTGGTCCGAGCGTGTCATCGCAGAAAGGTCATACGTCGAGAGTGCCCATCGAGCGTTTGCTGCCCCCCGTAGAGAAGTGCAGTGACCATGTTTCGAGAGCCTGCACTTCCACAAGCGCAACACTGACAGGAATGTCCAAGAGGCCTACTGCCAGTGGCAAGCGGTTCTCTGGAGTGACCCGGCCCACTGCCAGCGGCAATCTCAGAGAGTTGCAGGTGATCGATCTTCCTTTAAGGAGCTTGCCGAGGTCTCGCAGTAAACGACGCACAGCGGATTCGCTCGGCAATTCACTGAGAGCATGAGTCAGAGCGACGCGTCGGTACTGTCTTGTCGCTTTTTCCAGGGAAGATTCGGCTTGGGTCTGTTGGCTCTGGGTCAATTCGTCGAGAAAGCTCATGGGTGTCAAGGTCGGACTGGCTCAAAATAGGCATTGATTGACGGCGCCACGAAATCTGAAAAATTTGATTTTGGCGAAATCAGGCAAAAAAGGGGAGGATCGCGACACCCGCGATCCTCCCTGGGTATTTTGGCTATTGGATACTGAGATCAGGGGTCACTGTGGAGATTGGTTGAAGCCAGTTCCATGACAAAATGCCCCTCGATCGTGGACTGGTCTTGTCCTTCAAAAAAGAAATCTCCTGTGACGTTGACGGGGAGATTGTGCTTGGGATCCGCCTCTGAGCTGAAGATCCCCTTGACATCGGCCAGGGTCACGACTTCGTTGCACTCTGAAGGTCCGCACAGTTGGGGGTACTCGCGCAACTCGCGCAACTGGGAAGGCCTGCGCAAGTGGCCCTTCATGTCGGGTGACAACGGAATGATTGCTTTGAATTCCCCTGTCTTGCCGTCGATTGTTGAAACAGAAGAGCCGACATGAGAGAAGCTGCCAGGCCAATAGGTGTCTTTACCACCGAGACTAATGCGACTCAGGGTTGTGTTTCCGTTGGCCAAAAACAGGGTAAACTCACCAAAGGTGGTGAACTCGATTACCCTTCCCGACGGTGAAGTGTATACGGCTTCAATCGCGGCAGATTCGTACCGAATACTGCCAACGCCCTTCTGTGGCCAAGAGAATTCCCGGCCAAGCGGAGCGATGACCTTGGCAACAAGAGCGACGGACCCATTTGATCAGGCCAGCGAACAAGAGAGGACCGCCAACGACTATGCTGAGGATGGCAGCAACGTATGCCAAGTTGCTGAGGGCGAACCTGCTCTGTGAAGGAATGTTACGTAATACCTGTCCAATGTTGTGTAACACCCGTCCAATCTTGCATTCATTGGCAAAGATTTTGGTAACGGCTTTATGTTTGCCAATTTTCTCGGTCAAATTCACCCCCTTGTCTGAGATAAAAGTACATGAATACCCATAACCAACTATGGTTTTTAATGCTTTAACCTGAATCTCTATACGTGACAGAGAGCCCCGATTATAGTACTCACGATAGCGCTTAAGCCGGGCTGAGATGAACGATTCCAGGCCTTGACCGGAGGCTACCCTAGTGGAGCGGGAGAAGAGTAATCCCGTGAGTGTCGCATCACAGAAAGCAGGAGTACCTCGCGCGTGAGCGCTGAAGACAACAGATGGCAGATCGCGGAGGGTGATGCAGTCGTTTGGCTGGGACAGCGGTAGATTTCTCAAGGGGATAGGTCTGCTTGTTTTAAGCAACCGCCCCGTAGGGCGGCATTCTTGAACGGACTGACTGGCAATGTTGACTACGGAGTCCCAGGGGACACTGGCCACGGCAATACCAGCCAAGGCGGACAGGGATACGGCTCTGAGAGTTTCATAGGTGGATGACGGCGTTGATGAGGAGGGTTAGAAGGACTGAGGCCAGGACCGAGAAAACGAAGGTGTCAAAGTGGGTCATTAGTGTCTCGGCCAAAGGTGTCCTCCGGGACGGTTGCACCGCCGGGCTGGCAGGCTGTGGGCAACACGCCGCCAACAGGATCAAGTTACCGGATTACCGTGGACCTTGGAACGGAACCGTTCCAATAATGACCGATGTGTACCGCCCATGTCCGTCCGGCCTCGGCAGACGGAGAAGACCGCAGTCCTAGCCACTGC
>MKWU01003060.1_pt1 | contig 23020 bp, 22 predicted proteins | sample 809101 | NCBI WGS metagenome assembly MKWU01 (sample SAMN05860141, study PRJNA318959) | sponge metagenome | host: Aplysina aerophoba | place: Slovenia: Piran, Adriatic Sea, Gulf of Piran | collected 2013-05-07 | reverse complement strand
ATTCAGGAGGGGAATATGGCTCTATCTCGTCGTGGGTTTCTAACACACACTACTGTCTCGGCCGCGAGTGCGCCGCTGTTGCTGGGGTTTGGTATGGATTTCTGTGATGCCACACCATCCTCGGTCATTAATTGGTCCATGGGTTTCCCCGAGGGCGCCGTCCTGCTGAATCGTAACGAAAACCCCATCGGCCCCTCGCCATTGGCCATTGAAGCTGCCAACAAGGGTATCCCGAGGTCATTTCGCTATGCCGACCCGGACTATATCCGCGCTCTCCTTGCCGGACACCATGACATTGACAAGGACTATTTGCTGGTGGGAACGGGATCGGGTGAAATCCTCAAACTGGCGCCGCTCGTTTTTGCGCGCGAGGGTAACGTGGTATCCACGCTTGAGTCTTACCGGCAAACTCCACGCTTTGCTGAAAAGCTCGGTGCTGAAGTGAAATGGGTAAACCTGCTGAAAGAGACTAATTATGCCTATGATATAAACGGGCTCCTCAGTGCAGTGGATGCCGATACAAAACTGTTGTTCACAGTCACCCCGAATAACCCTACCGGCACCTCATTAAGCTTCGCTGATATGCAAAAACTGGCCGATGGGTTGCCGAAGCATGTACTGCTTGTCATCGACGAAGCCTATGTCCACTTCCAGGCTGAGGGGAAAACCGGCCTCGACCTGGTGAAAGAGGGTCACCGGAATGTCCTGGCGACACGCACTTTCTCCAAGGCCTATGCGCTTGCAGGATTGCGTTGCGGTTATGGTATCGGGCATCCCGACATTATGAAAAAAATCGCTCAATTCGGTTGCGGACCTACCAGTACGAACATGGCGGGGTTTGGCGCTGCCATTGCTTCACTCGAGGATAAGGCCCACCTGGAACGTTCAAGGACTTTTGTAAGTCAAGCCCGCGTCTATTACGAGAAGAATTTCCGGGAACTGGGAATATCTTATGTATCGGGCCCCTCGACTTTTATCCTGGCCGAATTAGGTAAAAGAACTACCGCTATCAGGGATGAACTCCGTAACAGGAAAATCTTCGTACGCGACGGAGTCGAGTGGTCGCTGCCCGATCATTTACGCATTTCCTATGGGCATGAATGGGAAAACCAGGCATTCTTCAGGGAACTTAAAAAATTGATTTAGCATAATGTCACTAATTACGCCATGACCCAAACCACACATCAACTTTCCCGTCGATTATTTATGGGCGCCGGTGGCGCTCTCGCTACGGCCTCCGGGCTGTCTACACTGGTTGCTGCAACGGAGAGTACGACTGCGCGACCCGCCCGGTTCAGTGGCGTCAGCGTCAGTTTGATTGCGGATTCGTTAAGAAAGATCGGACATAATCCCATGGAACTGGTGATGACGCCTGATATCAAACCGCTGGTGAACGTGGGTGAAACGGTTATCGGTCCTGCCGTCACAACCAAATGGGAAGCCACCCGCGACAAGGGAAACGCCGAAGACATACGGCGTTTTGTTTTCCGTCCGCTGGACGAGGCCGCAGCCGGCTCTGTCTGGGTCGTTGCCAGCGGCACTGAGCAGATACTGAGCATGTTTGGCGATGTGATTGCCCGTGCCTGTTTGCGCAATGGCCTGGCGGGAGCCGTCACGGATAGCGGCTGCCGGGATATCAAGGGAATGCAGGCAATCGGCTTTCCCGTTTTCGGCAAGGCCTCGGTTCCCTACGGACCGGGAAACATAATCCGGCCGGTTGCCGCAAACGTGCCGGTCACCTGTGGTAAGGTGGAGGTTCATCCGGGCGACCTGGTCGCGGCAGACAGCGACGGTGTGATCGTGGTGCCGAAAGCAGTCATTGACGGGCTGGGGGCAAGTATCATGGAGCGGTCAGCCCATGAAAAGGAAATGCGTCGTAAAATTGATGAAGGTGAATCTCTGGAACAGGCTTATTCTTTGTAACACACCGGAAAATGCAGGCGTGATATCGAATACGGCATGAAATCAGCAATGCAATCTTCCCTGAACTGCAGTTTGTACAACCTGTTCAGTTGCCTGCTACTGTTATTCTCGACAGCAGCTTGTGAAAAGAGCAATGAAGTCGATGTTTCAGAAAATAAACCTGTAACGAATATAAATTCGGAAAGACTCATCATTTAAAGGAAAATGGCTGGTAATCCGGAAGATTGTTGACGCTCTTTTTGGATCCCCTCAATTACAGTTGATTTATGCCTGACCTGTAATTTGAATCCGGTTCTAAAACCATGTAATAATCATTAAGCTGACAAGCATCACCCACATAACCGGAGCGGATCATGGGTTCACAATTAGGCAAGCTGGTTGATGGATGGATCCTGCAACCGGATACTACCGATAGCAAGACGATTAAGAAAGGTCAGACTTTACGGATCATCGATCTGGAAGGCCAGCAGGTAGCGGATTTCGTTGCCTGGAAACAGGGAGACCCGGACGAATACCAGCACGTCGTCTATACGAACTTCGCGCTCAGCAGTTGGAAGATAGGCGCCGGTGGGAAGCTGTACTCGAATCATATGAACACGATGTGGTCGATTACCGAGGACGATTGCGAAAACCACTACATGGGAGGCGCTTTCTGTGCCTGGGACTTGTATACATTCCTGGGTGACAAGCCGCAAATGGGTTGCCGTGACCGCCTCCAGGATGAGATCAAGAAACACGGCATGATCCCGCAGCATTTGCGGGAGATTTCGTGCTTCAACATCTTCATGAACGTCGCCTATGACCCGGACGGCACCTGGGAGATACGCCCGCCTGACAGTAAGCCCGGGGATCATATCGACTTGCTGGCTGAGATGGACATGCTATGGGCGGTATCCATCTGTAACGACCCGTGGTCGAACGGCGAAAAACCGACCCCCATGCGGTTCGAGTTGTACGACCCGGCTTAATCGATCAGGCCGGCAGTTGTCCGTTAGAAACCTTGTTGATCACGTAGCGGGCGATGTTGTTGACCGGCAACTCGTAGCTTGACAGGCGGCCCTGTAGCCTGTCGCGCTGAGTCAACGGCGACTGGAAGCAGCGTTGCATCGACATGCACGCCCACATATCCTGGCTGTTGATGAAGGAAAGGCTGGCTTCCGCCGTTTGTCGCGACGCCTCGAAATTCGACACTTTTGTTATCGTTTCCGGGCGATACAGGGTGAATATGGTCAGCCTTATCTCCCCCGGGGCATGGGGAAGCACACGGTAGTATCCCACTATCTCCGGCGTGAGAAAAAACAGGGTGTGCGGGTAGACCAGGTAGAACTGGCCCATCTGCATCTCTGCATCGGATAATCCCTCCATCGGCGGTATCGGCGAGTGCGCCCCGCTTGGACTCCACAGGGTCTTGTACTCATCCAGCGCGCCCGGGATATGCCCCCAGGAATGGACATAGGCATCGTTATACTCCTCTGCCCTGGACAGGTGTACCGGCATCGGGTCGTGCGAACCGCTGTGCAGACCCATCACGTGGTAGAACTCCATGAAATTATCCATCAGCAGCTTCCAGTTAAACGGGCGTTTACCGTCTTCCATGATAAAGGACTTCATATCTCCCAAGCGGTAATTCTTCACATGTTCGGAAACGGGAGCGAGTCTCGGGGCCAGCGGTTCGGCATCGGGATCAAAATTGACAAATATGAACCCCTGCCAGACTTCGACCCGCAGTTTCGGCAGGCAGATTTTTTCCTTGTTGAAATTCCTGGCCTCGCCCATTTCCGGCGCGCCCACGAGTTTCCCCGTCAGATCGTAATTCCAGAAATGGTAGCGGCACTGGAAACGCCTGGTATTACCCTGACCCGGTTCCACGACCTCCGCGGCGCGGTGACGGCATACCCTGGACAGACACTGAATCTCGCCGTCTTCGTCGCGACAAATGACCAGGGGTTCGCCGAGCAACTCGATGGTGAAATAATCCCCCACGTTTTCCACCATATCGGCCCTGCCGACGCTGACCCATTCCCTGGAGAATATTTCCCTGACTTCCAGGTTGAAAAATTCATCCGACGTATAACAGTCAGGCGGCAACGTGGACGCCTCGTTCAGTGGTTTTAACGCGTTTGAAAATTCCTGTGCATTAGCGCTCAGGATATCTGTAGCTGTACCATTACCGTTACTCATAATAATTCCCCCCTGAATTGCATACTAATTCTAGAACTTGCTCAGGTATTCGTCCAGTTCCCATTTGCTTACCTGGTTGTGAAACTCCCACCATTCCGCGCTCTTGATGTCGATAAACGACCCGGCAAGCTCTTTGCCCATGACGTCCGCTGCCAGTTCATCTACAGCGAATGCATCGACCGCTTCGAGCAGCGTTCTGGGCAACTGGGCTACCCCTTTTTCAGCAAGTTCAGCATCACTCAGTTCATACATATTGACATCAATCGGGTCGCCGGGATCGAGTTTGCGCTCTATTCCATCGAGACCTGCGCCAAGCATCATCGCCGCGGCCAGGTAGGGATTCATCGACGGGTCCGCCGCCCGGCACTCTATGCGCGCCGATGAAAGGTCGACGCCGTCATGGCCGTCCTCGTCCTCTATCTCGGGGCGGACCATCGGCACGCGCAGCATGTGTGTCCGGTTATTGCCGCCATAGGAGATGAAAACAGGCGCCCACGTGTAGCCGGTCATCGATCCGGTCTTCACCAGGCGCTTGTACGAGTTTACCGTGGGGCAGGTGGTTGCGACAACGGCGGGTGCGTGTTGCAAAACTCCGGCCAGAAACCGGTAGGCCAACTCGGATAAGCCCCTGCCGCGCTCGTCGTCCGGGTCCTGGAAAAGATTGGCGCCGCTGTCGACGGACTCGATGGACATGTTCAGGTGCGCGCCGCTGCCGGTTCTGTCATCGTACGGTTTGGGCATGTAGGTAGCCTCGCAACCGCGCTGTCTGGCGATCTCCTTGATCATCAATCTCCATAGTACGAACCGGTCCGCCATTGTCAGCGCATCAGCATAGGCGAAATCAAACTCGAATTGACCGTTGGCATCTTCGTGGTCGAAGGAGTGTACGTCCCAGCCCAGTTCGTTCATATATCCTACCGCCTGGTCCAGCCAATCCAGGTCTTCCAGTACGCCGATGACGTCATAGGCGGCCTTGGGAAGTACATCAAAAGGATTCACGGGTTGCACCCGGTCTCCTTCTCGTTGAACCAGGAATACTTCGCATTCAATGCCCAGGTTAAAACGTAGGCCCATCCCGGCTGCCCGTGCGATCTGGTTCCCCAACACAGTGCGCGAGCACATATGCCAGGGTTCATCGTGATATCTCAGGTTGCCCGGCGCCCAGGCGACATTGGGCCGCCACGGCAATACGGTAACTGCGTCAGGGTCCGGGTGCAGCGCCAGTTCGTCGTCGTGCGGACCTTGTCCGAGTCCGTCCAGGGCTGCTCCGGTGTACAGTTCGGAACCGCGCATCATGCGCTCGAAATGTGATACGGGGACTACTTTCCCCTTCGGGATACCGTGAATATCGACATAGGAAGACAGGCAATAGGCCACCCCCTTTTCAATCAGGCTCTCCTTGAGCTCGCGTGCTGATAATTCCTGTCTGGGGCTGACAGCCGGCAATTCAGTTACTGTCATAAGGACCTCCGAATAGCTTAATTCCGGGTTTTCCGGGGGCAAACCAGCATTGGCTTCATACGCTGTTATTTTGCATCATATTAGCGTTTATTCTGGTTAGTATATAATTTTCAGCTAATATATGAATTACTTAGTCGATATGTGAATATTGTAGGTAATATATAATATAAATATCTTTCGCAATGTAAATAGGGGGAGTCATCATGCGCAAGTTATTCTTGGGGCGAATCATCTCGGCGGCCATATTCCTGGTTATCAGTTTTCCACAGGCCAGTTTCGCACAGACCCTCGAAGAAGTGGTGGTTACCGCCCAGCGGCGTGCGGAGAGCATTCAGGATGTGTCAATCTCCATCACCTCGTTTTCAGGTGAAAGGTTGCGGGAGCTCAAGATACTCAACCCGGTGCATATTGCCTACCAGACACCCGGGGTCAACATCAAGAACCAGTTCAGCGAAGAGGCCCCGGTGTTTACGTTTCGCGGGATAGGCACGAACGACCCGTCCAGCGTCAACAGTCCCACGGTCAGCGCCTATCTCGATGGCGTCCTCGTCCCGTTCCACTGGATGCTGGGCGGAGAGTTCTATGACCTGGAACGCATAGAGATACTGAAGGGACCACAGGGTACGCTTTACGGCAGCAACAATACCGGCGGCGCCATCAATCTTATCACGAAAAGACCTGAGCAGGAGTTCTCGGGATTCGGCCGGGTGGAATACGGCAGTTACCAGACATTTGAATTCGAGGGCGGGGTCGGCGGCGGCCTGACGGAGAACCTGGCGGGACGCGCCTCGCTGCTGGTGCGGGACCGCTCCAAGGGGCACCAGAGGAACCGCTATTTTGACCTGGCGCGCACCGGTGAGCAGGAACGTTTTGCCGGCCGGGTCCAACTGTTGTGGGAGCCGACGGATGACCTTGATATGCACCTGACCGTACACGGTTCCAGCCATGAGGACGATCATCTCAATTACGTCAATATCAGCACCCAGGACCCGGCGTTCGCGTTTGGCGGTCCGCCACCGGTATTATGCGGGCCGGCCCTGGAGGGAAGGCGATCCGAAGGGGAATGTACGAATTTTCGCGGGTATTACGATGATGACGGCGATGATCACGTAGGCGATTTCAACAACGCGCTGTCCGATGAGCCCGATGGCAGGCTGGAATCACGCTTCCGGGGGTTGGGAGCCAATATCAAGATCACCTGGGACCTGCCGCGTTTTACCATCACCTCAACCACCAGCTACGACGAGTTTGAACGCGATGCCAAGGAAGATACCGACCAGGGCCCTGCGCTGATGCTGGAGGCTGTCTTTGAAGACGATATCTGGGTTTTCTCGCAGGAAGTGCTGGTTTCCTCGGACGACTCATGGCCCATCGACTGGCTCGCAGGGGCCTTTTACACCACCAATACAAACGACGGCGCCGTCACATTCCGGGCGCGGGATCTGCTGGCGACGGATGCAATAAATGCCTACGACCACGAGGTAGAAGCCATAGCCGGTTTCGCCCACTTCGGCTGGGAATTTGCGGATAACTGGAAAATCAACGGCGGCGTGCGGGTCACCCACGAGACCCGCGAGATGACCCAGGCAATAGTTGACTTCAACACCTTCGGTATCAGCCTGTTCAGTCAACCCGCCTCGTTCTGTGCGGTGGTCGGCATCTGCGGCATCCCCGGACTCGGCTTTGAGGGACTGTCCCCCGCGCCACCTACGTTCGGACCTGCCACCCTGGCCAGTCTGGACGGACATGAAATTGATGTAACGGACGTTTCCGGTGAGATCGGCCTGGAATGGAAACCGCAGGAAGACCTGCTGCTCTATGCAAAATTCAGCAAAGGATTCAAAAGCGGCGGATTTAACAGCCTGATTGTATTTTCCCAGCCGGATGCCGAGCCCTTTGATGACGAGGTTGTGCTGGCATGGGAAGGGGGTTTTAAATCGACACTGCATGATTTGGGCATGCAATTGAACGGCGCCGTGTTCTACATGGAATGGAAGGATTTTCAGGCACAGATCGTCCAGGGCACCGGCGCGTTCCCGGTCACCAATGCAGGCGATGCTGAAATTCTGGGCTTCGAATTGAGCCTTGACTGGTCGCCGCCCGCGCTCAGCGGCCTGGACATTATTCTGGGACTCTCGTACCTGGATACGGAAGTGACCAAGTCGAACCCGGACCTGGCATTCAGCCTGAAGGGCAACAAGTTACATGATGCGCCCGAGTGGACATTTAACGGCGTTGGTCGCTACGCTATGCCGCTGCCGGCGCTGGGCGGGAGCAACCTGTATTTCCAGGTGGACTTCAACTGGAACGACGACTTTTTCTGGGAAGCCAAGAACGTGCCGCCCATTGTCGAGCACGCCTACTGGCTGGTGAACACCCGGGTTGGTATCGCGGCAGAGGATAATCGCTGGGACATTGCATTCTGGACGCGTAACGTCTTTGACGCGGAATACATGGGGGAGATATTTGACTTCACCGCGACAACGGGCACAGGGCTCGGGATCGCCGGTTTTCCGCGGGAACTGGGCGTTAGCGTGAATTACAGTTGGGACTAACCGGTTCGCCGTTCGCTTAACCGCTAAGGGGGAGATGGTCACGACGAGGGCCGACGCTAACCAACTGGCTTTTGAAAGACTGACCGCTTCGGAACCGGTACTCAGGGACATACGTCCGGCTGATGACGTGCTGCCGGGCATGACGGCCGCGATGATACTGACCTCCGGGGTCACCATGCCCTGGAACGAGTACACGGGCGGGCAACGCGAGGCGATCATCGGCGGGGCGCTGTTCGAAGGCCTTGCCGCGGACAGGGAAGAAGCCATACATCGCCTCGATAGCGGCGAAATCCGGGTAAAAGGCTGCCAGGACCATGGCTGTGTCGGGTCCCTGGCAGGAATTTACACGGCCTCCATGCCGGTCTTTGTCGTCGAAAACCGCACTTTCGGCAACCCCGGTTACTGCAACCTGTATGAAGGGACCAATCCAAGGCGCCTCAACTACGGGGTTTACGACGAAGGTGTCCGTGATCGTCTCATGTTCATCCAAGAAGTCGTCGCACCGATTATCTCGGATGCATTACGCGCATCAGAGGGCATTCCGCTCAAACCTCTCATGAAACGCGCCTTGCACATGGGTGACGAGTTACACAGCCGCAATACCGCGGCCTCATTATTGTTCATGAACGAACTTTTCCCCTTGTTGCTGACGGCCGATACAAAAAGACAGGAGGCAGTCAAACAAACGCTTGAAGCCATTACAGCGGATCACTATTTCTTCCTGCGCCTGTCCATGGCGGCCGCCAAGGCAAGCGCGGATGGGGCGCACGGCATCCACGGTTCCAGTATGGTGACGGCCATGGCGTTCAACTGTCGCGGGTTTTCAATCCGTGTGAGCGGACTGGGGGATGAGTGGTTTCCCGGCCCTCACGCATCCGTTCAGGCAAAGTTGTTTGACGGCCATAGTGAGGACGAGATTACCTGGATGGGGGGTGAGAGTCCCATTATCGAGACAATCGGGGCAGGAGCATTTGCCCAGGCAGCGGCTTTTCCGCTACAGCAATACCAGGGTGGTACGCCCCAGGCCATGGTCGAGCGTAACCTGGAACTCTATGACATCACGCTGGGAGAGAACCCTGATTTTCATATCCCGTACCTGGGCTACCGGGGCACCCCGACCGGCATCGATATCTTCCGGGTGCTGGAGACAGGTATCCTGCCGTCCATGGATATCGGTATTGCCGGTCGCGACGGCGGGCAAATCGGCGCGGGGATCGTGCGTGCGCCGAGAAAATGTTTCGAGGTTGCAGCACATGCCTATCTGCAGAGGTACGGTACGCAACAATAATCACTGACCCCCAATTGCTGATCACTTGCTACAATGTTGAATACAAAGTGGACAAAACATGAAACTTTCCCAAAATTACAGCCTGACTAAACTACTCTGCTGCCTGTTTTTGTCATTATCGGCAACGGCCTGCGGGAAAAATACCGATACGGCCGCCTCTGCGAAAGATAACGCTGAAAATGACAATACGGCCAAGCTCATCCTGGTCTCCGGCGCCACCGGCAGACAGGGGGGTGCAGTGGCAAGGGAATTATTGTCCCGCGGCTATCCCGTGCGCGGTTTAACCCGTAATCCTGACAGCGAACGCGCGCAACAGCTTGCCGGGCTCGGCATCGATATGGTCAAGGGTGATTTCGATGACGTCGATTCACTGAACAGCGCAACGCAGGGTGTGTACGGCGTGTTTTCCGTCCAGAATTTCTGGGAGCACGGCAAGCAGGGGGAAATCAGGCAGGGGAGAAACCTGGCGGATGCCGCCAAGCGGGCCGGGGCGAGTCATTTTGTCTATACATCGGTTGCCAGCGCAGATAAAAACACGGGCATTCCGCATTTCGACAGCAAGTACGAGATTGAAGAATATATTAAATCCATTCAGTTGCCTTACACGGTAATCAGACCCGTTTCATTCATGGAAAACTGGGAATATTCCCGCGCCGATATCGTCAACGGCATAATTTATGGTCCGCTGTCACCGGGAACGCGAACTCAACATATCACCGTTAAGGACATAGGCCGCTTTGCCGCCGAGGCATTCGATAATCCTGCCGAGTGGCTGGGTGTATCCATAGACATTGCCGGTGACGACCATACTCAACAGGAATTAGCCGGGTTATTCTCGCGGGTAACCGGGAAAGAAGTCAGCTATGTCCAGGTACCATGGGATGAATTTGAAGAACAGCAGGGCGAAGAGATGGCCATCATGGAAAAATGGTTTGAAGATGTCGGTTACAGCGCGGACGTGGCTGATCTGCGCAGCAGATTTCCCTGGCTTACTTCCCTGGAGCGGTACTTAACAGAAAACGGTTGGTAGAATTACTGCTTTATGAGCATCTCCACCGAGATACATAGTGTTACTGAAAATACCGGACCGGGACAACTCGCCGGCAGGGTAAAGCAGTTCGCGCTGGACGCCGGCGCCGACGTGGTGGGTATCGCGCCCGTGGAGCGCTGGAACAAGGACGTGCCGGAAGGGCACAGGCCGGTTGACGTGTTGCCCGGGGCGCGCAGCGTTATCGTAGTGGGCGCCCGCGGGCCCACTGCCGGGGCCTGGCAGTCGCCCAATCACCGTTTCATGGAAGTCAACGGTTATGATTTTCGCAATGACCTGGTGATCCATATCCTGGCCGACTTTATCGAAGCCGAACTGGACCACTATGCCATACAGGCGCCGGCCCTGTCGGTCAGCGGCCATAACCCGGTCATGAGCATGATGCATGCCGCGGTCCTGGCCGGCCTGGGCACGCGCTCGCTGGCGGCCAATATCATTCTCAACCCCAAATACGGTCTGCTGTATTACTCCGCCTGTGTCACCACCCTGGCACTGCCGGGTGATGCCATGCTGGAACAGAACGTCTGTCCCCACCCCATGTGTGTGGCCACCTACCGGAAAATCGGCAAGACGCCGTGTATCGCCGCCTGCCCGTCCGATGACGGTGGTTGCCTGGACGGAGAGATTGACGATCAGGGTGAAATCTCCTATTCCTGGTACGATCGGGAACGTTGCACGTCACGGGCGATGAATTTCGGCATCAACAGCTTCCAGAAGGCCATGGCGCAGATCGTAACGGAAGACGACCCGGAGGCGCAGACGAACATGGTCAATTCCGATTTTTTTACCCGTTCCTGCAGCGCCGTCAGTTTTTTCAGGGAAAGTGTTGCGCAATGTTTTGAGTGTATGCGCGTGTGTCCGATTACGCGGCCGGAGAGAAAACTGAAATGAGCGCGTCCGCAGGTATGGATTACAGTGCGTGCAGGCAGGAACTCGACAAACTATCCCGCAAGGGTGGAGCGGTAATAACCGGAGTCGCCGATGCGACGGCGTTCACCGACTCACCCGAGGGCCAACGGCCAACTGATCTGTTACCCAAAGCCAGGGTCGTTTACGTGGTCGGGGGCGCCCAGCCCCGGGCAGGCGACTGGTTGAGTCCCGTCTACCAGCACATGGAAACCACGTCGTTCGGTGACCGCATGCATAACCTGGCGCAAAGACTGTCCCGTTATATTGAAGACACTTACGGCTATTACGCGATCTGCGTTCCGCCGGGTACCGACAGCGGCAACCGCCCCTTCGTCAGTTTCGCCAGGGCAGCGGAACTGGCGGGTTGCGGCACATCCAGCCTGGCCGGACCGGTGCTGAATCCCGAGTATGGGTTCATGTATTACTCCGTTGTCATCAGCACCCTGCCGTTAGCGGTCGACGGGCCATTGGCCGAACCGGTCTGCCCGGCCCCGGAATGCCGGGATATGTGGGAGGAACAGGGGACCACCCCATGCATGTCGACCTGCCCCATAGATGACGGCGGCTGCCTGGGCGGGCGCCTGGAAAGCGGGCGCATCGCGGAACGGCGTTATGACGCGGCCCGCTGCAGTTCACGGGTGGAAACCAGTTGGGTGCCGGGTTTTCAAAAAGTCCTGGACGCAACCCTCAAGGAAAAAGACAAGGAACAGCAAAAACTGATGCTTTACTCTTCCCTGTTTTCCCGCACACTCTGGTCCATGACCTACGCCAACGTGAGCCAGGGTCAGTGTTTCGAGTGCATGCGCGTATGCCCGGTAGGCAGCAAACACCGGCTGAAACAATAACCACTGGTACAGGAGATCGTCATGGGCTTTTATTTCGTTGACCCGGAGACCTATAAAAAATACAAGGACGAGATCCTCTCGTATTCCCAGTCCGTGCAGGTTAACACGCAGGAATTCCTGCCCGCAGAGAAGCGCAAGAAAGCCTTGTCCGACAAGGAAATCGCGGCGAAGATGGGGCTGGAGGAACGGGTCGTGCGGGAAATCCGGGTAGTGGCGGAACGGGATGAATATCCTATCGATGAATGGGAAAAGGCGCTGGAGTTCAAGGACAAGGCCTGCCGTGAATACGCCAGAAGCGGCCTGTCTTCGGTGACAAGGAAATACCTGAAGAAACCGTAAGGACTTAATGTTTGAATTTTCGTAAATACAACCGGAGGTAACCATGCAACAAGCAGACAAATTGAAAAATTTGACCATCGCACTTTACGTCTTCGGGCTCATCTACCTGGTCGGGGTGCCCGTCCTGATGATGGGGTTCGAGGCGTCAGGCTGGACCTGGACGCCCAGGCAACCGGAGTATGAGCAGATGATCATGGGCGTGTACGCCACCCTGGGGGTGTTTCTCATCATGGCGGCAAAAAATCCCCTGGAGCATGCCAGCCTGATCTGGTTCACCGTGTGGTCGAATATCGTGCATGGCGGAGTCATGCTGTTCCATTCCATCATCGATGTGACCGAACGGTCCAACCTTGCCGGTGACGTGCCGGCATTGTTCATCGTTGCCGCTATCCTCTGGTACCTGATGCCGGGACAGGCAGCCAGTCAGGAATAACAGACCTGAACTGCTTCCCGCTGTTGCGTTGTTTGGCGGGAAGCAGGTGGTAAGTGCAGCGCTTGACTATCAGTAATCAATATTGACGTCTTTGGCAACACGGACGTCAACAGCATTATGTGAAGACTTTAACAGACGTTCTTCTGAATAACGCCGGGACACGCGGCGCCGCGACTGCCGTTATCGATGGTCGCATCAGTCTTACCTGGGTTGAATTTGCCCGGCGGATTTCAAAGCTGGGGAGCGTTCTGAACCGGTCAGGGATAAACCGGGGCGACAGGTTCGGGATCCTGTCACTGAATTCCTGGCGTCAGGCTGAGGTTATCCATGCTGGACAGTGGATCGGCGCAACGCCGGTCCCGGTTAATTTCCGCCTTGCGCCGGTTGAAATGCAATCCATCTTCCATGATGCGGGTTGTAAACTGGTCGTAGCGGACAGCCAGTTCAGTGGGTTACTGGAAGCGCCTGAGTTGGCCGCTTGGACAGACAGCCGCCTGTTAATCGGTGATGACGAAAACAGCTCCTACGAAAGATCGCTCATAGTCGCCGAACCGGCAGAACCGGTTAGATGTTCGGCAGACGATGAAGCACTGTTACTGTTCACCGGCGGCACCTCGGGCAGGGCAAAAGGCGTTCCGTTGACCCACGGCAATATCATGGCCAATGCGAAGCAGGTGGGCAGCAGGTGGCCGGCAAAGCCCGGCGATGTCGTGTTGCACGTTCCCCCCATGTTCCATTCGGCGGAACTGGTAAAGACCGTCTATTTCATGCAGGGCGCAGCCAGTGTCTACCTGCCGAAATTCGACCCTGATGCGTTGTTGCAAACGATAGAGGAATTTAATGTCAGTTTTGCCCTGCTGGTGCCGACCATGTTGATGCTGACCCTGCAGTCCGGGAAAGTGCCGCAATACGATGTCAGTTCACTCAAACAGATCATATACGGGGCATCGCCCATGTCCGCAGACTGGGTCAAAGCCGCGTTTGAGGCCTTTCCGAACGTGGAAATAGCGCAAGGTTACGGCCTGACTGAAACCGCGCCGCTGTTGACCATGCTGGATCACCGGTCTCACGCGGACGCACTGGCGACAGGAAACCCGGCCCGGTTATCCTCATGTGGCCGCGCACTGGAGGGCGTGGATATAAAAATAATGGATACTGTTGAGGCAGAGTGCGCAACAGGGCAGGTGGGCGAGATCTATGCCCGCGGCGACAACGTGTTCAGGGGTTATCTCAACCGGGCAGAACTCACGAAAGAAGTCCTGGTGGATGGCTGGTTCCGAACCGGCGACCTGGGTTACCTGGATAACGAGGGGTACCTGTACCTCAAGGACAGGAAACAGGACCTGATTGTCACAGGTGGTGAAAATGTCTATTCCGGCGAGGTGGAGGTTGTGCTGAACCGGCACCCGGCTATACTGGAGGCTGCCGTCATCGGTGTTCCCGATGAAATCTACGGCGAGAAGGTGATTGCCGTGGTAACGGCCAAATCCGGGTCTACCCTGATGCAGGATGAACTTATGGATTTCTGTCGCGGCAAGATTGGTGGTTACAAGATCCCGAAGGAAATATACGTGGTTGAAAGCCTGCCCAAGAGCGCGCTGGGTAAAATCCTGAAAACCGAATTAAGGATTAAATATAAATCATAAAATAACACGGCAACTATCTTCGCCAACGTGTTTGCCAACAGGTTCCTTATTGCTTATCAGGACAGTCATCTTCTTGAAGATAAAATGAAAACCGGAGAACAGTCGGTTTAATTTCTGGTATTCTATATAATACCAAAATGGATGTGGTAATTGATACCAATGTACTTGTTGCGGCGCTGAGATCGGACAAAGGAGCTTCATACAAGCTTTTAAGCTTGTTACCTGGTGGGCGATATACACCGAATATTTCAGTTCCGCTGTTTTTTGAATATGAGGCAGTACTGAAAAGGAAGGATATGGTCCCGGAATTAAATGCAGCCGATATCGATGCAATTCTGGACTTTGTTCTGAGCAAGTCTCGGATACGAAAAATTTATTTCTTATGGCGACCGTTTTTAAAAGATATGAAAGATGATCATCTCCTGGAGGTAGCCGTAGAATCAAGCAGCAAGTACATCGTGACTTTCAATGTAAGTGATTTTAAAGGCATTGAAAAATTCGGCGTAAAAGCTGTTACACCCCAGGAATATTTGAAACTGACAGGTATTATGAAATGAGCACATTAAGTCTTCGTCTCCCTGACTCCTTGCATCAGCAGGTTAAAGTACTTGCCAGGCAAGATGGTATTTCAATAAACCAGTTTATATCATCTGCCGTGGCGGAGAAGATGGCCGCGCTGGTCACCGAGGAGCGTTTAAAAGAGCGCGCGCAAGCCGGAAGTGAAAGTGATTTTTTCAAGGCGCTTTCCAAAGTACCTTCAGTTGAACCAGATACAAGTGACGTATTGTGAACGTGTATAAACAGCATATCCATTGACATTCTCAGTGCGACAGGCAATAAAATCCCTCGCGGTCAATGCCCTGCTGCTCCCGGAGCGCTGGCAGAACGGCGTCGCCTACAACCCGTTGTCAGAAGAGGTAACCCAGGACCCGTATCCGGTCTATACAAAATTGCGGGAGCGTTCGCCGGTACATCACAGCCGGGTGATGGATGCTATCATCCTCTCGCGTTATGCGGATGTGGACAGAATTCTTCGTGACCACGCCCGATTTTCCGTTAACCCAGACCTGCGAACATTGCGCAAAGCGAGATACAAACCCACGCCGGAAGAGAGGTCGATACTGTTTATTGACCCGCCGGACCACACCCGCTTGCGTTCGCTGGTCAACAAGGCTTTCACGCGCTCAGCCATTAATGCCCTGGAACCGCGTATCAGGGAGATTATGGGAGCTTTGCTGGATGGTATACGGGAACCGGGCGGTTTCGACCTCATGCAAACAGTAGCCATCCCGTTACCGGTAATCGTGATCGCTGAGATGCTGGGTATTCCGCAGGAAGACCGCGCCCAATTCAGGGTCTGGTCGGACCGGCGCGCCCGCCTCCTGGAGCCTATGCTGACCAGGGACGAGCGTAAAATCGCCGGCGAGGCATCGAAACAACTCAGTCATTATTTCCTGTCCGTCATCAGGAACCGTCAGGGTGAGCCCAGGGATGACATCATGACCCGCCTGGTGCAGGCGGAAGAGCAGGGCGATACCCTCAGTGAAACAGAAATGCTGAACATGCTCAGGTTGCTGCTCATTGCAGGAAACGAAACGACCACAAACCTGATCGGCAACGGCATGCTGGCCCTGTTGCGCCATCCTGGTGAACTCCAGGCCCTGCGCAACGACCCGGGACTCATCCCTGCGGCGGTGGATGAACTGTTGCGTTATGATTCGCCGGTACAGATGACCCTGCGCTGCGCGGTCGAGGACTGTGACATCCACGGTACACCCGTGCGCGCCGGCCAGGATATCATCCTGCTGGGCGGCTCGGCCAATCGCGACCCCGATGCATTCGAAAACCCGGACAGGCTCGATTTCAACCGGTCGAAACAGGACCATATTTCATTCGGCAGGGGCATCCATTACTGCATCGGCGCGGCCCTGGCGCGCCTGGAAGGGCGCATTGCTTTGGAGATGCTGTTGGAACGGTTTGACTCGCTGCGCCTGCTCACCGATCGCCCGGCGTTCCGTTACAGCATCGTGCTGCGCGGTCTTACGTCCCTGCCGGTCGGTACACCATCGTGAGGATATTTGGGATCAGATATTTGGGGTCAGAGTAAAAATACGTCCAGTTCGGCAAGAAGTAATAGCTTGTTGTTGAGTATTTTTACTCTGACCCCAAATATGCGAGCGGCCCAGCCATCAATTCCCCTGTTGAAGCCACTTTTCCGAAGTGGTAGGCAAAATGGGTCAGAATTACTCTCTGCAGGGTAGCGGAATCCACTGCCCCCCAACCCTGGTCGGTGATGCCTGAGGCGGCTGTAACATCACTCAGCATGTAAACGAAATAATCCCGTGAGACCGCGTCCCTTGCGGTGGATTCAACACAGGCGCCGGTAGCTACGCCGGCCATCAGGAGATTGACCACCTTCAATTCCTTGAGTGCCGCATCCAGCCTGGTGTACGTAAAACCGGATTGCCTGATCTTCTCGATGACGATATCACCGGGTTGTGGAGCGATCTCCGGCCAGATACTGACACCTTCCGTGCCTGCGGCTACGGCCTTGCCGTCCCGGATAACCGGAAAACGGTCTGCCAGGGTGCCCTTGTCGTTGGCGCCCGGATGGTGCACATGATTCAGGTAGATGATCGGCAGTCTTACCTCACGGCAATGGCGCATAAACCTGATCAGGTTGGGCAACATGTTCCGTCCTTCTACAGTTTCAAAAGGCGCGCCGACCTGTAAAAAATCCAGGCTCATGTCAACGATAAGCAGGGCTGTATTTCCGGGGGATAATTCAGGGAACATATTATTTTTGCCTTATTTGATCACGTGGTGGATGGGACACTGGTTGTTACCGTGCTATATAAACACCTGCAAAGGTTCGAAGTAAGCGTCACAGTTTATTAAATCTACCCGTTTGAGACTGATTTTAAAACCCTCGCCTTCCCGGCGCAGGTGGTAACGGTAAACGCCTGCAAACAGGCGCTGCTCTCCCTGCTGGTGTTCGATCACCTGGAACCGGGTGGTAATCATCAACTCTCCCCTGTCGGTATTAACAGCCTCGATCACCCTGTCTCCCGTTACGTGGCTGGTAGTAACGGGATGGTCCAGGGAATGCGCGCGCGGGTGCTGAATCCTGCTGATGCGCATTTCCATCAGGTCACGGTCTTCATAGAACAGGGATATTTCATTAACCGGGTCCGTCTGATCTTTTCTTGCCGGGACCCAGTACCTGCAGTCATCGGTAAACAATGCCAGCCACTCATCATACCGGGCCCTGTCCAGGAATTCCGTTTCCCGGTGCAGCAATAATTCAATGGCTTCCAGATCGTCCCCGGTTAACCCGGTTGATATTGATTTGTCGGCAAAAATAATCACGCTTCAACCGCCCCGATTAACCATCCCCGGTACTGCCCGGGTTGCACATGTATGCCAGCCAGGACCGGTACTGGTTACGGATATACTGCTCGCTCAACGCGGACTGCGGCGCGGCATCGTCCGTGTCCGGGCCAAACAGGCTGTGCTGGCTTATCCATTCCTGGCCGGTTGAGAGTAATCCTTCCTGTACCCGCCGGTAAGCTTCCAGGTCGTCGGGTTTGATCAGCGAGGAGGGAGAATGGATGGTATTGGCGTAAACGATATTTCTTTGATTGATTTCATCCGGAGCGCCTTTCCAGCGGAAAACGTTGATCTCTATGGCTGTGCGGTCTACGGAAACCGGCCTGATCACGCGCATCTGCAGGAAACGCGGATGGGCTGATGCGTTCGGATAGAAGTTCACATTGTGCAGGTTGGTATTCAGGATTTGCGCGGACTTTTCCTTGCCGTAACTTTTCCGGTGGCGGCTGACGTATTCCCGATAGGCCGGGTCAGCATCATTATCGGGATTACGAAACCCGCGCATGTCGCTGTGACCGTACCCGTAACAGGTCACTTCAAGCTCTTCCATCTGCCGGTAACCCTGTGCATTTGCCTGCACCAGTTGCAGCGCCAGTGCCGGTGTCTTCCCTGATGTTTTGTCAATCCTGCTGAGTTGCTCCCGGCTTGCCGCAATGGAGGATTGATGCACGTTCAGCGGATGCATTCCGTCGTGAAGATTCTCCAGGTAAATCTTCCAGTTGTTGCGATAAAGGGCGCGGAATGAACTCTTTACCGGTTGCAGTTCGCCATCCGGTGAGCGGTCCACCATGTTGTCCAAGGCGCGCCAGGCTCCACCCAGGTAGTCGGTCAGATCAGGGGCGTCAGCGTCCAGGTTGGCAAAAATGAAACCTCGATAGCTGTCTGTCCTGATCCCAGTCAGTCCGTAACCAGCCGGGTTTTCGTCTACTTCCGTACCCCGGTAATTGTCCCGGCACGGGATGGACAGCAACGCGCCGTCTGTCCTGTAGCTCCAGCCGTGATAGCTGCAGGCCAGGACCTTCGCATTACCTTGCCCGTTGCCCAGCACCTTTGCCCCGCGATGGGCGCAACGGTTATGCAGGGTCCTGATAAGATTATCTTCACCGCGGATGGCGATGACGGGGTTGCCGGCGATATCAGCGGTAAGGTAATCCCCGCTACCGGGCAACTGGCTTTCATGGCACAGGTAGTTCCAGGCGCGGGCAAAGATACGTTTCAGTTCCAGTTCGAACAGGACCGGGTCCAGGTATACGTCCCTGTGTACGCTATCAGGCCGTACCAGGGAGCGGATGTGGTCTGTATCGTAATTGCCCTTCATGTTTGTTCAGGCTGAACTCCCTGCATTGCCTGCTCAAAATCCGCGCATAAGTCCGCTGCTGCCTCAATGCCGACCGCCACGCGAATCAAGCGCTCGGATATCCCTGCAGTGTCCAGTTCCTCGGCATTCAACTCTGCATGCGACGTTTGTACGGGCCGGGTGATCAATGTTTCCACACCGCCCAGGCTTGGCGCGGAGACCGGTAATTTCAGCCTCGATATCAGTTCATCAGCCACGCGGTAATCGCCCGCTACCTCGAAACTCAATACCCCGCCGCATCCGTTAAACAGCGTTTTTGCGCGGTTGTATTGCGGATGGCCGGACAGGCCCGGATAATTTACCCGCACCACGGCCGGATGCGCTTCCAGAAAAGACGCCAGCGCCTGTGCATTTTCATTTTGTTTTTCCACCCGCAGCGCCAGGGTTTTCATGCCGCGCAGCAACAGGGAACAGGCGTGGGGGTCCAGGCAGCCACCCATTATATTTAAACGGTGTGTAATGCGGGTAATCAGGTCGCTATTGCCAATCACGCAGCCGGCTACAATATCCGAGTGCCCGTTCAAATATTTTGTGCAACTGTGCAATGAGAGGTCAAAACCCATATCCAGGGGCCGAAAATTCACCGGCGAGGCGAAGGTGTTGTCGATCATGGATGTGAGATTATGGGACCGGGCAAACGCAACAACAGACGGGAGATCGGCAACTTCCAGCAGGGGATTGCTCATGGTCTCGATATAAATAGCGCGCGTATTTGGCCTTAACCGTTCTTCCCAGGCACCCGGTTCGTTTCCCGGCACAAAATCCACCTCAATCCCGAAGTCGGCGATATTGTGCGCCAAAAAAGATTGCGTGCCGCCATAGAGACAATTCTGTGCCAGCAGGTGGTCGCCTTTTTTTAACACGGTCAATAAACCGGTGGTAATCGCAGCCATCCCCGACGCGGTCACCACGGCCTGCTCACCGCCGGCGATCCGGGCCAGTTTCTCCTGGACTGCGATGTGATTGGGGGTGTTGTTCAGGCGAATGTACTTCTGATCGTGGTATTCGGTTCCGCTGCGATAGGCAAATGTTGCACTCTGGAATACGGGAAGCGAGACCGCTCCACTGTGTTTTTTGTTTTCTTCACCTGCATGGATTAACAGCGTTTCAATATTCATACTCGCGTCCTCGGTTACAAGTGTTCAGCGATAAAAGACAAACGAAACAAATTCATTATTTTTTTTCAATGATACGGCCGCCCCCGAGATCTACACGGCTCCACAGAGCGTCAAAGAATGATTGTGGCGAGAAGACCGGGTACTGTGGCCGTGACACCATCACCCAACCCGTACCGATGTTGTTGTCTTTTGCTCATGATCTCATATCATGGAAACTTGACAAGGGGTTCCTTGAACTATGGAAGACAAACAATAAAGAAGCTGTGGAAGATCGTATCACTTATCGCGGCTGGTGGATCGTGGCAATTGCCGCCGTTGCCATGTCCACCGGGCCGGGGCAATTTGCCTTCGGCGCCCTGGGCCTGTTTATCAAGCCCTTGGGTGAAGAATTCGGCTGGAGCCGCGCCCAGGTGAGCCTTGCCGCAACTTACTTTACTATCGTTCTTGCGTTCAGCATACCCTTCATCGGCCAGCTTGTGGACCGTTTCGGCAGCAGGCGGGTCCTGTTACCCTCCACCCTTATCTTCGCCGTATTGCTGGCGCTGCCTGCCTTTTTGGTCGATACCCTGTGGAAACTGTTTCTCATCTACATCCTGATGGGTTGCCTTGGCGCCGGCGCCAATGCACTGCCTTTTCTGCGCACCATCGCGACCTGGTTCGACCGGCGGCGCGGACTGGCAATCGGCATTGCCATGGGGGGTAGCGGCATGGGTTACGCCTATGTGCCGCCGATGGTGCAGCACGTAATCAGCGGCTACGGCTGGCGCGCCGGTTATCTTTGCCTGGCAGCCGTCATAGTCATAATTACCATTCCGCTGGTGTATTTCTTCCTGCGTGATGCACCGGCAGGACAGGGCAGGGCAGATGAACGCCGGGAAGACCCCGGGGGAGCTTCTCTGAAGCTGTTGCCGATACTCAAATCACGGCTGTTATGGCAGTTGTTCCTGATCTTCTGCCTGTTGTCATTCGGTCTGTACGGCGTGCTGGCGCACCTGGCGCCGATGATGTCCGATCGCGGCATGACGCTGGTCGATGCTGCCCTGGTACAGTCAACCCTGGGTATTGCGATCGTGGTCTCGCGTGTTTTCGTCGGTTACCTGATAGACCGGTTTGTCGCCACCCGGGTCGCCTTTGTCTGCTTTTTGATCAGCGCCTGCGGGGTAGGCGTCCTGGCCGCCGGTGCAGCCGGCACACCGGCTTTTCTGGCTGCGCTTGCCATTGGCCTGAGCCTGGGCGCGGAGATAGATATGCTGGCCTACCTCACCAGCCGTTACTACGGCGTGGACAATTTCGGCAAGATCTACGGCATCCTGTTTGCCTCTTTCCTTATCGGCACCTCACTCGGCCCCTATGCCTTCGGCCTGGCTTACGAGGTGTACGGTTCTTACCGGGAAGTACTGATGACAGCGGCCGGTGTCATTATTGTCTCGGCAGTCACGACCCTGTTGCTGCCGGCGTATAAAAAGACAGGTTGTTGAATTAAAGACGGGTTAATAACATCCGGCGACACGCGCTCGTTGCCGCACCAGCGCCAGTACCAGGTCGATGGCCGGCGTTGCCACGCCAACTAACTGCCCCAGTTCCTTTACCGCGCCCAGCAAGGCATCGATTTCCATGGTCCTGCCGGCCTCAAGGTCCTGCAGCATGGACGTCTTGTGCGCGCCCACGGCCGCGGCGCCGTCAATCCTCCTGTCCGCGTCAACCCCGAAGCGCACCCCCAGTTTTTCCCCGATAGCCTGCGCTTCCAGCATCATGGATTTTGCCATGGCGCGGGTGCCCGGTTCCGTCGCAATCACATCCAGGGTGGCGTGTGTCAGGACACTGATGGGGTTAAAGCAAAGGTTGCCCCACAGCTTCACCCAGATCTCATTGCGGATTTCCGACCTTACCGGTGACTTGAAACCGGCGTTGATTAGCGCTTTGCTCAGTTGCATGCAGCGTTCCGATTTTTCACCACCGGGTTCCCCCAGGGTAAACCGGTTACCCTCTATGTGCCGGATGACTCCCGGTTCGCTGATTTCACAGGCAGGGTAGGCGACACAACCGATAACCCGTTCCGGGCCGATCTCGTCCCACTGCCGGCTGCCGGGGTCGACACTTTCCAGCCGATGATTTTCCCAGGGTCCCTTGAGGCCGTAAAAATACCACCAGGGTATCCCGTTGGTCGTGGTCACCACGCAGGTTTCCTTTCCCAGCAATGGCTGCATGGCGGACAGGACGCCCGTCACCGACGGGGCTTTCAGCGTGATGATCACGTAATCCTGGGGACCTGCTTCGGCAGGATCATCTGTGCATGCCGGATGAGTTATCGACTCCTCACCGGCGGCAATTACCCTTAAACCGTTTTCTTGCATCGCCTGCAGGTGCGGTCCGCGGGCAATCAGCGTGACGTCTGCGTCAGCCAGGGATAACCCGGCGCCCATGTATCCCCCGATAGCGCCGGCGCCGTAAATACAGATGCGCATCACGCCAGTCCCAGTTTCCCGGCCAGGCCGATGCGTTGCACCTTACCGGTAGCGCCTTTGGG
>MKWU01003059.1_pt1 | contig 23022 bp, 18 predicted proteins | sample 809101 | NCBI WGS metagenome assembly MKWU01 (sample SAMN05860141, study PRJNA318959) | sponge metagenome | host: Aplysina aerophoba | place: Slovenia: Piran, Adriatic Sea, Gulf of Piran | collected 2013-05-07 | reverse complement strand
AGGCCGGCCCTGCCAGCCTCAAGCCAAAAGTCGCGGTCTACGTATCGCTGTTTCCTGTACCTGCCAATGTTTGGAACGAGGCGGTCGGCGAAGAACCTTCTAGCTGCGTCAGCCACCAGAAAATGTTCGTCTTCAGGCCAGCATGCGGCTGGAGTAAACAATTCCATGAACAATCTCCGACACGGGACAAATAACTGCGGCTGTCGATCTGGAAACGGACCCGTGAACTGCATTGGCTTCGAGTCCCGGCGCGAATCCGACCGAACGGCGCTTGGCGGCCAAGGCAATGCAGAATCTCAGGCTCAATCGCAATGCCTTTCGAACCTTATCTGAAGTTAACTTGAACATTGCGCGGGCGAAAGGATTGCAGTAGTCTAGCGGCACGAGACCGCTCGCTGCAGGGAAAGTCCCATGCTGAAACCCTTGGCAGGGAATTGCTATGGCTGAACTGGCCAATTGCGGCTTTCGCCGAACGATCCAACTGGCATTGGTGAACCGCAATTGCACAGGGACGTCAATTGATCGCCAATTGAGGGCGAGCAAGCGCCGCTGACGCAGCCGCATCTCCGTTTAGGTGTTTGTCCGAACATCGATCCCGACAACAAGGATATAGGGAGACACAAATGAAAAGACTGATGCTTGCAGCATTGGCAATCGCTTTGGCGGGGCCATCCGCTGCCAACGATGACGTCAAGATTGGCATCATCCTGGGCTTTACGGGCCCAATTGAATCCTTGACCCCAGACATGGCTGCGGGAGCTGAACTAGCGATTTCCGAAGTCAACGAGGCCGGCGGCCTGCTTGGCGGGCACACTGTCGCGGCGGTCCGGGGCGACTCCACGTGCATAGACAATGCCGCGGCATCCGCAGCCGCCGAACGCCTGATCACGGCCGATGGCGTTTCCGCCATCATGGGAGCGGACTGCTCCGGCGTGACCGGCGCGATACTGCAGAATGTTGCAAGGCCGAACGGGGTTGTCATGATTTCCCCGTCGGCGACTTCGCCGGCGCTGACCACGGCCGAGGACGACGGCCTTTTCTTCAGAACCTCTCCGTCCGACGCCCGGCAAGGCGAGGTCATGGCCAACGTCATTTCCGAAAGAGGAATTGGCAAGGTTGCCATTTCCTACGTCAACGCCGACTACGGCAAGGGTCTGGCTGACAGCTTCCAGTCGGCATTCGAGGCAATCGGTGGCAAGGTGACCCTCAGCAGTCCGCACGAAGACGGCAGGGCAGACTACAGCGCCGAAGTTGGTGCGCTTGCCTCGGCTGGCGGCGAGGCGCTTGTGGTGGCCGGTTATGCCGATTCCGGTGGCAAGGGCATTATCCAGGCTTCGCTTGACACCGGTGCGTTCGATGTTTTTGTGCTTCCGGACGGAATGGTCGCCGACAGTCTTCTCGAAGCCTTCGGAACGGCATTGGATGGCTCTTTCGGTCAGGTGCCGGGCTCCGACAATCCCGGTGCAGCGGCGCTGATGCCCATGCTGGAGGCCATCGACGTCAATCCGAGCGCGCCCTTTGTGGCCGAATCCTATGATGCGGCCGCCTTGCTGATGTTGGCAGTGGAAGCTGCTGGGTCCAGTGACAGCCAGGCGATCAAGGACAACGTCATTGCCGTGGCCAATGCGCCCGGAGAGGCCATACTCCCCGGACAGCTGGGAATGGCAATTGAGATTTTGGCAGGAGGAGGCGAGGTCGACTATCAGGGCGGCACGGGCGTCGAGCTGATTGGACCTGGCGAAGCGGCCGGCAGCTACAGGCTCTTCGAGATCCAGGAAGGCCAGTTCTCCACCCTCGGATATCGGTAACGACCGGTCCATCCAAATGAATGCAGGAGTCCGGCCGTTGCGGCCGGACTCAGTCGCCCCGAAAGCTTGGAAGCGCCGTGGTCGTTAGAACCGAGAAACTGCGCAAACAGTTCGGCGAATTCGTGTCTGTGGACGATGTTTCGTTCGAAATAGCCCCAGCAACAATCACCGGCCTGATCGGCCCCAACGGCGCCGGCAAGACCACGCTCTTCAACACCATTACCGGATTCTATCCGCCGACTTCGGGGACGGTGTTTCTCGATGATCGGGAAATCACCCATTTCAAGCCACATGAGCTGTTTCGGCTGGGCGTGCTCCGAACATTCCAGATAGCCCGCGAGTTTGCATCGATGAGCGTGCGCGAAAACCTGATGATGGTTCCGGGCGGGCAGCACGGAGAGAAAATCTGGAACAGCTGGTTTTCGCGCTCGCAAATTGCCCGGGAAGAGGCACGGACAAGGCAGCGCGCGGACGAGGTGATGGAGTTTCTGGAAATCAGCCACGTCGCCGATCTTCCGGCCGGGCAGCTGTCCGGGGGTCAAAAGAAGCTGCTGGAATTGGGTCGGACAATGATGACCGACGCAAGGATAGTGTTTCTCGACGAGGTGGGCGCCGGCGTCAATCGGACGCTGCTGCGCCGAATCGGCGATGCCATCATTCGCCTGAACCAAGAACAGGGCTACACGTTCTGCCTGATCGAGCACGACATGGCATTTGTCGAGCGCCTTTGCGACCCCGTGATCTGCATGGCCGAGGGGCGGATTCTTGCGCAGGGAACGATGCAGGAGATCGTCAACAACGAGGAGGTCATCCAGGCATATCTCGGAAGTCGTGAGGGAACTGCGAAGTGAGCTACCTTGTCGCCAAGGATTTGGTTGGAGGGTATGGCGACACCACCATACTGCACGGCTGCAGCCTGACGGCGGATTGCGGCAGGATTTCAGTGATTGTCGGCCCAAACGGCGCCGGCAAGTCAACTGCGATGAAGGCCATTCTGGGTCTGGTCAAGGTCACGGCGGGCTCTGTCGTTCTTGGCGGCAAGAACCTGGACGGACTGTCGCCGCAGGCAAGAGTGCGCCGAGGCATGGCAATTGTGCCACAAGTCGAGAACGTCTTTCCGTCGCTGACCGTGCAGGAGAATCTCGAAATGGGCGCCTACCTGCGCCGCGACCCGATCAACGACACGCTTGAGGAAATCTATGAACTGTTCCCTGTGCTGGCCGACATGCGGTTGAAGACTGCAGGCAATCTGTCAGGAGGCCAGCGGCAGCAGCTTGCGGTAGGACGCGCCCTGATGACCAAGCCCACGACGGTGCTGCTCGACGAGCCAACTGCGGGTGTGGCGCCCATTGTCATAGCGACGCTGTTCGACATGATCATTCGGGTCGCCGAACGCAACATTGCTATCTTGATGTGTGAACAAAACGCCAGTCAGGCTCTGGCCATCGCCGATGTCGGCTTTGTGCTGGTTCAGGGCAGAAACCGGCACACAGGAAGCGGGCCTGAGCTGCTGGCCAATCCCGAAGTTCGCCGTTCGTTTCTGGGGGGCTGAAGCAGCAATGCCAATTACCCGTCAACGGCCCGTGTCCTGGACGAAAGCGCACATGGGCGAACGCGTCGCAGCACACGCTTCAAAGCGCTGCCCACACTCTGGAGCAAACGGCCACACTGAGAGTGCGTTCTGATGGAGGCGGTCAATGCGCTTGTGCTGCTTGGCAACTACGTCATTGTCCCCGGGCTTGCCTATGGCAGTCAGCTTGGCTTGTCGGCGCTTGGCGTGACGCTCATTTACGGCGTGCTGCGGTTTTCCAACTTTGCACACGGCGACACAATGGCTTTCGGGGCGATGATCGCCCTGCTCGTGACCTGGCTTCTGCAGTCGATGGAAATCTCGATTGCGCCGCTGCCGACCGCGCTGCTGGCGTTGCCGGTGGCGATTGCCGGAACCGCTCTGTTGGTGCTGGCCTTCGACTATGGCGTCTATCGGCACTTCCGCCGAGTCAAGGCCTCGCCGGTCGTGTTCGTGATCGCTTCGACTGGCGTGATGTTTGTCATGCAGGGGTTGATCCGGTTCATTGTCGGTCCGAACGATCGCAATCTGGCGGACGGGTCCCGATTCATTGTCCGCGCCCGTGACTTCAAGGATGCGTTCGGGTTGAACGAGGGGCTGGCCATCAAGGCCAGCCAGGTTCTGACTCTGGGCATCACGATCGTGCTCGTGCTGTGGCTGTTCTGGTTCCTGCATCGCACCAAGACCGGAAAGGCGATGCGTGCCTACGCCGACAACGAGGATCTGGCACGACTGTCCGGCATCAGCCCACAGACTGTGGTCATGCTGGCATGGACGCTCACGGCGGCATTGGCGACGACGGCGGGCGTGCTCTACGGCCTCGACAAGACATTCAAGCCTCTGATCTACTTCCATCTGCTTCTGCCGACGTTTGCGGCGGCAATTGTCGGTGGGCTGGGCAATCCGCTTGGCGCTCTCGCCGGCGGTTTCATCGTTGCCTTCTCGGAAATTGGCATCACCTACGCCTACAAGCGGTTTCTGGTCTACATCCTGCCCGAAAGCATGGAGCCAGCCGGTTTGGTTCAGTTGCTGTCAACCGAGTACAAGTTTGCCGTCAGCTTCTTCATACTGGTGGTAGTGCTGCTGGTGCGGCCGACGGGCATTTTCGCGGGACGTTCCGCGTGACTCGTTCCAACCGAAAGAGGATCTTTCTGTCATACGGGTTCATCCTGTGCATGCTGCTGTTTGTCGGGCTGTACCAGAGTTGGAACCTGGCGGCGGCAATCTTCAACCTCTGTCTAATTTCGGCGATCATGTCCCTCGGTGTCAACATTCAGTGGGGCTATGCCGGCCTGTTCAATGTCGGCATCATGGGCTTCGCCGCGCTTGGAGGCGTTGCGGCCGTGCTGGTTTCGGCGCCTCCGGTGGCGGCCGCATGGCGAGCCGGGGGTCAAGGCGTGCTGCTCGCGCTGGGCTGTGTGATTCTTGTGGTCCTGGCGATAGGAATGCTCAGAAAGCGCGTCAGGAACAGGCGGCACAGGGTCGTCGCGATAACCTCGACCGTCGCGGTGGGATACTTCGCCGCAAGACACTTCTTCGATCCGGCAACACTTGCGATCGAAAAGGTCGATCCTGCCGCAACCGGCTTTCTGGGGGGACTTGGATTGCCAATCATCGTGTCGTGGCTGTTGGGCGGTCTGCTTGCCGGCTGCGTGGCCTGGGCCATAGGCCGCATCACGTTGAACCTGCGTTCCGACTATCTCGCAATCGCCACGCTGGGGATATCGGAAATCATCATTGCCGTTCTCAAGAACGAGGATTGGCTTACACGCGGCGTCAAGAACGTCATTGGCCTCCCGCGGCCGGTGCCCTACGAAATTGAGCTGCAGCGTGAGGAATGGTTCATCGGACTGGCGCAGTCGCTGAACGCCGAACTGACGACATTTTCCAGCCTTTGGGTCAAGGTTTGCTATGCATTGATATTCCTGGCCGTGCTCGTGCTGCTCCTTTGGCTGTGCGAGCGGGCGCTGAATTCGCCGTGGGGACGGATGATGCGGTGCATTCGGGACAACGAGGAAGCCGCACACGCAATGGGAAAGGACATTGTGGGGCGACGCCTGCAAGTTTTCGTGTTGGGGTCGATGGTCATTGGCGTTGCCGGGGCCATGCTGACGACGCTGGACGGGCAATTCACGCCGGGCAGCTATCAGCCGATGCGATTCACGTTCCTGATTTGGGTCATGGTGATCGTCGGTGGGTCCGCCAACAACTGGGGATCCATTCTCGGCGGCTTTCTGATCTGGTTCGTATGGGTCGAGGCCGAGCCAGTAGGGGGATGGTTGATGGATGTGGTCACATCCGGTCTTGCAACCGATCATCCGCTGCGCACGCATCTCCTGGCGAATGCCGCTCACACGCGCCTGTTTGTAATGGGCGTCATACTGCTGCTTGTGCTTCGTTTCTTCCCGCGCGGCCTGATACCGGAAAGGTAGGGACGCTTCGTCGGAATTCGATGCAATGCCGGGACCGTTGCGCGCTCCCGGGCGAGAGGCATTCCCGGGTTGAAGCTTCCCGCGTCGACCAAGAGGCACGGGGAAGCAGGAGTTCGAACAAGCCTTCTGCTGGTTGGATCCTTCGCCGTTGCTGGCCTTTGCAGCTCTTGCGCTGCGAGTCGGTGGTCACATCCATGGCTGCACGGACGGAATGACTGACGTTTGAACGCTTGCAGACCTCAAGGAAAGCGCCCACGCCCACAGGGCACATCCGAAGCGCTCATTTCGCTTGGGTGGACTGGCATCGGAATGAGTGCATTTCGCACGCCGATTCCCCATTTCTTGGCCGAACTTCAATGAACACTCTGTTCGTTCGTTGAGAATCACATTGCGATGTCGGCATCGAACAGCCCTGTGGAATGCTTGTTGCCCTGTGGCCTCATCGCACGGAAAATGCTTCGTCAAGGCAAAACCCATTTTCGGGGCGACCAAAACGCGGAAGGGAGGAATTGGCGTTGCCGCCTGACGTCCCGAAAGGTTGAGTGGAACTTGGCAATCCTGTAAGGGAATGTTCACGGCCCTCGCATGGGCTCAAGCTCGCTTATCCGCCAAGCTGGAATATTCGTGGTCAGACCAAACAAGATTTTCGTAAAGAGCTACGGATGCCAGATGAACGTCTACGACAGCGGACGAATGGCGGACGCAATGGTCAAGTCCGGGTACGCCGAGACGAAGGACTGCGCCGAAGCGGACCTGATCGTCCTCAACACGTGCCACATCCGGGAAAAGGCAACTGAGAAGATATACTCGGAAGTCGGACGTCTGAAGGCGCTGCGGAAGAAGAACCCGGATCTGAAGATCGCTGTCGCCGGATGTGTGGCGCAGGCCGAGGGAACGGAAATTCAACGCAGGCAGCCGGCGGTTGACATCGTCGTGGGGCCGCAGGCCTATCATCGGTTGCCTGATCTCGTTGCGAAGGCCGGGTCTGGCACGTCAGTCGCCGACACCGACTTTCCGTTGCGGAGCAAGTTTTCCAGACTGCCGCGCAATCGCCTGCCCCGCGGACAGGTAACGGCCTTTCTGACAATTCAGGAGGGCTGCGACAAGTTCTGCACGTTTTGCGTTGTTCCCTACACGAGGGGCGCGGAGGACAGCCGCCCAGCGGCGGAGGTGGTCGAAGAGGCGAATCTGCTGGTCGAGCGCGGGGCCCGAGACATCACTCTGCTTGGGCAAAACGTCAATTCCTACAACGGGGTTGGTCCGGACGGCGGAAAACGGTCGCTGGCTGATCTGATAGTGGAGTTGTCGAAAATCGAAGCCCTGAAGCGCATTCGCTTCACGACGTCGCACCCGCGTGACATGAGCCAGGATCTGATTGACGCCTTTGTCGAGTGCGACAAACTCATGCCGTATCTGCATCTGCCGGTGCAGTCTGGGTCCGACCGAATTCTCCGGGCGATGAATCGAAGGCACACGGCTCGCCAGTACGTCGATCTGATTCGGCGCATTCGCGGCAGGCGACCCGACATCGTGATTTCGGGCGATTTCATTGTCGCCTTTCCCGGCGAGACCGAAGAGGACTTCCTGCAAACCATAGAGCTTGTGGAGGAGGTTTCGTACGGACGCTCCTATTCGTTCAAGTACTCTCCCCGGCCCGGAACGCCTGCCGCCGCGTTGCCCCAGATTGACGGGGACGTTGCCAGCGAGCGCTTGGCGCGGTTGCAGCGGCTGCTCAGGAAGCAGCAGCAGGAGTGTCAGCGAAATTTTGTGGGAAGAACCGTGTCAGTGCTGTTCGAGCGAAAGGGCCGAAAGCCGGGTCAGCTTGTAGGGAAGTCCGAGCACCTCCATGCAGTGCACGCGCAGGCAACTGCCGACTGTCTGGGTCAAATTCGAAAGGTTGAGATCGTCAGGTCGGAGGCGAATTCGCTTTCCGGCAAGCTCGTTTCTGTCAGGGAGCCCGTTGGTGGCAGTCCACGGCGGCGATGAGCGTGTTGCAGCCGGTGGCGTGCGACTTGCATTGCCAGTGATGGACGATGCGCCGTGCATTTGGGCTGGAGGCGGCACAGTCAACAGTTCAGCTGTTCGCGTCCATGGCCGCCAAGATCCTTGCCCCCGAAGGAACGCGGTGCGAGCAAAATGGCAGGTTAAGCCACGACAGTCGCCACTGGCGGGTGCGGCATGAAACGAATCGCCCGGCATTGTCTCCGCCCGCTGCATGGAGGCGCCGGATTGCTGCGTCAATCATTGCGGATGAAGGAATTCCGATAGTGCCGAACCAACCAGCTGCCGACGAACGGACGATCCCTCAGCTGCTTGCCAGGAATGCCCGGAACTTTGGCGACCAGGTCGCCTACAGGGAAAAGGAGTTCGGGATTTGGCAGTCCTGGACTTGGAAGGAAGTTGCCGAGGAAGTCGAGGCGCTGGCGCTCGGACTGATCGAGCTTGGCATCGAAGAGGGAGATCACGTCGCAATTGCCGGAAGAAACCGGCCTCACCTCTATTGGTCGTTTGTCGCCGTGCAATCGGTGGGCGGCATTCCGGTTCCGATCTACCAGGAAGCCGTGGGCGAAGAGATTGGCTATGTGCTGAAACACTGTGAAGCCAACTACCTCATTGCCGGAGATCAGGAGCAGGTGGACAAGGTCCTTGAGGAGCAGAGCGTCGCTGCGCTGCTGCGGCATGTTCTGTATCTGGACCCGCGCGGCCTGCGCAAGTACGACTCCAGCCGTTTGCACGCCTTCAAGGACATCCAGGCAAAGGGCAGGGAAGTGAAGACCCGGAGGTCAGGCGAACTGGAGCGGCGTCGTTCCGCTCTGGATGGCCAGACTCCCTGCGTGATGCTGTACACTTCCGGCACAACCGGCAACCCCAAGGGCGTCGTTCTAACCCATCACAACATCATTTGGGCATCTCGGCAATCCTGCGCCTTCGATTCGCTGACGAACAAGGAATCCGTGCTGGCGTATCTGCCAATGGCATGGGTCGGGGATTTCATATTTTCGATCGGCCAGGGGTACTGGACTGGCTTCTGCGTCAACTGTCCTGAATCTTCGGACACGATGCTGACAGACCTGCGGGAAATCGGCCCCACATATTTCTTCGCCCCACCGCGCGTGTTCGAGGCGCTTCTGACAAACGTCATGATCAGGATGGAGGACGCCGGACGCATCAAGAAGCGCATGTTCCACCACTTCATGAATCACGCACGCAAGGTGGGAGTGGACATCCTGTCGAAGCGGCGGGTGCCGGTCGCCGACCGAATCAAGTACACGATGGGAGAATGGCTCGTCTACGGTCCCTTGCGAAACGTGCTGGGAATGTCGAAGGTTCGAATTGGCTATACGGCGGGAGAGGCCATCGGACCGGAAATCTTCGACTTCTACCGTTCGCTCGGCGTCAATCTCAAACAGCTCTACGGGCAGACCGAGGCCTCCGTGTTCATTACCCTGCAGCCGGACGGCGAGGTCTTTGCCGAAACCGTCGGCATTCCGGGTCCGGGCGTGGAAATGCGAATCGACGAGGCCGGCGAGATTCACTATCGTTCGGATGGCACCTTCCGGGAATACTACAAGAACCCGGAGGCAACGGCTTCAACACGCGATTCGGAAGGCTGGGTGGCCACCGGAGATGCCGGGTATTTCGATCAGGCGACCGGGCACCTCAAGATCATCGATCGTGCCAAGGATGTCGGCAAGACCGCCGCCGGGGCGCTCTTTGCACCCAAATACGTGGAGAATCGCTTGAAGTTCCACTCCGACATTCTGGAGGTGGTGCTGTTCGGCAATCAACGGGAGTTTTGCACCGCCATCGTCAACATCGACCTGGAAGCGGTCAGCAACTGGGCGGAGCGCAACAGCGTCACCTATGGGTCCTATCAGGAGCTGGCCGGCCACCCCAGCGTGTGCGAGCGCATTCGCGGTTTCATCGAGGAGACCAACCGTGCCATCGCCGAGGACCCGCAGCTCGCCGGATGCCAGGTGCATCGATTCCTGGTGCTTCACAAGGAGCTTGATGCCGACGACGGCGAACTCACGCGCACCAAGAAGGTGCGGCGCAACATCGTCGAGGACAAGTATCACGACCTCGTGACTGCCCTGTACTCGGACAACAAATCCATCGAGACCTCGACCGAGGTGACCTACGAGGACGGCCGCAAGGGCACGATTCGCGCAAACATCCCGATTCACGATGCAAAGGTGCACACTGCGGCGCACAACGGCTCCGGAGGACCAAGACCATGAATTCCAGCGGCAGCGGGCAGAAGGCAATTGAGGCCCCGTTGATGGACATCAGGAACATATCCCTTCGCTTCGGCGGTGTCGTAGCTCTGGAGGGTGTGTCGTTTGACATCGCCGAAGGCGAAATCCGAGCCATCATCGGGCCCAACGGGGCAGGCAAGTCGTCGATGCTGAACGTGATCAACGGCTTCTACACGCCTCAACTGGGCGAGATTTGGTACGAGGGTCGGAGGCGGGGATCCATCAAGCCGCACAACATCGCCAGGCAGGGAATTGCCCGCACATTTCAGAACATCGCCCTGTTCGAGGGAATGTCGGCTCTGGACAACATCCTGTGCGGCCGGGTCACGCTGGTTCGATCCGGCTTCTGGAAGCAACTGCTCTGGTGGGGCCCTGCCGAGCGCGAGGAGACGGAACATCGAGAGCGGGTCGAGCAGATTATCGACTTTCTCGAGATTCAGGCGATTCGAAAGACTCCGGTCGGCCAGCTGCCCTATGGGCTGCAGAAACGGGTCGAGCTTGGCCGGGCGCTGGCAGCCGAGCCAAAGCTGCTTCTGCTGGACGAGCCAATGGCCGGAATGAACAACGAGGAAAAGGAGGACATGTGCAGGTTCGTGCTTGACGTGGGCGACGAACTGGGCACGACGATTGTCCTCATCGAGCACGACATGGGGGTGGTGATGGATCTCGCCGACAGGGTTGTGGTCATGGACCATGGCGAACTGATTGCCGACGGGGTTCCACAGGAGATCATGAACAACCAGGATGTCATAGATGCCTATCTCGGCGTCGCCCACTAGAGGATTGTAGGCCGGTGCAACAGCTACTCTACCTGACCGAAGTCTCGCTGAACGGCCTCACCACCGGCGTGCTTTATGCGCTTGTGGCGTTGGGATACGTCCTGATCTTCAAGTCGTCCGGCGTGTTCAACTATGCCCAGGGAGTCATGGTCCTGTTCGCAGCGCTTACGCTGGTCGGATTGCAGCGCGGCCAAGTTCCGTTCGCCCACTTGTGGACCGCGGTTTTCGGAACCCACACATACCTGTTCGGCTGGAACCTGCCGGCGGTTGTGGCGATTGTGATGACGCTTGGCGTGATGGTGTTGCTGGCAATTCTTGTCGAGCGGCTTGTTCTCAAGCACCTAATCAACCAGCACCCCATAGTTCTGTTCATGGCAACGATCGGGCTGGCCTACTTTCTCGAGGGATTCGGAGACCTGATGTGGGGTTCCGACGTCAAGCGGCTCGACATTGGACTGCCGGTCGGCATTTCGGAGACAATCGAGTCGTTCACCGCGGCCACATTCGGCTATGGAGTTTTCGTGGACAGGCTCGACCTGTTCGCCGGTCTGGTTGCCGCGGCGCTGGTCTTCGCCCTCACGGTGTGGCTGAAGCACTCGCAGCTGGGCCGCACGCTGCGCGCAGTTGCCGATGACCATCAGGCGGCGCTGTCCGTCGGCATTTCCCTGCGGCTCGTGTGGGTCCTGGTCTGGTCGACGGCTGGATTCGTGGCCTTGGTGGCAGGAGTCATGTGGGGTGCAAAGTCTGGCGTGCAGTTTTCGCTGTCGTTGATTGCGCTGAAGGCCCTGCCCGTGCTCATGCTTGGCGGTTTCACGTCAATTCGAGGGGCGATTGTCGGCGGCCTGATAATCGGCGTCGGCGAGAAGCTGTTCGATTTCCTGATGGGTCCGATCATCGGCGGCGCGACCGAAAGCTGGTTCGCCTACGTGCTTGCGCTTGTGTTCCTGATGTTCCGGCCGCAGGGACTGTACGGCGAAAAGATAATCGAAAGGGTTTAGTCCGCATGTTCTACCGCGAAGTCGGCGATTTCAAGACGACCTACGCCGCCGACAGCCAGACCTTTCCGATCGCGTTCGATCGTGTCCGATACTACTTTGTCTTGATCGTGGCGGTGCTGCTGGTGCCCTTTCTGATCGACGACTACTGGTCGAACGCGGTTTTCGTTCCCCTTCTCGTGTGGTCCGTGGCCGCCATCGGGCTCAACATCCTGACGGGATACTGCGGTCAAATTTCACTTGGCACCGGCGGGTTCATGGCCGTGGGCGCCTATGCCTGCTACAAGCTCTCGACCGAGTTTCCGGATCTGAACATCGTGTTCTGCATTCTGATATCGGGGGCGATCACGGCGGCCGTCGGGATGTTGTTCGGACTTCCCTCGCTGCGCATCAAGGGTTTCTACCTGGCGGTTGCGACCTTGGCGGCCCAATTCTTCCTGGTTTGGCTCTTCAACAAGGTTCCCTGGTTCTACAACTATTCGGCCAGCGGGCAGATCACGATGCCGGAACGGACAATTTTCGGGCTGGCCGTCACAGGACCCAACGTAGAACCATGGGCGCAATACCTCATTTGCCTGGCGTTCGTCTTCGGACTGGCGTGGGCGGCTCGCAACCTCACCCGAGGTTCGCTCGGCCGCCAATGGATGGCGATCCGAGACATGGACATTGCCGCGGAAATCATCGGCGTCGACCCGTTGCGGGCCAAGCTGTCGGCGTTTGCCGTTTCGTCGTTCTATGTTGGCGTTGCCGGGGCGCTGTACTTCTCGGTGTATCTCGGCGCCGTCGAGGTGACCGAGGCCTTCGGCATCAACCAGTCGTTTCTTGTGCTGTTCATGATCATCATTGGCGGCCTGGGTTCCATTTTCGGATCTCTGGTCGGCGCGGCCTTCATGGTCTTGCTGCCAATAGTGCTCAGGAATATACTCACGCGCGGGCTGAACTGGGACACGGCGCTTGCCACCCACGTGGAATTCATGGTGGTTGGGTGCCTGATCATGTTTTTCCTGATTGCCGAGCCGCATGGGCTAGCGCAGCTATGGAACATCGCCAAGCAAAAACTGCGGCTTTGGCCGTTTCCACACTGATTGCCGTGTTTCAAGGGACACGCGGTACACGAAATATCGGAGGTAAGTAAGACAATGAAGATCGCAAGAATGACCATTTGTGCGTTGATGCTGGCCGCGTTCTCTGCGCCGGCAGCATACGCTGACCTCGTTCTGCCGTGGCTGGAATACCGCACCGGGCCCTATTCGCCTTCCGGCATACCAACCGCCGATGGATTTGAGGACTATCTGACGCTGATCAACGAACGCGATGGCGGCGTCGGCGGGGAATTGATCCGCGTGGTGAAATGCGAGACCGGCTACAACACCGCAAAGGGCGTCGAATGCTACGAGCAGACGAAGGGCGAAGGCGCTCTGGTCTATCAACCGCTTTCGACTGGAATAACCTACCAGTTGATTCCCAAGGTAACCGCCGACCAGATTCCGCTTCACTCGATGGGCTATGGGCGAACGGCAGCCGCCGACGGCACGGTGTTCGAGTATGTGTTCAACTTTCCCGCGAACTACTGGGATGGCGCGTCGATAGCGGTGAATCACATCCTGGATCTGAACGGTGGAAACATCGAGGGGAAGAAAATCTCTCTCGTCTACCACAATTCCGCCTATGGAAAGGAGCCGATCAGGACACTTGAGAAGCTTGCCGAGAAGCATGGCTACACGCTGTCGCTCTATCCGGTCGATGCACCTGGGCAGGAACAGAAGTCCCAGTGGCTGGACATCCGGCGCGAACAGCCGGACTACGTTCTGCTTTGGGGCTGGGGTGTGATGAACGCCGCGGCAGTGACCGAAGCTGCCAACATAAGGTTCCCGATGGAAAACTTCATTGGCGTCTGGTGGTCGGGGTCGGAGAACGACGTCCTTCCTGTCGGCGACAGAGCGCACGGCTACAAGGCGCTTGCGCTGCACAATGTAGGTTCCGACTTTCCGCTCTTTGACGATCTCCGGAAGCACGTGATCGACACCGGCAAGTTTGCCGGCGACGGAACCAGCGTTGGTTCGGTGCTCTACAACCGCGGCATGTACGGCGCACTGCTGGCCGTGGAGGCCATTCGCACCGCTCAGGAGATTCATGGCGTTTCCGACATCACCCCACAGATGATGCGGGATGGAATGGAGGCGCTTGTCATAACCGAAGAGAAGATGGCCGAACTTGGACTGCCGAATTTCGGCCCGTCATTTGCGGTCAGCTGCGAAAATCACGGTGGCCCGGGAACGGGATGGGTTTCGCAGTGGGATGCCCACAACCAGACATGGAGCATCATCTCGGACCTGATCACGCCCGACAAGGAAATCATCGACGGCCTGATTGCCGAGGCATCGGCTCAGTACGCCGAGGAGCAGAACATCGCCAGGCGCTGCCAGTAGGCCGCCGGCGCTTGAACGTCCTCGCCATCGACAGCTGCGGTTTCGAACGTGACTGAATCGCCAGAAAGGAAGACCGGCAGCGGCGCCGATGCCCCGGCGCTGCTGGCGGTCAACAACATCGAGGTCATCTACAACCACGTGATTCTGGTCTTGAAAGGCGTGAGTCTGGAAGTGGCGGAAGGTGGCATCACAACGCTGCTTGGCGGCAACGGGGCCGGCAAGACGACCACGCTCAAGGCAGTCTCCAACCTGCTCAGGTCGGAACGGGGCGAGGTGACCAAAGGGTCGATTACCTATCGTGGGGACAACGTTCAGAATCTGACGCCTGCCGAACTGGTGCGACGCGGCGTGATCCAGGTCATGGAAGGCCGTCACTGCTTTGAGCACCTGACGATCGAGGAGAATCTGCTGACGGGAGCCTACACGCGCAAGGACGGATCGGCCGAGATCGCCAAGGATCTCGAGCTGGTGTACAGCTACTTCCCGCGGCTCAAGGAGCGGCGAAAGGCGCAGGCTGGCTACACGTCCGGCGGCGAGCAGCAGATGTGCGCCATTGGTCGAGCGCTCATGTCAAGGCCTGAAACAATACTGCTCGACGAGCCCTCGATGGGCTTGGCGCCGCAGTTGGTTGAAGAAATCTTCAACATCGTGCGCAATCTCAACGAGAGAGAGGGCGTCAGCTTTCTGCTGGCCGAGCAGAACACGAACATGGCGCTGCGCTATGCCCACACGGGCTACATTCTCGAATCGGGGCGGGTTGTAATGGACGGTCCGGCCGAGGAACTGCGTGAAAACCCCGACATCAAGGAGTTCTACCTTGGCATGTCGGAGTCCGGGCGCAAGTCGTTTCGCAACGTGCGCAGCTATCGTCGCCGCAAGAGGTGGCTGAGTTGAACGGCAGCGACCGGATAGTCTGCCGCACGCCTTCGCCAGGAAAAAAGGGCACAACCCGAATTCCCAAGTGGAAGTTTGATTGCATCCGCCGATCCATTCTCGACGAATTGCGACAGGGCGATGTTGCCTTCTCGCAGTTGGCTTCCAAGGTGGAAAGTAGCCTGTCGGCCAAGGAGCTTGAGCGGCTGGGTTCGATCGGCTGGCACGTAACCTCGGTCAAGCTGGAACTGGAATGCCGGGGCGAGATCCGGCGACGCATGCGGAAGGGGCGGCAGGTGTTGACAATGGAGGCGGTCGAATGAGTCCATTTGATGAGTTGGAACGGCGTTCACCGGATGAACGCAACGCTCAATTCGAACGCGAGCTCCCGAAGCTCGTGGCCCATGCAAAGGCCGCTGCGCCTGCCTATGCCGAAATTCTCGAAGGCGTCGAGCCTGGCGACATTCGCAGTCTTTCGGACTTTCAACGGTTGCCGGTGCTTCGCAAGTCCGATCTTGGAAGGCTGCAGTCCAGGATGCCGCCGCTCGGAGGATTGGCGACATGCGGGCTGACGGATCTCGACTACGTGTTTCAGTCGCCAGGCCCACTTTACGAGGCTGGCAGCAGAGCCAGCGACTGGTGGAGGCTCGGACGATTCATCCACGCATGCGGCGTCGACCGCAGCGACATCGTTCAGAACTGCTTTTCATATCATCTGACGCCTGCAGGCCACATGTTTGAAAGCGCGGCGACGATGGTGGGCGCGACGGTGATACCGGCCGGTACCGGCAACACGGATGTCCAGGTCAGGGCAGCTGCCGACATTGGAACGACTGCCTATGCGGGCACGCCCGACTATCTGAAGGTGATTCTCGACCGGGCCGACAGTCAGGGCGTGGATCTTTCCGGAATCAAGAAGGCTGCGGTCAGTGCAGGCCCGTTGTTTCCGACAGTTCGCAGCTTCTATTCGGAACGCGGCATAAAGTGCCTGCAGTGCTATGCCACGGCCGAAGCGGGCAACATCGCCTACGAAACCATTCCCGACCAAGGCCTGATCATCGACGAGGGAGTCCTGTTGGAAATCGTGACGCCGGGAACCGGCCAACCGGTTGAAAGTGGCGTCGTGGGCGAAGTCGTTGTCACGGTGTTCAATGAAGACTATCCATTGATTCGATTCGCAACAGGGGATTTGTCGGCGACGATGCCTGGGACGAGCGCGTGCGGACGCACAAACAGCAGAATCGTCGGTTGGCGCGGCAGAGCGGATCAAACCACAAAGGTCAGAGGCATGTTTGTCCGGCCCGAACAGATCGCCGCATTTGTGACGGCACATGAAGAGGTGAAGCGCGCGCGAGCGGTGGTTACCCGCGAGAACGAAGCCGACGTGCTTGTCGTGAGGGTCGAATCGTCAACGCGGCATGCAAGGGGACTTGATGAATCCTTGCGCGCGATTCTGAATCTCCGAGCCGAAGTCGAGCTGGTGGAACCCGGCGCCTTGCCCAATGACGGCAAAGTCATCGATGACCAGCGGCCCATCGGCTAGCGCCTGATTGAAGGTATTGGAGGAACAGCTCGCCCTGTGGTCGGGGGAGCTTGCTTTCCAGCGGCTCAACAACTGGTTGAAGCCGCGGGTGCAGCGCTTGCGAGTCTATCCCTGGCGGGCCTTGAAGCGCCGCTGTTTCTTGTTGATCACGTAAACTCTGCCCTTGCGGCGAACCACCGTGCACTCTTGGTGCCGGGACTTGAGGGAACGAAGCGAGTTCTTGACCTTCATGTCACTCTCCAAATGTCGCTGATTGCCTCGTGCCGACCATTCGACCGCCTTGAGCTCCAAGAGGCATTTCCTTGCATTCTTTGACAGGCCGGACGAACGGCCTGCCTGCCGCGGGTCGATGCCGTGGAATCCACAGCCCATGGTGGGCGCGACTGGGATCGAACCAGTGACCCCTACGATGTCAACGTAGTGCTCTACCGCTGAGCTACGCGCCCGACTGCCGGTTGCCTTGAAGACCAGTTTCTTCCCGCGAGTGAGGGTATATACTTGCGCGGCGCGGCAATTGCAATGTCGATGTTCCGATTGCGAGTTGCCGTTGCGGCGGCGCGGTCGCGCCGTCAGGACTTGTGCAATGGCAACGCTCGGCCCTTGGTGATGACGCCTTGTCCATACTTGCTGCGCAACTTGTCCGTGGCAAGTTCCGTCCGAACCCGAGTTGTCTTGTCGGGATCAAGCGCCGCTTCGGATGCGATGCCGCCGGCGCTCTTTCCAAGTCCTTCAAGTCCCACGCCTATGAGGCGAAATGGCGCGTCGGGCATGACCTTTCCCAACAGCCTTCGCGCGTGATCGTAGATCAACTCCGCACTCTGCGTGGGGATTGGAATCTGCATCTGGCGAGAGAGAATCGTGTGGTTGGACTTCTTGACCTTGAGCTTGATGACCGACGCCTGCAAATCCTTTGCCTTGGCACGTGCCGACACCTGTTCGCATAGTTTCCAAAGGTGCGCGCCGAGAATGTCCACCTGCGAATGGTCCTCCTGGAATGTCCTTTCGTTGGAAATGCTCTTGGTCGAAACGTCGGGAATGACCTTGCGGTCGTCCTGACCTCTTGACAACTCCCACAGCCGGTCGCCGTAGGGGCCAACCAACTGCCTCAGCTCGAGCCGGCCAAAGCGCCGCAGATCGCCAATTGTGTAGATGTTGTGCTTGGCCAGCAGTTTGCGGGTTTCGCGACCAACTCCCCCGATGCGCCCCACGTAAAGAGGCGAAAGAACTTCCTGCGTGTCGTTGTGGCCGATGACGGCGTAGCCGCGGGGCTTGTCAAGGTCGGACGCGACCTTTGCGAGAAACTTGTTGTAGGAAAGGCCAATGGAAACGGAAACCCCGAAGTGCTCGGATATCTGGTTTGCAATCTGTGCCAGCACTACCGCAGGGGGCTTGGAATGGAGGAGTTCAGTTCCGGACAGATCAAGATAGGCTTCGTCCAAGGCAATCGGTTCGACCTGCGGCGTGTACCGCAAGAGCAGCCTGCGGATCTGGCTGGACACTGCAGAGTAGACTTCCATCCGCGGCGCCACAATCACCGCCCTTGGGCACATCTTCCTCGCCAGGAACATTGGCATTGCCGAACGGACATGGTTGATTCTTGAGATGTAGCAGGCAGCCGCAACCACTCCACGGTGTCCACCACCCACGATTACCGGCTTGGAACGAAGCTTTGGGTTGTCGCGCTTCTCGATCGACGCGTAGAAGGCATCGCAGTCGACATGAGCGATTGTCAGCCCCTGCAGTTCCCGATGCGACACCACGCGGGTTGACTTGCAGGCGGGGCAGGGAGAGTCGCCGTCGAATTCACACAGGCAATCTCGGCAAAGCGCCGGTTTGCCGGCCGCATCCATCCTTTCCTCCTCCTTCCAGTCGCAGCGCCGTGGCGGTCCCCGGGGAAGGCCGATGAAACGGGCTTGGAGCTTCTCCACCGGCCCCGCAGCCCGAAATCGAAACGCCGGCCTGCAAGCCCGGCCGCCACCGATCAAATTACAGTTGCCTTTCCTGCTTCAGTGAGACAAGTGTATCCAAATCACATCCCGATTGCTTCAATCACACTGCCATTGAACCAAACTGCGCCACCTCGTCTAGCAAGTGGCAGCTCCGACACTCTCCGGAGAATTCAGGCTGCAGGCTCTTGTCGGGCGTCTCTCTGCCTTCATCGATCTCTGTCGGACGAACTTCGCATGCATGGACGACCTTCCCGCACAGTACCACTCCATCGCGAATCAAGTTGGCAAACTGACCGTTGCTGCCGAAAATCCGCACCATGCTGGGACGCATTTCACTCCTTTCGAGCTGGATTCGGCAAGCCTCTGAAGTCTTGCTTCAACTTTCGCGCCCAATTGACTCGATTTTCAATTGCGGGAAAACTGCGAAGATCCGGCGGTCGAAACCGAGGCTGCAACGGGCGTCGAGTGTTCGCCGTTCCCCTTTCCTCCCTTGCGTGCCGATCAGGAACGTGCCGGAGGGACGACGAGCGCATTGCGTTTCGGCGCCGCAACATGCTCGCGCGCTTGGTGGTTGCAGCCGAAAGGATGTTGACCGATGGAAGATGGCCCCGCCCCTTTCCCTGACCGCCCGGACAAGGGTTTGATCATATTGAATTCGGACAATCGGTTTCCAAATCATACACGAGACACAGTCCTTGCGGCAAACAGCGGAACAAAGGAGACAAAATGAATGAAATGCTAACCGACCAATCGCAAGCGCTGATTCAAAATGCGCATGAGCTGGCGACAAGGGCCCACCACACGCAGTTGACAGGCGTGCACCTGCTCAAGGCAATGGTGGACGATTCCGACAAGTTTGTGAGCAGGTTGATAACCAAGGCAGGCGGCAACATTGCCCACATCTCGCGCGGGATTGCCGCGGAACTTGGCAGAATGCCTGTGGCCTCTGGAAATGTGCAGATCGCAATGGGTGAAATCGGGCAGGTGGGTCAGCGAGCGGTCAGCCTGGCTCGGGATGCAGGCGACGAATACGTCACAAAGGAATACCTCTTGCTGGCATTGTTGGGTGTCAGGGCCGCGGCAAAGCGAATTCTCGAATCGGGGGGCGTCAACTTTGAACAGCTCAGGAACACGATAACTGAACTGAGGCAGGGCAGGACGGCGGACAGTCCCCAGTCCGAGGAAAACTACGAGGCGCTGGAAAAGTACGCCCGCGACATCACGAAGGATGCTCAGGAAGGCAAGATCGATCCAGTCATTGGCCGCGAGGACGAAATTCGTCGAATCATGCAGGTGCTCTGCCGTCGCACCAAGAACAATCCGATTCTCATCGGCGAACCAGGTGTCGGAAAGACCGCCATTGTGGAAGGCATGGCTCTGAGAGTGGTCAAGAAGGACGTGCCTCTCAGTTTGCAGAACAAGCGACTGCTGGCCTTGGACATCGGCCAGATGCTGGCGGGAACGAGCTATCGCGGCGCCTTCGAGGAGCGCCTGAAGTCTGTGCTGAAGGAGGTTCTCAGTGCGTCGGGCGAAGTCATTCTGTTTGTCGACGAGCTGCATACATTGGTGGGCGCGGGCGGTTCGGAAGGCGCGATCGATGCTTCGAACCTGATGAAGCCTGCATTGGCACGAGGCGAATTGCATTGCGTCGGCGCCACAACATTGGAGGAATACAGGAAATACGTCGAAAAGGACGCTGCGCTCACCCGACGGTTTCAGCCAGTCTACATCAGTGAACCCAGCGTTGAGGAAACGGTTTCCATTCTGCGAGGGATCAAGGAGAAATACGAGGCCCATCACGGTGTCCAGATAGCGGATGTCTCCCTGATCACCGCGTCGGAGCTTTCGGACCGCTACATTTCCGATCGGTTTCTCCCGGACAAGGCGATCGATCTCATCGACGAGGCGGCAAGCCGCCTGCGACTGGAGGTCGAATCGAAACCTGAGGAGCTCGATGCCGTCGACCGAGAAATACTGCAAAAGCGGATTGAGGCCACGGCTCTTGAGAATGAACCGGACGAGTCCTCGGAAGTGCAGCTGGCCGAGCTTCGACGGAGAATCTCCGAGTTGGAGGCCGACTCGCGTCAGCTGACGATGAACTGGGACCTTGAGCGTGAAAGGCGGGACAGGGCGCAGAACCTCAAGAACGAAATTGATGCGGCCAGGAACGAGTTCGATCAGGTGACACGGAGCGGCAACCTGTCGCGTGCGGGCGAACTCGGGTACGGCATCATTCCCCGGCTGAAAAGGGAACTGTCCGAACTGGAGGATGCCAACGAAACGCAGTTGTTGGACAATCGGGTGACGCCGGAACGGGTTGCGTCGGTTGTCGAGCGCTGGACGGGAATACCTGTCTCCCGCATGTTGCAGGGCGAGCGCGAAAAGCTGCTCAACATGGAACAGGAACTTGAAGGAAGGGTCGTGGCGCAACGGGAGGCGATAAAGAAGGTCTCGAACGCCGTGCGCCGGGCGCGAGCCGGGCTCAGTGACCCGAACCGTCCGCTGGGGTCATTCATGTTTCTCGGACCAACCGGCGTCGGCAAGACCGAACTTGCGAAGGCGCTGGCCGAGTTCCTGTTCAACAATGAGAGCGCCCTGCTGCGTTTCGACATGTCGGAATACATGGAACGGCATTCGGTGGCGCGGCTGATCGGAGCGCCGCCGGGATATGTCGGCTATGACGAGGGCGGGACACTTGCCGAATCGGTGAGAAGACGCCCCTACCAGGTGGTCCTGTTCGACGAAATCGAAAAGGCGCACAGGGATGTCTTCAACATTTTCCTTCAAATTCTCGATGACGGAGTCCTGACGGACGGACATGGGCGCACGGTCGACTTCAAACAGGTGCTTGTGCTCTTCACTTCCAATCTGGGCACTGGCAACCTGATTGGCGAAGCCGGAGAGTTTGATCGCGAGATGGCGGAAGAAGCGGTGCTCGAGGCGGTGCGAGCGCATTTCCGGCCGGAATTCATCAATCGACTTGACGACATCGTGCTCCTGAATGCGTTGAGCGAGGAGGTCATGGTGGACATCGTGGACATACAGCTCTCCCACTTGCGGAGTCGCCTGGAGAAGCACGACCTTTCGATCGAGCTTGACGACGACAGCAGAAAATGGCTTGCCCGCAGGGGATACGACCCGAGCTACGGCGCGCGGCCCCTCAAGCGCGTCATGCAGCGGGAGTTGGTGGACAGAGTTGCGCAGGCAATGCTCGACGGTTCGCTGCAGGGTGGAGATGTCGTGAAGGTATACAGCGACGGCGTGTCCGGATTGAACATCGCCGGACTGGAATCGGTGAAGTCGCCCAACCAGACAACCGTCCACTGAGACCGATGATTGGCTGCCGTTTCATAACGGGATGTTTAAGTGTCGCGGCGTTTACCCTGCGGGTTCCCGGAACTATTAGATTCGGGCTCGCGACGATGTGAAGGAATTGGACAAATGGCCGAAAAATTTAAACCGGACCTCAAGCATTCGCAGGTGACGCCCCGCCATGCCTGGCTCAACCGAAGGCAGATCATGGCCGGCGCGACTGGCTTGCTGGTCGGATCTCAACTTTCGCGGCAGGCAGCGGCAGCGGTTGACCTGTCGGAATACGCCTCGAGCGTGTACTCGACCGACGAAGAGCCGAACAAGCTGGAGGACATAACGAAGTACAACAATTTCTATGAGTTTGGCACCGACAAGTCGGATCCTTCGAGGCATGCAGCCTCGCTGACGACGGAGCCATGGGCCGTTGAAATTGGCGGAATGGTTGGCCGTCCCGGCACGTACGATCTGGACGAAATCGTTGACCAAATGACGCTGGAGGAACGGATCTACAGGCTGCGATGTGTCGAGGCATGGTCGATGGTTGTGCCTTGGATTGGCTTCGAGCTTTCGGAACTGTTGAATTGGGTCGAACCGCAGCCTGGCGCAAAGTACGTCGCGTTCGAGACCGTTTATCGGCCCGACGAAATGAGGGGGCAGAGGACGGGATTCCTGGACTGGCCGTATGTTGAGGGCCTGCGCATGGACGAAGCCATGAATCCTCTGACCATACTGTCCGTGGGACTGTATGGCGACGTGCTGCCCAACCAGAACGGAGCGCCCGTCAGGCTGGTTGTTCCCTGGAAATACGGCTTCAAGTCCATCAAGTCGATTGTGAAGATCACGCTTACCGATGCACAGCCGCGGACAACGTGGAGTGAAATCGCCCCGCATGAATACGGGTTCTACGCCAACGTAAATCCGGAAGTCAGCCATCCCCGATGGTCACAGGCTTCCGAGCGCGCAATTGGCGGCGGGCTGTTCGCACCGCGAAAGCCCACTCGGATGTTCAATGGGTATGGCGAGTACGTTGCGCAGATGTATGACGGCATGGATCTGGCAGTCGCCTACTGAAT
>MKWU01003058.1_pt1 | contig 23028 bp, 17 predicted proteins | sample 809101 | NCBI WGS metagenome assembly MKWU01 (sample SAMN05860141, study PRJNA318959) | sponge metagenome | host: Aplysina aerophoba | place: Slovenia: Piran, Adriatic Sea, Gulf of Piran | collected 2013-05-07 | reverse complement strand
GAGGATCTCCGCCCGCCGGGTGATCGCCCCCGTGTGCCAGTGCTCGAGCTGCCGTCCGGTCGTCAGCACCATCGGGTACTCGTCGTCCGGCTCCTCGACGGCGCGCACGATCAGCGCCGGCACGAGCTTCGCCCGCCCCGACTCGGTCGGGAACCCGTCGCCGAAGACGATGTCCTCGCCAGGCTGCTCCGGCCCGAGGCACGGATACGTCACCCCGCTCTCGCGCTCGAGCCGCTCCCAGGTGATGTTGTCGAGCGACGGCATCACCTCCGTCATCTCCGCGAATACGTCGCGCGGGTGCTCGTAGCGCCAGTCGAGCCCGAGGCGACGCGCGATCTCCTGCACGATCCACCAGTCCTGGCGCGCGTCGCCGGGGAGCGGAAGGGCGGTACGCCCGAGCTGGACCTGGCGGTTCGTGTTGGTGACCGTGCCGTCCTTCTCCGGCCACGCCGATGCGGGGAGGATCACGTCGGCGTGGACCGCGGTCTCGGTGAGGAAGAGGTCCTGCACCACGAGATGCTCGAGCTTCGCGAGGGCCTCGCGAGCGTGCTGCATGTCGGGGTCCGACATCGCGGGGTTCTCTCCCATGATGTACATGCCCTTGATCTCGTCCGCGAGGATCGCGTGCATGATCTCGACCACCGTGAGGCCGCGCTCGGGGTCGAGGGAGGTGCCCCATGCGTCCTCGAAGCGGGCGCGGATGTCCGGCGCATCGACGGCCTGGTAGTCGGGAAACACCATCGGGATGAGGCCGACGTCCGAGGCCCCCTGCACGTTGTTCTGGCCCCGGAGCGGGTGGAGCCCGGTGCCGGGGCGTCCCACGTGCCCCGTGATCGTGGCGAGCGCGATGAGGCAGCGCGCGTTGTCGGTTCCGTGGGTGCTCTGCGAAATCCCCATCCCCCAGAAGATGATTCCCCTTTCCGCCTTGGCGTAGGTGCGGGCCACCGTGCGGATGGTCTCGGCATCGATGCCGCACACCGGCGCCATCGCCTCCGGGGTGAACTGCGCAATGTGCCGGCGCAGGTTCTCGAAGCCTTCGGTCTGGGCCTCGACGTACTGCCGGTCGTGGAGCTCTTCGGTGACGATGACGTTGAGGAGGGCGTTCAGGAGCGCGACGTCGGTCCCGGGCTCGAACTGGAGCACGTGCCGGGCGTGCCGGGCGAGGCCGTTGCGGCGCGGGTCCATGAGGATGAGGGTCTTCGTCTTCGACGCCTGCTTGAAGAAGGTGGCCGCGACCGGGTGGTTCTCGGTCGGGTTCGCGCCGATGACGATGACGACGTCCGACTCCGCGCACGCGGTGAACGGGGCGGTGACCGCCCCCGAGCCGATACCCTCGAGGAGCGCCACCACCGAAGATGCGTGGCAAAGGCGCGTGCAGTGGTCGACGTTGTTGGTGCCGAACCCGGTGCGGATCATCTTCTGGACGAGGTACGCCTCCTCGTTCGACCCCTTGGCGGAGCCGAACCCGGCGAGCGCCCCGCCCCCGTCCCGGTCGCGGATGCGCGCAAGACCCGCGGCGGCCCGGTCGAGGGCCTCCTCCCAGGTCGCCTCGCGGAAGTGGGTCCAGGGGTTCGCGGGGTCGACCGCGTCGTCCGCGGACTTCGGCGCGTCGTCGCGGCGAACGAGCGGGCGGGTGAGCCGGTCCGAATGCGCGACGTAGTCGAATCCGAAGCGACCCTTGACGCAGAGGCGCTGCTCGTTCGACGGACCGTTGCGGCCGGCGACGGCCGCAATCCGGTCGCCGTCGATGCGGTAGGTGATCTGGCACCCGACCCCGCAGTAGGGGCACACGCTCTCGACCTCGCGGAGCGCGAGCCGCCGGTCCACGCCGACCTCGTCCACGAGCGACGCCTCCATGAGCGCCCCGGTCGGACACGCCTGCACGCACTCGCCGCACGCGACGCAGGTGCTCTCCCCCATCGGGTCGTCGAAGTCGAAGACGATGCTCGAACCGTGCCCGCGCCAGGCCATGCCGATGACGTCGTTCACCTGCACCTCGCGACATGCCCGTACACAGAGGTTGCACTGGATGCAGGCGTCGAGGGCGACGCGCATCGCGGGGTGGGAAGCGTCGGGCGCGGGGGAGGACTCGCGTACCGGGAATCGGCTTTTCCCGAGCCCGATCCGGTCCGCCCACCCCCAGAAACGCGAGTCGTGCTCGTGGGCGGCGTCGCGCGCGGGTTGGTCCGCGAGGAGAAGCTCGAACACGCTGCGGCGCGAGTGACGGGCGCGCTCGGTGTCCGTCTTCACCTTCATGCCCGGCGCGGGGTGACGGATGCAGGACGCGGCGAGGACCCGCTCGCCCTCCACCTCGACCATGCAGGCACGGCAGTTGCCGTCCGGGCGGTAGCCGGGCTCGGCCGAGTGGCAAAGGTGCGGAATCGGCACTCCCTCGCGCGCCGCGACCTGCCAGATGGTCTCCCCCGGCGCCGCCGCGACGTCGCGGCCGTCCAGACTGAAGGCGACTGCCTCGCTCATGCTGCCCGCTCCCTTCCGGTTCGGCACTCCGCGACCCGCCGCGCACCGGACGGACCCCGATCCCGAAGGTTAGCGAGTCCGGGGGAACATGGAAAGATTCCGGAATCGATTGCCCGCGGCGCGCCCCCGGCAGTCCGCCCCCGGCAGTCCGCCCCTCTCAGTTCCCGCGGCGACCCCCGGGCCGCGCGGAGCGCCCGCCCCGGAACGCGATCCAGGCGCCCGAGGCGACGATGAGGGCGGCGCCCGCCCAGGTCGCGGCGTCGGGCAGCTCGCCGAACACGGCGTAGCCGAAGAGCACCGCGGTCACGAGCTCGAAGTAGCCGATGGGGGAGATGGTCGAGACGGGGGCGCGTTTCAATGCCTGCACGATGCAAAGGTGGGCGAGCGCACCCACGAGCCCGAGTGCGGCGAACGCGGCGAGGTCCCCCACCGAGGCGGGCATGCGTGCGAACCACGGAAAGGCGACCGTGGTGACGAGCGCGCCCGCCGCCGCGGTGTAGACGATGAGGGTCTCCGGGGAATCCACGAGGGTCAGGCGCCGGGTCCAGATCTGGTAGACCGCATAGTAGGAGGCCGAGACGAGGACGAGCAGCGCCCATGGGTCGAAGAGGGTGCTCGCGGGACGGATGATGACGAGCGCCCCGGCGAATCCGACCGCGACCGCCGTCCACCGCCGCCATCCGACCCGCTCGCGGAGCAGCGGGACGGCGAGGGCGGTGACGATGATCGGCGCGGTGAACATCACCGCGGACGCAGTCGCGAGGTCGACGAACGGGAGGGCGGTGATGAAGCACACGTTCGCGATGAAGAAGACGAGCGAGCGCACCGCCTGGGTCGTCGGCCGGGCGGTGCGAAGGAACGCGAATCCCCGCCGCGGCCAGAAGAAGAGCGTCATCCAGATGAGGTGCCCGAGGAAACGCGCCCACACCACCTGCCACACCGGGTAGTCGCTCGCGAGGTACTTCGCGAGGGCGTTCATCGCGGGGATGAGGCTTGCGCCGAGCACCATGAACGCGACGGCGACGAGCGGCTCCCGGCCGGCGGGGAAGATCATTGCAGGGCGAGAACGCTCGAGGAAGCCGGTGGCGGGGAGTCTACGGCAATGCCCGCGATCGGAGGCGGGTCTCGCCCGGCGGCCGGAGTTGCGCAGTCTTGGGTCTCGGCTAGTAGTTCGGGCGCAGCCGACCGGGACGCGCGGTTCCTCAGGCGTACTCGGGCCGCGGTCGTTCCGGCGGCACGATCAATCGCGGCGGACCGTACCGGGCCGCCGCAAACTGAACGAGGAGGCGCGCACGAACCCCTTCAATCTTACCCGGCGACGGTTTCTGTCCGCAGCCGGCGGCGCCGCCGGAATGGCGGCCGGAGGTGCGTTGGGACTGCCGATCCTGGCAAGGGCGCAGGACGGCACCCTCAAGCTCCGCGCACGCGATGACATCACCTCCCTCGATCCGGGCTACATGGTCGGCGGATCGGGGATCGACGTCGAAGACTCCATTCTTCCGCGCGTTGCGCAGTACACCTACGGTCCGGGCGGGCTCGGAGCCGGCCCCGGCTGGCACATCGAGAGCGTGACCCAGCGCGATCCGCTGAGCATCGACTTCAAGCTCCGACCCGGCCTGATGTCGACCAACGGCTACGGGGAATTCACCGCCGAGGACGTGAAGTTCTCCATTTATCGGCGACGGCGACCCGGGGGACCCCGTCGACCAGTTGCACCATCTCGTCCTTCCCGCGTTTGCGGTGGGCCTTGGCTGGGTGGGGTACCTCGCGCGCATGGTGCGGGCGTCGATGCTGGAGGTGATGGGGGAGACCTACTTTCGCGCGGCGCGGTCCCTCGGCATCTCGCGGCCGCGGATCGTCTATGGCTATGCCCTGAGGGCGGCAATCCTTCCGACCCTCACCCTCATCGGCATGGGCTTCGGCGGGCTCCTCTCCGGCGCGGTCTTCGCCGAGATCATCTTCGCCCGCCCCGGGGTGGGAAAGCTCATCTTCGACATGGTGATGACGCGGAACTTCCCCGTCGTGCAGGGCGCGGTGCTCGTCACCTCGGTGCTCTACGTCAACGTGATCCTCGTCGCGGACCTCGCGATCGCGGCGCTCGATCCCCGGGTGAGGCAGTCCCTCCAGATGGTCACCGGCGCGGTTCAGGACGCGGCGGAGATCGCGACCGCGGAGGGCTCGATCGTCGTCGACGGCAGGGACGTCGGGGAGCTTTCCGCCAGCGAGTGGACCGCCTTCCGGCGTCACCTTGCGATGATCTTCCAGGATCCGGTGGGGTCCTTGAGCCCCCGAAAGACCGTGCGCTCCCTGCTCGCGGAGCCGTTCCACATCCATGGAGGCACCGACGGCAGCGTGGAGTCCATCATTCGACGGCTCTGCGAGATGGTGCAGCTTCCGGCCCCCCTGCTTGACCGGTATCCCCACGAGTTCTCCGGCGGGCAGGCGCGGCGGGTCGGCGTTGCCCGTGCGCTCGCGCTCGAGCCTTCGCTGGTGGTGGCGGACGAGCCGACCGCCGGCCTCGACGTGTCCGTGCAGGGAGAGATCCTGAACCTCCTGGCGGAGCTGCGCGAGGAGCGGGGGTTGAGCTACCTGCTGGTCAGCCACAACCTGCCCGCGATCCGGCACATCTGCGACAGCCTCGCGATCATGTATCTCGGCCGCATCGTCGAGCGGGGCCCCTGCGAGGCCGTGTTCCGGGCGCCCGCGCATCCCTATACCGACGCCCTGATTCGCGGGATCCCCCGGCCGGACCCCGCGAAACGGGTCCTGGCCGCCCCCATCCAGGGAGAGATCCCGAGCCTCATCAACCGGCCGACGGGCTGCGAGTTCCGCACCCGCTGCCCCCATGCAACCCCGCGTTGCTCGGCCGAGATTCCGGTCGAACGGAGAATCATGGAAGGCCGCCAGGTCCGGTGCCATCATCCGCTGGTCGGCATCGCATGAGCGCCGGCGCGGGCGAAGCGCGGGAGGCGATGATGAACGTTGTGAGCGCAAGTCCGGCAAGGCGGAGCCAACGACCGACGAGACATGCTCGAAGTCACCCCGTTTATCGCAAGCCCGTGGAGCACGCCGACACGAGAGTTGCCTGCAAGTCTGTTGGTAGCCGCCTTGTACTTCCCGTTCACGAAACCGATCTGCGGGTCTGGCCCGACCTTGAACTTTCACGCCAAGCAATGAGTCCCGGGAGGTAGCGATGATCGCCCCGCAACGTGGAGCCGAAGACGAGACGGGGGTGGTGAGCCACGAGGCGTTGCCGAGACCCATTCGCGAGATCGAGCATGGCTGGATCCCGCTGTCGGACGGGACCCGGCTCGCCTACCGGTGCTGGTTGCCGGCCGACGCGGAAGACCATCCGGTTCCCGCGCTCCTCGAGTACATCCCCTACTGCAAGCGGGACGGGACGTCGGCGCGCGACGAGGCGATGCACCCCTACTTCGCCGGGCACGGCTACGCCTCGTTCCGCGTTGATCTTCGGGGGAGCGGAGAGTCCGACGGCCTCCTTCTCGGCGAATACCTCGAGCAGGAGCAGGCCGACGCGGTCGAGGTCATCGCCTGGCTCGCCGCCCAACCCTGGTGCACCGCACGGGTGGGGATGTTCGGCAAGAGCTGGGGCGGATTCAACTGCCTTCAGGTCGCCGCCCGCCGTCCTCCCGCTCTCGGGGCGGTCATTTCGGTCTGCTCGACGGACGACCGATACGCGACCGACATCCACACCATGGGCGGTTGCCAGCTCGTCGAGAATCCGAACTGGTGCTTCACGATGTTCGGCCACAACGCCCGGCCGCCGGATCCGGCGCTGGTCGGGCCGGACTGGCGCGAGACGTGGTTCCGGCGCCTCGAGAACAGCCCCCCCTGGATTCTCGAATGGCTCCGTCACCAGCGCCGCGACGCGTTCTGGAAGCACGGCTCGGTCTGCGAGGACTTCTCCGCCATCGCCTGCCCGGTCTTCGCGGTGGGAGGATGGGCGGACCCCTACACGGATCCCGCTCTCCGGCTGATGGCGGGCTTGAGCGTGCCGCGGCGCGCTTGGATCGGCCCGTGGGGTCACCAGTACCCCCACCAGGCCCTGCCGGCGCCCGATTCCGGGTTCCTGCAGGAGAGCCTCCGGTGGTGGGACCGGTGGCTCAAGGACGAGGACACCGGCGTTGACCGCGAGCCCATGATCCGGGCCTGGATGCACGACAGCTACCGGCCCTCGCCGGTGCTCCGGGAGGTCCCGGGACACTGGATCGCGGAGAATGGCTGGCCGCCGGGCGCGGAATCCGCGCGGACCTGGCATCTCGACACGGACGGGCTCCGGGAGACGCCGGGGGCGGAGACGGCTCTTGCGTTCACATCGCCCGCGACGGTCGGGCGGGCGAACCCGTTCTGGGGGCACAACGGCCTCGACGCCCCGGAGGGCCCGGGCGACCAGCGCATCGACGACGCGGTCTCGCTCTGCTTCGACACCGAGCCGCTCGAGGAGCCGCTGGCGTTCTTCGGCATGCCGGTCGCCCACCTCCGGCTCGCGAGCGATCGTCCGGTGGCCCAGTTGGGCGCGCGGCTGTCCGAGGTGCGCGCCGATGGCGCAGTGAACCTGGTGAGCTTCGGACTCCGGAACCTGACCCACGACGAGTCCCACGAGACGGCCGCACCGCTCGCACCGGGCGAGGCGTTCTCGACGTCGATTGTGATGAACGCAAATGCCTATCGATTCGCGAAGGGCAGCCGGATCCGCCTCGCGCTCTCCACGGGGATGTGGCCCATCGCGTGGCCCGCGCCGGAGCCGGTGGAGCTCACGCTCTACACGGGGTCCTCGTGCTTCGTGCTTCCGGCGCGCCGGGACCGCGAGACCGATGACCTCCTGCCGGCGCTCCCGCCGGCGCGCCGGACCTCGCTCGACCCGCGGACCGAGCTGTCGCCGCCGGCGCCGGTGGTGGCCCGGTTCGAGGAGGACTTCCGGACCGGGCGCCTCGCGTTCATCCACGTCGAGGACGCCGGGACAACCCGGATGGACCGATGCGGATGGCACAGCGGCAACGTGATCCGGCGCCGGTTCGAGATTGCGCCGGACGATCCGCTCTCCGCCCGGCTGCTCCTCAATGGCGAGGATCGCTACGGCCGCGAGGGGCTCGACGTGCGCATCCGAACCCGGCTCGAGATGACGTCGGACCGCGAGAGCTTCCGGATCCACGCCCGTCTCGACGTGTTCGAGGACGGGCGCTGCGTCTTCGCGCGCGCCTGGCTCGAGGACATCCCTCGCGACGGCACCTGACCGGGAAGCGTCTCCGATTTCCTTGGCTGACGGCGGCGCCCCGAACGATCGGGTTCCGTCGCGCGGGAGCCGCTCCGACCAGGCCCTTGCCCGTCCCCGCACGTCCCCTTCGAAGGCGTCGAGGGTCGCCGTAACCAGGAACTTCTCCGCGGTCGCGGTCATCGTGGTCCGGGACTCGGTGCGGATGCGCCAGTCTTCCCGCGACATCTCGATCACGTACCGGACTTCGTGCTCCGCGGAGAGCGGATCGTCCCCGGCGATGGCGTAGCGCTCGTCGCCCCGCGCCTCGATGGTCATTCCGGTCTCGTCGAGACGGGTCCGGCCCCGGTCCTTGAAGCTCCGGATGACCGTCCGGACGCGCCGGTGGTCGTGCTCGACCAGGCGGCCACGGTCGGGGGAGCGGTACTCCCGGTGGGGAGCGGTCGGGCCGGGTCGGGGCGAATCCGGATCCTCGAGCGCGCCGTCGGCGGGATTCGCGGGCCGGGCCGGCAGGCGGGGGGCGACCCCCCCCGCGGCAAAGCACCGGGGGGGCGCGCGTCCGGCGAAGAGCCGCGGGATCGCGTTCGAGTAGCCGTCCGCCCAGCCTCCGACAGCGTAGACGGCGGCTTCGATGCGGCTCGGGTCCTCGCACACCGAGCCGTGCGTCCATTGCCGGTCGCGGCGCTGGTGCCGGAGCCGGCGCAGGATCCAGGGCGACATCCGGTCGAGGCGCTCGAGCCAGATCTCCCGCCAGCGCTCGCCGACGACGGCCGGGTCGGGCGGCCGCGAGCCGAATCCGAGCATCGACGGGCACCCAGAGCCGGGCGGCCAGCCGGCAGCCGTCGCGCATCGCGATCCACGCGGTCTCGATCCGCCGAACGCCGCCGGCTGCGGTCTCGTTCTCCATGGCGTTCCCCTTCCTCACGAGTAAGATGGACTACCGCGATCATGAGACGACCGGAGGCACCGTGCCGAACCTCGACATTGTCGAGTGCATCAACGAGACCTGCCCCTGGTGGGGCAAGCCGGTACAGGCCGACTCGCTGACCGGGTGTGACGGCGCGGTCGTCGGGTTCCGCAACCCCGGCTGCCGCGACAGGTTCGCAAGCGCGGTTCGCCATTTTGAAGCGGCGCGGGCGGAATCGGCCCTTCGGTAGCGATCCACGATTTCCGCCTCGCGGAATCTGTCCACTTCAGGGGACGCGCTCCACGGCGTGCCCTCGATTGCCACGTCCAGGTTGCGCGGGAGGGAAGGCGCGTGAAAAAGGTCCGGCTCGGCCTTATCGGCGACAACATCGCGGCCTCGAAGGCACCGCGGCTGCACGCGATCGCGGGGCGCATGCGGGGCGTCGAGATCACCTACGACCTGCTGGTCCCGGCCGAGCAGGGCGCCGGATTCGACGAGCTGTTCGACCGGTGCGCGGCGGGGAACTACCACGGGATCAACATCACCCACCCCTACAAGGAGCGGGCGGCGGAGCGGGTCGAAATCGAGAGCCCCGTCGTCCGCGCGATGGGAGCGGTCAACACGATCCTGTTCGAACCGGCCGGACCGCGGGGGTTCAACACCGACCATACCGGCTTCATGGCGGCCTGGCGGGTCAGGTTCAGTCCGGCGAGGCCGGGTATCGTCTGCCAGGTGGGGGCGGGCGGCGTCGGCCGGGCGGTGGCATTCGGCCTCGCGGAGCTCGGGGCGGCGGCCGTCCGGCTCTTCGACCTCGACCGCGCGCGAGCCGAGAGCGTCGCGGCGGACCTTCGGGAGGCTCGTCCCGGCTTCGACGTGACCGCGGCCGCGAGCCTCGAGGAAGCCGCGACCGGAGCGAACGGCATCGTCAACTGCTCGCCGGTCGGCATGGTCGGCCATGACGGAACCCCCGTTCCGCGCGGGCTCATGATCGGGACCGCATGGGCCTTCGATGCGGTCTACACCCCGGTCGACACCCGCTTCCTCGCCGACGCGCAGGCGACCGGCCTCGACACCCTGAGCGGCTACGAGCTCTTCTTCGAGCAGGGAGTGGTCTGCACCGAGATCTTCCTCGGCAGCCCGGCCGACCGCACCCGCCTCCGCCAGGCCCTCGCCGACCCCGCCTGACCGCCTGATCGCGCCGCCCGGGTGGCGGTGAGTGCCCGGTCCGGCGCGGCCGCATGGCCGGCCGCGGTATAAGGTGACTGGATGGACCGGCGGCAGCTCCCCATCGGCATCCAGACCTTCGGCAAGCTGCGCGAGGAGGGCTGCTACTACGTCGACAAGACGGCGTATATCCGGCGCCTGCTCGATGGCGGGTCCCACTACTTCCTGTCGCGCCCGCGGCGCTTCGGCAAGAGCCTGTTCCTCGACACGCTGAAGGAGCTGTTCGAGGGCAACGAGGCCTTGTTCGAAGGGCTCCACATCCACCCGCACTGGGACTGGTCGGTGCGCCATACGGTGGTGCGGCTCGACTTCGGGGCCGGCCACTTCAAGGACCCGGGCCATCTCGAAGCCAACGTCATGGAGCAGCTCGACGCCGCCGAGCGGCGCGCGAGCCTCGATTCCGATTACCGGACCGCGCCAGACGGCGAACCAGGTGCATCTCTACCGGCGGCTGGAGAAGAACGACTTCGTGGGGATCGAGGAGCTGTTCCGCGCCTTCTTTGCGAGCATCCCTTACGAGTGGTACACGAACAACGACATCGCCCGCTACGAGGGCTACTACGCGAGCGTCGTCTACTCGTACTTCACGGCCCTCGGGCTCGAGGTCACCGTGGAGGACAGCTCGAGCCACGGGCGCCTCGACATGGCGGTCGAGTTCAACGACAACGTGTATCTCTTCGAGTTCAAGGTGGTGGAGCTCGCCGGGGAAGGGGCCGCGATGGCGCAGCTAAGAGGTCGCGGCTACGCCGACAAGTATCGCCACCTCGGCCGGCCGATCCACCTCGTCGCGGTGGAGTTCAGCAAGGAATCGCGCAACGTCGTCGCGTTCGAGACGGCGCGAGCCTGAGCTGCAATACGTCGACGATTTTCATCTCATCGAGCGGACTTCGGAAGTCGCCGGCGGACAGGAGACGGAAGACCGCGTTCACACGTGACTCGTCATTCGACGACGCTTCATCGCTCGAGCGGCCAGGACATCGCGGTTCGAGTACCCGGATCGCATCCTTCGCATTGCATGTCGCGGGGCCCATTCGCCGTCCCCACCCCCCGGTCCTCACCGGTCCTCACCGGCCCGCCACGGTCACAAGGCGACGCGGGTCAGATCAGGGTTTCCAGGCGGGTGTTCACGATGAGCTCGGGAAGGCTTGCCTGATTGGGAAGGGTCAGGATCGTGGCGACGAGGCCGGCCACGGTCTCGGGGGTCAGACGGTCCCCCTTCGGAGTCACCCCGGGAAGCCCGGCGACGAGATCGGTATCGATGGCGCCGGGACAGAGCGCGGTGGCCCGCACGCCGTCGTCCCAACCGGCGAAACGCGCGGCCTGGGTCATCGCGAGCAGCGCGTGCTTCGTCATCGCGTAGCCGATGGAGGTACCCGGACGGTAGCGCCTGGCGTCGGTCGACGCGATGTTGACGATCCGGCCGTTGCCCGTCTTGCGCAGGTGCGGCAACGCCGCACGGACCAGCCGGAAGGGCGCCTTCACGTTCACCGCCCACATCGCGTCCAGGTCGGCCTCGCTCCCCTGCTCGAAGTCGACCGTGCGAAGGATCCCGGCGTTGTTCACGAGGGCGTCGATCCGCCCCAGACGCTCCACCGTCGCGGAGACCCACGCATCGGCCGTGGCCGGCCGGTCCGCATCGAAACGCACCGCCATCAGGTGGCCCGCCGGCGGGGCGGAACGGGGGGCCTGACCGGCCTCCCTCACACCCCGCCGGCCCCGCCACGCATCGGCCGTGGCCGGCCGGTCCGCATCGAACCGCACCGCCATCAGGTGGCCCGCGGGCGCGTCGAACCGGGCGGCCTGACCGACATCCCTCAGACCCAGCGAGACCGTCCAGCCATCGTCGAGAAGCCGTTCGGCGATGGCGGCCCCGAGTCCCCGTCCCCCGCCGGAGACCATGGCGACCCGCGCCATCAGGATCGCCCCTCCCCGGTGCCGCCGCGGTCCGGCATTGCCCGCCGCTCCGTCAGGCCGCTTCCGCCGCCCGCGCGAGCAGCCGGTCGAGACCTTCCTCGAGTCCGCGCAGCGCCTCTCCCTCGAGCGGCCGGAGGGGCGGGCGCGGGCGACCCCCCCCGGGGAGGTCCAGCCGGTCCATCGCCGCCTTGGTCGCCGGGTAGAGCGAGCGCCCCCCCGTCGTGAACAGCTCGGTCAGGGCGAGCCCGGTCCGTTGCAGCGACCAGGCCTCGCGCATCCGCCCCGCCCGGGTGGCGTGCCAGAGGTCGAGGCACCCCGGGGACCAGACGTTCGGGAAGCAGTCGATGAGTCCGTCTGCCCCCGCGAGAGTGGCGGCCACCCCGAATAGCGAGGACGGCCCGCAGAAGACCCGGATCCGGTCGCGCCCCCCACAGAGCGGGTCGGGGGAGCTCGGCCAGTCGCCCCCGCGCCCCTGGCTCGGCACGCCACCGTCCGGATACGGACGCGCACCGGAAGGAGCGTGTCGTGGAAGCTCGTCCAGTCGCCACCGCTCTCCTTGATGGCGACGACCCGGTCGAGATCGGCGAGGCGATCGGCGAGCGCCGGACCGATCGCGTTCCCGGCGTTCCCGGGGATGTTGTAGAGCACGAGCGGCAGCACCGATTGCGCATCGACGGTCTCGAAGTGCCGGCTCAACTCGTGGTCGCTCAAGTGCACGAAATAGGGCGGCAGGACCAGGGCCCCGTCCGCCCCGGCTTCCTTCGCGGCATGGATCTGATCGACGACCTCGCCCTCGCGGATCGCGCCGGTCCCGACGATGACCGGACCGCGCCCCCGGCCGGCGGACACCGCGGTCCGTGCGAGCCGCGCGCGCTCGGCGAGCGTCAACGCCCAGAACTCGCCGGTGCAGCCGGCCACCACCATCCCCGTGGCGCCGGCCTCGAAGAGGCGGTCGACGTTCGAGGCGAACGCCTCCTCGTCGATCGTGAAGTCGTCGCGAAACGGCGTCGTCAGCGCCGGCATCGGGCCGGTCCAGTCAACCGAGGTTCGGTCCATGTCGTCCTCTCGGGTTTGCGCGCGAGGTGTGCGCTCCGGTCCGGGCGGCCGCGTCCACCGGCCCGGCGCGAGACCAGCGCGGAGAATCCACCGGCTTCCCTTCGCCGGACGCGAAGGCTTGCATCTCGCCGCCGAGGCACGGGTCCATGGCGCCTCGCGCCATGCGTTTCACGGGGCGGGCGCGGCGCCGGCCCGGTGCCGCCGCCGGCGCCGGTACTGGGACAGGCCGACCAGCGCGAGCACCGCGACCCCGACCGGATAGATGAGCTCCTTCGGCGGAAGGTCGCCCTGCTCGACGTCGACCCCGGTGACGTAGTCCCCCCAGTCGAGCCCCGCCCGCTCCGCCATGCCGTTGAAGGCGAGGTCGACGACCGCGTGGCGCCCGTCCTCCTCGCGCTCGAGCGCGAGCCCGAAGGTCTCCGCCGGACTCGCCGCCGCCACGTCCTCCGGCACCTCGAATCGGTAGAGCTTGTAGCGCTCGCCGTAGTCGGTCTCGCGCGTCACGTGGAGCCGGACGTGCCGCCCCGGCTCAGGATCGAACTCGCCCGCGACGAACGCCTCGAACCCGACCGGCTCGAAGGGCGGGGCGATCCGGTCCATGAAGAAGCCGGGGCGGAACAGCATGAAGCACGCGAGCGCGAGCAGCACGCCCTCGAACCACCGCACCTTGACGAACATCCAGCCCTGGGTGAGCGCGCTGAAGGCGAGGATGGCGAGCAGCGACATGACTACGACGAGCGTGCCGTGCCAGACGCTCTCGACGCCGATCAGCAGGAGCTCGGTGTTGAAGAGGAACACGAGCGGGAGGATCGCAGTGCGGATGTCGTAGAGGAAGGACTGCACGCCTGTCTTCAGTGGATCGGCCCTCGAGATCGCGGAGGCGGCGAAGGCGGCGAGGCAAACTGGCGGGGTCGAGTCCGCGAGGAGCCCGTAGTAAAGGACGTACAGGTGCACCGCGATGAGCGGGAGGACGAGGCCGGCCGCGCTCCCGAGCTCCACCAGCACGCCCCCGAGCAGGGAGGCGACGACGAGGTAGTTCGCGGTCGTCGGCAGGCCCATGCCGAGCACGATGCACAGCACCGCGGTCAGGCCGAGGAGGATGAAGACGTTGCTGCCCGCGATCGCTTCGACGACGCCGACCATCGCGTTGTTGAGGCCCGTCGACGAGACCGAGCCGACGATGATCCCGGCCGCGGCCACCGCCACCGCGATGCCGATCATGTTGCGCGCCCCCGCGACCATGCCGAGGTAGATCTCGGTGAAGCCGTCGCGGACCGCCTCCCCGAGCCCCCCGGCCTCTCCACCGGCGCCGCGGGCCGAGGCGGCGACCCGGCGGGCGACGATGATGACCATCAGCGAGAGGATGGAATAGAAGACGGCGCTGTGCGCGCTCCACCGCTCGACGATCAGCAGGTAGACGAGGATGACGATCGGGATGAGATGGTGCAGGCCACCGAGGAACGTCTCTCGAAGCGGCGGGATCTCCGCCCGGGGGAGCCCCGCGAGGCCGAGCTTCTGCGCCTCGAGGTGGGAGATGTAGAGGAGCGCGACGTAGCTGAGCACCGCGGGGATCGCGGCCGCGACGACCACGTCGAAGTACGAGATGCCGATGAACTCGGCGATGATGAAGGCGGCCGCCCCCATGATGGGCGGCATCACCTGGCCGTTCGTCGAGGCGGCGACCTCGATCGCCCCCGCCTTGACCGCGGGCATGCCGATCCGCCGCATGACCGGAATGGTGAAGGTGCCGGTGGTGACGACGTTCGCGATCGACGAGCCCGAGATCATCCCCGTCATGCCCGAGGCGAGGATCGCCGCCTTGGCCGGGCCGCCGCTGAACCGCCCCACCATGGCGAAGGAGAGCGCAAGGAAGTACTGCCCCGCTCCCGCCTTGTCGAGGAGGGCGCCGAACAGCACGAAGAGGAACACGAAGCTCACCGAGACGCTGATCGGGATGCCGAAGACCGCCTCGCCGGTCAGCCACTGGTAGCCGATCAGCCGGTTGAGGCTCAGCCCCTTGTGCGACACGATGTCCGGCATCGACTGGCCGAAGATCGAGTAGACGAGGAAGACGGCGCACACGATGACGAGCGGAATGCCGATCGCCCGGCGGGTGGCGTCGAGCAGGAGCAAGATGCCGACCCCGCCGAGGATCGCCTCGACCGGAATGCCGTTCCAGACGTAGAGAACCCCCTGGCGCGACACGAGGCCGCTCCAGCCGAGGAAGAGGTAGAACGCGGCGCCCGAAGCGAGGAGGGCAAGGGCGACGTCGTAGAGCGGCACGCGCCCCCCGCCCCGGCCGCGCGTGAGCGGAAAGATGAGGAAGCAAAGGAGGAGGGCGAAGGCGAGGTGGATCCCGCGCGCCGGGACGTCGCCGATGACGGCGAAGTCCAGCATGAAGGGGAGAGGGGAGGCGATCCAGAGCTGATAGACCGACCACGCGAAGCAGAGCACGCTCACCAGCACCGCCAGTCGCGGTCCTTGCCGGCGCCCCTGGTACTCGACGTCGCCAGGAGCCCTGTCGACCTCGGCGGGGCCGGCGGTCACGTTCGGATCGTGGTTCGTCGCTCGTCCTCCCGGCTCAGCTCGCTACCGGATAGGGCGCGATGTTCCTGTGGCCGGACCCACCGCGCGCGGCACGCCGCCGGGGGGTGCGTGAATCGGCAGCCGGACCGGCTGGAGAGGGCCGTGAAACGGCATGGCGGCGGCCCGGAACCGCTTCGCCGGCCGGCATCGGGCCCGATGCCCGATTTCCGGTACTCGAGGTTCGCCAACGACGAGCCGACGAAGCTCCCCACACTGACCCGACCCCGGGACCTCCCGCGCACCGGAGAGATCCGGGCGGGATGACGGGGCCGGCGCCCGCTGGCGGCGGGCGCCGGCCACCGCAAAGCCGGGCTACATCCAGCCCTTTTCCTGGTAGTACTTCGCCGCTCCCGGATGGAGGGGAGCCGAGAGACCGTCCTTGATCATCGTCGCGGGGTCGAGGTTCTTGAACGCGGGATGCAGGGACCTGAAATCGTCCAGGTTCTCCATCACCGCCCGGGTGACCTCGTAGACCACGTCCTCGGGCACGCTCTCGTGGCTGACGAAGGTCGCCATCACCCCGAACGTGGTCACGTCCTCGGCGGTGGTCTTGTAGGTGCCGGCCGGAATGGTCGTGAAGGCGTAGAACGGGTTGTCCGCGACCAGCTTCTGCTCGACCTCGCCCTGGAGGTTGACGATGTAGGCCCCGCAGCCGTCGGTCGCCACCGCGACCCCGGCGTTCGGCACCCCGACGGTGTAGCCGTAAGCGTCGATCTTGCCGTCGCAGAGGGCCTGCGACTGCTCTGTCGAGGTCAGCTCCGTCGCCACCGCAAGGTCGTCGGCGCTCATGCCGTAGCCGCTCATCAGCACCTCGGTCGTCCCGCGCTGGCCCGAGCCCGGGTTCCCGATGTTCATGCGCTTGCCCTTGGTATCGGTGAAGGACGCGATGCCGGAGCCGTCGCCCGCGATCAGGTGGAAGGGCTCCGGGTGCGCGGAGAAGACCGCGCGCAGGCCCGGACAGTTCGTGACCTTCTCCGAGCTGCCGTTGACCGCGTGGTGCTGCCAGTCGGACTGGGCGACGCCGAACTCGAGCTCGCCCTGGCAGATCTGGCCGATGTTGTAGGTCGAGCCGCCGGTCGAGGGAGCGGCGCAACGAATGCCGTGCTTGCGGCCCTTCTTGCGGCCTTCCGCGGCCTCCTTGTGGACCATGCGGCAGACCGAGTTGCCGACCACGAAATAGACGCCCGTCGGGCCACCGGTGCCGATGGAGATGAACTTGCGCTCCTGCGCGCCGGCATCGCCGGCGACCCCGAACGTGGTGCCGACGAGGACGGTCGCGGCGAGCGCGAGCGTGGTGAGGCTGAGCTTCTTCATGACGTGGGATCCTCCCGTTTCTGGTGGCCGAACCATACACGCCCCGGGTGGCGAATTCATGCCCTTTCGATCGTGACTCGTGATCGGAGAACGACGATCGCTTCGGCCGAACAGCGCGTCAATCCATTGAAAGAAAACCGCAAGCCACCGTTTCGAATCGACATGGGGACCGGGGTGAGCCGGCAGCAAATTCAGGCACCGGTCCGGCTCGAACGGAGCCCCTGCTCAACCGAGTCCGATGCGCCGGATGGTGCGCGGTAACGGGTCGTGGAGACGGGGACGGCCGGTCAATGGCCGGACTTCCGGAATCCGGCCCCCTCCTCGTCGAGCGCTTCGGACTCGCGCCCGAGCCAGCGCGCCGCGATGGAGCGCCACGCCGCGAGCCGGCCGAAGTCCGGGGTGTCGAGAAGGGAGTCGTCGTCCCCGAGGAAGGGGCTCGGGAAGAAGATCGAGAGGCCGTTCTCGCCCTTGCCGTTCCACATCTCGAAGGACCATGTGAGACAGCATCTGACTGTTTGGAATAGGTTTTCAGGACCTTTTGTAGCCGATCCTGATCCGTATTCCACCCTTCCTTCCCCCCTAAAATCCTGGCTTGCGTGGAAGCCGAGAGGCCTTCATGAAGTCTACGGAGCGACGACGAAGGCTCCCGGACGGGAGCCCGTCGTCTGAGAACGAGGACCCTAGTGAGCAGGCACCTCATCGCCCGAAGAATACGCCTCAAGGCGAGCCGCGACCACCTCGAAGTCGATGCCAGCAGGGCCGAGCACGTCAGTCCGCAGCTCGAGGAAGCGATCGAGATCGTCGACCAAGAACGCTCCGCGCATGGCAGTAAGCTGGATCGACGGCGGCGTCGGGACGTGGCGCAGCCGCCTGGAACTGATCTCGTGCAGCGCTGCCTCTTTCGACCAAGGGCCCGGACCGAGACACCTGGAATAGTAGGTCGACCTCGCAAGGCCGACCTTGGCAAGTGCATCACGACGACGCACCAGGCGAAGATGCGGGATGTCGTCTCGTTCCATCTTGGTTGACCATGGCTTGAAGGCGGGTTCGTCGGTCAGGCGCCTACGAGCCCAGCTCTCCTCGCACCGCACCCACAGCAACGAGTTGATGGCGCGGGTGTGCCACAGACGACAGGAGCCGTCCAGGACGCCCGCGGGGACACGACCGGAGTCGATCTCACGATTGATCGTCTGAGGCGAGAGCGTCGTGATGTCACATAGCTCCCGCATCCGGATCAGCCGGTGCGGGCAACGACGAACGCCATGAATCTCCGTCTCGATCAAGTATGCGTTGCCTACATTTTTTGTAGCGTTTGAAGGATGTGCCATGAAAGAGTTCTCCCGTGTTGGCACGCTGGGGAAACACGAGGGAGTCTTGACGCATCCCGACCACTGCACAGACAATGGATTCGGGCTCTTGCCAGATGTGCGCCGAGATCTCCCTCGTCTCACAAGGCTCCGGGACCGCCCCCAGCGGCTCCCGGGGCCTGCCCACCCCTGCCCCGCACGCTCGTCGCCTGCCGCGCCCGAAGGACGTGGGAGAACATTCCTCGTCATGAACGAGGTGCGAGACGAAGGAAGGGGTAAGTCGACGAGCTGCGCAATGCATCCCGCCTGAAGATTGAGAAAGCAAGAAAGGAACAGAGCCGGCCCCGCCACGAGGGCACAGCGCGAGTCTGCGGCCTGACTGACACATACGGTCCCGGAGCGGTTCGCAGGAGTGCTCCGGCACCGTTGCGAGGCGCCCTTTGACCGGACGCCCTCAGTTATCCCCGGTGCGGGGAGATTAGCCACCGCCCCAGTGCCGACGAGATGAGGAGACAGAGCACGGGGCGCTCGAAGAATCTCGATACCTGATCTCGGAAACGAACGGGCAAGAGAAAACGCTGTCCGGCGTCCCCCTGCAGGAGAACTCTCCCGCCGATCGCGACGGTGCCCGGCACCGTGGGAGGACAAGACAGGGCCCCGGTCCGGGCTCGCGTAGTGCGACTCGAGCCGGGGACCGATACCGACCTCACCCAGGCTGACAGCGGGACAGCCCGGGTCAACAGACCCCTGAAGCGGTCTCCCCACACCTCTGCCAGAAGCGGCTCGGCGCCAGCCTGAGCGCACGCCTTCGGCGAGGAGACGGGTGCGTTGTCTTGCTCGGAAATGTGTCACAGTCACTAATATGGATCCGTTATACCGGATCACAACCATTTTTCTGGGAATAGGGAGAGAGGACTGAGGTACGATGAAGACCGAACCCAACCTCAACGAGCCGAAGAAGGCCGACGAAGAGAAGATGGAACAGGATCCCACCCTGAGCCCCCGAGCGCAGGCGGTGTACAACTACCTCAGACGGGAGGCTTTCCTCGGGCGCGCGATGCCGACGCGCCGGGCCATTGCTGACTGGCTGAAAATCACGTCTTTGACGTCGGTCGACATCCACCTGAAACATCTCGCTGCCCGCGGTCTCGTCGAGATTGTGCCCGGGCAGCAACGGGGCCTCGTGCTCAAGGGAACAGGGGAGGTACCGTTGCTGTATGTGGATGGTCACGGCCCGCTCCGAAGACGACTGGACCCGGAGGTGGACGTCAGGGATCGGATGAGCGGGGCGGTCGCGAAACGGTTTCGCGGGGTGACGTGCTTCCTGCAACTCGGGCACTACGGCATGAACGTACCCGGCTTCACCGAAGGAGCGATAGTGGCCCTCGATACCAAGGCACAACAAGAGGCGGTGAGCAACGGGGCCATCCTCGTGGCGCGAATCAACGACTGGATCCAGTGCAGGGTGTACCGCAAGATCGACGAGCGATTCGCGGAGTACATCGACGTGGACCGCGACGCGGGGCCTTTGCCACACCGCGTGGACCTCCAGAAGGACAGCGTGGTACTCGAAGGCGTCGTGCTGGGCTGCCTGCAAGTGAACCGGCTCACGATGTTGCCGTGGTATCGGGAACTTCAGCCGTGGTTCGAGGGAGGCGGAACGGGACGCCAGGGCACGACCGGCAGCCATACGGCAGACTGACGGCGCCAGCGCGCTTCCCGGGCGAGAACTGACTCGGGACACGATACTCACCGGGGGAGAACCCGCCTTGTCCTGAATCACCACTACCGTCGCTCGGTCTCGTGCCACCGGGTGGACCAGTCGGAGCCAGCGTCCCTGACTGCGGCGTCCTCGACATACTCGCCCGCTTCGAACACCCTCAGCAGCCGCACCCTGGTCTCGGGGGTGAGACCGGGGATCGCATCCGTGTCTCCGATCGCGCCGCTCTCCCCAGCCCACCGGATCCAGCCGATCCGCTCGTTGTCGAAAGTCTCGAGGGCGACAAGCAGATCGGTGTGGGAGACCTCGCCCGCCCCGAACCAGACCACTTGCGCCAGCTCGGAGGCACGAAGACAAACGGCAAGCTGCTGACCGAAGCACGACTCAACCAGCGGAAGGTGCGGCTCCCAGTGCCGGGCGAAGGCAATGCCCGGCCCGGTCTCGGCATCAGCATCGTCCAAGTCAGGTTCGACGTAGCCGAGGGACACGGCAGCCCGGAGCACCAATCCAACCGCATCGGAGCGAGAGGCATGACGGGTGGCCTTCAGCCGACCTACCTCGTGCCACTTGGGCAGCGTGTCCGCCGGGCTGGCAAGCACCGGTGGGTTGAGCCGGCGCTCGATGAGGGACCGCCACCAAAGGAGTGCCTCCACTCGCTCGACAACGAAGCGTGCAAGTGCCGCGGGAGCGTCCTTGCCGGCTACGACAAGCCGGGCGAGGAATGCGACGGCGTCGTCCGACCAGATCCCGAAGGAGCGGCGCGCGACGGCTGCGCCGAGCCACTCCGCGGGCGCCGGGGCGTCAACTCGCATGAGCCCGACCAGGTCGTCCGCAAGGCGAGCGGGAGCGATGTCGGGTCCTGCGTAGTGAACGATGTCCGCAAGCTCGGCGAGGATCTCGCTCGGAAGTACGTCTCGGGCATCATCCGCTTCGATGGCCTGGGCGGCGAGCCGCACGCTCTCGTCACGTCCTTCGGCTCCGACATGGCTCAGGATCCGGGCAAGGAGCGAGGCGCCAGGGGTCCTTCCTGTCCCCTTCGAAAGGGCCTTGCGGCAAGGGTCGATGGCTTCCCGGTACCGCTCGGCGACAAACAGAACCCTGGCGAGAACCTCCCAGGTGCGTGGATCGCCTGGCCAGCGCTCGCATGCATCCCTTGCGATCACCTCCGCCCGGACGGGATGCCCCGCGGCGGCGTTCGAGGTGACGAGCGCACAGACTGTCTCGACGTCGTCGCGCTCGAGGTGGGACTGCTCCGCCCGGCGGAGGGCCTCTCGCTCCCGGTCATGCGCCTCGATGGTTCGAACGAGGCTCCCGGCGAGCTCGCCCTCGATCCCCAGAAGCCGTTGCATTGCCTCGTCGGGCTCGCCTGACTGCCACAGGAACTGCGCAACGCAGGCGGCCCCGTGGTCCCGGCGGGAGGGTTCGCCGTCATGCTGCGAGGCCGAGCGCATGGCAGCGGCAAGGTGCGAGCGGGTCGCCCGATGCGTCCCCAAGGCTTGACTTTCCCGAGCTGCATCGAGGTGCGCGTCGGCCACCGCGAGCGGGTCGATGGCGGCTCGTTCGAGCACGTCCCGGAGACGGCGAAGCAGCTCCGCGAGTTCGACCGTCTTCGCTCGGCGTGCCCCCTGGTGCAGCTCGTAGAACGGGCACTGAGGTTCGCCCGGGATGGGCCGGAAGCCGGACCGAAGCTGCGTATGGCGGATGACGGCCATGGCGGCGACGCTGCGGGCGACGGCTTCGGGCACATCGGTGGTCTCGTTGTCTCCCCAGAGGCGTTCGACCTCTGCGGACACCTGAGCGAGTACCTCCAGGTCTTCGCGAAGAACCCCTCGCACCGCCTCTTCGGTCGCTTCCTCAGGGGCGCCCCACGCCTGGAGGAGCAGCACCGGAATGGGGATTGTGTCTACACCCCCTTCCTTGATCGCGGCCCCGACTCGATCCCATGTCTCATGCGACGGGTTGATGCCGGGGAAAAGGGTGCGCTCGTCCTGGAGGAGAAGACCTTTGTGCGCGATGCACCACAGTGAGGTCAGGAGCTGCGCCGCGACGCCAACGAGGAACGGCGCCGGCTCCCTGGAGGAGACTTCGGCATCAATCGTCGCGAGCATCTTCCGCGCCTGACGCTCACGGCTCTCGTCGCCCACTTGGCTCGCGACGTGGACAAGGGCCTCGAACAGTGGCCGGATCCAGTCCGGCTCCCAGGGACACCCGTCGAGGGCGCGCTCGAGCGTGAGGAGGACGAGCTCTCCGGTCTCCGGAAGATCGTCCATGAGGCGAGATGCCCGCGCGCTCCAGGCGTGGGAGATGGGCAGCGCGAGAGACTCGCCACCGGAGCGTTGCCCCTGCTCGAGCGACGAAGCGAGCGCGGCGAGATTGCCGCTGTCAAGAGCGAGCGCCTCGGAAATGGTCATGCCGAAGCGATGGAGCAGCTCGGACTCGTCCTGCAGCCCGAGCCACCGATATATGAGGGACGAAAAGCCGAGGTCGAGCTCGAAGGGCCCGTCCGCCTGGTCCGCGAGCGCGAACATGGCCTTTGTCTCGCACCAGAAAGCGGGTGTGAGAGCTTGGCCCTGCTCGTCGAGGAGGGCGACTTCTTCAGCGCGCAGGGCGATGCGATGGGAAAGCGCATGGCACGCGGTGATGACGTGGGCGGTGAGAATTTCGGGCACGGGGACCTCCTGGGCATGACGCCGAATGGATCGGGCGGGAACGCGGGGATGGCGGCACCCAGAGCGGGGCGCCGTTAGGGACGGCGAAGTGCGGAACTCCATGGTCAGGTCCTGCTCTGAGCTGACGAGTCCGGAAAGTGGGCGCGGAGCGATTCGAGGACGCGCCACGCCGCGGTGCGCGGCTCGTCCCTGGAGATCCGCTCCGGCAGAGCGAGCGCCGCGCCCAATAGCGCGCACAGATGGAGCGGGGAAACGGGCGGATCCCCATCCGGGCGAGGTGCGTCCACGGGCGGGACACCGGTCGCGAAATCCGACCAATCAACGGCGTCATCAAGGGCGATTCGGAGCCCAGTACCGAGCGGTGAACACGCACCGACGATCGCGTCGATCGCTCGCCTGTTACAGGCAATCAGGAGCTCGAGGTCGGAGAACCAGTCGACGAGCCGTGGATCCGCGTACGAATCGATCTCGGTCACGCGCACGCGATGCCCATCAAGCGAATCTCCCATGGGGTAGAGGTCCATGAGAGGAGCGTCTGAGTGGCGGGGACCGATGCGAAGGATGTACCGGGCCTCCCAGGCGAGGACGTGGAATTCCGGCACGAAGAGAAACGGCAGGAC
>MKWU01003057.1_pt1 | contig 23030 bp, 17 predicted proteins | sample 809101 | NCBI WGS metagenome assembly MKWU01 (sample SAMN05860141, study PRJNA318959) | sponge metagenome | host: Aplysina aerophoba | place: Slovenia: Piran, Adriatic Sea, Gulf of Piran | collected 2013-05-07 | reverse complement strand
TTGGCGAGCGTGTCGTAGATGCCGTGGGGGACGGCGAGGCCGGAGGCATGGGAACGGAAGTCGTGGTCGTTGACCGGGACGGGGGCCGGTTCCCAGGAGACGCCGGCGTTGCGGAAGCGTCCGACCACCTCTTTCTTCGAATCAATACTGAGAATCGGGGTGTTGCGGCGGGCGCAGTCGCGGCGCTGCTGGTCGATGAACTCGAACTGGTCGTTGCGTTCGGCGGGAGAGGTGGAAGGGATGCACTTGCCGGTTCACGCGCAGGAAATAGCCCTTATCTCTTGCAAGAGATAATAGCCCAAGGTGCGCAGGAGGCGGGCGAGGGTGCGCGGGGAAACCGGCAGTTCGAGGACATCGGTGAGGTAGTCGGCGAGGTTGCGGGTGGTGCGGCGGGTCCAGCGCAGGTCGGAACAGGGGTCGCCGGCGGTGTCGTGGCGAAGCAGAATGACGAGTTGGACGGTCAGCGCAGGCTTTTTCTTTCGAGCGCCTTGCGCCCACCCCCGGGCTTGCGGATCCGCTCCGTCTCGTAGTCCCCGGACAGCAACTGCTGGCGCCCCTTGGCCACGGTGGCCTGGGCCATGCCGAGTTGGGCCGCGACCCGGCCGTCACCACCCCGTCCGTGGCGCAGCGATTCCAGCCCGGCATACAGCCGGCGCTGGCGCTCGTCCAGCACGCTGAACAGCCTGCCGGTGGCCTGCCGGATCTGCTTGTCGCCGCTGTCGGGCGACGGTGGTCCGGGCCCGCCCGCCAGCATCACCCGTCGCGTCCGTAACTGCCTCTCGCGCTGCTGCGGTGTCAGGGAGCAGTACAGGAACCGGCTGTCGAGTTTCTCGCGGGCCAAGCGGCGGGTGCGGACCAGCCTGCCCAGCGCGTTCCGGACTTCGACCTGAACGATCCGACCCAACTCGTCGGCGAACCGTCCCGCGGGCGCTTGTTCGACCAAGCCAGCAGCCGTGGCGAGCAGGGTCCCCGCGCGGGAGAAACGGATCCCTTGGTAGGCCCACAAACCGTGCTCGTCGTAGACGGCCAGTTCGTCCAGAGTGTAGAAGCGGCCGCAGTGGGAATAGCTGGACCGGCAGCCCGCCGCCACCAGTTTGCGGCACACGGTGCGTCGGCTGGCGCTGCCGAACGCCTCCAGGATCTCGTCCAGCTGCGCGACGGATTTCTCGCGCAGCAGGGAGATGACCGTTTGGGCAGGAAAGGTCTCGGTTCTCACGCACACTCCCTAAATGGCATACTAGATATTCAATGATGTCGAATATGCCATTTAAGTGCTCGCAGGGAGCCGCAATTGCACCAATCACACCGTATCGTACCCTCGAAACCCCCGGTCGGGGGCTCCCGGGATCAGCCAATAGGCAAAACGGACTACGCTTGACCCTTGCCGGACAGGCATTTCATGGCAGATTAGCCGTCAGGCCAACTAAGTTATTAATTCGCGGCCCCTTAGTCCAAGGTGAAAGCGTCCGGGTGCATTGACCCGTCGCCCCGCACGACCACGCTTGACCCGACAACTTCCTCGAGCGTTGCAATGTGCCTGTTCGACCTGTGCTTGAGAGACTTTGCGATCTCGGGATGGACCCGAAGCGTCAGGTCCTTGGCCAGTTCGCCGTCCTTTCGCTTGCTGCTCGCGGCGATGCGGTCAGCAGCCGAGAATATCTCGGAGAGCACCGTGGCGGGCGATTTGACCGTGCCGGTCCCGGAGCACGACGGGCAGGGGACGCACATGGCCCGCTCCAGCGACTGTCTCACTGGCTTCCGAGTGATCACCGCAAGGCCGAACTCATTGAACGGCAGGAGCCGAGTCGGCGTGCGCGTCTTCCGTAGTGCCTCCTGGAGCACTTGCTGCACCTGCTGGCGGTTCTTGCGGTCCTCCATGTCGATGAAGTCGATCACGATGATGCCGCCGAGATCGCGGAGGCGGAGCTGGCGCACGATCTCTTCCGCCGCCTCCAGATTCGTCTTCAGTACAGTGTCCTCGAGCCTGTTGGACTTGCCTACGTACCTTCCGGTGTTGACGTCGATCGCTACGAGAGCCTCAGTCTGATTGATGACCAAATAGCCGCCCGACTTGAGCCAAACCTTGGGTTTCAGCGCCTTCTCCAGATCCTTGGTGATATCAAAGGAGTCGTGGATGGGCTGCGGGCGAGTGTAGAGCTTGACGTGATCGACCAGCTCGGGCTTGAACCGTTCCACGAACCGCAGTATCCGCTCGTACTCCTGCTCGGAGTCCACCCAGATCGTCTTGTAGTTTTGGCCGTGCTGATCGCGAACGACCCGCTCGACGATGTCAAGGTCGCTATGCAGCATGGCCGGCGCCTTGCGCTTCTCCGCTTTCTCCTGCAACTGTTGCCAGAGTTCTTGAAGGAACTCGATATCGGCGACCAGATCTTCTTCGCTGGCGCCCTTCGCCGCGGACCGGACGACGAATCCGCCCGGCTTGCCCTCCGAGTGCTTGTCAATGATCCGACGCAGCCGGGTGCGTTCGGACTCGGGCTGGATCTTCTGGGCGACGCCATTGTGCTTGGCCGTCGTCATGTAAACCATGTAGCGGCCCGGAAGGGATACGTGTGAAGTGATTCTGGCGCCCTTCTGCCCGACGGGCTCCTTGTTCACCTGGACAATCACTTCCTGGCCGTTCCGCAGGAGACTCTTGATGTCGGCCTGCGGCGACGCCTGCATGTCGCGTCCCTTGGACTCGCCACGGGGCCGCCCGTCGGCCTTGGCCCCACGCTTCGCGCGACCGTCAGCATGGGAGCGGGCCGGTCCGTCAGACCGTCGCGAAGGCCGCTTCCTGGGAGCTTCGCGAGTGCCGGCCGCCGAACGGTCAGCAGTCTTGCGCGCCGGCCGGCCGCGAGTGCTCCGCCGACGCTTGGAAGGGGGGGCACCACGTGAGTCAGGGGCCTTCGACTCCTCTTCCGGTTTGCTCTCGGCGGCCTTCCCCTTCCCCTTGCCCCAGCCGAAGAGCCTGAAGCGAAACTCGGAACGGGTCGACGGCGCCGACACGGAAGCCCGCTCGTGAGGCGGATCGGGAGTCTCCGGCGCACCCGCTTCCTCCGTAACCGATCGATTCTCCGAGGTCCCTGCGCTTGCAGGCGCCTCCCGGGCGGCCTCCGCGGAGGCAGGTTCAAGCGACACCGGTTGATCGTCGACGGCAGCAGATTCCGTGCCTTGCGCATCAGACACGTCAGTTTGCGGCTCCGCGGAGGCCGCTCCGACTGTGTTGGTCGGCGCCTGGGGGCGGCCGTACTTGGCCAGAGACTCGCCGGGAAGCACCACGGGATCTTGCTCCGGCGGACCGGGGGACGACGGCTCGACCACGCCGGGTACGTCGGACTGCGCATCAGCCTGATCCTCCGGGACGGTCTCGGCGGTTGCCGACCCGTCCTCCGACCGCCTCGTACGGCGTCGCCGGCGCCTTCGGCGGCTGGGCACCTCCGGGGAACGTTCGGCTGCAACCGCATCGGAAGGAGCCTCCGCCGAGTTCCCGCCATCAACTTGCTCGGGCCCCCCGGGATGGTCGGGTGCCTCGCCGGGACGAGCCTCGTCCTCTTTCGGCTCGCCCGGAACGTCCAGTGTCCGGGTCGGGTCGGCGGGAATCGGACCGTCATCCAGGCCCTCCTCCACGCTCTCGGAGGGGTCCAGCACGTCCGTGACATACAGGAACGCGTCCCGGCGCAATCCGAGATTGACGAAGGCCGATTGCATCCCGGCCAGCACCCGTGTTACGCGACCCTTGTAGATGTTCCCTGTAATAGCTTTCTGCGCGTGGTGCTCTACATAGACTTCGACTAAGCGATCATCCTCTAGGACCGCTACGGTCGTTTCGATCGGATTCGATGAGATAACCAATTCCTGAGACATATGATTCCGTCTCGGGGAAGGTCCAATCGCGGCTGGGCTCCGCTTCGGCTGGCTGCTAGAACGTTGCTGTCCATTCATTCACCGTGTTGGCGGGACTCGCCTGTAAACTGCGCTCCCAGCGGACACTGCCACGTTCTGGCGTCGGGATCCGGCAGGGCAGGCGGAGCGCCACGCCATGGGCGGGGCTCGCACGCCTGCGACCGCTCGGCATTGCCCGATCCTGTTGTCCGCGGGTTGAACTCTTCCCCTCTATCCTTTCTTTCATTGATGCCGGCACCGCTGCCCGAACCGGCGGTGATCAGTCAGTTGACGAAGCGCCGCATGCGCACGCTGTGAACGAGCCCTAGCATCGTCAGGACAGTCAGCAAGCTGGATCCGCCGTAGCTCATGAGCGGCAAAGGCAGTCCGGTGACCGGCAGCTTGTTGGCCACCATTCCGACATTCACCACGATGTGAAATAACAGCAAGGTCGCGACGCTGATCGCAACGAGCATTCCCTCCGCATCGGCGGCCGTCTTTCCGATTTCCACGATTCGCATGAGCAGGACGTAGTACAGCGCCAGCGCGATCACGATTCCGACGAACCCCTCCTCCTCCGCGAACGCGGCGAAAATGAAGTCCGTGTGCGGGGTGGGCAAGAAGCGCAGCTGCGTCTGCGATCCCTGCACATGCCCCTGTCCCCAGATGCCGCCTGCACCCACCGCGATCTTCGATTGCCGGATTTGATACCCCGTGCTCCGCGGCGCCTTGTCCGGATCCATGAAACCCGTGATCCGGTCTCGTTGGTATGGCTTGAGCATTGACCAGCCCACCGGCAGAAGGACAACCGCCAGCAGGCAGAGCGCAACCCAGTGCTTGGCGCGAATCGTCGAAAGATACAAGACCATGCCCGCCAGGGGGATTATGCTGAGGGCCGTGCCCAAGTCGGGCTGCAACAGCACCAGACCGAACGGCATCCCGAAGATCACGCCAATCGTGACAATGTCGCGAGCGCCCAGCGTCTTGGTCGTGTAATCGCTACAGTACTTCGCTACTACCAAGACTAGCACTACCTTCATGAACTCCGACGCCTGGATCGAAAACCCAAAGGGCGTCGGCAGCCAGCGTCGCGCCCCGTTGACCGGTTCGGCAAACGCCAAGACCACCCCTAAAAGGACGATTCCCGCTATCCAGAGAATCGGGGAAGCCCCGACGCCATGGTGATAGTTGAAGGTCGACACGATCCAGAAGAGGACGAACCCGAGCGCGAGCCAGACGCAGTGCTGCCCGTAGGCGCTGGCGAATTCGGTGTTCAGCGTGGCGCTGTAAATCTGGCGGAGGCCCATCAGGGAGATCGCGATCACGATCCCGACCAGGACCCAGTCGATATCCCGCAACCAGTGCTTGGTGCTGGAAGGCGAACGCAGGATCATCCTTGGCCCCCCTGGGACCGGGCGAGCGTCCCCTCCGTGTCGGTCAACAGATCCTCGGCACGGTTCAGCATCCAGACCTGGATCACGTCCCGCGCGACCGCCGCAGCGTAGTAGCTGTGCTTGCCGTTCTCGAGCAGCACGGCGACGACAACCTCGGGACTACGGCACGGGGCGTAACCGACGAACCATGCGTCGTCTTCGAAATCCTCGCGGTTCGCCTTCAGCCGCGTGGCGTTCGACACGCGCTGGGAGGTTCCTGTCTTGCCGCACACTTCCAGCGCCTTCAGCCGTGCCTGACCCCCCGTGCCACCGCCGTTGACTACCGACCACATCGCCTCGTGCAGCACGTCCATGTGCTCCCGGGCAACCGGAGAGATCCGCGGCGACGGTAGTTCGCTGCCCGGCGCGACGGCAGCGAGCTCACGGCGGGAAACCATGTGCGGACGATGCCACACGCCGCCGACGGCCAAGCCGCCGATTGCATGCGCTGCCTGGATTGGCGTTACGGACATCGCGCCTTGGCCGATCGCGACGATGATTGTCTCGCCGGGGTTCCAAGGCTGCAGCATCCGGCGGATCTTCCACCGCTCGGTCGGAACCAGTCCGGGCACTTCGTCAGGCAAGTCCACGTTGGTCTTGTCGCCCAGCCCGGCGATCCGAGCGTAGGCGGCAAGCCTGTCGATTCCGAGTTTGTGGCCCAGCTGGTAGAAATAGACGTCGCACGACTGGGCGATCGCCTTGCGCAAGGAAACCGTGCCGTGACCGCCGCGCTTGTGGCAGCGGAAATATCGGCCGCCGAACTGGAGCCCTCCCGGACAATGCACCTTGAAATCAGGGCCCGCGAGACCGGCCTCCAGCCCCGCCAGTCCCACGATGGGCTTGAAAACCGAGCCCATCGCCCATGTGCCTTGGATCGAGCGATTGAGCATCGGATTGCTCGGGTCGGAATTCAACGTCGCCCATTCGCTGCTCGAAAATCCGGTCACGAACTTGTTCGGGTCATACACCGGCGAGCTGGCCATCGCCAAGATCTCGCCGTTGCGGGGATCGAGCGCCACAACCGCCCCCTTGCGACCCTCCAGACCCAGCTCCGAGACGGCTTGCAGGTCCAGATCGATCGTCAGCCGCAGGTTTTCTCCCGGGGTTGCATCCACCAAGCTGAGGGTCTCGATCTGCCGGCCGAGGCTGTTCACCAAAAACCGCTGCCTGCCGTCCTCGCCGGACAGCCAGCGGTTGTATTGCCGTTCGATCCCGCTCTTGCCGATTTCGTCGCCGAAATCGTTTAGCAGGAACTCCCGCAGGTTCAGCTCGCTCTTGCTGACCTCCGCGACATAACCCATCGCGTGCACAGCGACTCCGGATTCCGGGTACTGCCGGCTCATGCCCTTGACGAGGTCGATCTCCTGAAACTCGCTTCGGTGCGCCTGCAGAAACGCAATCTCGGCAACCGAGAGATCCTCCTTGAGCACGAAGTGCCGGGACTTGCTGTACGCGGAAGCGTCCAAGAGCCGTTCCGCAAGGAGATCGGGATCGAGTCCGAGGCGGGCGGCGATCCGGCCGAGATTCTCGGGTTCGGCGCTTTCTCTGTCGATCACGGCCGACATCGCGATTCGGCTCCGCGCGAGAGCCCGGCCGTAGCGGTCGAGAATGTTGCCGCGTGCGGCGGGGATGGGTAGGGCCTTGATCCGGTTCTGTTCGGCGAGCTGGCGGTATTGCTCGTTGTCGGCGACCTGGATTTCCCAAAACGCCAGCAGGAGCAACAGGAACGCAGCTGAGATCACCGCCTGAAACCAGACAATGCGGCGCACCGTGACGCGACGCTGAGTCTTCGGGCCCCAAGTCATCAGTCCCGCCTCCAGCGATCAAGTACAGGATAGATCACCAGCGCCAGACCGGCATGCACGCCCGCCAGGGCGGACCATGCCCCGAGCTCCCATTGCGCGGGCTGACCCAGAAGAAAATCGCCGCGAATCGCGAACAGAATCAGTTCGTGCAGCCAGTACGCCAGCGCCACGAATATGCCCGTCACCATGGCGAATTCCAGCTTGAAGAACTGACCGGCTGTCGCGCCCAGATACGCCAGCGCGACGTAGACCAGCCCGTAGACGCCAACCGGGCCATGGGTCGAGCCGTCTTGAGCCCACCCGATCATCAGGCAAGCCACCATTCCCGGAATCACCTGCCGGTACGCGAGCACGAGGTAGAACGCCGCCAGGAACGGGAGGTTCAGCGCGCTCAGCGTGGGCACCAATGTCGGAAGGAAGACCTGGAGACCCAAGGCCACCGCCGCCAATCCGAACGCGAACCAAGGAGAGATGCCCCGCCGTCTGGCGAATTCTAGGGTCTTCGCTAAGCTGGGGGCGGACATCGTTACGGCGAATCTCGGCCGCCTCCCCGGGACGCCCGCAAAGGATCAGCGGCATCCGAGAAGTCCGGAGGCCCGGTCCCACTTAGCAGGCCCACGCTGCGGCCTTGGGATTCGACCGTCCTGCGGTACGCCTGCTTAATCCGGTCGGCATCGGTCTCCGTCATAACCCTCCCGACACGGGGAGAACTGCCGGAATCCGGCTGATCGGTGCTCTGCATGCGGGTCAGGATTTCTTCCGGGAGGGCCTCGTGATCCCCTTCGATCACGACCAAGACATCTTGCAGGCGATCGAGCGGGGCAAACGGATTCACCGCTATCGCCTGCATCTCGACCCCCGGCCCGACGACAGTCACCCGACCGACCGGCAAGCCGCCCGGAAACACTCCGTCCAGGCCGGAGGTATAGACGGCCTCTCCCACCTGGACGCTCACCTGCGGGCCGATGTAGTCGACACGGCACTCCGCGTAGCCGGTTCCCCGGAGGACTCCCGACTCCCCGCTACGCTCCAGAACCACGCCGACGCCAGCCTCCGAGTCGCTGATCAGCAAAACCATGCTTGCTCTGCCATGGACGGCCTGGACCTTACCCACGATGCCGTCCGGGGTGATCACTGCCAAGCCAGTCCGGACACCGTCGCGGCTACCCACGTCCAGCACCAATTCCTGGGTGGAACGACTCGGGCCGCGAGCGATGACGCGAGCGGCGAGGGTTCGCGAGGCGATGCTCTGGCTGTAGGCATCCACGTCGGTGCGGCTCTGGAAGCGCAACAGCTTCTGCCGCAGGAAATGATTCTCGATCCGGAGCCGCGACGCTTCCGAATCGAGTCGCTGGTTTTCCTCGCGCACGTCGACCAGCCAGACGTAACGGCTCCACGAGGAGGACACGGCGCGGACCGTCGTCTGCACCGCTGCCTGAACGGGCTGCAGGAGGGTGCTGCTCCAGTACCGGAATCGGCTTGTGCCGGAGCTAGTGCGGACCTGGCTTGCGATGGCGACGACCTGGCCGACCACGAGGATCGCCAGAAGAATCCCGCTCAGGTTGCGCGTGATCAGTGATTGCACTGTGTTCCGCCCTTCGCCTCCGTCGTTGCTAATCGATTGAAATCCTTCTGAGCAAATCGAAATCCCTCAACAGTCGACCGGTGCCGAGCACGACGCATTGAAGCGGGTTCTCTGCGATCGACACCGCCACTCCCGTCTCGTCGCGAATGCGCTGGTCGAGATTGCGCAGATATGCGCCGCCTCCGGTCACCACGATGCCAGCGTCACAAATATCCCCGCTGAGTTCCGGCGGGGTGTTCTCCAGCGCGTCGCGTATCGCAATCATGATCCGGTCGACACTGTCGGCAAGCGCCTCGCGAATCTCGCCATCAGAAATAGTTACGGCGCGGGGTACTCCTTGCGCTAGATTGCGGCCCTTGACTTCCATCGTCAGAGGCTTGTCGAGCTTGGTGGCAGACCCCAGCGCCATCTTGATTCTCTCCGCCGTGTGCTCGCCGATCATGAAATTGTGCTTGCGCTTCATGTGCTGGGTGATCGCATCGTCCATCGCGTTGCCCGCAGTCGGAACCGAGTGGGAATAGACAATCCCGGACAAAGAAATCACCGCAATGTCGGTGGTACCGCCACCGATGTCAACGACCATGCTGCCGGAGGGCTTGCTCACCGGCAGTCCGGCGCCGATCGCGGCCATCATTGCCTGCTCCACCAGGTGGACTTCGCTCGCATTGGCGCGCATCGCCGAATCGACGACCGCCCGCCGCTCAACATGCGTGATCTGGCTGGGCACACCGATGATGATTCGCGGATGAACCATCATCCTGCGGTTGTGCGCCTTGTTGATGAAGTATGTCAGCATCCGCTCGGCAATCTTGAAGTCCGCGATAACGCCATCCTTCATCGGGCGGATCGCGGTAATATTGCCGGGCGTGCGACCTAGCATCCGCTTGGCTTCTGATCCGATGGCCTCGACCTCGGATGTTTGGCTCTTGATCGCGACGATGGAGGGCTCGTTGACCACGACCCCCGTGTCGGCGATGTAGACAAGCGTGTTCGCGGTGCCCAGATCGATCGCAAGATCGTGGGAGAAAAGCGACAGAAGAGAACGGGCTGTCATCGTTGCGGGCCTATTGGCTCAAGGGCAGTCAGGCCCACGAGGACGCAGCCGCACCGGCCCGGAGAAGGAGCCAGCGCCTGGTACCGCCTTCTAATCGTTCGGGCCGACTCCGCTCGTGCACTGACGAGACCTAGCATCATGGTCAGTTGCCACGACAGTTTAGCACTTTCTTGGAGTAGCGAGCTAGGTTCTTGTGCGCAATGCACTTCTGACCGCCGGAATACCTTGAATCCAGCTTCCGGCGCCGCCAGGCGGGGGCATTGGCGGAATTGCCGGACCTGCGGCGAGCACGGCGAGGGACGGGCTTGAATTCACGGCCGACGCGGGCCTACACTCGATTACTGGGTCGGGCCGGAACACCGGTCATCAACTCGTCGGAGGATTCCTGAATGGACAAATTGCGCGTTGCAGTGATCGGAACGGGCTTCGTGGGTCGAGTGCACGTCGAAAACATCCGGCGGCAGAACGACGCGGAGGTGGTCGCGATCGCGGACCAGACGGCCGAGCTGGCCGCAACCTTCGGCAGAACACTCGGCATTCCGCGAACTGCCGGAGACTACCGCGAGCTGCTCGACGACTCGAGCATCGACGCCGTCCACATCTGCACGCCCAACAAGACCCATTTTCCGATCGCGCGCGACGCCCTCGACGCAGGCAAGAACGTGATCTGCGAGAAGCCGCTGGCGATGTCAGCGGCAGAAGCCGCCCGCCTGGTCGAGCTGGCGAACGCCAGGGACGTGGTCCATGCCACGAGCTACAACCTACGCTTCTATCCGAACGTCGCCCAGATGCGCCGTATGGTCGCCACCGGCGCAATCGGCGACGTGCTGGCGGTGGACGGCAGCTACTCGCAGGACTGGCTGTTCTACGACACCGACTACAACTGGCGGCTCGAGCCTGAGGTCGGGGGCCCTTCGCGGGCAATGGCCGATATCGGGTCGCACTGGTGCGATTTGCTCGAGCACGTGACTGGAAGCCGCATCCGCGCGGTATGCGCGGAACTCGCGACCTTCCATCCGATACGCAAGAAGCCGAAGAAGCCGATCGAGACCTACGCTGGCAAGATGCTCGCCCCGGAAGACTACGAGGACCGCCCGATCACCACCGAGGACTTCGGAGCGATCCTGCTGCGGTTCGACGGCCGCGCGCGGGGCGCTCTGACTGTGAACCAGGTAGCCGCGGGACGCAAGAACCGGCTCCTCATGGAGATCTACGGGAGCCGTTGCGGTCTGACCTGGGACGGCGAGAGACCGAACGAACTTTGGATCGGTCGCCGCGACGGCAACAACGAGTTGCTGGTCAAGGATCCGTCCCTGATGGAGCGGGAGGCATCGACGTTCGCAGACCTGCCGGGCGGCCACGCCGAGGGATACGCCGACACGTTCAAGCAGTTCTTCCGCCGATTCTACGCCGCGTGCAGGGATCGCTCGCTGGCGGCAGGCCTGCCTGGATTCGAGGCGGGCCTCCGGCAGCTTCGGGTCGTCGAGGCCGTTCTGGAGAGCCACGCCAAGAGCGCTTGGGTAGACATCGACTAGCAGCGTCCAAGAGCTGCCGGCTGGCACTCGGCGAGCCGGGGAACGGTATCCGCCCAATTCCTTTGCGAAGGATTCCCGGCGCCAGCTGCCTCGTGGGTCAGCCGTTCCACTTGAGCGACACGGACTGACAACCGACCCTATAATGACCGTCATGCTTGGATTGGAACCGCTGCAAGTCGGTCTCATGTTCTGGACGGGCGGTGACCTGGGCGTCGAGGCTCCGCCCGCCGAGATCGCCACTTCCGTGAGTTCGCTCGGAGTGTCGTGCGGCCAGCTCGGCGTACATGGCGAATGCCCGCTGGACGCCGCCACTGCCAATCGCTGGAAGGCCGTGCTGGACGAACACGGCCTGACCGTCGTCACGGTCGTGATGTGCTTCAGCGGCGAGGACTACGCGAGCATTCCGATCTGCGCCCAGACCGTGGGCTACGTGCCGCCATCGACGCGCCACGAGCGCGAGATCCGAACCTACGCGGTTTCCGATTTCGCACGGACTCTGGGTGTGCCCGGCCTCGCGGCGCACATCGGCTTCGTCCCTGCCGATCCGTTGGACGCGGAGTATGCGGCGATGGTGGCGCTCATGCGTCGAATCTGCGATCACTGCCAGACGAACGGCCAGACGTTTGCGATGGAGACCGGCCAAGAGTCGCCCCAGGAGATGCTGGATTTCATCGCCGCCGTCAACCGTCCCAACCTGCGGGTGAATTTTGATCCCGCCAACATGGTTCTGTACGGGTCCGGAGCGCCGTTGGAAGCGCTTGACGCACTCAGGGACCACGTCCTGACTGTGCATTGCAAGGACGGCACGTGGCCCGAGGTTGCGGGCGAGTGGGGCCGCGAGACCCCCCTTGGCGACGGGGATGTCGGCATGGACCAGTTCGTCGCCAAGCTGCGAGAGATCGGCTACACCGGGCCACTGACAATTGAGCGCGAAATCGTGGGGGAGGAACAGCGCGCGGACATCCGTCGCGCCATCGACCTGCTCACTGCCCTGCGCGGCTGAACCTCGGAAGCGCTCGCCCACCTCCCATAGGCGCAACACGCAAGCGCCCGAAGCCTGCATGGTCTACAGTTGAATCGTGCGTCGCTTGATTGCAGTCGCAGCGCTGCTCTGCGGGACCGGCGTGCTGCAGGCGGACGCCCTCAGAAACGCCGCCGAAGCGCTAGAGAGAAATGACTTCGCCGCAGCCATTCCCCACCTCGAAACCGCGATTGAGGAGGACCCCGGAAACGTCAACGCCCGTTTCAACCTGGCGTATGCCTGCCAGGCGACGGGAGCTGAAGAGGCCGCGATCGGGCACTATCGGTTGATTGCCGAGGAACAGCCGGACTTGATCCCGGCCAGGCACAATCTCGCCACATTACTGATGGGCGCGGGCGAGTTCGCCGAAGCGGCCGCCGAGTACAGCGCCGTCGCCGCGGCCCGTCCCGACGATCCCGACCCCCGCTTGCTGGCCGCCGAAGCATGGCGCATGGCACGGGACTGGGAGGCCGCCAGCGAGGCCTACCGGCGGATTCTCGAACGGGACGGAGTGTCGCTGGAGGCGCTGGTCGGCCTAGCGGAAGCGCTCATCGAGAGCGGCCGTGTCGTGGAGGCCGTTCCCTACTACCTCCAAGCGGCAGCCATCGATCCGGAGTTCCAGAACGCCCTGCCGGGTATCGCCGACCGACTGGAACGGGCGGGCGCCACGCAGGACGCACTCGAACTGTACCGGCGCTACGCCCGGGAGAGGCCCGAGGATGCCGCGGTGCAGGAAGATCTCGGGATTCGACTGCTGGAGGCCGGAAATTCCCGCGCCGCCCGAGCCGCGCTGGAACGGGCGCTGGCGATTGAGCCGACCGCCGCGCGACATGGCGCCTTGGCCGAGGCCTACCGCATGGATGGCGAGATCGATGCGGCCCGAACCCAGCTTCGATTGGCGGCAGAGGCCCACCCGGAAGACGCCGAGGGTCGCGTCCGCTACGCCACCGCGCTGCTCAAGAAGCAGGATTACGAGTTGGCCGCACGAGAATATCATGCGGCAGCCCGGGCCGAGCCGCAGTCCCAGGACGCCTGGAACGGCCTGGCGCTGGCCACGTTTCAGCTTGGTGACTTCCCAATGGCGCTACGAGCCCTCCAAGAGTCGGAGCGGCTTGGCACACCGCCCCCCGCGAGCGTGTACTTGAAGGCGCTAGCCTTGGACCGGCTCCAGTCGTACGAGCTGGCCCAAGCTGCCTATCGCGCGTTCCTGGCGCTGGAGCCGGCAATGCCGGACGAGGTGTGGAAGGCCGAACAGCGCCTCCGGACAATCGACAAGGTTCTCGCAAAGCGATGACTTTCCGCGCGGCGTGCTTGATTCTGGCCTGGATCCCGGGGCTGGTGTGCCAAGCGGCGCAGCATCCGGGACTCGCTCCGATCGAAGCCACCCAGGACCGTGAGCGACGCTCCCGCCTGGCGCTCAAGTTCGCCCAGTCGCGCATCGACGCGGCAACGCAAGCCTACCGGATGGACGATCTGGACAAGGGTGCTGGGGAGCTCGATGCGCTGGGCGATGCGGTGGAGCTAGCTGTCAAGTCGCTGGAAAGCACGGGCAGGAACCCCCGGCGAAACCCAGGTCCCTTCAAGCGCGCCGAGATCCGGACGCGGAAGCTGCTTCAACAACTGCACCACGCCCGCCGGGAGGCGCATCCCGAGGATCGGGAAGCATTCGATGGCGCGATCGAGCGGGTCGAGACGGCAAACCACCAGCTATTGCTTGGAATCATGAGCCCGAAGAAGTAGAGTGAATTCAGCAATGTCAACTCGATGCATCCTGCTCGCCCTGTTTCCGATCGCTCTCGCGACCGCACAGGAACTGCCAGGCGGAGCAGACTTTCTGACCGACTTCGAAGTGGATACGCTGAGGGAGCACCAAGAGGTGGACCAACGGATCAAGGCGTACGTGAAGTTCGCCGCCCTGCGATTGGAGCTCATCGACCAGTCGATGCAGGAAGCCGAAGCGGGACGAGGAGCGAGGATCCATCGGTCCCTGACCGAGTACAGCTCGATCATTCAAGCGATCGACGACGTGATCGACGACGCGCTCGCCCGCAATCGCGAAATGGACGGAGCGCTCGAGGGATTGCTTGAGGCCGAACGGGGATTCGCGTCTCGTCTGGCAGCGCTGGCGGCCGAGCCCGTCCAGGACGCTTGGCGTTACGAATTCGTCCTGGAAGACGCGATCGACATCACCGAGGACAGCATGGAGTTGCTGGCTGAAGACCTCGGTGTTCGCAAGCGAGACGTGTTGGCGGAGGAAGTGGACGCCAAGCGCCGCCAGAAGGAGAGCATGGCGCCTGAGCGGCGACGGGAGTTCGAGCAGGAAAAGCGCGAAGAGGCGGACGCAGCCGGCACCCACCAGCAGAAGCGCCCCAGCCTACTCCGCCCGGGCGAGAAACTCGGCGACAAATAGGATCCGGCTGGTCCGCCTGCTACAGAACGGGCAATTTCACGACGTTGCTGGGGGCGCCGTGGACGGTCACCTGCAATGCCGGCTCGCCGCTGGGCAGGGTTTGCGGCAAGATGAAGTCCACCCGGTAGATGCCAACCATGCCCGGAGCCGATCCGGAATAATCGACAGCCGCCTCGGTCCCACCGACCATCACCACTGGCTGGTGCCGTGTCGGAACGTAGTCCGCGGTGGCACGACCCGTCGGCACGGCGCTTTCGAGCGGACCGTTCCCCGTCATGAGCGCGATCACGACGTCTCCGGGCCGGGCCGGGTCCTCGCGGGTTACCGGGTAGCCGTCCGGATGCCACAATTCGGGAACGATCACGCCCGAGGCGCCCTCGCTCACCAGGATGCCCGGGGCCACGTCAGCCAGATCCACCACGACCGGCTCCGACACGAACTGGACGCCTGACCTAGTCCGCACACGGACCTTCAGATACGCGAAGTTCAGACCCGCGAATTCCCAGGGAATCTGAATGTTGATCTGTCGGTCGCTGGCGAAGAACAGCGGGGCCGGCACGCTGACGCCCTGTTCCGGAAAATCGAGACTGACACTCGCGGCCTTGAGGGCAAGCGGTAGCGGCTCTGCTGGGGCCACTCCCGCGAACTCCGAGAATCCAGTGCCGAAAACGGCCACCACCGAACCCGGCGCGACGGGATAGCCGGATTCGTACCTGGCGAGGTTGATCACTTCCTCGATGACCGGTTCTTGTACGTTCCCCTCGAACCAGAACGGAATCTCGATGCCGCCCGCCGTGGCAACCACGGACTGGAGTCCGGATGCCGTAGCATACTCGACTTGGGCGCTGATCAGCCCGAATTCGTCGGTGGCCGCCGAAGATTCGAGGATCGTCCCGTCTCCCTCTCGAACGGCAAATGACACCGGCAGCGAGGCGACCGGCACGCCGAAGCGGTCAACATACTTGCCAAGCAGGGTCTTGACTGCGGGCTCGCCGGCAAGACCGTACTCGTCTTCCCCTGCAAGCGCGAAGGCGTTGTGCGCTTGGCCGTCGCCCGCGACATAGAGATAGGGGATTCGCAAGTGGGTGCCATCGCTTTGGCGCGCAAGCTTCAGATGCCCCTCGTATGAGCCGGCAACGGGCAACTGACCGGTCAATGCGACCCGTACCGTAACGAACTCATCCGGCCCCAGTTCGAAAGCCGCGCTGCTCATTCCGTCAACCGTGACGGCAGCGCGCGTGTCCGCGTCCCTGGGAACAACCGTCAGCGTGTAGGATCGATCCTCCTGGCTCCGGTTGGTGATCAGAACGTCCGCTGATACCGGCAGGGCGCCGGGCGGCAGCGGGCCGCAAACAACCCCCGGCGGGCCGGCCCGCGCCAGCGGCTCCACCGCCCGCTGATCCCGGCAGGCCGCTGGCTGGCAGCGGTCCGAATCCAACCGTGGGCGGCTCGACCGTCGCAATCGGATCAAGCGCCTTCTCCAAATCAAGCAACCCGCCGCCGACCGAAGCGACACGGGCGGATGCACCGCCCTCCAAGACGGACTGGCTGGCGTTGTTGACCAGGGCGGAAGTGATCTCCCGAACCGTCAGGTTGAGATGCTGTTGCCATACGAGCGCCGCCGCTCCTGCCACGAAAGGCGCGGCAAAGCTCGTGCCGCTGGATTGATGGAAGCCGTCCGGCCGAAACCATGCAAGACGCCAAGGGCGGTCGGCAGCCGCTGAGTAGATGAACGCGCCGGGCGCCACGATGTCGGGCTTGATGCTCAACCCCGGAGTGGGGCCCCTCGAGCTGAAATCCGCAACCGACGCCGGATCCAGCGGTTGAGACAGGAGCGTGGCGTCGAGCGTCACCGTCAAGTCCTCCGTGGCGGATCCCACTTCCGCAACCAACAAGGCTCCGTCGCTAGCGCCAATGAAGTAGGCCGGAATGTCCGTCTCCTCGATCGATGCCATTTCGATCAGCTCGCCGGAGCCTTGGTCGTTGTAGATCACCACTCCGACGGCGCCAGCTTCGGCGGCATACTCGACCTTGTCCACGAACCAGCATTCCCCGCGCTCGATCACGGCGATCCGCCCGCGAAGCGACCAGTCCGGAAACGCATCGCAGCCGAGACCGTCCCCGAAATCGGCTGCCAGCGTCGCGGGAGCGGACAAGGCTCCGTCGACGCCAGGGCCGGATCCGGTCATTGCCGCAAACGATTGCAGACCGACGCGGACGGTCTGCACGAAGCGCCGCGAATTGACGGTTGCTCCGACCGCGATGACATCGGGAGCGATGGCGGGCGAGGAAATCGTGTTGCTCGTTGGAGACTGCTGCAAGCCCCTGTCGCCGGCGTTTCCGGCAGCAGCGACTACGACCCGACCGAAATCGACAACCGCGCTCTGGGCCGCGACCGCCAACGGATCGCACCCCACCGATTCGTCGGCCACTCCGCAGTCACTGCCCGCCGCATGCCATGGGAATCGGGCAGGGACGCCCAGGCTCAGGTTCAGAATGTCCATGCCGTCGGTCACGGCATCGTCGATCGCCGCGATCACAGCCTGCGACGAGGGCCCGGGGTGGATTCCCGGTGTACCGCTGACCTTGTATACGCCGAGGTAGGCTTTCGGCGCGATGCCCTCGATCTCCCCTCCTCCGGGGATCTGGACACGCGCCCCGGCGGCAATCATCGCGACGGAGGTGCCGTGCCCGCTGAAGTCGCGGGGTGTGAGATCGTCCGGCGCGGATGTGTCGGGCAAGGCCGAGTTCTGCAAGTGCATGTAGTTGCGGACCGCGACGATCTTGTTGCTCGCGAACTGCAGATGCTCCGGACGGCCCCTGGGATAGCCGACAAGCTGAGGGAGCGAGTCGTCCTTGAACGCTTCGTGATCGAAGTCGAGACCCGAGTCGATGATTGCGATCCTGACACCCGATCCGTCGGCGTTCAGATCGGCCGGGCGCAAGCGAGCCGCGCCGAGTCGCAGAATGTCGCTTTCCGCAACGGCGTTGATCTGGAAGTCGAAGCTGCGCGCGGGAACGACGCTCTTGACGCCGTCAAGGCCCCGGAAGGCTTGCGCTTGACGAGGCGTCGCGCGAACGAAGAGGGCGTTCAACACGTTTTGCACGGAGCCGAGGATCTCGGCGCCTTCGGCCTCGATCGCACTGACAACGCTCTCCTGAGAACGCTTGACAGCCCTGGCGATAAACTCGTCGCTGGTCGCTCGCGCCCGCCGGAGCCCCTGGCGCTCTCCCTTGGGCCTCGCGCGGGACAGCGAGAGCCGCTGGCCCACGGAGGGAGAATCCAGAACGACCGTGTACTGGAGAGTCGGGGCCGACTCGGCCTGGAGCGCCGTGCCACCGCCGAGCGAGAGAATGCCGAGCCCGACGGCAATTGCCCACACAGCGCTTGGTCGCGACATCGGCCGGTACTGCTTCACAGTCCGTTGAGACTGGTCAAACAACGTTACGGTTTCGGGCCTGAACGCCGGATTCGGGCGGGACGGAGATCCGTACAATGAATGCTGGATGCGTGCTTCCCGCGTCGCCATCACCTGCTGCGCGCTGCTAGCCTGCTGTGGCCAGGCTTCCGGGCAAGCCGAATTTCGAGTCTATGAGGAGCACCCGAGGATCTTTCTGGATCCGGCTCGCCTGACCAGGCTCAGCAAGGAAGTCGATCGCGAGTCCTTGCGCTGGCGGGCGCTTCGCGCCCACGTCGATGCCGGGACCGTGTTCCCGGAACAGCCCCTGGTAGACGCCCTGCGCTTCCAGGTAGAGGGCAGCGCGGCCGCTGCCGAGCGGGCCGTCGAATGGAGTCGCCAGCTAGCCGAGGACGGGATCGCGACTGCTTCCGACCTGCGTCTGGCGGCACTGGTCTACGACTGGTGCCATCCACGCTTCGGCGCGGCGGCCAAGGCGGCTGTCCGTAATGCGATGGCCAGGGCGGTCAGTGAGGTGCTGCCACAGGCAAGCCTCGATCCGGGCCTGCTGCGAGCTGCGATCCTTGCATCAATTTCTCTCGCAGGCGACTGGGCAGGATCGGAGGCCGCCCTGTCCGAACTGCTCGGAACGCACTGGGAAAGCGAGATCCGGCCGTCCCTCGAACGCGGAGGGCTGAGCGACGACGGAGCCGATCTGATCGCCATTCTCGAGACCAGCCTGACGGTCCGTCGCAATCTCGATACCGACTTGCTGCGCCCGGCCGCCCAAGCGCTGGCTGCGCTGGTCCGAACACGATTGCTGGGCTACTACCCGCTCGACATCGAGACGTCCGAAGGGCTCGCGCGCCGTCCTTCGCGCTTCGGCACCGACGAGGAACTCGCCAGCGTCCAGGCGCCCCTGTACCGAATCGCAGACATGCTGCTGGTCGCTTACGAATCGAACTTGCGCGAGTTTCAGTTCCTCCAGGGCCTGGTCCACGACGACCACTACCTGTTGCGCTCGCCCATGGCGGTGCCGTACGAGTTCCTCTGGGTCAACCCCTACTTGCCGGGACTGACGCCGCAGTCGGCGCCGATGCTGGCCCATGATCGAGTGCGCGGCCGATTGTACGCACGTCTTGGCTGGCAGCGGCCATCGACATGGATCGGCTATGCCCACGGGCGGCTCCAGGTCCTTGCTGGAGATGAACTGTCCGCATCGGAAGACTTTGACAGCCTCCCGCCGATGTTCTTCCCGGATGCCGCCGTTGTGCCCGTCGTTCCACCCGCAAGGGTCGTGCTTTCGTGGCCAGGCGGCCGCGGCGGTGCTCCCGAAACGGCGGCGATCTACTTCATCGGCCTCCAGGAGGGCGAGACGTACTCGTTGAGAGTGGGAGGCCGCGACGCGCGCCTCGTCCAGGCCGGCAAGGGGGGAATCTTCGTGTTGCGCACCGACGCCAATTCACGGAAACGGGATCGTATTGATCTGCGAAACAAGGTTCGCCTTGAACTGCGGCCCACTCTGAAGCCGACCGATCCCGGACGCCCGCGACCCTCGCTGAAGCGTTGACCCTGTCCGAGCCGCAGCGTTACCGCTCCTGGCTGGCGGACGGGCACAGCTCCGCCAATCCGCACGCGTCGCATTGCGGACGCCTGGCCTTGCATACCCTGCGCCCGTGATGAATGATCTGGTGCGAATAGGGAACCCAGCGAGTACGCGGCAGCAGTTTCATCAAGTCGCGCTCAATCTTCTTGGGGTCTTTCTCGGCGGTCAGGCCAAGGCGCTGCGAGATCCGTTGCACGTGCGTGTCCACGACGACGCCGGTAGCCTTCCCAAACCACGTGCCGGTCACAACGTTGGCGGTCTTACGCGCTACGCCCGGCAGCGTCAGCAATTGCTCCATGCGCGAGGGCACTTGCCCCCCGTAGTGGTCCACGATGCGTTGTGCACAGCCCTTGAGGGACTTGGCTTTGTTGCGGAAGAACCCGGTCGTGCGGACGAGTTCCTCCAAGTGCTCCACCCGCGCACCCGCGAGTGCCTCGACAGAGGGGTACGCGGCAAAGAGATCGGGCGTGACTTGATTCACGCGCTGGTCCGTGCATTGCGCCGACAGGATCGTCGCGGCAAGAAGCTCCCACGCGCTCGAGTGGCGCAAGGCGCATTCCGCTTGCGGATAGTCCCGGTCCAGCTGGCGGAGAATCCGGACCACCCGCCGTTTGCGAACCGCAGGGGATTCGGGCCCGTCGATGCCGCTCATCAACGCCATCGTAGCCGATGCAAGCTTGCCCGATCCGACCGATTCACCGATCTCGCAAGGTTTCCGACAACTCCTTGAAGTATCCCTCCAAGGCGGAATCCCGGCGCTGCCGGTCCCATCCCAAGTGGGTACCGGCGACTTCTGCCGCCTCGCGCGCCCACGACGACTGGTAGCTGGCGTCGAATGCCATGCCCGTCCTGCGAAGCAGGATGTCGCCAAGAGTACTCGCCTTCTCGCGCTCCGCCGCGAAGAGCACTTCCCCGCAGGTCGTCTCGCAGCCCTCGACTAGTGGGAGATCACGGCCATGCGACTGCTGCAAATAGCGCAGCAGCTCGGGAGCTCGGGGCCCGTATATCCGCGCTATGCGTGGCGGCACGCCGTCCATGCTGGGAGGCGGGCTAGGTGCGACAGGCCGGGCTGGCGCCACGCCCAGCTTGCGGATCACGCAGCGCAGCGTCTCGTTGGCAAAAGTCGGCGCAGTCGTGAGCTTACCGCCGGCCATCGTGAGCAAGCCCTGAATGCCGTCGGTTCGCTCATGATCGACCACTTGGTGACCTCGCGAAATCGCTTGCAAGTTGCCGGTCGACGACCTCAGTAGCGGCCGCGAGCCGCAATAGGCGTAAAGGACGCTCTCGGGCCGAATGCGTGCGCTGGGAAACAGTTGGTTCGTCTCGTCGATCAGATACGCGATGTCGCAATCCGTTGGGGCAGTCCGGTCGGGATTCCCCGTGAACAACGATTCCGTCGTTCCAATCAGGAAAAGGCCGCGCCAGGGAATGATGAAAAACGGCCGCTTGTCCGAACGCGCCTCACGGTACACGGCGCGGCGCGGCGAGCCGGGAATCCCCGGCACCACGATATGGGTGCCGTTCACCAGGGAGAGCAACGAGTCGGCATGGAATCCGGGAAGTCGCCCTAGCACGCGGTCGACCCAGGCGCCGGACGCGTTCACCACCAGGGCGCAACGCAGTTCGTCAGTCCCGGATGAGCTCTCGATGCGCACGCCCTCGACCCGGGAACCGCTGACGACGAAGCCCGTGGCACATGTGTGGTTGCGGATCTCCGCCCCGCATTCGGCAGCCTGCATGGCCGCTTCGAGAGCGAGTCTCTCGGGATACGTCGCTTGACAGTCGAAATACTCGAATCCGCACTCCAAGCCCCGGCGGTCCAAGCCCGGGAGCAGGTCCAGGGTTTCCGCAGGGGTCCTCCTTCGCGGTGGCGGCAAACTGCCTCCCAAGCAAAGGAGCTGGTACACGGCCAGTCCTGCACGGAGCTGCCAGGAGGGGCGTGAATCCGAACGGTAGACTGGCAGGCAGAAAGCCTGTGGCTCGACGATCCCGGGAAATTCCCTCAGCAGCCTCTCCCGGTCCCTGAGTGACTCGCGCACCAAGCCTACTTGCAACCTCTCCAGGTACCGCAACCCACCGTGGATCAGTCGGGTTGACCGGCTTGTGACACCCGCGCCGAAGTCGCGCTTCTCGACGAGGACAGTGCGCAAGCCAGCCCCGGCGGAGGCCCGTGCCAGCATGCACCCGTTGATTCCCCCGCCGACAATAACCAAGTCGAACTGGCTTGCGGCCGTCAACGAGAATTATATTCCGAACCGCTGCTCCGGTCCGGAGCGGGGGTTGGTCCCGGGTCGAGTCGCCTGAGGGAGTCTCCGGAGAGCAACTAGCGCGACGAGGCAGTCTTGCTAGGGTGTTACGGTTTCAATCCACGCCCCCGTGCGGAGGGCGACCCCGAGCTGGGCCACGTCAACCTCAGCCAGCTAGTTTCAATCCACGCGCCCCGTGCGGAGCAATGCCACTAACTTAGGGTTTTGGACACTAACTTAAGGCCCTGACGGCTTCTGGGCAGCAAATCCGGCGAGTTCCGAGCCCTTAAGTCATGCAGTCGGGGCCGGTTGGGCCTCTGGGCTTGGTGCCAGTTTCGCCGCTGTTTGCTGGGCCTTGCGACGCGACCACTTCGGGGCCGGCTGCAGCGAGCGCCGCGGGTAGGAGCGGTCGCGACGCGGCTTGCGTCGTCCCGTTCCGACCCACTCGCAGATGCGCTCCAGTGTCTCGCTGACATACGCGGAGTGGCGCAGCAGCAGACTCTCCAGATGCTGCGCCAAAGCGGCCAGACTGTGCTTGAAGTTGGCCTGCGACAGCGGCTTGTCATCCGCTGGCTGTGCGGCCCGGCAGCCGTCTGCGTCCCGGTTGGTGAACAGCCGGCCCATCGCGATCAGGTTGAAGCGGGCGTACAGTTCCTGCTTCACCAAGCGTTCGCTTTGCCCGTGAAACTGCTGGACTTCGAGGAATTGCTTGCTGATCTTGTACATCTCCTCGATCACCCAGCGTGCATGGTACAGATCGGCCAGCGCGCCGATCCGGTAGCGGCGGGGGTCGAGCAGGGTCGTGCCTAGCACGTAGGTGGTGCAGGCGTGGGTGTACTTGACCAGCCGCAGGCGGAGCGGACGCCAACGGGTGCCGGGGTACTTGCGGGACAGTTCCCGCAGGGTGTCGCGGCCGGGCAGGATGCGCATGAGCTCGAGCGGCTCGATTTCTCCACGCTGGAGCCGCTGCCGACCGAACGGATCGACCCGACGTTGCGGGCACGGACCAACGACCTGGTCTGGCGCGTCCGCTTCCGGGACCCGGCGGACGGGCC
>MKWU01003056.1_pt1 | contig 23032 bp, 15 predicted proteins | sample 809101 | NCBI WGS metagenome assembly MKWU01 (sample SAMN05860141, study PRJNA318959) | sponge metagenome | host: Aplysina aerophoba | place: Slovenia: Piran, Adriatic Sea, Gulf of Piran | collected 2013-05-07 | reverse complement strand
CCCGATGGCCACCGCTCGGAACGGAAACGACACGCGGGCTGCCGGCCTCATCGAGCCGGCAGCCCGCGATTCCTGACTTCTTGCAGTACCCGCCGCGCGCTCCGCTACAGCGTGAGCGGCTCCCTCCCCCCCCCCGCCGGCCCGCCCCGTGCTGTCGGCGAAGTCGTCCAGGTGCACGCCGACGTCGTCGAGCAGCGTCAGGTGCAGGTTCGCCAGCGGCGTCAGCTCGTCGTAGCGGATGTGCCGGCCGCCCGCGATCCGCGATCCGGCGCCGCTCGCCACGATGATCGGCAGGTTGCGGTGATCGTGGACGTTGGGGTTGCCGAGCCCGCTGCCCAGCAGGTACGTCGTGTGGTCCAGCAGCGTGCCGTCGCCGTCCTCGGTCGACTTCAGCTTGTCGACCAGATAGCCGAACAGCGACACGTGGTACTGGTTGATCTTCGCCAGCTTGGCCAGCTTCTCCGGGTCGTTGACGTGGTGCGACGTCGGGTGGTGCGGCTCGGGCACGCCGATCTGCGGGTAGGTCCGCGTGCTCGCCTCGCGCGCCATCTGGAACGTGACGACGCGGGTCAGGTCGGCCCGGAGCGCCAGCACCTGGAGGTCGTACATCAGCTTGACGTGCTCCTCCCAGACCTCCGGGACGCTGGTGGGCCGCGTCAGGTCGCTCAACGGCGAGTCGGCCGCGGACTCCTCGGCGCGCTGGATGCGCCGCTCCACCTCGCGCACGGTGTCGAGATACTCGCTCACCTTGTGCCGGTCGCCGGTGCCGAGCTGGGCCTGGAGGCTCGCCATGTCGTCGAGCACCCAGTCGAGGATGCTGCGGTTCGTGCGGAGCTCCGCCTGCCGCTGGGCGGGCGTGCCGCCGTCGCCGAAGAGCCGCTCGAACACGACGCGCGGATCGGCCTCCGTCGGGTTCGGCGCGGTCGGCGAGGCCCACGACAGGCTGTTCATGTAGACGCAGGCGAACCCGTTGTCGCAGTTGCCGACCTGGGCAATGAGGTCCGTCCCGATCTCGAGCGACGGGAGCGGCGTGTCCCCGCCGATCCCCTGCGCCGCGAACTGGTCGACCGACGTGCCGTTGACGTAGTCGCTCCCCTCGGTCCGCTTGGGGCGCACGCAGGTCAGGAACGCCGAGTTCGCCGAGGCATGGTTGCCGGAGATGTGCGCGTCGTTGATCTCGAGGTTGGTGACCACCGTGACGTTGTCGAGGTGCGGCGTCAGCGGCGACAGAGACTCCGAGAGCGTGCTCAGCCGTCCCACCTCGGCCGGCGTCCACAGCTCCGGGTTCATCCCCATCGGGATGTACACGTAGCCCAGCCGCCGGGGCGCTGCCGCGGCCGTCTTCGCCATCGCGGACGCGGCCGGCACCATCGCATCGAGGAGCGGCAGTGCCAGGGCGGCTCCCACGCCGCGCAGGAACGTCCGCCGGGGCAGCGCCGTCTTCGTGATGATCATGACTGGGATCTCCTCATCTGGAACGGAGTGCTGTTCACGATGCCAAGCACGAGCGACGACATCCGGTAGTCGTCTGCCGCGGCGGAGCGGACTATCGACCGGACGGCGGGGGCGTCCGCGTGATCGAGTCCGCGCCCGAGCGCGAAGGTCAGGAGCTTCTCCGCCACGACGCCCGCGAAGACGTCGGGGCGCTCGAGGATCGCGGCGCGCAGGCCCGCGACCCCGTCGAACTCCTCGCCGCCCGGCAGGTTGCCCGCGGCGTCGATCGGCGCGGCGCCCGCGGTCGCGCGCCAGCGGCCAATCGCATCGAAGTTCTCCATCGACAGGCCGGCCGGATCCATGATCCGGTGGCAGACCGCGCACTGCGGGTTCTGCCGGTGCGCCTCCATCCGCTCGCGCATCGAGACGACGCGGACGTTGGACCGCGTCTCGTCGAGAGGCGGCACGTTGGCCGGCGGCGGAGGGGGCGGCGTCCCGAGCAGGTTCTCCAGGATCCACTTCCCCCGCAGCACGGGCGACGTGCGCGTGGCGTAGGAGGTGACGGTGAGGATGCTGCCGTGCCCCAGGAGGCCGGCGCGCGGGCTGCCCGGCGGCAACGCGACGCGGCGGAAATGGTCTCCGTAGACGCCCGGAATCTCGTAGTGCCTCGCCACCCGCTCGTTCATGAACGTGTAGTCGGCGGTCAGGAGATCGACGACGCTCCGGTCTTCGTCGAGGACGCTCCGGAAGAGCAGCTCCGTCTCGCGCCGGAAGCCCTGGCGCAGGTTGTCGTCGAAGTCCGGGAAGAGCCGGGCATCGGGCCGCACCGCGTCCAGGTTCCGGAGGTGCAGCCACTGCGACGCGAAGTTCGTCGTCAGTGCGTCGGCGCGCGGGTCGGCCAGCATCCGCCGCACCTCGGCCTCGAGCACCGCGGGGTCGCTCAGTCGCCGGGCCGCCGCCGCGTCGAGGAGCGCGTCGTCCGGGAGGCTGCTCCAAAGGAAGAACGACAGGCGCGAAGCGAGCTCGAGGTCGCTGACGCGATACGGATCGCCCGGCTCGACGCCGTTCGGATCCCGCTCGATGCGGAAGAGGAACTCCGGACTCGCGAGCAGCGCCCGCAGGGCCGTCTCCACACCCGCCTCGAAGCCGCCGTCGGCGTACCCCCGCTGGAAGAAGGAGACGAGCCGCTCGAAGTCGTCGACCGTGACCGGGCGGCGGTACGCGCGACGCGCGAGCGACGCGATGATCTCGGTCGCGCATTCCTCCGCTTCGTCCGCGCCGGCGCCGGCCGGTGGTCGGCAGGCGAAGATGCGCTCGCGGCTGGGCGTCTCCCCCACCCCGGTCGGATCGAAGGGGCCGACGATGGACACCATCCGCACCGCCGGCTGCTGGCGCGGGTGGCGGTCCATGTTGAAGTGCGCGTCGTACGGTTGGCGCGTCGTCTCGAGGAGGGCCGAGTTCTTCTTGATGAACGTCGCCCCGACCTCGTGCGGTCCGGCCGTCACCGTGACGCGGACGTTCAGGTGGTTGTCGATCCCTTCGTCCGCGTAGTAGGCGGCGTTGGCCTGCAGCACGACGTTCTCGCTCGGCTCCATCGTGAACAGATCGAGGCGCCGCCCGTCGAGCGTGATCTCGACGTCGTGCGGTTCCGTCAGGCCCTCGACGTTCTCGTTGCGATTGCGCTGCAGCCGGACCTGGATCTCGTACTCGCCGTCGGCCGGAAACAGATGCTCGACCACCGTGCCGCCGCGCGTCCCGAAGGGGAGCCCGGCGACGTGGTCCTCCTGCGTGCGGTCGGCCGGAATGACCACCACGCGGCTCCCGGGCGCCGGCAGTCGGCTCCCGACGGCCAAGCGGCTCACCCTCTGCGCCGCCGCGAGGTAGCGCTCCATCAACGTCGGCGAGAGCCCGCCGGCGTTCACGTTGTCGAAGCCGAAGGCGGAGTCGTCGCGCGGCAGGAGCGCCGCCACGTCGACCTCGAGGGTCAAGAGGTCGCGGATGGCGTTGCGGTACTCGGTCCGGTTCAGGCGACGGAAGGTGTCCGTGCGGCCGGGATCCGGATCCGCCGCGGCCGCGGTGTCGAGCGCCGTCTCGAGGTATGAGACGATGCGGCCGTAGTCGGCGTCGTCGGGCCGGGGGCGCGGCCGGGGCGGCATCGAGCCGGTCCGGAGCTTGCGGACGACCTTCTCCCACAGCTCGGGATGGGCCGCGACGTCGGCGACGTCGACGCCTTCGAGCGTCAGGCCGCCGGTCTCGAGACGGTCGTTGTGACAGGTGATGCAGTAGCGGTCGAGCAGGGCCTGCTCGGCGACCGCCGCCTCGCGCGCCGCCGCCGTCGGTGCGGCCGGCTTCGGCGACGCCGTGGCGACCGATACCGAGCCCGCCAGCAGCAGGCACGCGGACGCCGCCGACACCCAGCGCATCGTGGCCATCTCAACCTCCAGACGAGGGCGAAGCCCGCCTTATATTAAACGCTGGCCGCGGGTTGCGCCACCGGTTTCCGGTCTGGGCCGGCAGCGCGCGGCACGTCGCCTGCCGGCGCTCCGCATCGGGAACCGGTGGCCCGACGGCGGGCGTCCGCGACGCGGCCGCGCTCCCCCCGAGCGGGACCGCACGGTCGCGGGACCGCACGGTCGCGCCGCTCCCCGTGGGCTCGCGACGTGGTTCCTCAGCGCTCGACGGAGCCGAAGTAGGCCGGGAGATCCGGCTTCGTCGCCTGCAGGATCTCGACGATCGCCTGCCGGTCGGCGAGCGCCAGCCGGTCGTACGGCGCCTCGGCGACCGCGCCCGACAACACCTCCCACATCCGGGCGTAGACCGCCTCCTTCGCCAGCTCGGGAAGAGCGTCGAACGCCGCGGTGTAGATCATGTAGCTGCACGGATAGCGGAAGAGGCGCCCGTCCAGGCTGATCTCGCGCAGCGACCGGCCCTCGTCATCGTGGGGCCCGCGGGCGGAGAACAACTCGCGGAATCCGGAAGCGCCCGCAACGCCCGCGGGGAGCGGCGCCTCGTCGATGAAGAGCAGGTAGTCGACCAGCTCGACGGCGGCCTCGCGAATCACCTCAGCGAAGCGCGGGTCGTCGGTCGACCGGCCCTCGTCGCGGAACGCGACGCGCCGCGCCTCCCACCCCATGCGGGTGATGAGGTTCGTCATGTGGGTCTGGTGGTCGAGCACGAGGAGCGCCACGACGTCGCTGTGCGGCGACGGATAGCCGTCGAGGTCGATGCGTTCCGCGAGCGAGCCGAGCACGGGCGGCACGACGCCGAACGTGGCGTCGGGATCCGGAACGTCGAGCACCTCGACGTTGCCCATGTGCGCCGTCCCGCCGTGCGTCCCGGTGACGTACCACCCGCCCCAGCGGTCCACGAGGCGGCTCCGGTGGTCCGTCACGAAGCCGGTGGCGTAGGCGTTCGGATCGGGCGAGAGCGGCGCCATGCTGAGCACCTGCAGCCCCGGCACCCCGAGCGTGTCCCACGACAGGTGGCAGGCCAGGCAGCGGTCGTTGCGCGTGAAGCGCGGCTCGCCGCCCGGCGTCTGCGGCAGCGCGTAGAAGATCACGCCCTGCCGCGGGTCCTGCGCCGCGACCTCCAGCAGATCGGCGTCGCGCACCCAGCCGACGGCGACGGTGTCGTTGAAGAAGATCGCGCGCGGGTTCTCCGGCGTGATCAGGTCGTCCTGGTTGCTCGTGGGCGAGAACACCGCCACCTGCGAGGCGACCGGCACGCCCAGGGCATCCAGCACCGACTGCAGGTAGCCGCTCCGGCCTTCGAACGCCAGCCCCGCCTCGCCGGCCGCGAGCCTCCGGTTGAGTGCGGCTACGGCATCGTCCACCGGACCATCGGTGTAGCGGATCGCCGGGTGGTCGCGCGACGCACGGAACGCGCCCCCGCGCTGGCCGGCCACCTCGGCGGCAACCACCGCCGCAGTGAGAAGTGTCGCGCAGGCCAGCCAGACACCCGGGCGTCGCCTCACACCCATGTCGAAACCTCCGGCCGATCAGGAACTTCGATCGACACTACGCCGCCCGGGCCGTCCGGAGGACGCATCGGAAACCGTCCGAGGCCCGGCGTCGGCACAACTGCGGTAGCGCATCTCGGAACGCTGACGAGCTCGCCCCTGGTGCGGCGCCATCGCCTCGAAGACCGGCGAGGTGGCTTCCTTCGGCCACCTACGGCGCGAACCGGCGGCGGTGCGATTCCGCCACCGCCTTCACGGCCGGAAGATGCTCCTCCAGCAGGTAGCCCTCGGCCACGAGTTGCCGCGCGGCTGTCATGTACTGCGCCAGATAGTCGTCGAAGCCCTCGTAGCGGGACGCGAGGTCGGGCCGCGGATCCCCCGCCGCCGCTCGGTCGGCCTCCACCGCCGCGAATGGAATGTAGCCGCCGGCCAGCCCGAGCAACTCGTCGTCGGCGCCGACGGCCGGGCCGCGCAGGTTCCAGCTCGTATAGGTGGCGACGGGCGCGCCGAGCGCCGGCAGCCGGAGCACCCCGACCTCGTTGTTGTCGGCGTCGTACGCCGGCACGCGCACTGCGTAGCGCTTCCCCGTCCGGAGGGGAGGGTGGTGGTCGATGCGCCTCTGCTGCTCGAAGTCCGGACCGTAGTCGAGCCGCTCGGGCTGCTGTATGACCTCCGGGTACCGCACCCCCGGAAGCGGCTGCCAACCAGCCTCGTCCGACCGCCAATCGGCCAACGTGGCGTCGGCGATCCGCGGATGCACGCTCGGCGGCGGTGGGACGCCGTCGGTGATCCAGCGGTCGAGCGCAAGGAAGAGCGCCTCCTGCAGCGGCCGGTAGTTGGTCGGGTTCGGCGGAAGCTGGCCCCGGTCCGAAGGACCCGTGGCGGGACTGTGCTGCGCCCCGCCGAAGACGTAGACCCGCACCTCGTCCGGCAGCGTCGCGTCCCGCGTGCCGCTCGGGTCGGTCACCACGAGCGAGGCGCTCCGGTGCCAGTACTCGGACGACGTGTCGAGGTGCATCAGCTTCGGCACGACGCCGGTGGCCCGCGCCCGCCGCAAGATGCCGTCGGTCCTGCCGGTGAACGGGTCTGTCTCGTCGCCGTAGGTGAACGGAAAGACGTCGACCGGATAGAGATGCCCCGCGTGCTGGGTCGCGGTGCGCGTCGGCGACGCGAAGCGATGGTTGAAGAAGCCCTGCCCGCCGCCCGCGATCACCGGCATCGCCCCGTCGAACACGCGGCGGCCCTGCTCGTCGGCGTTGAATCCCTCGTGGAGGAACATCCGCAGGGCGCGACCGCTCTGGGAGCGCCCCTCGCCGATGACGCGGCGGGCGATCGGTTCGCCGCTCGCCCTGCGTAACGGGTTCTCGTCCGACCGGTCGTGGCGCAGGAACGAGACGAGGTCGCGGATGGCGGCGAATCCCGTGCCCTGCACGACCGACCCCCGCGCCGTGTAGACGAGCTCGTAGATCCAGCCCGGCTCGAAGCCTCCGGCCAGCTCGACGGCGCCGTCGATCAGGCCGCTCCCCTCCTCGCGCGGCCCGGTGACCACGCGGAAGCTCCAGGCGTCGCGCGGGATCGGCTGCGGCGGATCGGCCTCCCGCAGCCGCTTCGTGAGCGTCGCCACGGGCAGCTCGCTCAGCACCGGCTCGTAGGCGAGCTGGTTGCGATCCGAGATCGTGACTCTCGGTGTCGCGGCCTCCGTGATGATCTCCGCCCGGACGAGCCCCACGATCGGCACCCCTTCGTCGTCGTGGGCGACGGGGGCCTCGAGCCGCAGCCGGCGCGGGTCGACGCGGACTTCGGCGATCCACCCACCCGACACCGTGACGTAACCGCGCCGCAGGAAGAAGGGCTCGCCGCCCCACAGGCGCCGGCCGCGGTTGTTGATGTCGTAGAGCACGGTCGGCTGCGCCAGGCGCAAATCGCGCGGGGCCAGTATCTCGACGTCGCCGTAGAACTCGACCCGGCCCTCCCCGTTGGTCAGGGCGAGATCGAGATCGACGATGCCGGCGTTCGCCTCCAGCGTCGGGTCGAGGGAGTAGACCACGCGACCGCGAATCCGCTCGTAGGGGCCGACCCTGTCCGCCACGTCCTCGCCGAACGGCTCGCGGGAGGTGACCACCAGGCGGATGACCTCGGCGCCGGCGGGAACCGCCGCCGGCAGCAGCAAGGCCGGAGCGATGAGCGCCGGAACGAGCAGCGCCCTGACCAGGAGCGCCCGCGCCCAGGATGCGCGCGCCAGCACCGCGCACGTCAGCGGCGCCGGCGCCCCACGGAGCGTCGCCATTCTCCCCACCCTCTCGTCTCGCCCTCTTCGCGCCCGCCTACTTCGCCAGTGGATCGGGGCGCAGTTGGAAGTGGACCACCTTGCTCGGCGTCCCCTTGCCGGTCTCGGTGTGGAACGGCGCCCGCGTCCCGTAGGTCGCCCAGAGGCCGCGGCCCTTCCAGCCGGCGTCCGGATCGTCGATCCGGCCGTCCATCCACTTCGTGTAGAAGCCGAGCGGGTACGGCACCCGCAGAATCACCCATTCGCCGTCCCTGAGCGCGAGCAGGCCCTCCGCGGCGTTGCCGGTATTGATCGGGACGTTCTCGCCGAGCCCGAGCGTATTGAACTGGTCCACCCAGGTGTAGTAGCTCCCCTCGGCGCTGCCGGAGTCCTCCACGCCCTTGAGCTTGGGCAGCGGCTCCTCGTAGAGCGTCCAGCCCTCGGGGCAGTGCTGGCCGGTGGCCTCCGGTCCGTTCAGCGGCCCGGAGCACTTGCTGCGGTCGAAGCTGGCCATGTGGCCGCTCGCCAGCGGCGTCCAGACGATGCCATTGCGGTCGATGTCCATGCCGCGCGGCGAGAAGCCCTGGACCTCGGCGCCCGGGTTCTCCCACGGCACCTCGAACACTTCCAGGAGCGCGGTATTCGCCGGATCGTCACCGGGATCGAGACGCAGGACGGAGCCCGGGAATCCGAGCGACGAGCCCCAGATGGTTCCGTCGACCGGGTTGACGGCGACGCCGTAGAAGCCGGTCGTCACCCGATGGTCCTTCGTCGGGTCGATCGGCTCGTTCGGCTCCGTGTACTCGTCGCGGCGCCCGTTGCCGTTGGTGTCGAGCACCAGCGCGGTCCAGCCCTGCGAGGCCTCCTCGTCGCCGGTCTCGAGGAACCGGTTCGTGTCGAGCCAGCCGATGACCTGACCGCCTCCGCTGGTCCAGAGCGTGTTGTTCTCGTCCTCGGCAAACACCAGGTGGTGCGTGCTGTAGCAGGTGCCGACGAGCGTCATCTCCTCGGTCGCCGGGTCGTAGACGGCCAGGTGCCGCCCGGCGCGGGCGTTGGGGAACGCGCGCGCTGACGGGTGGTCCGACCCTTCGAGGCACATCTCCGGGTTGTCCGGTCCCCGCACGCGCGAGGTGAGCCAGACGCGGCCGTCCTGGTCGAGCATCGGGTTGTGGACGTTGGACTGGCTGTTCCAGATCGCCTCGTCGCCCCAGTAGGGGGACGACGCCAGCGGCGGCCCCGCCGCGACCGGGGTATCGGGGTCGCGCACCGGCACCGGGACCTGGCTGGCGGCGTTGGCCACCGGGTCGAGCACCGGCACGTAGTCGGCGCTTGCCTCGAGGGCGCCGTAGATCGGGCCGTAGGCGTTCACCGTCGGGTTCCGCTTGTCGGTCGCGATCTCGTCGTGCAGGTAGGCCTTGGGGTCGGCCCAGTCCCACTGCGTCACGACGACGTTGCGCTCGACGCCCTGCGGCCGCCGGGGCGCCTCCGCGGGCAGCTCGCCGGCCAGGATCCGATCGGTCCAGTCGGCGAACATCTGGATCGCGCGGCGCCGCCCCATGCGGTCGAGCCCGTTGGACATCGAGCCGCCCGCCTGGCCCGACTGGATCCGCCGGTCCCACGCCGCCTCCATCGAGTCGAACTCACCCAGCTCGGCCGGCACCTCGCGCGTCGCCAGGTTGCCGAGGGCGTGGCACGCCGTGCAGCCGCCCGACTTCACTGCGCGCATCCACTCCGCCTGGCTCCGCACGTTCGGCGAGATGCCGTTGCCGTCGGGCCCCGTGCCGGGGAACTCGTCCCGCCCCGGAACCTCGATGAGCGACAGCCAGTAGCCGGCCGGGTAGTACTGCGCCGCCGCAGCCGCGTCCGGCGCGACCACCGCCGTCAGATCGAGCGCCGAGCCGGGGGTCGCCCGGACCTTCTCGGAATCCACAAGTCCGTAGCCGCGGACCCAGACGTCGTAGGTCGCGTCCGGCAGGTCGGGAAGCAGGTACCGGCCGTCGTCGTCGGTGACGACGATCCGGTTGAAGACGGTGGGCAGGTCGCTCGTCTCCGCGATCACCCACACCCCCGCCTCGGGCCCGTCGGGACCGGTGACCACGCCGCCGATGTCGTCCGCGTCAATATCGACGGCGACGCTCGCCTGGCCCGCCTCCGCCGGCAACGCCGGCGCGAGGATGGCGGCGAGCGCGAGGCTCGCGGCAGAAGCGACGACCGCGCTGATGGTCCGCATGCTCTCTCCCTCCGCTCTCGAAGTCCCGTCCGGCCTGCAGCAACGGACGCGGGTTGAAGCCCGGCCTTCGGCGCGACCGGGGCACGGCGACCGGCGATCCGGCCCGGTCGGTATCGTGCCCGAAACCGCCGCCGCGGTTCAAGACGACACGCGTTGCGTTCGTCTCAACGGGCGCGATCGAGCTCGATGCGGTGCACGCGCGCCACCATCTGCATGTAGCCGCCCACCGCCGCGAACCGCTCGTCGGCGGCCGCCGTGATGTGCGTGCGGGCCTCCCCGACGCGGCCGAGCGCCTCGTGGTACAGCCCGACGTAGAGTTGCGCGTAGAACTCGCCGCGATCCCCTCCCCGCTCGCCGGCGGCCAGAACCTCCTCCGGCGTCATCTCGCCGCGGAACATCCGGTAGATCTCGGTCATCGGAATCCGCGGGTCCGGCCCGACCGGCAGCAGCGCGGCCAGGGCGCTCGCCGCCGACTCCTGGCGTGCGACGCAGAGGAAGTGCCACGCGGCGTTCTCGACGTCGTTCGGGTTGACCGTCCGGTGCGACTCGAACTGCTCCCGGCAGTCGGCGTAGCGGCCGACGTAGTAGAGGGTGATGCCTCGCTGCCAGAGCTGCGGCGCGACGCCCGGTGCAAGCTCGGCCACCCGGTCGAACCCGGCCGCGGACGCCTCGAGGCGCCCGCGGTCGAAGTCGCTGATGGCGCGGCTCAGGATGGCGCGCAACTCCTGCGCCGGCGCCGGACCGGGCGCCGCGAGCGCCGCCACTCCCGCCAGCACGGCAACCGCGGCTCGTCGTTTCCAACCCATGCAGGGCATCTTATACCGCGCCACGGCCCTCCACGGTGCTCCCGCTGCCGGCACCCGGGAGGCGCTTCCCTACCGCACGGCGCCGCTACCACGCCACGGCCCTGCACGGTGCTCCCGCTGCACGGTGCTTCCCGCCCGGCTCCCCGCCGGCCACCGCCGCTGCCGGCAGGCCGCGCCGCGGCCCCCGCGACGGCGGTGCGGAGCGTGTTTTGCATCCCCCGTGAAGCGTGCGAAGATTATGCGCCCGGCTCGCTCCTGAGACCGGGAGGAGGGAAGCGAAGATGAAAGCGAGACGACTGCGACTGCTCGGGGCTGCGCTCGCCCTGACCCTGGCCATGTCGTATCCCGTGTTCACACAGGATGCGACCATGAGCTTCTTCATCACCAGCGCCGGCCCCGGCGACGGCGCCAACCTCGGCGGCCTCGAGGGCGCCGACGCGCACTGCTCGATGCTGGCCGAGGCGGCGATGGTGAGCGGCAAGACCTGGCGGGCCTACCTGAGCACCACCGGCCCGACCGGAGTGAACGCCCGCGACCGGATCGGCAGCGGCCCGTGGTACAACGCCAACGGCGTCGAGGTGGCGTCGAGCGTCCACAACCTTCTCGGCGACAACAACCTGACGAAGGAGACCCAGCTCAACGAGAAGGGCGAGATCGTCAACGGCCGCGGCGACAGCCCCAACATGCACGACATCCTGACCGGGACGCAGCTCGACGGCTCGGCCTGGGAAGGTGAGGGCGACAGCACCTGCGGCAACTGGACCAGCAACGCGTCGGACGGAAGCGCCCTCGTCGGACACCACGACCGGACCGGCGGCGGCCCCAACCCGAGCCACTGGAGCACCGCCCACGGATCGCGCGGCTGCGGACAGGCCGACCTGCAGGCGACCGGCGGCAACGGCTTCTACTACTGCTTCGCGATCGACTGATCGCGCCGCCGGGCATCGACCCGGATCGCGGTCGACCGCATCCGATTCGGACGCGCGCGCGGTCGGCCGGATCGCATCGGATCGACCGACGCGTTGACCGCGCGGCGGGCGTCGGACGCGCCCGCCCGGGTTACGACAAAGGCCGGACCCCCACCCCCTCGCGGGCTGGCGGGTCCGGCCCTTTCTGTGAGCGCGGTCGCCGGGCGCACCGCTGCGCGCGCCGACAGGTCGGGCAGATCGCCGCTACTGCTGTTGGGTCGTCGGCGGCGCCGGCGGGTCGAGCAGCAGCTTCTGGACACGCCAGTTGTTCAGGTCGGCGACGTAGAGCTCGTGCTCCGAACGGCAACTGATGCCGTGCAACCAGTTGAACTGCCCCAACTGGCGCCCCGACTCCCCGAGCCAACCCAGGATCTCGCCGTCCAGCGTCATCTTGTAGATCCGCCCCGGCTCCACGTCGGACGCGAAGAGGTACTGCGTCTCGCCCCCGGAGATGCAGACCGTCCACGGCGCCGTCTCGTCCGGCGCGTTCGGATTGACGTTGCCGAGCACGGGCTGGCGCGTCTTGTCGTACGGCACGTTCAGCACGATCGACTTCAGGTAGTTGCCGTCCGAGTCGAACTTCTGGATGCGGCGGTTGCTGCGGTCGGCCACGTAGACGTTGCCCTGGCGGTCCACCTGCATGTTGTGCGGCAGGCGGAACTGCCCCGGCTCGGTCCCCAACGTGCCCCAGGACTTGATCCAGTTGCCGTGCTTGTCGAGCTTGGCTACGCGAGAGTTGACGTAGCCGTCGCTGACGTAGATGTTGTCGTCCGCGTCCCACCCCACGTCGGTCGGACCGTTGAAGTACCCGTCGACGTGCCGCGCCTCCTCGGGGGTGATGTGCTCGGGCGGCTCGTAGCCTTCCGGACGGCGCCCGAGGTTCAGCGTCACGTAGCCCGCCGGATCGAACTTCGTGACCGCGTTCGTCCCCTTGTCGACGATCCAGAGATTGTCGTGGCGGTCGAAGCGGGCGGAGTGGGAGTATCCGAGGCCGTAGACCCCCTGACCGATCTCCCGCACGAAGTGCCCCTGGCCGTCGAACTCGAGGATCTGGGTGGTCGCGTTGCCGTAGAGCGGGCCCGATTTCGCCGTGCCCGGGTGGTTCAGTACGATGAGGTGCCCCTTGGAGTTCTCGGCCACCGCGAGCACCTCGCCGAGGTTCATCTCGGGCGAGTACGTGAGGTAGTTGGGCACCGACACGAACGGGATCTCCGGCGCGTCGCTCAGGCCCGACTGGGCGAGGAGCGGCGCCATCGTCAGGACGACGAGGAGCGCGACGAGTGTGCGTCTCACGGCAACCTCCTTGCGGGATGCTGGGGATGTGGTGCGGTATTGCTGTGCGGCCACGGGGAGCGCCGGCGACGGCGACCCGCCAGCGACGGCGACCCCGGCGCGACGGTTGCAGGGCCGCCACAGCGTAACAGATGGCGCGCCCGGCCGGAACCGGCGCCGCGCTCGGGCCCGGCCGGGCTCCCGGTATAATCGAACCACTCCATGCCGCGCCCGTCCGCGCCACGGCGTCCCGTCCGCTCCGTGACGGCGCCGGTCGCCCTGCTCGTGCTCGCCGGGTGCGCGCTCGGCATCAGCATCGCATTCGCCCTCGATCCCGTCCCGGTCGAGTCGCGGGTCACGGACCGCCCGGTCGAGATCGCCGATGAGGGGTTCGTCTCTTCGGACACCTGCCGCTCCTGCCATCCTTCCGAGTACGCGAGCTGGCACAGCTCGTTCCACCGGACGATGACGCAGGTGGCGACGCCCGAGACCGTCCGGGCCGACTTCGACGGAGTCGTGGTCACGGAGACAGCGGGCGCGCCGATGCGTCTCGAGCGCCGCGGCGGCGAGTTCTGGGCGGAGTTCGACGATCCCGGCTGGGAGGGCCCGACCGCCGAACGGCCCCGCATCACGCGCCGCGTCGTGATGATCACCGGCTCGCACCACCAGAACATCTACTGGTACGCCACCGGACACGACCGTGCGCTCAACGTGCTGCCGGCGGTCTACCTGCTCGACGAGGCGCGCTGGGTGCCCCGGAGCGCGGTGGTGCTCCATCCGCCGGGCCAGGGCGTGGCTACTACGGACGGCCACTGGAACGCCATCTGCATCGCGTGCCACACGACCCGCGGTCGCACGGGCTTCGACACGCCCTTCGGTTCGGTCCCGATCGCCGAGCAGACGGTCGACACCGCGGTCGCCGAGCTCGGCATCGCTTGCGAGTCGTGTCACGGCCCCGCCGAGGAGCACGTGCGGGTCAACCGCAATCCGCTCCGGCGCTACGCCGGCTACGGCGACGACGACGCGGACCCGACGATCGTGCAGCCGGCGCGGCTCGATCCGGCGCGCAGCGCCGAGGTCTGCGGGCAGTGCCACGGCATCTGGACCTTCCGGGACGCCGCCGACGAGCGGACCGCGAACGCCCATGGGCTCCCCTACCGCCCCGGCGACGTACTGCGCGAGACCCGTTTCGTCGCTCAACCGAAGGTCGACGGGAGCTCCGACCAGATGCGCGCGCTCCTCGCCGCGGATCCCGAGTTCGTCCGCGGGTCGTTCTGGGCCGACGGCCAGGTGCGGGTGTCGGGCCGGGAGTACAACGGGCTCATCGACTCGCCCTGCTTCGCCGACGCCGCCGACCCCGAGCGCACGATGATCTGCCTCTCGTGCCACGCGATGCACCAGTCGGCGGGCGACCCGCGTCCCACGGCCGTCTGGGCGGACACCCACCAGGTTGACGCCGGCCGCGAGGGAGACGGGGGGTGCGCCGGGTGCCACGCGCCCATCGCGGCCGGCGTGGCGGCCCATACGAAACACGACGTGGACTCCGCGGGAAGCCGTTGCTACAACTGCCACATGCCGTACACGTCATACGGACTCCTGCGCGCCATCCGCAGCCACACCGTCACCAGTCCATCCGTGCAGGAGAGCGTCGAAGTCGGCCGGCCCAACGCCTGCAACCTCTGCCACCTGGATCGGACGCTGGCCTGGACCGGCGACTGGCTGCGCGCCTGGTACGGCATCCCGCCTCCGGCCCTGGAGGTCGAGGAGCGGGCCGTGGCCGCGTCCGTCCTGTGGGTCCTGCGGGGCGACGCCGGCCTGCGCGCGCTGGCGGCCTGGCACATGGGGTGGGAGCCGGCGCGGGAAGCGTCCGGCGCGGGATGGACGGTGCCGTACCTCGGCGAGCTCCTCGGCGACCCATACGACGCCGTCCGCTACGTCGCCGCCCAGGCGCTCCGGAGCGTCCCGGGCTTCGAGAACATCGAGTACGACTACGTCGCCCCGACCTCGGCTCGCCGGGAGGCCGCCCTGGACGTCCTCCGCGCCTGGCGGTCGAGCCCGATGGCCGAGCGAAGCGAGGCGCGGCTGCTCTTCCGTCGCGACGGGTCGCTGGATACGGCGGCCATGCGCCGCCTGTTCGACACGCGGGACCGGCGCCCGCTCTTCCTTCGGGAGTAGTCGTTGCCGCCCGCGAGTCCGACCACCCGCGCCACGCCGGCCGCCCCCGACTACGCCCGGCGCCACCTCCGCTTCGGCTGGTGGTCGCTCCTGGTCTTCCTGGCCCTCGGCCTCGCGCTCGAGACGCTCCACGGTTTCAAGGTGGGCTTCTACCTCGACGTCGCGAACTCGACGCGGCGGCTGATGTGGACACTGGCGCACGCCCACGGCGCCCTGCTCGGCCTGATCCACGTCGTGTTCGGCTTGAGCCTGCGCGTGGCCGCGGAGGCCGCCCCGCCGCGGCTCGCGCTGCTGTCGCGCGCGCTCGTCGGCGCCAGCGTGCTGCTGCCGGGGGGCTTCTTCCTGGGCGGGGTGACGTTCTACGCAGGCGATCCGGGAATCGGCGTCGCCCTCGTGCCGGTCGGGGCCGTGCTGCTGTTGTTGGCCGTCCTGCTGGCCGCCCGCGCAAGCTGAGGGGCGGCGCAGACTCCGGGCGCGCTCTCTGGGGCGCGGTGGGAGTCTGCGCTCGCGTGCAACTACTGAAGCGCAGCTCCTGCGGCGCAGACTCCGGGCCCCGCCGGCACTGCGAGAGCTACTCGACGGTGATGGTGACGTCGTCCGGGACGACGAGCATGCCGTCGCTCGCCCACGCGCGCAGGGTGTAGGTGCCGGGCTCGTCGAAGGTCACCGTCGCTTCGAAGGTGGCCGACGTCCACCCGTCGCCCGCCGTGTGCGTCGCCTCGGGTCCGGATTGGGCACTCCGGGTGACGAGGCCGTCGACCTCCTCGTCCTGTTGCACCTCGGAGACGGAGCGCTGGTAGCCGGACGGCTCGAAGTTCACGTCGGCCGATCCGCGATAGACGACCCACAGCAGTCCGAGTCCGTTCCGCGGCGGGGCGGGCTTGCGGTACCAGGGGACGTTGTCGGGAACCCTTGGCGTGCCCTCCGGCGGGGTGAGGGCCGGCAGGCGGCTGCGCGGGCGGCGCGGCGGCAGTTCGGTCGGCAACTCATCGTCGGTGATCGACGCCGTGAGGGTCACCGGCTCTCCGACGCGCGCCGTGGCCGCCGACGCCGACGCGGTGACTTCCGGCGGACGATTGGCGTAGACCTGGTCCTTGGGACGGCCGAAACCGGTACGGTTGTTCGAGGTGATGGTGTTCGCGTCGATCTCCCATTCCGGCTGGAGCCATCCGACCGCGCGCTGCTCGCTGCCGTACCGCGTCAGCGTCCACACCAGGCCGTCCTCCGACGAGCGGCCCATGTCCGGCGGCACGTGTACGGTGAACTGGTAGCGCTGGGTGCGCGGATAGAAGTGGGTCGGCTGGCCGCGGTCCTCGGGGCCGGGCGAGAAGTGGTTGCTCTCGCCGATGGGCATGTGGGGCTGCTCGCGGTAGTTGCGGTTCAGATAGCCGAAGTGCAGCAGGAAGCTGCCGTCCTCGTTGCGCGTCCAGCCCTCGAAGATGGGCTGGATGTCCTGCCCGGAATCGAAGCGCTGCTGCGGCTGGGTGACGATGGGCACGTCACGCGGATTGACCTGCGCCTCGGCAGCGCCCGCCGCGGCGAACAGCAGACCCGCCGCGACGGTGGCGGCGACATCTCCCGACCTGACTCTCATGGTGCTCCCCCCCGAACGCTGTCGCGATGCTCCGAAAACAAAAGAGGCACTCTGCGGAAGGGTCTCCACAGAGTGCCTCGTGTTGCTGCGTCCCTTACCGCCCGCCGTACCCGGCGGCGTGCGCAAAGGGCTAGTCGTTGTCGTTGGCCGACCGGGAGTCGAGCTCCGCCGCGTACTCGTCCTCGGTCAGGTCGAACCAGCTGATCCAGCCGAAGGCCATTTCGTCGATCGTCCGACTGCCTCCGCCCGTCCAGTTCAGCGGATCGAGGTTGCCGCGATGCGCCTCGGTGTTGTCGTGGTAGCTGATGACGTGCAGCTTCGTCCCCGCGGGATAGATCGGCTGCGCCTCGTCGGCGTAGTTGTAGACGATGTGCCAGTTGAAGTCGAAGTTGACGCAGTTGATCATCTCGGTCGACGAGTCCGGATAGATCAACTCCAGGCACTGCCGCTTGCCGAGGAAGTGCATGTGCGGCTGGAATCCGGTGAGCTTGCCGGGCAGGTACATCGTGGCGTACCCGTCATGGCGCGTCACCTGGCCGGCCGGAATGTCGAGCTCGCCCGCCTGACCGAGCTGGCGCGAGTAGAGGATCTTCTCCGGCTGCTCGCCCTCGGGGTACAGCACCATGCCGAGCTCGGTGCGATCGACGACTTCCTCGCCGATCGAGTGGTAGTGGAAGCTGAACCGGACACGCGCATCGGCCTCGAACAGCTTGCCGCTCCCCTCCGGGTACTTGTCGGCGTTCTTGCCGACCGCGTACTCGTTCAGGAAGAAGTCGTTCGAGCTGTCGTCCGGCGGCGCCTCGGGATCGGTGACGGCGTAGGTCAGGGCGTGGTGGACGACCCGCAGATCGCCGGCCCGCGTCTGGATCGACTTGATGTAGCTGTCCTCGGTGATCCCGGAATCGACGATGTAGTCGCCCCACCAGTCGCCCGCCTCGGCCGGCACGGTGTGCGGCGGCGAGGTCACGATGACGTCGGGCTCGACCTCCCAGGCACCGAAGTCGGGATGCTCCATCGGCGGCGGCGCGTCGGCCGGGTTGCCCCGCGGGGCTCCCGCGTCGACCCACGCGGCGACCAGCTCGATCTCCGCGTTGCTCAGCGACCGGTCCTGCTTGAAGTCCTGGATGCCCACGTTCTTGTCGACGTGCCAGGGAGGCATCTCGCGCGCGACGACCTTGTTCCTGATCGACCGCGCCCAGGGCCGCGTCTCCTGGTAGTTCATCAGCGACATCGGCGCCATGTTGTCGGGGCGGTGACAGACCTGGCACGAGCGCTGGAAGATCGGCTCGATGTCCTTGTGAAAGGTCGGCGCCGCGTCCTGCGCCAAGGCGACTCCCGGAACCAGCGCCACCGCCGCGACGACGGCCAGCCCGGCCACTCCCAGCACGGCATTCCTCATCGAATCACCTCCAAGAACGCCCGCGGCGGGCAGTTCGACACAGACGGGTTCCCCGTACCGGCCAAGTGTAGCGCGCCGCCGGGGACCGGTCAACGGCCGTCCCGCTCCAGGTAGTCCCAGACGACGTTGGCCATCGCCCGCATCCCGACGGGAAGGGCGCCGTCGTCGGCCCGGAACGTCGGGGAGTGGTGATCGCCGGACACCGTCCCCGGCTTGCGGGCGCCCAGCATGAAGAAGAACCCCGGCACCTCGTTGGCAAAGAGCGAGAAATCCTCCCCCGCCATCCAGGGATCCGCCAGCGCGACGTTCTCCTCCCCGACCGCGGCGGCGAGGCTCGGCACGGTCGCGGCGGTCAGCGGGCGATCGTTGATGGTGACCGGCATGATGCGGTCGTAGTCGAGCTCGAAAGAGCCTCCGCCGGCCCGCGTGATGCCGTCGAGGATCTCGCCCATGCGGCGCTCCACCGTGTCCTGAACGTCCGGATCGTACGTCCGCACCGTCCCCTCGATCCGCACCTCGCCCGGGATGATGTTGAAGCGCGTGCCGCCGCGGATCAGGCCGACGGTGACGACGCTCGGCGCCAGCGGCGACAGGTTGCGCGACCGGATGGTCTGCAGCGCGGTCACCGCCTGCGCGGCCATCACCACCGGGTCGATGCTGAGATGCGGCGCCGCCCCGTGCGCCTGCCGGCCGCGGATCGTCGCGCGGAAGTGATCGACGGCGGCCAGCGCGCCGCCCGGCGTGTAGGCCACCCGGCCGACATCCGCGTGGGCGCTCGCGTGCAGCCCGAACACGGCATCGGGTCGCGGATCGCGAAACACGCCTTCCTCGAGCATCAGCTTCGCCCCACCCTCCTCGCCGGGAGGCGGTCCCTCTTCGGCCGGCTGGAACACGAAGACGACGGTACCGGGAAGCTCGGCCTGCAGCCCCTTGAGGACCGCGGCGACGCCGAGCTGAACCGCGGTGTGGATGTCGTGGCCGCAGGCGTGCATGACGCCGACGTCCTGCCCGAGATAGGTGGTGCGTTTCGTCGACGCGAACGGCAGGTCGGTAGCCTCGGTGACCGGCAGCGCGTCCATGTCGGCGCGCACCGCGACGACGGGTCCCGGGCGACCGCCCCGCAGGACGGCGACGACGCCGGTGTGCGCGATGCCGGTGCGCACGTCGTCGAAGCCGAGTCCGCGCAGGTGCCCGGCCACGAGCGCGGCCGTCTCCACCTCGCGGTTGCCCAGTTCCGGATTGGCGTGGATGCGATGTCGGATCTCGGTGATGCGCGGCAGCACCTGCTCGATAGCGGCGTCGAATCGATCCTGGCCGGCGGCGGGCGGCGGAGGCGCCACCGTCAGCCCAGCCAGCGCCAACGCCAGTGTCGCAGGACGAAACCGGTACCTCATGGCTTCATTCTAAAGGGACGCGCCGCAGGCCGGGCTGAAGGGACGCGCCGCAGGCCGGGCTGACGCCCGAGGCGTCGAGCAGGTGGATCGCCCTTCTTTCTATAATGACAACGCTCACGGAGACATGCCGGGCTCGCTCCGCCCGGCCGCCGGACCAGACGACATGCGACTACGACTCACCGTGCGAACCCTTCTCGCGGCGCTGGCGTTCGCGGCGTCGTTCAGCGCCTGCGGAGCCGCACCCGCCCCCCCGGCGGCGGGTGCGGCGGTGTCCGGCGCCGCGGCGGCCCCCGCGACGGGCGAAGGGCAGCCCGTGACCGGCCGGGGGCCGGGTTCTCGGGGCGGGTCGCGCGCCGTCGCGGTGGCGGGCGGGGTGCCGGTTTCTCGGGACGGCTCGCTGACCGTCGTGATGCTGGAGCCCGAGAGCCCCGTCGACGCCCCGGCCGCGACCGAGCCGGTCACGATGGATCAGCTCGGAATGGAGTTCCTGCCGCCCCTCCTCCTGGCCGGGGAGGGCCGGCCGCCCGTCGGGGGGCGGGGCCCGGGGCCCCCCGCCGCCCCCCGGGCCGCGACGGAGCCGGTCACGATGGATCAGCTCGGAATGGAGTTCCTGCCGCCCGTCCTCCTGGCCGGGGTGGGCCAGCCGGTCCGCTTCCGGAACAGCGAGGACGTGATGCACAACGTCCGCGTCTACAACATCGAGACGAAGGACACGGCCCTCAACATCTCGACGCCGCTCGGCGGCACCTACGAGCATCGCTTCGACGTCGCCGGCACCTACCGCGTAGCCTGCGACATCCACCCGGCGATGGGAGCGAGCGTGGTGATCACGGGCGCCCCATACGCGGCGGTGGCGGGGCGCGACGGCCGCTTCGCCCTCGACGACGTGGTCCCCGGTGCGTACACCGCGATCGTGGTGGCCGGCGCGTCCCGCACCGAGCACGCGATCGACGTGCAGCCGGCGCCGACGAACCTAGACCTCACGAGCGACTGACCGCACGCCCGGCCGGCGCGCCTCGCGCGGGCGGGCTACTTGCGGTCGAGCCGCGCCTTGAGATCCTCGATTTCCGCCTGCAGGCGGCGCAGGTCCGCCGCCATCTGCGGCAGGCGGTTCAGGTGAAACTGCTGCTTCTTGATGTTCCGGAGCGGCCGCGCCGGCGTGCCCCAGTAGACCTCTCCGGCGGGGACGCGCTTCCGGCTCGGAACCCCGCACTGCGCGCCGACGATGCCGCGGGGATCGATTCGGCAGTAGTCGGCAATCCCGACCTGGCCGCCGATCGTCGCGTGCTCGCCGACTGTGGAGCTGCCGGCGATGCCCGTCTGCGAGGAGATGATCGCGTGCGTGCCGATGCGCACGTTGTGCGCGATCTGGCAGAGATTGTCGATCTTGGCGCCGTCGTCGACGACGGTCTCGTCGAGCGCACCCCGGTCGATGCAACTGTTGGCGCCGATCTCGACGTCCGAGCCGACGGTGACGTGACCTACCTGCGGAATCTTGATGTGACGCTCGCCGTCGAACACGAAACCGAACCCGTCGGCGCCGATGACGACGCCGGCATGAATGGTGACCCGATCGCCGAGCTCGGTCGCGGCATAGAGCACGACGTTCGGAAAGAGCAGGCAGTCGTCGCCGATCCGGCTGCCACGGCCGACATAGCAGCCCGGATGGATGACGGTGCCGCGCCCGACCGCCGCGCCCGCTTCGACGATCGACCAGGCGCCGACGTGAACCCCGTCCGCCAGGCTGGCATCCGGTGCGACGATGGCGGTCGGATGCACGCCGGGCGCCGGGCGGTCCCGGTGCAGCAGCCACTGCGCCGCCCGTGCGAAGGCGACCCGCGGCCGATCGACCACGATGACCGTCCGCTCCGGACGCTCGCCGGGAGGCACCAGCACGCACGAGGCGCGCGTGGCGGGCACGCGGGGCAGGTAGGCCGCCTCGGCATAGGCCAGCGCGCCGGGCCCGGCCCGCTCCAGGCTGCCGACCGTGTGAAGCGCCACCGTTTCGTCCCCGTGCAGTGTTCCGCCGACGTAGTCGGCGATCTCCCGTGCGGTTCGTGTCTGCATACGGCGTCTCCCATCCCGAACGAGCCCGTGGCGCGCGGGATGCTCCCCGGTCGCCCCGAGCGGACGACAGCGTACAGGACCGCCAAAACTCCTAATTCATTAGTTGACATGCGCCCCCTGCGGGGGTACAGTCGACGGAACGGACATCGGCGAACCTGCGCTACGGGAGAGGATGGTGGCGTGCCCCGCACGCGATCGGCGACGTTGACGGACGGCGAGTTGCGGCTGATGCGCGTCCTCTGGGAACAGGGACGCGCCAGCGTCAGCGAGGTCCGCGCGGCACTCCCCCCCTCGCACCGGCCCGCCTACAACACGGTGCTCACCGAGCTCGGCATCCTCGAGCGCAAGGGCTACGTTCGCCACACGAAGAACGGGCGCGCGTTCGTCTTCGCGCCGGTGGTCGACCGGGAACGGGTGCGGCGAAGCGCCGTGCGGCGCCTGGTCAGTCAACTGTTCGACGGGTCCGCCGGCTCGCTGGCCGTCAGCATTCTGCAGCACGAGCAGGTCGATCAGACGGAGATCGCCTTCATCCGGCAGCTCCTGGACGAGGAAGCATAGGGACCGCATGGGTGACGTGCTGACGTGGGTCTGGCAGGGCGGTCTGGTCGCCCTGGTGCTCGCCGCCGTCCTGCGGGCAGCTCCCGCGCTGCGCCTGAGCGCTGCGCTGCGCTACGCGTTCTGCTGGCTGGGGCTGGGCGTCGTGCTGGTGCTGCCACTCGTCCCCGCCGCGCTCGAGGCGCTTCCGGACACGACGCTGGCGGCGGGCAGGCTCGCCCCGGCGTCGGGCAGCGGAACCCTGACGCTCCCGGGAGCGCCGCCGGCCCTGGTGATGGGACTGGTCGCCCTGTGGGCGCTGACCGTAGCCGGCGGCCTGGTGCGCCTGGCCCTCGACCTCCGGAACCTGCTGCTGCTGAAGCGGCGCGCGCGGCCGATGCCGGAGCCCGAGCAGCGTCGGCTCCCGCTCTGGCAGCAGGCGCGGAACCGGGGGCGGCGCGTGCAACTGGCCGTGCTCGACGATCCCGTCCCCGCAGCGGTCCTGGGGTTTCGGCGACCGATGATCGTCGTTCCGCGGGCGCTTCGGGATGCGCTCACCGACGCGGAGCTCGACCAGGTCGTGGCCCACGAGCACGCGCACGTCGAGCGGCGCGACGATTGGGCGAGCCTGGTGCAACGGATCGTCGAGGTGCCGGCCGGGTGGCACCCGGCCGTGTGGCTCATCGGCCGGTGGCTGCGCCGGGAGCGCGAGCTGGCGGCCGACGAGCGTGTAGCCCTGCGGACCGGGGCGCCGCGCGCGTATGCCCGCTGTCTCGCCCGAGTCGCAGAGGCCATGTCCTGGCCGGCGGCACCGCGGCTCGCCTCCGGAGCGGCGGGATCGCGCGGGGAGGTGGCGCGGCGCGTGGCACATCTGCTGGACGCCTGGTGGCTCCGCGCTCACCGCTCGTCGCGCCCGGTGCTCGGCGCGAGCCCCG
>MKWU01003055.1_pt1 | contig 23042 bp, 25 predicted proteins | sample 809101 | NCBI WGS metagenome assembly MKWU01 (sample SAMN05860141, study PRJNA318959) | sponge metagenome | host: Aplysina aerophoba | place: Slovenia: Piran, Adriatic Sea, Gulf of Piran | collected 2013-05-07 | reverse complement strand
GTCGAGCCTGATCAGGATTGTTGAAAAACCAAAGGAAATCAAGGGATTTGCGGTACTTTTCCGGCGATGGGTGGTGGAGCGGACCTTTGCCTGGATGGGGCGCTGTCGGCGGCTGGCGAAGGATTTCGAGCGCACCGTGGCAAGTTCGCTGGCATGGGCGCGGCTGGCGGCGTGCCGGTTTCTCATGCGACGGGTGGCTCGAGAAATAGGTTCTTGATTGAAAAAGATTTAATAACAATGACTTATGATTCAAACTCTTAGAGCCGTACAGCGAATAATTATCTCGGCGCGGCAAAGGCATTCTGCCGCCATCTCGCAGGTAGCGCGTTCGTTTTCCAAGTCAATTTATTAAATTGCGCACCGGTTTCACGGATTGAATTGGTTGTCCGGTACTCCGCATTTCCTGTAAGCAGCCGTTCTGTCGAAAGTGTAGGTTCATCTACTGCCCCGAAAATTTTGGCTTGCGCTTTTGCCTAAAAGCCTTGGTGCCTTCTGCTTTGTCCCAAGTCGAGGACACCATGCCTCCGCCAATTGCTTCGATAAGCGCGGCTCTGTCCTCGTTAGATCCGGCGTGTATCATGTATTTCGCTATTTCTGTCGCTGCAGGAGAAAGATTTATCGCTTTGCTTGCGATCTCGCGTCCTAAAGCAAGCGGGTCGTCGCTAATTTCCGCAACAAATCCGAGCCGAAGCGCCTGCTCCGCCGAAAGCCTTCTGTTGAAGAGCGCCATCTCTTTAACGACGGACTCCGGCAGCAGACGCATCAGTCTTTGAGTTCCCGACCAGCCAGGTACGATGCCAATGCCTGTTTCGGGGAGCCCCAGCGTCGCAATTGGCGATATTATGCGAATATCGCAAGTCGCCGCCAATTCGAGCCCGCCTCCAAACGCGTGACCGTTGATAGCGGCGATCGTCGGCTTGGAAATTCTTGCCATCCTGTCGAAGACGCGATGGCCTCGGCGCAACCAGTCGCGGGCGAATTCCCTTGGCGACAAACGAGACCATTCCTCGATGTCCGCTCCAGCGCAGAATGCTCGGTCTCCGTCGCCGGTCAAAAGTATTAGTCTAACATCCCGGTCGGCTTCGACTGCTGCATAGATTTCTTCAAGCTGATCCAGCATTACCGAATCAAGGGCGTTAAGCTTACCCGAATTGCATAGGCGGACTTCGGCCACGGAGCCGTCGATATCAATGCGAATTCGACTCACTTGAATTTCCCGTAAGCAGCGCTGGCGGGCTTCCGCATCGCTATTTCGTCAATTTCAGGGACACCCGGCCCTATTCGAAGAAAAATTTCTCGATAGGCCAATTTTCGGGGGCGAGTCCCTTTACCCCGAGTGACAATCAGGATTCGTTACATGCAGCTCAAAAAATCTATCCGATTCTTAGTTGCAGGCTTATTTTATCTTGCCTTCCTTGTATGCAACATGCTTGCGAGCAACAGGGTCGTATTTTTTGACTGTCATTTTTCCGGTCATCGTTCTCGCATTCTTCCGAGTTACATAAAAGTGACCGGTACCGGCGGTGGAATTCAGCCTAATTTTTATCGTAGTTGGTTTTGCCATTCTATTTCTCCGTGCCTAGGATGAATTTAGTTGCGCCTGAACTGCGATCTTCGGATTGACTCACTAATTGAGGCGATTCTCGATGTCAACTATTTCACAAATTCAGATGTCCTGACCTCGGGTTTTACGGCGGCGAGCCTTCCCGGGCCCCATTATTCGGTTTCGCCGCTTTGGCCGGCAATTCATAGACCATGCGCAGGCCGGTTCCGGGGAAGACGGTGCGGGTTCCGGTCAGCTCCTCCAGGAGCCCGGCGATTGCTGCGTCGCCGGAGTTGCCGGGGGCGCTGCTTTGTGCCTTGCGCATCGGCGACGGCGAGCATCATTCGGGACTCCGCCCGTCCGGCGACTCGTTCCCGATTATGCCCTTCCGCCGGCCGTAGTTCACGGTCGCCTTGGACAGGCCCAGCTCCCGGGCGACCGCTGCCCCGCTCATCCCCGAGGCTAGCAGGCGGTTCGCCTTCTCCGCCGTCTCGCCGACCATCACGCTGGCGCCGCGGCCCCGCCGCGGTTCGTGGAAGCTCGCCTCGCCCTTGCTGCGGAGCTTGTTCACGGCCCGCTTGAGCGTCGAGCGGCTGATGCCCAGCGCCTCTTGCAGGTCCTTGCGGCGGACCCCGCTCTCGGCGAACTTGGCTGCCCGCAGCAGCATTGCCCCGCGGTCGCGCTCGTCGTGGAAGTCGCACACATCGAGGTTCGAGAAATAGTAGATCTTGCCGTCGAGCGCGGCGAAGGAAAAGCAGGAGGAGCCGATTTGCACGGCTTCGGCGGGGAGAAGCGGGAGTGTGATCACGGGGTCGCGGGGTCCAATATCGAGTTTCTAGAATATTTGCCGCCGGCGACGCTCCGGTCAAGCCACTTTTTGAAAAAAATCCTTCAATGGCTGGAAAAATCGACCCTGGTTCAACTCGAAGGAATTTACGATGTCAGGACATCTGAAATTGAATTCGCGGGCAGCCTATAAGCCGGATTCTGTCCCGGAGGCAGGGCCTCCATGGATGGCCATTCATCTTGACGGCGAGTTGCCCAGCCGTTCTTGCTGCCGACCCGAGTTCCTCGGCCGAAGCAGCCGTGCGACAATCATCGCGTAGAACTCCTATTTGGCATTGCTCCGGGTGGGGCTTGCCGTGCCGTTGCCGTTGCCGCCAACGCGGTAGGCTCTTACCCCACCGTTTCACCCTTGCCTCGCTAGCGAGGCGGTTTCTTTTCTGCGGCGCTTTCCCTCGGGTTTCCCCGGCCGGGCGTTACCCGGCACCCTTGCTTCGTGGAGTCCGGACTTTCCTCGCGCGATTTCCCGCGCGCGGCCATCCAGCTGCCCGCGCCGGCCAAGCTTATTGATCGTCGCCGTTCCGGTCAAGTTTCAACTCGATCGGCAGTTACGAATCTCTTTGGCGAGAAAATTCTTGCGATTTTAGGGGAATTCGCCGGGAATCGACGTTGTCCGCACTGTTTGGAGCATTCTTCACTCTCAGCGCGGCGGAAAGATCGAGGTTGTCTGAAAATTGCTGCGAGCCGGGGATTTTCGCAAGTACCCCTTCCGCCTGATAGCGGCTTTCGGCGAGTTAATCGTCGCCTGCGATACAACGTCCGCGGATTAAATTTTTGTCGCCTTGTTCGCAGTCTTTCGGGCCGCTTGTCTTCACAAAGCATTTCGCATACGCGAATTTTGCGGTTTTGGACAAGACTTCATGGCAACACTCGTTACCGGCGCTGCTGGATTCATTGGGTTTCATGTTTGCGTCGAGCTTATGATGCGCGGCGAAACCGTTGTAGGGCTTGATAGCCTAAACGCGTACTATAGCGTTTCGCTAAAGCAAGCGCGCCTTGACATGCTATCGGCGAACAAGCGGTTTCAATTTGTCCATGTCGATTTGGCCGATGAGAATCGCTTCGTTTCAAGACTGGAGGAGCTGCCGAAAATTAGGCGGATTGTTCATTTGGCGGCTCAGGCCGGAGTTCGCTATTCGATTACGAATCCACGTTCATACACTTCATCGAACGTTGACGGCTTTCTTTCGATTTTGGAGTACGCGAAAAACCTGAAGAATCTAGAGCATCTAGTTTATTCCAGTTCGTCGTCAGTTTACGGCAATACTGAAGAATTGCCCGTCACGACACGGCAGGAATCTCATGAACCTGAATCCATATACGCGGCAACAAAGAAGGCGGGAGAGCTATTGGCTACTTGCTACAGCAAACTCTACGGGATCCCGACCACCGGCTTAAGGTATTTTACCGTCTACGGACCGTGGGGACGACCTGACATGGCGATTTTCAAATTTACGAAAGCGATGTTGGAAGGAAGTCCCGTGAAGATCAACAACCGCGGCGACATGAGTCGCGACTTTACATTTGTCGACGATATCGTAGACGGAACATTGGCGGCACTCGACAATATTCCAAAAAATGCGTCGCGCCGGGCGATTTACAATTTAGGACGAGGTAGAAGCGAACCTCTTTTGCGCCTAGTGGAAATTATTGAGCGATCCTTGGGCGTAGTTGCAAAAAAGGAATTTCGAGAAATGCAGCAGGGCGATGTAAAGACTACGTTCGCTGATATTGAGGAAGCTAGAACCGAACTAGGTTTTAATCCCAAAATCGGGATCGAGGAGGGCGTGCCGATATTTGTGGATTGGTACAAAAAATATTATGGTTCTTAATAATTGCCAGAAAACGAATCCATTAATTGCCGAAAACTTCAATTGCTCAATCTCGATCGATGATAAGCATAGTGAATTTGGAGTAGCTGCACAATGAAAGTTGCAGTTATCGGCGCGGGCTATGTCGGCCTAGTAACTAGCGCTTGCTTTTCGGAGCGCGGCTTAGAAGTCAATTGCGTCGATAAATCCTCGGAAAAAATCGAAAGCTTGAAGAGCGGGCGAATTCCAATTTTTGAAACCGGCTTGGACGCAATGATTTCTCGAAACATCGCGGCGAACAAGCTTCGATTTTCATCTGATCTTGCCACCGCAATAAAAGATACGGAAATTTCATTTATAGCCGTTGGCACCCCAGGTAGAGGCGATGGCCAGCCGAATTTAGAGGACGTTTATCGCGTCGCGGAGGAAATTGCTACGAGCGCAAAACACGAAATGCTTATTGTAACAAAATCAACGGTTCCTGTCGGAACGGCAAGAAAAATAAAACACCGAATTCAACATACGACTGGTTCGAAACATAAACAATTCGACATTGCGGCAAATCCGGAATTTTTGCGCGAAGGATCTGCAATCAATGACTTTTTGAAACCTGATCGCGTTATAATTGGAACGGAAACGGACAGTGCCGTAGAAAAACTGGGGATGCTCTACGATTCAGTTGATATTTCGCCGGTAATGTTTACCGGTCTTGAAACCGCGGAGTTAATTAAACATTCGGCGAACGGATTTCTAGCCGTAAAAATAGCGTACATAAATCAAATAGCGGACATTTGCGAGCGTACGGGAGCAAATGTGATAGAAGTGTCGAAGGGACTAGGCTTCGACAAGAGGATTGGTAGGAATTTTTTGGATGCAGGGCCGGGGTTTGGCGGCAGCTGCTTGCCTAAAGACGCATTGGCACTGATCGAAACCGCTAAATCCGCGGGCGTCTCGCCAAACATAATTGAAGCCGCGGTGGAAGCGAACGCCCGCAGAAAAGCGACACTGGCGAATAGAGTTGCTGAAATCCTCGGAAATGTCGAAAACAAAAAAGTCGCTGTTTTTGGACTGACGTTCAAGGCCGGAACGGACGATGTGCGCGAAGCTCCGAGCCTTGAGCTAATTCCGGCATTGCGGGATTTGGGAATCGAAGTCAGTGCGTACGACCCGAAAGGATTGCAAAACGCCCGTGCAAAAGTCGGATTCGCTCGGTTTTGCGAAAACGCGTACCAAGCCGCTGAAGGAGCGCATGCCGTAATAGTGCTAACCGAATGGCCGGAATTTAGAAATCTCGACTTCCAGAAAATGAAGAAAATCATGCGGAAACCAGTCATCCTGGATTTTCGAAATCTTTTGAATCGATCTGAAGTTGTTGCTGTCGGGTTTGAATATCACGGAATCGGAATCGGATAAGTAGCGTCGTTAATTGATTGGACAGAGCTGATAAATTGAAGGTTAGAAAAAAAATATTCGGAAGATAGCTGCAAAGAGCCGGCAATCTTGATTATTGGCCGAATTGGTTTTCAATTTAGTAAATTCAAGCGACTGAATTTGGTTTTAGGTTTTCTTGATAATGCCGCAAAGCAAGAATACCCACCGCAAAAAAGTATTTGAATCAGCGGTGCCGAACAAGCGAAGTCCACTGGGAACGAGAGTCTCCGGCTCCGGTCGAGCTACGGACATTCTGGCAATGGTAACGACGATCAAGGGCGACAACCAGACCGGAGCAAACGCCGTGCGAACATAGCGGCTCGCCCGTGTGTTCGGAGAATTCGCGCTCATCGACGTGGGTCGTATCTATCCCCTAGATCTTGTGCGATCCGAGTTTGTACACTCCGTACTTCTATCGCTCGCTCGGCTTTGCGCCGGCCGATTCCGTTCGCCAGCTTCGCGCGGCGCAAATCGTGTCGACAGAAAACCGCGAACTCGCAATCCCGGACGACGATATCTCCAAGAAATCCAAGCCACGCTCTCTGAATTGGGCACGTCTCGAATTTGTTACAGACGGCGAGAAAGCGTTTTTTTGCAGCAAGCTGAACTACCGTTTCCCGAGCTTTTTCCTATTGCGAGCGCCGCTTGAACGCGAAATTTGAGCTGAGCACGGTTTCCGCAGTCCCGGACGGCAATTTCTACAGGAAATTTGAGCCGCACCTCTTTCAAAGCCCGATAATTGACTTCGGAATGCTTCCATGCAAATCGAGATGCCATGCGCATCGAATTTTTTTTGCCGAATTCCATCGAAAGTGGTGGAATGGATTTAGGCGGCCTGCCACGGAGAGGGCCCAATACCGCCAAGCTGGATTGCGCTGGCGCACCTCGACCCATAGATTCTCCCTTGGCAAGAGAATGTCGCCGAGAGCAAGCCTGCCGGAGTTTCACTGTCGTCCCAGCGCGTCGCGGACACGGCCCCGATGTCGGAAATCCGAGTAAGGATATTGCCGGTGACCTCGCGTTTCTCGGCTATGTTTCGCTTGTGCTGGTTGAAAACGGCGTGAATTCTTTTTTATACGCCGTCATCGGATTCGGCACCGCCGCGAATGGATTATGGACGAGGAATCAACCGAAACTGAACGAAACATTGATTTGCCGCCTTTGGAGGGAATGCGTTTCTCCTACAATGCCAGACGGCTGCAGCGACACTTCGCTAACTTATGAATTCGCAAAAATTAATCAAAACCTATAGAGAGTGGCTGTTCCTAGCAATTCTGTTCTCATTGAGCCAGGCACTGTTTTCGGCAGTCCCGGCGATTGATCTAAAGGTATCGTCGTTTTTTTGGTCCGACCAATCCGGGTTTTGGCTTTCATCGCATCCTGGATTGAATTTTCTCAGGCGAGCTTTCCAAATTATGACGGCGGCCATGTTCATTGCATCCATTGCCGCTTGGATATGCGGAGCAATTGCTGATAATCTAGAACGAAAGCCATTAATTGGAATTCCAACAAGAATTTGGAGTTCCATTTGCATACTTTATGCAGTCGGACCGTTAATTCTAGTCAATGGTATATTGAAATCCTATTCAGGTCGCGCGCGCCCTTCGGCTATTGTCGAATTCGGAGGTACTGGAGAATTCACGCCGGCAATGCATATTGCAGACCAATGCGAGACCAACTGCTCCTTCGTTTCCGGCGAAGGCGCAGGAGCCGTGGCATTCTGCATGGCGATTTTTGCTATCGCCCGCCATCCACCACTCCGATCATTTCGAATCCCAATGCATGCCCTCGGAATCTCAGTCGCAATTGCCGCCTCATTCCTGCGTGTTGCCAATGGTCGGCATTTTCTGTCGGATGTTGTCTTCAGCGCACTGATTGTGATTATCTTGGCATCCCTAATTAATTTTTTCCTGATAGAACGCGCCAAAAGGAATTATTCCGCCTAATTGCTCCTATGCGCGGGAAATCAATTTGCCACTTCCAACTGTAATGCTGCAAGTACGCATATGCCGAAATTTCTGGCGAATCTGCGCTAGCCGGCTGAACGGGCGGATTTGAATGTCAGCGGCTTCACGAGGCCCTGCCGAATTCAACACGAAGGCATTCGGGAATGCGCCGAGCGTGATCGCTAGATTTCGACCGCAGCCGAAATGCCGTTCAAGCATGGCAAGTTGCCTATCCCGAACGGGCGTATCTCAAACTTGTTGCAAAAGCGATGCGAGAAAGTATTCCTATAGCAGCGCGCCTCTTTATAGGCCGGATGGTCGGAAACTCACATTCGGCCCAATCAACCATTTTGGGCTACATCCATGCATTTGTCCAACCGGCAAATTTAGGATCGACTTTTTCTTCGCTTTTCTCGAAAAATTAACCAGATATTTCTTGAATAAACGAACACTCCGAGCGACTGGCCCAGAATAAATACGGGGTCTTGGCGATAAATCGCGTAGCTCAGCAAAATGATGCCGCCGGCAATTGAAAAATACCAAAACGCCAGAGGTATTATTGATCGTCCTTCGCGTTCCGAAACCACCCATTGAACAATGAATCGGAAAGAAAACATAAGCTGTCCACCCAAACCAAACGCTACCCACCAGAATTCCATCCAGTTGTCGACATCCAAAATTGAAAACAAATGGCTCATGCCAATTTGCATTCTTCCGCCGATACAATTTTTTTTCGCTTAATCAGCCAGTAGACGCCGAACAGATCAAAAACTCCCACCAGGGCGCGCTGCATGTTGGAATAGTTGGATTTACCGTGCTTCCTGGGCAGGTGATCGACATCGACGTGAGCAACGCTCCAGCCCGCTCTCTTGAAAAGCGCGGGAAGGTATCGGTGCATGTGGTTGAAGTACGGCAATTCAAGAAATGCGTCGCGTCGGAACGCTTTCAGGCCGCAACCGGTATCCACCGTATCGTCTCTCAATATTCGAGACCTAATGCTGTTGGCAATCTTCGACGCCAGTCTTTTCGAAACAGAATCTTTACGCTTCGCTCTTTGCCCGGCAACGAGACCGAGATTGACCGGATTGTCCGGATTCGTCAGTCGCGCAACCAATTTAGGCAGTTCGGAAGGAGGATTCTGACCGTCGCCGTCAAGAGTGCAGATTATCTCGCCCTCGGCGGCTTGAACGCCGGAATGAATAGCTGCGCTTTGGCCCGCTCTACGCTTATTTGTCAGCAATCTGCAGTGTGGGCGGTCCTTCATGGCGCCCAGTGCGACTTCACGAGAATTGTCGCTCGAAGCATCGTCAACGACAATAATTTCGAATTCCAAGTCATTCGAAAGCGCTAATTCAATGTTTTCAATGAGTTCTACGATGTTTTCGGCCTCGTTAAGCACGGGAATTACAACGGAAATTTTCAATTTTCGCTCGCAGTGCATGAGGCAAATTTAGTGAGACCTATATAGTTGCGGGCGGCAAGCCAAGCAATAGACGGTTTGTAGATTCCGACTCCAGGAAATCCTGACCCATTGGCCTGCAACCGCGATTGACCCGCAACAAGTGAAATAGTTGGGACTACCGGAAATGTACATTTGAAATTCGAGTAGCGTTGCTATTGGCGGACAGGCGATCAAGCCATTGCAAATTTTTTATAATTACTACGATACGTAAGTTAAAATTTCGCATGCATCTACTGGGTGGCCGGAACATTATATGTTTAAGCAGGAACACGGCGCAAACACATCGTGAGAATCTATTGCGGAGAAAAAAATCAGGTGCGGGAGGGAATCTGCATCGCAGTGTTTCTGCGGGACTATGGCACAGAGGAGAAATGCACTTAAGCGCTAACGAAACTGCGCTAGGCCCTCGGGATTCGAATGCCCTTCCTTCGGCTGCGCGAAGCGCTGCCGGCTTGAGCGGAGGGACCTACGGTAGTACGCCGGGTGCGGGCGGCAAGCATCCATCACGGCCGGAGCGCTGTTCGAGCATTCAAAGCTTGCGCTCGCAACCGGGCGCATGATGCACTAGATCAATATCCAAGCGGTGGCCGGATTCCGTCTGAAGGCGATCTAGAGCAGGAGCCGGCGAAACGTCGCTCCGGGAAGAATCCGCAGCGTCGCTTTTGGAAATCTATGTTCGCGGTTCCGAGGCGGCAAATGCAGCAATTTAGAAGGCATCATATTTCTTCGCAGCCGTCGAGATAGTCGGATAAGCTAGGCAATTCGCCATTGCGCCATTGCAACTTCTATTCAATTCGGGGGACATGGGACTCGGCAGAAATTTAGCAGCATTGAACAAGACGAAGAATCGGCGCCGGCATATTGTCGAACCGCCATTTCGTTATGGACTTGTCTCGAGCCTTAGTTCGAAAACGGATAATTCAGCGCATAGTCGTTCGAAAATGAACTAGCCGATGGTAAAGTCGCCGAGATAGGAATTCAGCAGTCAAAAGGGCGGCGATCGGACTAATCAGCGGACTTCGCAATTTTTTGGATTGAGCAAATTGCCGCGTTTGCGTTCACGGGTCGGGAAAAGGATTTGGCTAGCAAGAATCATTCGAGTTTATTGGGCGCATTGGCTGAATTTAAGCGCGGCCGATTGGCGGCGATCCTGATACTGGTTTGCTTGGCATTGTATTTGCCGGGCTTTTTTTCATTGCCGCCTGTCGACAGGGATGAATCGAGATTTGCCCAGGCTTCAAAGCAAATGCTGGAGTCCGAAGATTTTATCGACATCCGATTCCAGGATACGCCTAGGTACAAGAAGCCCGTAGGCATTTACTGGCTGCAAGCGGCATCTGCGGCTCTACTCGAAAATCTCGGCTTCGACGACAAGATCTGGAGCTACAGGCTTCCATCGCTGTTCGGCATGGTCTGCGCCGTAATTTTCACTTGGCTCATTGGAACAAGATTGTTTGGAGCTCAAGCCGGTATCGTGGCGGCATTGATGCTCGCAGGATCGTTGATCGCAGGATATGAGGCGAGACAAGCGAAAACAGATGCGGTTCTGCTAGCCGCAGTCGTCGCGGCCCAGTATTTGCTTGCCAAAATCTATTTGAATTGGCTGTCGGGAGTAAGGATTGCGCCCGTCTTAAGCTACTTTTTCTGGGTTGCGATTGCTTTCGGAGTGCTGGTGAAGGGGCCGATTATCGTTCTGGTGTCCGGCGGAACTGTAATTGTTTTGATGATTTGGAATCGATCTTGGGGACTATTCCGTAGCCTTCGACCCGCGACCGGAATTCTGCTGGCATCAGTTATCACATTGCCGTGGTTCTTGGCCGTCGCATCCTCAAGCGGCGGCGAGTTCTTTGAAGAAGCGGTCGGCAAGGATTTGCTCGGCAAAGTATTTAAGGGTCAGGAAACGCACGGCGCCCCCCCGGGCTACTACTTGGCCGCTTTCTGGTTTACTTTTTGGCCCTGGGCGGTTTTTGCCGGGTTGTCGGTCCGATGGGCTTGGCGAAATCGCGCGGATGCCACGGTTAGGTTTTGCATTGCATGGCTGCTTTCGGTTTGGCCCTTATTCGAAATTTTTGCTACCAAGCTTCCTCACTACGTAATGCCGACATATCCGTCGATCGCCTTGCTTATCGCAGCTTCACTTGGAGACAGGAGCTATTGGACGAGTTGGACGAAAGGAATTTGGGAGTGGATCGTCGTCGCTTTATCCGTACTCGGCGCGACCGGACTAATCGCGCTGCTTGCAATTGCGCCCGCGATTCTGGACGGTCGATTTTCAATTGGCTCGGCGGTTGCAGGCGTCGGAATCGCGTTTTCGATCATTCAGTTCATCAGAATTGCATACAGACCCGCGCAAGCCGCGAAGGCAATAATTCCGTTAATTGCAGCAAGCTTCGCCGTATTTTCTTCGGCATACGCCGTGATTTTGCCAGGAACCGACTCTATTTGGCTTTCCGTGCGAGTTACAGAAATCATCGACGAGCGCAGGAATACCTGTCCCGAAACAAATTTGCTGACAGTTGGCTACGACGAGCCTAGCCTGGTTTTTCTAAACGGAACCGACACGAAAATTACAGGTGCTCGCGAGGCGGCCGAAATTCTCGCCGGCAGAGAAAATTGCACTTTTGTTGCCGTTTCGGAAAATTTTCTCGAGGAGTTTAAAACAATCGCTAAATCGAGCGGCCTAGGCCTCCAGGTAGTTGGCGAGGTCAATGGCTTTAACTATTCGTCGGGACGAATGGTCGCAATCTCAGTCTTCGCGTCAAAATGAGGATCGGCTGCGGCGCGGAGTTTTCCAAGAATTGTCGTTCAGGTAGCTTCGCTTAATATCGGCCGGCATCGCGATTGCCGGATTCCAGCAGACAGTTCGATCAATTCGTCTGATTGACTATGTCGTCCTTGAACGCTGCCGAACTCCCGAAACCAGGATAAAGAATACTTTGGCTTCAGGTTTCAATTCGATGATCGCGTTTTTCAGCGCGCGAAACACGTAGTTCTTGTCCGCAAACCACCTATGCAAGCATGCCGTTGTCAATAGCGCGACTGCTCCGCCAAATAAAACATCGCTTACGAAGTGAACGTTTATAAATACCCTTGTCGAAGCCAAGAGCGCTCCAATGACCACAAAGTGCACTCGGTATCGAGGCAGAATAAATCCTAGAGCTAGCGCCAACGAAATCAGAGTGCTAGCGTGCCCGGACGGGAATGATCGCCAGCTAGCCTCAAGTGCTGGCGGATTTAGGCCGAGCATGCCGTTCTCGAAGTATAAAGTCGGGCGAGCGCGGCCAACCAAAGTCTTAATAATGTTGACGACGAGGCCCGACAAAAAAATCGAAACAAAAATAAATGCGCATGCTTCCGCCCCCCACCGGAAAAATCGACTTATTCCAATGCGAAAAGAGAAGCGGTTAAGCAGCAGAAACACGATGAATAGGACTAGCGACGGCACCAGGTACCAAATCGACAGTCCAGTTTCAGTGATATAGCTTAATATTAGGACTGCCGGCGCGGAAATGCTTGACGACCAAAGCGCCACGCGGAAGTCCAAGGCGATCGCCGATAGTGCAGCAGCCGCCGATAGAATTCCAAGCCACCTGAATTCGACCGCGGAAATTTTTTTTAAGATAGCGAGCATCGCAAGCAAAGTGATTTCGAGCGAAGTTCCATGCTTCTGAATTCCTGCAAAATTCGGCCCATATTTTTTAATTCGACTAATCGAAAACGCAATCTTCCGCAATTCGTGTTAAATTTTGCCAAGCGCAAAATCACTGGTGCTCATTAGCCCGAATACAAAACGAAAGGAGGTTTTCCGTAGTATAAAAGGAAAACTAGGAAAATGAAGCGCGTTCGGGAAACACTTTGAGCTTGCATCCATCTAAATGCCTGTGGCGCAGCCAAGCGTACTTGCGCGTGTCTAATTCGTAAATCGTTTCAATGGTGTAAATTCAAGCAACATGTCGAGTCTGCAATTGCGCCGAGCAAAGGAGCAAGGTTGACGTTCGTTGGGATCAAGCTTAATCATGACACTGCGGGCCTGTAGCTCAATGGTTAGAGCAGAGCGCTCATAACGCTTTGGTTGGGGGTTCGAGTCCCTCCGGGCCTACCATGTCGAAGGCGCATGATCCAGCACGGATTCACCTAATCGCCGTGCTCGTTTGTTCCGAAATGCGAATCGAATGTTGGAAATTTCGATAGACGGGACAGCAGCCTTAAGTCCTCCAATATCTGGACTCGAATCCAATTTAAGAGAATCAGCTTGCCTGATCGCTAGGAGCATATTGCCATGTAATTCCGACCAGCGACTTCCGGTCTAAATTGGCGCTTGCAGGTTGTCAGGTTTCTTCGATGCTCGGAACCGACGGCAAGAATTTGCCGGCAAGCCGGAATTGCCGGCCAAAATAATCTATTCTCGGAGGCGGCGGGAGAGCTTGTCGGCCGCAACCGGCGATTCGCGCCCAAGAATCAGTCTCGGGCAAAGCAATGCCTCTATTCTGCGGTGTAGGGCCAACGTGCGGCTAGATCCCGCATCGCACCGGCATCGACCTCGTCCAGCGGCCCCCGAGCCCAGGGGCGAAAGCGCAGCCGAAAGGCGTTCAGCAGGCATGAAAACTCAAAATCGCCGCCGTTTGCAGGACGCTCGTATCCGAATCTCATCGCAGATTCGACAAAATCCCGCTCGCTTGCGGAACTCCGCGACGACGGCTTCGGCCAGACCGAAAGCCCGCTCAAAGAGAGGCGCCGCCAATCGAACCTAGGTCCGGGGTCGGCCTTGCGACCTACAGCCAGGTCGCTATGGCCGATGACGCCCTTGGCCGGAATCGACCAGCGGGAAAGAATTTCCGCCAAAAGCGTCTCCAGCGCAATCATTTGACAGTTCGCGAACGGAGCCCGACCCGAATTCGCGATTTCGATTCCTATCGAACGCGAATTTACGTCGCCGCGCCCGCCCCAGCTGCCGCGACCAGCATGCCAGGCGCGCATTTTTTCCTCCACCAGCCGAAAGACCCTTCCCTCGTCGCCAATCAGGTAGTGGCACGAAACTTGGCACGCCGGGTCGGTAAGACGTTCGAGCGCGGATTCCTCGGAATCCATGGCTGTATAATGAATGACGACCAGTTCCGGCTGCAGGCCGTTCCTTCGCTCGCCGAAGTTCGGCGAAAGGCGTGCGCAGGTTTTCAATTGATGCAATCTTATCGGAAAAGATTCCTATAGGGCAAAGGCGACCAATCGCACGCGAAGCCGTCCCCATCCGGGTCGATCGCCAGAATATCCTCCTCCGGCCCGCCTTTCGCCAGAAAAATATACTGCGCATCGTCATTGTTCTGAAATGCGGCGCATCGCTCTTTCAAGGATGTCGGCTTCCCAATCCGCACGCGCCGATACAGATTCTTGCCAGGCACGTTGTCCGTCGACAAAGCATATTCGGCGATGTTCACCTCGCTAGGCCGAGCGGGCACATCTTCCGATGCGACAAGTTTGTAGCTATCACGCAGGCGCATGAGGCGTTCCGCGTCGGATTCGATCGTTTCCCGGCTTGCCACGGCCTCGAATTCCTGCTCGTCTGAAATCCGAGGATTATTCGGCCCGGCGGAATCCGAAGCAAACTGAGAACCGGGCTCGCCCGGCAGCCGCGCCGATACGGCATTGCCGCCCGCCCCTTGCCGTCTTTCCGGTCGTTCAAGCGGAACGATGCTAAGCACGCTGTTCGCAGTCGCCTGCGTTCCGGAACCAATATTGCCCGGCGTTTCGCTGACGCATGCCGCCAAGCCCAGCACAATCGGCAAAGCCCGAGTAAAGTTCGAAATTAATGCCATGGATCCAACTCTGCGATCATTTTTCCTAGCGGGGTAAAGGGTGGATCGGATCGTCGCAACCTACCCGTTTCGCGGCCGGCGCGTCGTCTTCCCGTAAATTCAACTTTCATCTCCGGCGGACGTTGCATCCGAATTCCTTTCCGAACATCGGGACTGAAGCATTGCCACATTCCGCGCGAACCGCCCATTCTTTTCCATTCGGAATCGCTAAAGGCGATCCATTCGCGGAACACGGATCACAAGCGACATTTACAAAAAATCCAAGCCGGCGAAAATTTCGCGCATTGAACGAAATCACCTAGATCCACCAGCGCTCCGGCTTGGCCTTGAATCCCGCGGCTTTTTCGAGCGCGTAGGCGCATGCGAGCATGTCGCCTTCCTCCCAAGGACGGCCGATCAACTGCAATCCGAGCGGCAGCCCTTGCCTGTCGAGCCCGGCCGGCAGCGAAACCCCCGGCAATCCCGCAAGATTGACTGTAACCGTGAAGACATCATTTAGATACATCTCGACAGGGTCGGAATTGCCCACTGTTCCAATTTCGAAGGCGGCGCTCGGCGTAGCGGGCGTTAGGATGGCGTCGATGCCGTCGGCGAAGACAGCTTCAAAGTCCTTTTTTATCAAGGTTCGCACCCGCTGCGCGCGCCTGTAGTAGGCCTCGTAAAAGCCTTGAGACAGCACATACGTGCCGATCAGCACCCTTCGCTTCACCTCCGGCCCGAATCCCTCCGCCCGGGTCCGCTTGTAGAGGTCAATAATTCCTTCGCCTTCGCGAAGCTTGGCTCGGTGGCCGTACCTTACGCCGTCGTAGCGCGCCAAATTCGAGGACGCTTCGGCAGGCGCGATGACGTAGTAGGCCGGAAGCGCGTACTTCGTGTGCGGAAGCGTTACGTCCTTGATCTCAGCGCCCTGCGACTTCAGCATCTCGGCGCCTTCCGACCAAAGATTCTCGATTTCGCTCGGCATGCCTTCCAGGCGGTATTCTCGGGGAATTCCAATTTTTTTGCCTTTGACGCCGCTTTCGAGAAATTGCTCGAATTTCGGGACTTCTCTTTTTGCCGACGTGGAGTCCTTCGGATCATGCCCCGACATCGCTTCCAGCATGATTGCCGCGTCGCGCACCGACTTCGCCAGCGGTCCCGCCTGATCGAGCGAAGAAGCAAATGCGACGATACCCCATCGGGAGCATCGTCCGTAGGTCGGCTTGACGCCGACGGTTCCGGTCAAAGCCGCGGGCTGGCGTATCGAGCCGCCCGTATCCGTTCCTAGCGCGGCGAGGCAAAGATCGGCGGCGACAGCCCCCGCTGAACCGCCCGAAGACCCTCCCGGCGACCGCTTTCTGTCGCTGCCCTTCGATCTCCAGGGATTAATCGCCGGACCGTACGCGGAATTCTCGGTAGACGAACCCATGGCGAATTCATCCATGTTGAGCTTGCCCAGCATGGTCGCGCCCGCATCGGCAAGCCTTGCAGTCACGGTCGATTCGTACTCCGGCTTGAATCCCTCGAGAATCCTCGAGGCCGCCTGAGTGCTCACGCCCCTTGTGCAAAATAGATCCTTAATGCCGATCGGTATTCCGCACATCGAGGCCGCGCCCCCGGCAGAAATTCGCCTATCGGCTCGCCGAGCGCCCTCCAGAGCCAACTCGCCGGTCCGACTGCAGAAGAGATTGAGCTCGGATGCGGCATCGATGGCGGACAAGCACGAATCCGCCAGTTCCGCCGCCGAGAAGTCTCGCGCGCGCAGGCCGTCCCTCGCCTCGGCGATTGAGAGTTCATTCAATTCTCGCATGAACTACTCCACGACTTTCGGAACGACAAAAAATCCTTGTCGCGTTTCCGGCGCGTTGGACAGAACTTTAGATGCATCGCCGCCGGACGTAACCGCATCCTCGCGTCGCTTCAAGAGCATTGGGGTAACGGCGGACATCGGCTCCACCCCGTCCACGTCGACTTCGTTCAATTGCTCCATGAATCCGAGTATGCCGGAAAGCTCGCGCGCTATTCCATCCAGCTCGGATTCCTCGACATCGATTCGCGCGAGATGCGCAACCTTGGCCGCCTCGTCGGGATTGATCGCCATGCGTTTCCGCTCCGCTGAATTCTAGACTGTCCGTTTAATCCTCAAGCGCCGGGGTTTTCAAGCGCATGGCGCCTGTACACGGCGATCATCCATGCAAGCATGATTCCGTTTAGAATATGCCACATGAAATGCGTTCCGATAGGCAGCCAGGAGCAAACGTGGTCGTCTATCGTTCTGAATCCGATCGAAACCGACAGAATCGCGCCGCCGGCGAGCAAGCCGCGCGCCGCCCGCGGCTGTCGCGTCCAAAGCACCGCGGAATAAAGAAAAATCAGCAGCGCGACCGAGGCATAGCCGGTTGAAGACCCCAGCGCCGGAAATAAGTTGTCGATTGCGTAGCTGGTCGCGGGCGCATAGACGAAAAACAACGCAACGCCCGCCAGCGACCAAACTGTCGACAGCCCGACAAATTCTCGATTAGCGACATAAATATACAATAGAATGAATGCCGCGATCGGCAGCACGTCCGCCATCGCCGCCCATCGGGTAGCGAAAGTGTGAAACAAGCCGGATCCGATGCCGATCAGAAAAAGGATTGCCGTCAGGAATCGCGCGAGCGGCAGCCTCTGGCTGCCAAGCAGGCGCCAAATGAAAATTGCCGCAATGATAAAGGCAAGATTCGTCACCGCGTTGAGCGGTTCCGCAAGCAAGCCCGGCTCGACCCTTTCGCAATAGCCGTCGATGTACCTGTTCAATTCGCCCATGTTAGCCGAGTCCCCCGCATTCCCTGATCCCCGTAAAGAAGCCCGCGAGCATAGCCTCGGACTCGGATTCGCCAATTCCCCCGTAGACTTCGGGTCGATGGTGGCACTGCATGTGACTAAATATGCGAGGCCCGATTTCGATTCCGCCCGATTTCGGATCCGACGCTCCGTAATAAAGCCGCGCGAGCCGCGCGGCCGCGATGGCGGCGGCGCACATCGGGCAAGGTTCAAGAGTAACGTAGATGCAGCAGCCGAGAAGCCTTTCGGATCCATGCTTCTCGCACGCAATCCGGATGGCGAGTATTTCTGCATGCGCCGTCGGATCCTTGAGCTGCCTGGTTCTGTTGCCCGCCGACGCGATCAGTTTTCCGTCGCCGTCCGCAATCGCGGCACCGACCGGAACTTCGCCTAGGCATCCCGACTTTTGCGCTTCTTCAAGCGCTACTCGCATATATCCTCCGAAGATTCTGGAGGGAGCATCCATTGAAACGGCAGCTCGATCCATCGCGGTTCTCAATTTCATCGCAAAATGCCTTCTAGCTGCATCCGGCGGCGAACTATTTCAGCGCAGGAGCAGGCCTCAATCGGCTTAATTCGGCAAGCAAGCGGTCGCATTCCCGAGAATTAAACAAAAACTGCGATAAAGGGAAACATAATGCGCGGCGCGGCAGCCGGGAAAGCGGCGAACTCACTTGCCGCCGGCATTGTCGCATCTCTCCATAGTTCCTTGGTCCGGCCTATTTCCTAAATTGGCGCTAGCGAGCGCTTCGCGTCCGCGATATGCGTTCGCTCATGAACTCGAGTCAAAACGAAGGCAGCCGAATTGCCAAAGTCATAGCCAGAGCGGGGATAGCTTCTCGCCGAAAGGCGGAGGCCATGATAATTCAGGGTCGGGTAGCCGTCAACGGAACCAAGATCAACGCTCCGAATTTAAACGTTTCGCCAGCGGATAAAATTACGGTCGACGGAACGTCGCTGCCGAATCGCGATGAAACCCGCCTATGGAAATTCTACAAGCCCATTGGCTCGGTCGTTACCTCAAGCGACGAGAAAGGGCGAACAACGATTTTCGAATTCCTTCCCAAAGACTTGCCTCGAGTCATGCCGGTCGGCCGCCTGGATTTAAACTCCGAAGGGCTGCTGCTCCTTACGAACAACGGCGAACTGAAGCGCGTGCTGGAACTGCCGTCGACCGGATGGACAAGAAAATACCGGGTTCGAGCAAAAGGGGTCGCAAACGACAAGTCGCTTAATTCGCTTAGGAACGGCCTCGAGCTTGACGGCGAGAGATTTCGGCCCATCGATATTTCGCTAGATCGGCAGGTCGGCATGAACGCCTGGTATACTGTCGGAATCAGGGAAGGCAGGAATCGCGAAATACGGCGAGCGATGAAGTCTATCGGACTTCTCGTGAATCGACTGATTCGAATATCGTTCGGACCGTTTTCCCTGTCGAATATGCAGGCTGGCGAAATCTCCGAAATCCGCCGAAAAATCGTCCGCGATCAACTCGGCGGCCATTTCGACAAAGATGAATGGAACGCGATTCCTAAAAATTCCGGGCCCCGGCGCAATACTCCCAGTATCCGCCGAAACGCGCCGAAAGAAAAAATCCGCGGGCATCGGCGATAAATTTCGCTTTCTAGCGATTTAGTCGCTTCAAATACCTAGTTTGCATGAATATATATCTAATTGCGAACTTGATGTACGGAAAACTCAATTTCGCCCCGGAAAAACCGGAATTGTGGCAATGACTTTTTTGAAAAAACTTTTGACCGCATTACGGCAGCATGTCGATCTCAAGACTTGCCCTATTAGTGCGCAATGATTCTCATTCTCCTATGCTATTGAATTTTAAATATTTTTTAAAAGCCTCCGCCTTGGCCCCGGCAGTGCTGCTTCCAAGTTGCACGGATAGGAACGGAACAGTCGGACATCTTCTGCAGCGAAGTCCGGCAGTCCAGGAATCATCGAGCGACGAAAGCGAAAAACTAAGGGCGTATTACGCCGGCATCGAAAATAGACTTGTCGCCAAAGGCTTCATGCGCACGGACGACGGTTCTTCGGAACCGCCGTTGGATGCCGAGGATTTGGCGAGGAATTTCGAACGACATGCGTTTTACGACGAGCACGAGTTCAAGAACGGCAGATTCGTTCCATCGCTTGTCAAATCCGTTCTTCGGAGATGGAACAGGCCGGTGCGCTCAAAAATCGTGTTCGGCCCGTCAGTTACGCAGGCGCAACGAAAGACTGACCGGGATAGCATCAAAGAATTCGCTGCGCGACTTAGCGGCTTGACGGGAGTGAGAATCAATTTTTCCGACCGGGATCCGAATTTTCTTATTCTAGTTTTGAACAGCGCCGAGCGGGGACGGTTTGCTAACCAGCTGCGGGTCTTGATGCCGGACATTCCGAGCAACGTGGCGCGTAGCTTCCTTTATAGCGATAGACAACGGCTCTGCAGCGTCCTAACTCTTTACAATCGCCAAAAGGGCGACATCCAAAACACGGTCGTATTGATAAAGGCCGAGCATTCGAATCTGCTAAGGCTCGGCTGCATCCATGAAGAGATGGCGCAGGGCCTAGGCCTCGTCAACGATAGCAACAACGCGCGACCGTCGATCTTCAACGACGACGAGGAATTCGCGTTGCTTACAGTCCACGACGAGCTCATGCTCAAGATTCTTTACGACCCGCGACTGAAGTCCGGCATGACTGCCGACGAAGCGCGTCCCATTGTTGAAGCTATCGCGAAAGAGCTTGCTTCCTGACATAAGGATCGCGGTATCGATTGCTGGATCACATTCGCACCGTGATCGACTACGCCGTGTTCCAGGACTGGAGCGCGCTCCTGCGAACCATCGCAACCGCCGACCTTCCCGAAAAGCCGCCCCGGCCGGCGATCGCCTCCCCGCAGACAAAACAATCCGCAGTCGCTTTGGAAATCCGCCCAAACAAGGAGAAAATCGAGAATGAATTGATAATGAGAATTACTGCCTTCGGACCCGGCACCGAACCGCCCCTGTTCCCGCCGCCGGCTACCCTCGATGACGTCCGTCCCCTCACCTTGCGGCCCGTCCTCGGCAAGACCCGCGAGGGCAAGCTGTGGAACGAGTTCATCGCCCGCTACCACTACCTCGGCTACAAGACCCTGGTGGGCGCACAGATCCGCTACGCCGTCCACGACCGCCACGGCTCGCCCATTGCCATGCTCGGCTTCTCCACCGCCGCCTGGAAGCTCGCCCCGCGAGACCACTTCATCGGCTGGTCCCCCCCAACTGCGCGAGAAAAACCTCCCGCTCGTGTTCGACAACCCCAGGTTCCTCATCCTGCCCTGGATCCGTATCCCCAACCTCGGCTCCCACATCCTCGCCATCATCCGCCGACGCTTGCCCCGGGACTGGGCCGAGCGCTACAACACCACCCCCGTTCTCATCGAAACCTTCGTCCAGACCCCGCGCTACACTGGCGCCGTCTACAAGGCATCCGGTTGGTTCCATGTAGGCGCCACCCAGAGGCGCGGACGCTATGATAGGGCAAAACTATACGACAAGCCCAGGAAGGACATCTGGCTCAGGCCCCTCAGAAAGGACTGGAAGCGCACTCTCAATCGCTGAACTCTACTGCTCCATCACGCTACGACCGAAGGGTTACAAATGTTGAATGTTGAAATGTTGACTGGCAGGAGCCGGTCGCCGGGAGCCTCACACCCTGGCTCCGGTTGGTATCGCTGGACAATGGTCTCGGTCCGGACAGGACCAAGCGGGCTTGACTTGAGCGGACGAGGTACTGCAAGTTACAGTCGAGGATAGGGCGAGTTCGTTGTTTGGATCCCATGTGCCTGAGACGATCAAGGCTAAACGTGGCACTGCTGATCTATAACCGTTTCGTCGAAAATCCCCCTAGATCGACCCAAGAGCGGGGCAAACCTGATCGATAGTCAAAGGCTTAAGTTGAAGGTTCATTCGCTCAGTGTTGACTCTCGCCTGACTGACCGTGCATCTCTCAAGATATTCATAATGTTCGTCTTCTGTCTTCCGTGAAAGTCGCAAGATTTCGGTGTCTTCTGGAAGGGAAACTAGTGGACGATCTAATGACGTTGCGGGGTCAAGGACGATACACACTTGGCTGATTGTCAAAGGCTCCAGCGAGTGGCTGGCGCTCGCTTTCCGGCGAATCTCATTGAGACGAGTTAACTCGTCCGTGCATCGGGTAAGATACTCGTACCGCTGTGTTATGCGCTGTCTTATGGAGTCTACTTGAATGCGCACGGCTTCATTCGTTTCTCTGATTTGTGCGCGTTCGTTGGCGACCACTCCAACAACGGTTCCGACAACGAAAAACACCGAAAAACTCGTAACGATTCCAGCTATGACCGACACCAAGACCCTTTCTTGGGTATCGAAAGTTGAACCGATCTTCTTAAGCAGGATCGCCCCGGCACCACCACCGATACCGGTAAGAACAGCGGGCAGCACCGCCGCGAGGACAACAGAATCCTAGCCTGCATGCCCAATCGGCCAACCCGTTGCGAAACCAGTTGCAGCAGCAGCGAGTAGACTTACGGCTATGGGAAACAAACGGTTCTTTGAGAGGTTCCTTATAGCCGACATGCTGCTTCTTCGCCAAATACGATAGATCAAGCCGGACTAATTCCGCCCCGTTATTGTTGACTTGGATGCCTTGTTGTCCAGAAGACTATCCAGAAGAATCTCAGCCGCAGTTCTCTTATTTAATCCCGGCCAAGAGAAAATTCCCGGAGTATCGAACTTCAACGGCGGTTCACTCGTTTTGGATACAGTCGAGCTCTTGAGGCCGCACTGATCCCACGACTGGCCTTTCAATATGCAGCTAAGAAGGGCTTTGTCTCGCTCACTATCTGCGGCATCAGCCACTCCGGAGGTCAAGGCAGCAATCATGAAGATTGCAAGGCTTGTAGTTTGCAACAGCCTACGACAAAAGGCCATATCAATCACTCCCTTCGCACGAGGCGAGTCTTGGAAGCGCTCACACAGTGCCAGTGGCAAGGTCGATCAGACTCCCCCGCCCTCGTCGCCAGACACCACCGGACCGGGAGCGATGCCCAAAGAACTGATGCCTATCCCGTGGCGGTACCCAAGTCGGCACTCTGACTCCAGGCTACGCCGTTTCGCAGACGGCGTCAAGAGACCGAGCACCGCCCCAGTAATTCTCAATATCAATTCATTTTCGATTTTCTCCATGTTTGGGCGGATTTCCGAAGGGACTGCGGATTGTTTTGTCTGCGGGGAGGCGATCGCCGGCCGGGGCGGCTTTTCGGGAAGGTCGGCGGTTGCGATGGTTCGCAGGAGCGCGCTCCAGTCCTGGAACACGGCGTAGTCGATCACGGTGCGAATGTGATCCAGCAATCGATACCGCGCGGCGAGTCGGGCG
>MKWU01003052.1_pt1 | contig 23052 bp, 19 predicted proteins | sample 809101 | NCBI WGS metagenome assembly MKWU01 (sample SAMN05860141, study PRJNA318959) | sponge metagenome | host: Aplysina aerophoba | place: Slovenia: Piran, Adriatic Sea, Gulf of Piran | collected 2013-05-07 | reverse complement strand
TCGAGAACCGCCATGCGCTCGAAGATAGCGCACGTCTAATCATGTTACCAGTCCCCTTGAGGGACCTCGATTCGATGTGGATGATGGCTCAGATGAGAGACCTCCACGGCCTGAACGAACGCTTACCGGCCGATGGAAGCGAGTGTATCCTGTTCCGTGGTGGTGCGTGAACGTGCGCCGATATCCACTCTGACAAGTAATATCGAAAGGCATACCAGCGCATTCAGCGCTCCGCGGATTCCCTCTGCGATTCAACGTGTTACGTCATATTGTCACGCTTTCGCGGGAATGACGGCACCAGCGCTTGTTCGTCATTCCCGCGAAAGCGGGAACGATAGTCCGCACGGCGCCTGCCGCAACGCCACCTACCGTCATTCCCGCGCAAGCGGGAATCCAGTGATATTGCTGTTGAATTTCCCCGAAAACTCGTTAACCGAGCGCGGATGTCGAGCGCGAGCCCGCCTTCCGACGTCCGCGGCGAGCCCGGTAGATGCGCCATCTCGCACACCCGGCTCACCGTCTCGTCCGGATCGCGGTGCCGAGTCCCTGCAGGTAGGCGATCATCGCGTCCATCTCGGTGCGTCCGGCCACCGCCTCGGCGGCGCCCTCGATCTGCTCGTCGCTGTAGGGGTGGCCGAGCAGGCGCAGCGCCCGCATGCGGGTCTCGACGTCCCCGCCGTCGATCGGGTTCTCGGCGAGCCACGGATAGCCGGGCATGATCGACTCCGGCACCACGTCGCGCGGGTTGATGAGGTGCACGCGGTGCCACTCGTCGCTGTAGCGGCCGCCCACCCGGTGGAGATCCGGGCCCGCCCTGCGGGAGCCCCACTGGAACGGCCGGTCGTAGACGAACTCGCCGGCCACCGAGTAGTGGCCGTAGCGCTCGGTCTCGGCCCGGAAGGGACGGATCATCTGCGAGTGGCAGACATAGCATCCCTCGCGGACGTAGACGTCGCGGCCCGCGAGCGCGAGCGCCGGATAGGGCTCGACCCCCTCCACCGGACGCAGCAGGTTGCCCTGGCTGAAGAGCGGCAGGATCGTGACCAGCCCCCCCACGCTGCTCACGATCAGGACGAGGATCACCATCAGCGCGATGTTGGTCTCGATCCGTTCGTGTCCGCTGGCCACCTGTGATCCTCCGTCGTATTCCGTCCTGTCGGTCCGTATCCCGTAGTCCGTAGGTCGGATTAGCGAAGCGCAATCCGACGTTCTTTGTCGCGCTTTTCCATGTCGGATTACGCTTCGCTAATCCGACCTACTCCTTGTCCATCAGTGCGCCGGCGCCGGGATCGGGGCTTGCGCCGGCTGCGCGCCCCGCACCGTCTTCCACAGGTTCCAGGCCATCACCACCATGCCGGCGAAGAACAGCACGCCGCCGAGGAGGCGGATGACGTAGAACGGGTGCATGGCCTCCACCGACTCGATGAAGCTGTAGGTCAGCGTCCCGTCGTCGTTCACCGCCCGCCACATCAGCCCCTGCATGATTCCCGCGACCCACATCGAGGTGATGTAGAGCACGATGCCCACGGTGGAGACCCAGAAGTGCGTCTCCACCATCCGCTGGCTGTACAGCTCGCGGCCGAAGAGCCGCGGAATGAGGTAGTACATCGCGCCGATGGAGACGAACGCGACCCACCCGAGCGCGCCCGAGTGGACATGGCCGATGGTCCAGTCGGTGTAGTGCGAGAGCGCGTTCACGGTCTTGATCGACATCATCGGCCCTTCGAAGGTGGACATGCCGTAGAAGGAGACCGAGACGATCAGGAAGCGCAGCACCGGGTCGGTGCGCAGCTTCTCCCAGGCGCCGGACAGGGTCATGATGCCGTTGATCATCCCGCCCCACGAGGGCGCGAGCAGGATGACCGACATCACCATCCCGAGCGACTGCGCCCAGTCGGGGAGCGCGGTGTAGTGCAGGTGGTGGGGGCCGGCCCACATGTAGGTGAACACCAGCGACCAGAAGTGCACCACGGACAGGCGGTAGGAGTAGATCGGGCGGTTCGCCTGCTTGGGCACGAAGTAGTACATGATCCCGAGGAAGCCGGCGGTGAGGAAGAAGCCGACCGCGTTGTGCCCGTACCACCACTGCACCATCGCGTCCTGGACTCCGGCGTACAGGGAGTAGGACTTCCACAGGCCCACCGGAATCACCGCGCTGTTGACGATGTGCAGCATGGCGACGGCGAGGATGAAGGCGGCGAAGAACCAGTTCGCCACGTAGATGTGGCGCACCCGGCGGATCGCGATGGTGCCGATGAAGACGAACGCGTAGGCGATCCACACCAGCGCGATGAGGATGTCGATCGGCCACTCGAGCTCGGCGTACTCCTTGCCCTGGGTAATGCCGAGCGGCAGGGTGACGGCGGCGAGCACGATCACCGCCTGCCAGCCCCAGAAGGTGAAGGTGGCGAGGCGGCGGCAGATCAGGCGCACGTGGCAGGTGCGCTGCACCACGTAGTACGAGGTCGCGAAGAGCGCGGAGCCTCCGAACGCGAAGATCACCGCGTTGGTGTGCAGGGGGCGGAGCCGGCCGTAGGTGAGCCACGGGATGTCGAAGTTGAGCGCGGGCCATGCGAGCTGCGCGGCGATCACCACCCCGACCAGCATGCCCACGATGCCCCACACGATCGTCATCACCGCGAACTGGCGCACCACGGTGTCGTTGTAGGTCTCCTGCTGCATGCCGGTACGCGCTCCTCGACGTTCCTCGCGGGATCAGTTGGTGAAGCTCGGGCCGAACCCCGAGCTCCACAGCAGCACGCTGATGGCGAGCAGCGCCACCAGTGCGACCAGGCCGAACGCCATCACCGCCGAGGAGAACAGGAAGCCCCGCTCCTCGGGGATCTCCATCATCACGGGGACCCCGGTGTAGAAGAGGAAGACGGTGTAGCCGAGCACCGGCAGTCCCACCAGGAGGTTCAGCCACAGGATGGGCTGGAGCTGCATCACGCCGACCAGGAAGAGCGGGGTCGCGGTGTAGGTGGCGAGCGCGTAGCACTGCCCGAGCGGCTGGTTCGCCCCGTAGGTCCGGCTCATCCAGTGGATCACCCAGGCGACGGAGCAGGTCGCCGCCACCATCGCCAGATAGGAGAGGACGGCGATGCGGAGCGCGCTCGCCTCGGTCAGGCGCACCACGTCGCCGGTCCCGATCTGCCAGCCGGTCCGGGTGGTGCCGACGTAGCCGGCGACGGCGGGAATGAGCGCGAAGAGGGCGGTGTGGAGGAGGAACGAGCGCGCCACGCCGTAGCGACGGTCGTGGATCGCGGCCCATTCGGCCCGCGGGCGAACCAGCAGTGCGAATGCGTGCAGAAGCGGCATGCTCATCGACCCCTCGGGCGGCGTCCGTCCGAGATGCTCGATCCGGATTTCAACATATCGGTGCGGGACTTCACAGGCATTGATCCGGGACAAGCGCTCGATGGACTCGACGTGCCGCGGGCCATGTCCCACCGTTTCACGCCACGGAAGGTGGTTCGGGCCTACCAGGTCAGGTTCGGTTGGACGCGCTGTCGGTCACCGCGTCGTTCGACGGCCCGTTTCGGCCGTCAAGATGGTGTCGACCTGCGTAGTAGGTCCGCACGCCCTCCCGCCGTCGCCGGTGGCGGGCCGTTTGCTCCACGTCCAGTGCGGCTACCCGCCTCGCGCGGTCCATGAACTCGCGCTCAGCCTCCGGCAGATCCAGCCCGATGAGCACGCCGTCGTCGACCACCCGACGCCCGGCGACGAAAAGGTCGCGCACGTGGCTGGAGGTCGCACGGGCGAGCACGATGTCGACTTCGTCCTGCTCCGGGGTCAGGAAGTCCTCGGTCATCGCGGCGTAGTCGAGCACCACCACGTCGGCCCGGGCGCCGGGGGCGACTGCACCGTAGTCGTCGCTGCCGTCGATGCACCGGAAGCCGTCACGCAACGCGGCGTCGAACAGTCGGGACGGCGGCAGGGCCTGCTCCAGGCCGGTGCCGTTGTGCAGGCGCCACGCGAGGCGCAGGTCGCGGAAGAAGTCCTGGTCGTCGTCGTGCGCGCAGCCGTCGAGGCCGAAGCCGAACGCCAAGCCGTGGCGCATGAAGCGCCCGACCGGCGCGACGCCGGAGCGCATCCGCAGGTTGCAGGCCGTGTTGACCGCGACGGTGACGCCCCGCTCGGCCATCAGGGCGCACTCGTCGTCGGTGAGGTGAACGCCGTGGGCCACGGTGAGTCGCGGCGACAGCAGGCCGATGCCGTCCAGGAAGCGCACGATCCCCTGCGGGTAGGTCGCGTCCAGCCACTCGCGCTGGCGCCACGACTCCAGAAGGTGCATGTGCACGCGGCGGTCGTTCGCCGCGGACGCCTCGGCGATGCGTTCGAGAGTGGCGTCCCGGCACCACTGGGGGCCGACGGGACCGTACTGCACCTGGAACAGCTCGCTCTCGTGGGCCGCCGCGATGGATTCGACCTGCTCGACCAGGCGGTGCGCCGGGGGACCGTCGGTCAGCGTGGTCTCGATGGCCGCCCGGTCGGCCGGGGGCAGGTGGGGAAGCAGGGCGCGCTGGTCGCCGTAGACCCAGGGATTGCGGTCGCGGATCGGGCACGAGAAGGCGACCCGGATCCCCACCTCGGCCGCGGCGAGAGCGACCCCGGCCGCCTCGGATTCCAACTGGTCCGCCACCAGCGAGTTGTGGCAGTGCACCGTCGCGCCGATGCCGGCGAGCGCCATGCGGCCGAACGCGACCGCGGCTTCCAGCCGGGGCTCGACGGTGACTCGGGACAGCGAAGCGATCCAGCACTCCAGCGCATCGTCGGCGCCGCCTAGCGCGAGCGGACGCACCCCGTAGCCGTGGTCGTGGGCGTTGACCATGGCCGGCAGGGCGATGCGCCCGGCGCGTCGCGGGCTTTTCGCGGCGCCGATGGCGGCGATTCGTCCGCCTTCGATGTCGAGAGCCACCTCGTGCCGGGCGGGGTCGCGTCCCGGTGCCGCCAGCAGCCGGTCGACGAAGAGGGTACCGGTCACTGCCCGCGTTCCCCGTCGAGGCCGTTCCCGTACTCCGCCAGCGCCTGCCGCAGATGCTCCGCCATGGCGCGGGCGGCCACCGTCGGCAGGCGGTCGGAGGGGGCGATCAGGCACAGTCGCAGCGTCGACAGCCGCTCGTCTTCGAGCGGAACCGCGACCAGCCGCCCGCTGGCCAGCTCCTCGGTGAAGCCCAGGCGGGTGTAGAACGCGATGCCGACGCCCCGCAGCAGGAGGCGCTTCAGGACCGCGAGGGTGTTCGAGACCACCAGCGGCTGGTGCGCGCTCTTGAAGGCGTCCATCTCGGCGCCGAAGAAAGGCTGCATCGAGCCGGAATGGTCCTGGTAGATGAGACGGTGCGGGCCGCACTCGTCCAGCGTGACGGACTCGCGTCCGGCCAGCTCGTGGTCCGGGGCCATGATGGCGCACATCGGACTCGGAACGTCCGCGAGCAGGCTGATGCCGCGTCGCCGGGCCGGGGAGAAAGTGAGGCCGAGATCCGCGTGGCCCTGGGCGACGGAGTGCATGGTCTCCACGGGGTCCATCGCCACGACCCGGATCTGGACGGCCGGATGGGCGGCGACGAACCGCGCCATTGCTTCGGGCAGGAAGTGCACGGTCAGGCTGTCGAGGGTGGTGATGGTCACCTGGCCGCTGACGACGCCGCGGAGATTGTCGATGTCCCCGCGCAGCCGGGCGAAGTCGTGCAGGGTGTCGCGCGAGTGGCGCAGCACGAGCTGCCCGGCGTCGGTCAGCCGCATGCCGTTCGGGCGCCGCTCGAACAGCGGGGTGCCGAAGTAGTCCTCGAGCTTCAGGATCTGCCGGTCGACGGCGGACGGAGAGATGTGCAGCCGTTCCGATGCCCGGCGGATCGACCCTTCCTCCGCCACGGCCTCGAAGTAGCGCAGCACTGCCGCATGCATCGGGTCTCAGCCTCCTTCCGTTCCCCAGTCGGTCGGCGGGTGGTCGGTGTCGGTGCGGAACTCCGAAGTCAGGCCGCCGGACCGGCCGCGACCCGAGACCGAATCATCAAGGAGCTCGCAGGTGCCGGCAACGAAGCCCGCCTGCGGATCGGGTTTCCCGGGAGCGCGGGCGTCCCGCCCGCTTCGACAACCGCGTTCCTGCCGGTCACTGCGGTATCCCCGGGAGCGCGGGCGTCCCGCCCGCTTGAACAACTGTGGGCCTGCGGCCCACTGCGGGCGGGACGCCCGCGCTCCCAGGGACGCCATGAATCCCTTCAGCGGCCATGCCACACCGGCGCGCGCTTCTCCCTGAAGGCAAGCACGCCTTCTTCCGCATCCCGGCTCTGAAGCGCCGCGGCCAGGCTCGGCAGGCGCGTGTTGCGGGCCTCCCGGACCGTCAGGTGCCCGGTGTCGTGCACCGAGCGCTTGATTGCCTTCAGGCTCAGCGGTGCGCAGGCGACGACATCCTCGACCCAGGCGTCGACGGCCGCATCCAGCGCCTCGTCCGGGACCACCTCGTTGATCAGGCCGTACTCCAGCGCCTGCGCGGCGGTGATGCGCCGCCCGGTGAGCAGGATGCCCATGGCCGCCGCTCGCGGAATTCGCCGGGGCAGGAGCACCATGGCGTCGAGCGGCAGGCGGCCGACCCTGGGCTCGGGCTGGCCGAAGGTCGCGCTCTCGGCGGCGACGACGAGGTCGCAGCCGAGCACCATCTCGAATCCGCCCCCCAGCGCAGGGCCGTTCACCCTGGCGATGACGGGGACCGACAGGCGGCCGCCCATCGCAATGCCGCCGAATCCGTGGTCGCCGGTGCCGACCCAGTAGGCGATCCCCTCGGGGCCGTCCTCCTTCATGTCCGCGCCCGCGCAGAACGCTCGGCCGGCGCCGGTGAGGACCACGCAGCGGATCCCCGGATTCCCGTCGACCGCGTCCCATATCCTGGAGAGCGCCGCCTCCAAGGCGGAATCGATGGCGTTCATGCGCTCCGGCCGGTTCAGCGTGACCCGGGCGACACCGTCCGAAACGTCGAATTCGATGCTCATGCCACGTGCCCGTGAGGGTGCCGTCTCACCGGCAATGTCTCCGTACTACCGCATACGTGCTCGGTTGAAGCCCTATGGATTCCCGCCTTCGCGGGAATGACGGAAGGGGGCGTTCCGATGGGCGCCGTGCGGACTATCATTCCCGCCTTCGCGGGGATGACGGAAGGGGGCGTTCCGGTGGGCGCCGTGCGGACCATCATTCCCGATTTCGCGGGAATGATGGATGGAGGCGTTCCGGTGGGCGCCGTGCGGACTATCACTCCCGCCTTCGCGGGAATGACGTCTCCGACGCCTTTGTCGTCATTCCCACGAAGGCGGGAATCCATTGAATTTGCCGGGTATCGCTTCACAAGAACTCCTTGACCGATCACGGATGCGTACTCCCGTCAGCCCGCGGAAGGCGCGAGCCGATGTTCCACCTGTCCGCCCTATGCCGCGGAACTCCGGCTCGCTCGCTCCCGCGTCTCCGCCAGCACCTCCTCGTTGTGCTCCCCGAGCCTCGGCGGGGCGCGGCGCACCGCGAACGGCGCCGCCGACATGTCTATGGGCGAGGCGACGAGTCGCACCGGCCCCCCGGCGGTCGGGTCCAGGTCCACGATCATCCGGTTGCAGGCGGTCTGCGGATCGTCCAGGGCGTCCCTCAGCGTCTTCACCGGCGCGCAGAGGATGTCGACCTCGCCGAGCCGCTTCAGCCAGTGCGCCGTGGTGTCGCCGGCGAATCGACCGCGGAAGATGGCCTGCAGCTCCGGCCGGTGCGCCTTCTGCTGCTCGAGCGTGGCGTACCTCGCGTCGGCGGAGAGGTCGTCGATGCCGAGCGCGGTGCAGATGTCGCGCAGCGGGTTCACCTTGAACGCCCCCACCATGACGATCGCTCCGTCGGTGGTCTCGAACACTCCGGACAATGGCATGGCGGCCCAGTTCAGCTCCCGGTCCCGCATCATCCACATCGCCGCTTCCTGCATCTGCATCGCGAGCATGGAGTTGTAGAGCGAGACCGCGACCTGCTGTCCCTCGCCGGTCTTCTCGCGGTGCAGCAGCGCGAGCAGGATGCCCTGCACCATGTGCATGCCGGCGGCGTAGTCCGCGAGCGCGGTGGGATAGACGGTGAGCGGAACCTCCGGGTCGGCGCGGCGATGCATGGCCCCGCTCATGGCCTGGGCCAGGACGTCCTGGCCGCCCTTGTGCACGTAGGGACCCTCCAGACCGAATCCGGTGCCGACCGCGTAGATGATGCGCGGGTTGACGCGGCGCAGCTCCTCGTAGCCGAAACCCATCCGCTCCATGACGCCGGGGCGGAAGTTGTTCACCACCACGTCCGCCGTCTCCACCAGGCGAAGCGCCGCCGTCCGGTGCTCCTCCGACTTCAGGTCGAGCGCCACGCTGCGCTTGTTGCGGTTCAGGCTCGCGAACACCGGGTTGTTGCCGCCGTCGGGGTCCTCGCCGACGCTCCACCGCGAGAGGTCGCCGGCGCCGACCCGTTCGATCTTGACGACGTCGGCGCCGTAGTCGCCGAGCATCTGGGTGCAGCACGGACCCATCATCACCTGGGTGAAGTCGAGTACCCGCACGCCGTCGAGGGGCAGGGGGCGGGTGTTGGCTGCTCCGGGAGCGGGCGACATCAAGGCGTCTCCGTCACTGCGTCGGTCAATGTCCCGGGCGCGGTCGCCAGACGCCTCGAGCCGCGTCGATCCTTACTATTGAGCCAAATTTGCAAAGGGGTTTCGTAGACGGCGCGAAATTGCAAGCAATTTCGTTGTCCTAAAGGTTTGCGGCTGCGCGCGGTACGACGCGCTGTGGTTTCGCGAGAGCTCGGATGGCTTCGACACATGCCTCGTCGGTCTGAGGGCAGTCTCGCCAGGTGGCTGAACGCCATCTCGCGACCTCCGACGCCGGTGTCATCGGTGGCCTGCATCGTCCTTCCGTGGCCGTTGCACATCACGCCGCCTCCGTCACCAGCGCGTTCTCCGCCGGACGGTCGCCGGGGTCGGCGCCCTGTGCCCGCATCTGCTTCTGGATGACGCCGACGTGCACGTCCCGCACCCGGACGCCGCCGTCGAGCGCCCGGGCGGCGGCGATGCCCGCGGCCTCGCCCATGGCCATGCAGGGCGGGATCTCCCGGCTCATCTTCTGGGCCGAGCGCGTGGCCGAGTAGTGGCGGCCGGCGACGCACACCCAGTCTACGCCCCCCCCACGGCCGGCGCCCAGCACCTGGTCCACGCCCACCGGCAGCAGGGCGCGGTAAGGGGTGTAGTAGTCCCGGCCGCGGCACACGCTGTCGTGGAAGTGCACGCGGTCCTTCACGTCCTGCTTGGTGACCACGTACTCGCCTTGCAGCAAGCGGGTCTGGCGCACGCCGGTCTGGGGCGCGAAGTCCACGAAGTAGGCGCGCTCGAAGCCGGGCATGTTCTCCCGGGCGAACGCGAGCAGCGCCTGCATGCGGCGGCGCCCCTCGAACTCCGCCGCAGTCAGGTCCGCCACCTTCATCGCGTCGAATCCGGTCATGTGCGGGCAGTTGCACCACACGATGCCGGGGAGCGGGGTTTTCAGCCACCAGTACTGCCAGCTACTGCCGATGAGGCGCTTGGCCTGCCGGTCGACGGCGGCGAACCGCTCCGGGTCCTCGAACTGGAATCGCTCCGCGGCATCGGTGTCCACGCCTCCGATGCGCGACACGGTGGTGACGATGTAGGAGCCCTCGGTGAAGGGAGAGCCGGCGCTCGCGGCGACGTCGAGGTCGCCGGTGGCGTCGATGACCACCTCTGCCCGGATGGCCTGCGCCCCTTCCTTGGTCTCCACGATGACCCCGGCGGCGCGGCCGTCCTCGACGATGGCGGACTGGAACCAGCTGTGCAGGCGCAGGGTGACGCCCGCCTCGCGCACCATGTCGAGCGACGCCTGCTTGAAACCGTCGGGGTCGAAGGCGGCGGCGAAGATGATGGGGTGGGGCTTGCTCTGGACGTGGAAGTCGAACACGCCCCAGCGCGACCACCTGCGCCACAGGGCCTCGGTCGCGCGCACCGAAGGGTCGCGGTCGGCCTCGGGTGGGTACACGCACAGCCCCTTCGCGTGCATGCGGTCGATGATCTCCATCGCAAGGCCGCGCACCGAGATCTCGGTGTCGTTGTGCATGTCGTCGAGCACCAGCACCATGCCGCCGGAGGCGAGCCCTCCGAGGTAGGGGTAGCGCTCGACCAGGACCGTCGGCGCGCCGTTGCGCGCGGCGGACACCGCCGCCGCGACGCCGGCCGGACCGCCGCCCACGACCACCACGCCGGTGGTGGCGACGATCGGCACTTCGGTCTCGGGCCGGGTCAGGATGTCAGGCGATGGCATGCCGTACTCTCCTCGGAGTCGTGGGAGTGCCGTCTTCTCCACGGTCGAGCGGGGAATTTCCCGGGAGCGCGGGCGTCCCGCCCGCAAGTGGGCCGACGGCCCACAGATTTTCGAGCGGGCGAGACGCCCGCGCTCCCAGGAACACCTGCAATTCGAGCGGGCGAGACGCCCGCGCTCCCAGGGACACCTGCAATTCGAGCGGGCGGGACGCCCGCGCTCCCGGGGCGGCTCCATGCTTCCATCGGTCGATTTCAGAACACATCGCCAGGCTTCCACTTCAGGACGCGCCGCTCGATCAGGGTCGTGGTCACGAAGAACGCCACGGCGAGGCTCGCTCCCAGGATGACGGTGGCGTACAACAGCGGGGCGCGGAAGTTGTAGGTGGCCTCGATGATCAGCGAGCCCAGGCCGTAGTTGGAGCCGATCCACTCGCCGACGATGGCCCCGATGACGCAGGTGGTGGATGCGATCTTCAGCGCCGCGAACAGGAACGGCAGGGAGCTCTGGAGCCGGATCTTCCACAGGATTTCCCGGTCGCTGGCCGACAGCACCCGCATCAGCTCCAGCATCTGCGGGCTGACCGCCTTCAGGCCCCGCACCATGTTGACCAGGGTGGGGAAGAAGCAGATGAGGGCCGCGATGACAATCTTCGGCGCGTAGCCGTTGCCGAGCATCAGCACCAGGATCGGGGCGACGGCGATGATGGGGATGGTGTTGATGAAGACCGCGATCGGGTAGAAGGCGCGCTCCGCGAGCCGGTTGTGCACGAACCACACCGCCAGCACCACCGCGATCGAGTTCCCCAGCGCGAAGCCGGCCACCGCCTCCAGCAGGGTCGGCCAGAAGTTGATCCACAGGATGTCGCCCTGCTCGACGAACACCTGCAGGACCTGGATTGGCGTCGGCGCGATATAGGTGGGCACCTCGAACACGACGACGATGAGGTGCCACAGGACCAGGATTCCGGCCGCAGTGATGATGGCCGGAGTGTGGCGACGCCGCCGGCGTCGGTCCCTCTCTCGTCCGGCGCCTGCGCTCCGGGCACCCTGCTCGTCGCGAGCGTCGCCCGCGCCCCCGGCGGCCCGCGTGTGCCCGGCGTCCCGGACCGCTTGTGCCTCCCGCACGCCCCCGGCGGCCCGCGTGTGCCCGGCGTCCCGGACCGCTCGTGCCTCCCCCGCGTCCCGGGCGGCGGCCGAGGTCCGCTTGGCGTCCTTGCCCTCGATGCTCGCCGCGGTCATCGCGCCTCCTCCAGGAGGCTCCGCAGGTGCGCCGTGACCTGCACGAACCCCAGCGTGTCGCGCATGCCGAGCGAGCGCGGTGGGTCGAATCCGATGTCCACGTACTCGCGCACCCGGCCGGGCTGGGCGGTCAGGACCAGGCACCGCTGGCCGAGGAACGCCGCCTCCGGTACCGAGTGGGTCACGAACATGATGGTGGTGCCGGTCTCGCCCCAGATGCGCAGCAGCTCCTCGTTGAGCTTGTCGCGGGTGATCTCGTCCAGGGCGCCGAAGGGCTCGTCCATCAAAAGCACCCGCGGGCGGTAGACGAGCGCCCGGGCGATGGACACCCGCTGGCGCATCCCGCCGGAGAGCTCGTGGGGCAGGGCGTCCTCGCGTCCCTCCAGACCGACCATCGCCAGCAGCTCCTCCGGCTCCGCGTGCTGCTCCACGTGTCCGGCCTGCCGTCCGACCTCCAGCGGCAACCGGACGTTGTCGATGGCGCTGCGCCAGGGCAGGAGCGTCGCGTCCTGGAAGACGAAGGCGAAGTCGCGCGTCCTTCGGGCCCGCTCCGGCGCGCGACCGAAGACGCCGATGGCGCCGCCGGAGATCGGCACGAGATCCGCGATGGCCCGCAGCAGCGTCGACTTGCCGCAGCCCGAGGGCCCCAGCATGGTGACGAATCCGCCCTCCGGCACCTCGAAGGCGACCCGGTCGAGCGCGGTGATGCCTCCGGCGTCCGTGTCGAAGCGGACCGTCAGCTCCCGCACCGAGATTGCCGCGGCGGCGGAAGCTTCAGCGTCCGCCGCCGCGGCGGTTGCGGCCGTCATCCAATCTGCTTCCTCAGCGACTCCGTCGCGGACAGGATATCCGCGGTCATCACGTCGTCCACCGTCGGCGTCTCGCCCTTGAACTGCCCGAGCTCGGCGTAGGAGTCGATCTGGGCCTGCCAGTTGGCCGGATTCATCGCCGCCCAGCCGTTCGTCGCGGTGACGTCGTTGAACGAGAAGCCGAGCACCAGTCCGACCGCCTCCAGCTCGCTCTCGCGACTCAGGTTCGGGTACTCGGCTACCAAGTGCTCGACTCCGGCCTCCGGGTTCTTGCGGACCTCACCCCATCCCCGCGCCGAGCCGGTGAGGAAGCGGGTGAGCACGTCCGAGTGATTCGCCACCATGTCGTCGGTGGTGTAGTAGACGTTGGCGTAGAGCTGGATGCCGGTATCCCACAGCATCATGTCGACGCGGTCGTCGCCGATGATCTTCAGCGCGTTGATGTTGGTCAGCCAGCCGGTGACCGCGGCGGCCTGCCCGGTCATGAGCTGGTTCATGTCGCTGCCCATCTTCACCACCTCGACCTGGTCCTCGGCGATGCCGTTCTTCGCCAGCAGCGCCCTGAGCAGGATCACCGCCGTCGGCTGGGTGGCGATGGTCTTGCCGATCATGTCCTGGGGGGTGCGGATGGGATTGCCCTTGAGCGAGAAGTAGGTGAACGGGTGCTTCTGGAAGCCGGCGGCGAACGCCTTGACCGGAATGCCGGCCGAACGGGCCAGCATGAGCGAGGGACTCGACGAGAGCTGACCGCACTGCGCCCGGCCGGCGGCGACGGAAGCCACGCCGTCCACTCCGGGCCCGCCCGGTGTGACTTCGAGCTCGATGCCTTCTTCTGCGTAGAAGCCCATGCGCTTGGCCACGACGTCGCCGACAATGCCGGTGCTCGCGAGCCAGCCGAGCTGCATGTTGACCTTCGCCTTGCCGGCGGCGAGCGTCTCCACGGTGATGAATGAGGACGTGGCCGCGGCGCCGCCCAGCGCCGCGCCGTACTTGAGGAGCCGGCGGCGGCCGGGCGAAGAGAGAGTGTGCTTGCGATCTGCCATGGTTGACCTCCCGGGTGACAGGTCCGAGCACGTTAGCCTGCAGGGGTGTGCAGGGGAATTGCCAATTTCCGTGCGATGCGTTGCCGTTTCGGCAACGCAGGGACGTGAGCAGGACGCCGGACCGCGGCCACCCATTCCGGGATTCCGGGGGGCTCGTTTCCAGGAAGACGTTGCGGGTCTTCGCGGTCCTCGCGATTTCACTGCGGAGCCGGCGATGAGGCGGCGACGCGTCGACGCGTCGTTGAGGCGCGGCGGCGGCCAGGCGCCGAGCCGGAACCCCGGCACGGCGACCGGCTGCCGCGGGGGCCGCGGCAGGGTCATTTATCCACCTTCGGCGGATAACAAAGGCGCTATTCACGCTACGGCGCGCGGAGAAACTTCGATGCTCCGGCGTTCCGTAGGTCGGATTAGCGCAGCGTAGTCCGACATCCGACACACACTTTGCCGAGCCGTAGACGCCGAATTTGTCGGATTACGCTGCGCCAATCCGACCTATCCGTATCGATGTCCCGTTGGATCCGTAGCGTGAAATGACCCCGGGGCGTCGGTCGGACGCCTGGATTACCGAATCGCGGGGAGACAGAATCGCCGAGATCGAGGATACCGTTCGCGGGCAGCGCCGCGCGGGAGGCGACCCATGCGTGAACGTTACGACAGAATCGTCGTTCAGCCGGTCACCGGCGCCCTGGGCGCCGAGATCCTCGACGTCGATCTCGCTGATGAGCTCGACGACGAGACGTTTTCGGAGATCCACGACGCCTTCCTCGATCATCTCGTGCTGTTCTTCCGCGATCAGCGGCTCACGCCCGAGCAGCACAAGGACTTTGCCAGGCGCTTCGGTCCCCTCGATGTGCATCCGTTGACGCAGGGCATGCCGGGCCACCCGGAGATCGTCGAGGTGATCAAGGAGGCGGATGAACTCCACAACTGGGGGGGGAGCTGGCACACCGACCTGCCGATTCTCGCAGAACCCCCGATGGGCTCCGTCCTGTATGCCCGTGACGTTCCGCCCTTCAGCGGCGACACCCACTTCGCCAACATGTACCTCGCGTACGAAACGCTCTCCGACACGATGAAGGCGCTGCTGAGAAGTCTGAAATGCACCTTCAACGGGAAACTCGGCAACTACAGCCGATTCGCGGGCATGACTGCGATCGGGGATGTCGGTGACTTCCGCGCCACCCACCCCATCGTGCGCACACACCCGGTCACCGGCAGGAAGGCCCTGTATCTGCATCGCAGGATCGGCAATGTCATCGAAGGCATGAGCGAAAAGGAAAGCGCCGCGATACTCGACTTCCTGTGCGACCACGCCGAGAACCCTGATTTCTCCTGCCGCTTTCGCTGGCGGGTGAACTCGATCGCGATGTGGGACAACCGCTGTGCTCAACATCGCGTAAGCGCGGATTATTTCTACGCCGAGCGGAATTTCCGTCCCATGCGCCGGCACCTTCACAGGGTCACCGTCAAGGGAGATCGGCCGTTCTGAGCGGGATGTGCAGGCGCCTGCGGGGATCGGCCATCGATGAGCCGAACCCGTGACCCCGTTCATCCCGGAGGCGGCGACTCATCCTCGTCGGTCAGGATCCTTACCGCCGGCGTGTCGAGGTCGTCGAACTGACCCGAGCGGACCGCCCACACGAAGATTCCGGCGATGGCGATGACCGCGACGATGGAGATTCCGATGAGCAGCGGGAGGATCTCCATCGTGGTCAGTCTCCGGTCGCGTCCCGCTCGCGGCCGCGGCCGAGGCGGAGCGCGTTGCCGGCCACCGCGAGCGAGCTCAAGGACATGCCGATGGCCGCGGCCCAGGGCGGCACCATGCCGGTGGCGGCCAGCGGCAGGGCGACGAGGTTGTAGCCGAGGGCCCAGGCGAGGTTCTGCTTCACGATGCGCCGGGCGCGGTGGGCGATGTCGAGCGCGGCGAGGAGCCGGCCCGGGTCGTCGCCGATGAGCACCGCGTCGGCGCGGGGCGCCGCGGGGGGGGCGGCGGGGTGTTTCTGCTGCGGGGGGCGCGGGGCGGGGGGGGCGGTGGCGGGCGGGGGGGGGAGCGGGCCCGGGTCGTCGCCGATGAGCACCGCGTCGGCGCGGGCCGCAGCGGCGGCCGCGCCGCGGCCCATCGCCACCGAGACGTGGGCGCCGGCAAGGGCCGGGGTGTCGTTGACCCCGTCGCCCAGCATCAGTACGCGTTCTCCGGCCGCGGCGAGCCGGGCCGCTTCGTCGAGCTTGTCCTCGGGGGTGAGACCGGCGAGGTGGCGGGCGACTCCGAGGTCGCGGGCGGTGCGTTCGACCGCAGGGGCGGAATCGCCGGAGGCGATGGTGGTCTCGATGCCGCGCCGGCGGAGGCCCTCGACCAGATCCGGTGCATCGGCGCGCAGCGTGTCGGCGAGGACGAAGCGGGCGAGGAGGGCGCTGTCGCGGGCGAGGCAGACGTGAGTGCCGACGGAGTCGGAAGCGCCATCCTCGCCGGCGCCGGGGACGCTCCGTTTCGTGCCGCCCGTGTCCAGGCCACAAATGCGAGCGACGAATTCGGGGCTCCCGGCCGCGTAGCGGACGCCGTCGATTCGGCCGGTAACGCCTCCGGTGTGCGTGCCGGGTTCCTCCACGTGGCCGATGGCGTGCTCCCCGTCACCGCCTCGGCGTTCGATGCCGCTTCCGCCTCCGCCGTCGATTCCCGCTCCGGATCCGCCTTCGCCATCGATTGTGCCTTCGCCACCGGGTCCGGCTTCGCCACTGCTTTCGACTGCTCTCCCGGCTCCGCCCGCCGCCGCGACGAGCGCGGCCGCCGCCGGATGCGTGGCGTAGCGCTCCAGGGCCGCGGCGAGCGCGAGGCATTGTGATTCGGATATGCCGGTGAACGTGGTGACCGACTGGAGACGGAACCGTCCCTCGGTGAGGGTGCCGGTCTTGTCGGCGAGGCAGTGGGTGGCGAGCGCGAGCCGCTCGACGGTGTTCGCGCGGGTGGCGATGAGGCCGGCGCGGGCGAGGGCGCCAAGGGCGGCGGTCATCGCGGCCGGCGTGGCGAGCGAGAGGGCGCAAGGACAGGTCACCACCAGGACCGAGATCAGCACGGGGATCATCCGGGCCGGATCGTGGAGCAGCCAGGCGACCGCGACCCCGATCGCGAGCACCAGCACGCCGCCGATGAACCACGCCGCGGCCCGATCCGCGAGCTCGGCGATGGCCGGCCGTTCGCGGGCCGCCTGCTCGGCGCGGCCGAGAACCCCGCCGAGCACGGTCTCGTCACCGGCGCATGTGACCTCCACCTCGACCACCCCGGCGCCGTTGACGCTGCCGGCGAGCACCGGGTCGCCGGCCGATAGCGCGACCGGATTCGCCTCTCCGGTGAGCAGCGACTCGTCGAACGCGGAGTGTCCGGAGCGGATCGTTCCGTCGGCGGGCACCACCTCGCCGGGACGCACCCGCACGCGGTCGCCGGGGCGAAGCGCGGCGGCCGGTATCCGTTCGGTGCCCGGGTCGTCGTGGTTACTGCGGTTGCCGCCGTTGCCGCCGTTGCTGCCGTTGCCGCCGTTGCTGCCCTCGCCGCCGTCGATTCGTTCGCCACCGAGGCGCGCGGCATCGCGCCCGGCCAGTGTCCCGGTGTCGCCGTCGGCTCCTCCCGACCGCACCCGGGTCGCGACGAGCGGGGCTGAGCGGGCGAGGGTGCGGATGGTGGCGCCGGCCCGGCGCCGCGCGAGCAGCTCCAGGTAGCGGGCGGCGCTCAGCAGGGTGACGAACATTACCACCGAGTCGAACCAGACGTCCCCCTCGCCGGTGACAGTGGCGAAGGCGCTGCCGGCGAAGGCGATGGTGAGCCCGAGCGCCACGGGCACGTCCATCGTCAGGCTCCGGTTGCGAAGCGCCGTGACGGCGCCGGTGAAGAAGGCGCGGCCCGGCCACGCCAGCACCGGGACCGTGAGCACCATCGCGAGCCATCGGAAGAGCTGTTCGAACCGGGCCTCCATGCCGCCGTACCAGTCGCCCGCGTAGAGCGCGATGCTCAGCAGCATCACCTGCATCCCGAACAGCGCCGAGATGCCGAGCCCCCGGATGCGGGCGCGGCGCTCCGATTCCATGGCCGCCTCCTCGGCATGCACGGTGTAGGGGGTGGCGCGGTATCCCGCCCTGGCGAGCGTTTCGAGGAGGGTGTGGAGACGTGTGGCGCGGGTATCGAATCTGACCTCGGCGCGGCGCAGCGGGAAGGCGACGGTGGCGGTGCCCACGCCCGGGACCGAGGTGAGGAGGCGCTCGACGAGCCATGCGCAGCCGGCGCAACGCATGCCTTCGACGGTAAGGGTGACGGTCGTGGTACGGGAAGCGGGTGTGGGCTCGGTGTTCGTGCAGTGGTCGTCATCGCTGCCGCGCCCCAGTAGGGACGTCTCTACCTCGGGAATGCGCCATACGTCCAGCTCCGCTTGGTGGAAAGGGTCGGCGGTGGTGGCACCCCGGGCGTCAGAGTGGGTGCGCAGGGCGTACCAAGCGTCGAGTCCGGCGTTGGTGATGGTCTGGACGGCGGTGCGGCAGGCGTCGCTGCATACGCGTATTTCCCGCCCTGATACCACAACCTTGGGCGATCGGAGGCCGAGGAGGGCGCCGCAGTGGTGGCAGCCGGGTGGCGTCGGACGTTCAGACATTAGACTGATCTCGGCGCTCAAGGGATGTTGCCTATACTCGTGACTGGCCGCCTACACCATTTGGAGCATTGAAGATGCGCGTCCCGTAGTGTCCTTTGGCCGTTGGCATCGCGTTGTGAAAAGTCGAACATACTTGTCCGTACCGACCGCTACTATTGTTGCAAAAACTTCTCCAGCACCGCGAGAAACGGCTTCAAAGCATGTTCATTTCTGTTGCACATGTATTGATTGATCGTTTCGATCGACACTACACGATCTTTTAGTAGTAAGTTAAACAGATGTTTTGCACTATTATATTGTTTTTCTTTGTCTAATTTATAAGGAAAATCATCTTCCTCGTAATACTCGAATAGCGCCTTCTCCACACTTTCAAAAGGAAGACAGTAGACATCTGCTTCTTTAGCCCAATTCATCTCTCTTTGGTCGCCGTCCAATACTGCAATGACGTTTCTTGGTTCCGAAAGAAATTGTTCGGTACGATTTCTTACCAACAGATCTACAACCTGCCGGCCACCTCCTATATAGATGATTTTGTATTCGTAGTATACATTATGCAAGTAGCGACGAACAAGTGTCTCAAGAAAACCTCCAAGCACGGCATCTTCCGTAAGAACGTATCGGTCCCATCCGCAAAAACCGAAGAGCCGGGATTTGATATAGCTGTAGGAGACTGGCCTTAATGCTGTCTCTACACCAAGCCGTTCCATGTAAAACAGTTCGCTATCGTTCAGCATACGCATCATGGCAAGAGAATGAGTCGTAAAGAGAACATTACAATGGTATTTTGTACAAAATTGCCTAAGATTATTGAGCAATTGAACTTGGGCGGCTGCGTCCAAAGATATATCTATTTCGTCTACAACTATAAGACGGGTCGAACCTTTGATCATTCGGTATAGATTGATGAGAAAGTATTCACCTGAACTCAAATAATCTTCCCTGATGTATCTGCCATCGTCTAGCAAAATACAAAAGTAACTATGTCCGCCTATTTGTATCTCCACTAGTGATTCAAACTGATCTGATGAATAAATGCCTGAGAGAAACGCCACAAGTTCCGTTGGATGACTGTATTCTCCGAGAATGATTGATCGTCGGATATGACGATCAGCACGGCTGATTGACTGAAAGAAGTTGAATCGGTCGCCATGTGGAATGGGTAACTCTACCGTACAGAGTGATCTGATGTTCGGGGGAATTTCGGTTTTGCAATTTATACTCCCGATATGTTCGTCAAAGTCGAACGTCACTTGGTTCCCATCAACCCAATAATGAATTGCGCTGCCATGTGAGAATATTCCAGTCGGGGCAGTACGCAAAAATGTATCGGAATGTGACAGATTCCTGAATGCTCTTACAAGTGTCGTCTTTCCTATTCCATTCCGCCCAACAACACAAGTCAGCTTGTTCTCTGCAAGATCTAGTTCCAGAGAAAGCTGATTGATATGTTGTATATTGTGGATTTCGATTCGAAACAACATTAGACTAGATGGATCTATGAAGGAAGCTGTCTATCACAGTGGTTCCAAATTTTCGTTTTAGCTTCTCTAAGTACGATTTATCGGCTGTGTTGATGTAGGTGATATATCCGGAGAGTTTTCGTACACCCGCGTCTAGATCACCATTGGATATATCCAGAAATTTCTCCGTATTTCGAGTGTAGAAATGAAGAAGCACTTCGACTTTCTTTTTCAATTCAATATCTATGGTCACTCGACCATTTGGCAAAACAACCATACCTAAGATGCTTGTTTTTCGGCCGACAGTGGTTAGCTTACGTTTTGCATTGTTCAGCCGCAGGTTTCCGTCAAAATGTAACGCCAGGAGTTCATTCAATTTGGACTCAACACCGTACAGTGCCTCGCGGTTCCGTCCGGAAACAACGATGTCGTCTGCGTACCTTGTATATATTAGATTAACACTACTGCAATAGTCCTCCAGGTCGTTGTCGAAAGGGGTGAGGCAGACGTTGCTGAGCGGTGGTGATGTGGGAAAACCAACAGGAAGAAATCCATCTATGGTTATCACTTCAAGTATTCGTTCAACGTAAGAATGAAGATCGGAAACTGGAATTTTGTGATGCTGGGAGAGGATCGTTGACTTAATCAACGAACGGCCAATACTTCCGAAGAAATTCTGGATGTCTGTCTGCAAGAACGCACGGCTACGCGCATGTGCAAGAGCGACATTGTGTGGATTTACTCCTTTCCGATAGGAGTAAACAACTCGTTCGTTTACCTCCAGATACTCGAATATAAATGTATTTAGAAATACAAGGTAATCCTTTAGTTTCCTGTCTGGACGATATACTGTCCGCTGCTTAACGAGACCGGACGTGTAGCTCGATGTGATATCTCCGTTTATGAAATCCTCGAACTGGTACTTCCCGCGATGCATAGCATCGAAGAGGAGTCGAAGGGGCCTAGGTTGCATTGGTCAAAATAGATATGGGGCGGCATGTACTACACATGGAGGATTGAGTTCTTATCCAAGGTCGATTGGGCGGATGTGGGAATTTACGGACCGCCCAGCCCCGACCGGATTATGGGCGGAGCCGGGCGGTTGTAAACTGGCTAATGCCCGGTAGAGGCCAGTCGTGTGACCGGAGCTACTCCTGGTCGCTGGCATGCGGTGAAGATACCACAGAACGAAGATATCGCAAGGATAGCGCAGCCGATTTCCGCGACTGGTTGATCTTCGAGGATGGTATTTTTTCTCAATCCCTAGGCAGGTCTCATCCAGCCTGAGGTCGCGTGCGTTTGCATTCACCGCATTGACCACATCCTCAGAATAGCCGCCGTCTCCAGCCGCTCCTTCCATCTCCAGGTGTAGACGTAGGTTTCTTCCCGGCACACGGGTCAGCTCCACCAACAAGCCGTCCATGGTGCAGGCGACTTCCAATCCCGCCCGCTCTGGTTTGGTTTCCAGGCTCGCGAAAAATCGCGTGGGACGCGGGTCGGGTGCTAGCGCTTCGCCGCCGTCCTCGGGCTTTGGAGTAGTGGGGATTGATGCCGAGCTTTCCTCGTCGCCGGGCCTGGACGGCTCCGCATGGGACTTCGCCGCCGGTATCGCCTCTCGCCGCTCCAGCAGACCACACTTGAAGTGACCGGGCATGAGCGCCCTGCCATCCATCACGCCCTCATATGCGCCCAATTCCTCGTCCACCCCCGAGGCATACGCATAGAGGTCCGACAGATTCTCCACCAGCCGTTGGAGTGGGCCGTCGAGAGTCGCTTCGTCGCGCAACCGCGGGAGATGAGCGTAGGAGGCAAACCAGTCGAGGATGTCCTCGATGCCCAGATGAGGCCGTTCCGGCGGCCGGACCGGACCGAGGCTCTGCATCAGGTTGGCAGGTCCGATCTCCCCGAATACAGTGCCGTGGGTACTCGCCTTGTCCCAAACCGCCTCGGGAAACTCTTGCCGCCGACCCGGTTCACGGTCCGCGTGGCATGCATGACGTTCCTCCGGCCGCCAGCCGTCTCGCTTCCTCCATGTCAACCAACTCGATCCGCTCTCCGTAGCGCCGGAAATCCTTGACGTTCAGCGTCAGCAGCCGCCGCTCTCCGTGCGCCAGCATGGTGGCCGCAATGTTGGCGTCGTGAATCTGCTTCCCCGCGACCGGAACCTCTCGGCAGAGCGCGACCAACGCCGCCATGACGTTCGGGCCATCTTCGAGTACGTTGAAGGACGAGACCAGCCTCGCCGCGTCCTCGAGCGCGTCACCGATCGCGAGCGCTGCCGACCAGGATTGCGGGCGCGTAACGGCAACAAGGTACTCGCGGACGATCTGGCGGCTGATGTGCAAGGCTTCACCGCTGTTGCCGATACGGTCGAGGCAGCGACAGGCGGCGACATGAGCGGGGGCGGTCACAAAACGCGCTGCCACGAGTATGTTGGTGTCGACGAACATGCGGGTCAGTGGTCGTCGCCGGTTGTGTTCTCGGGACCTCCGGTCAGGCGTCCCATGTCGTCATAGATTTGCTCGCGGCTCACCGTGAAGCCTTCCGGCCAGGGACCCGGATCGTGGGGGGGCAGGATCTCCTCGATGGAGAATCTCCGCCGCCGTGCAGGTGGTCCGTCTGACGCCGAAGCCGCAGATGAGCGCGCGAACACGAGCGTCTCCGCTTCGATGTCCACCTTTCTCGTTCGCCATCCCGCCGCTTGCCAGGCAAGAGCGTGACTGTGTCCGCTACCCTTCTTCGAGTTGGACCACCAGGGACGGTGCAGGCGCGCCGAATCCGGGAGGCGGAAGCCGAGAATCGACTCGAGCTCGCCAAACGTCGTCCGCCATTCCTGCACCGAGCAAGCAGAGAGAAGATGACGGTAGAGGGGCGCGTACTTGCCCCGCGCCGCCGCGTCGCGAACGAGTTGGTCCCGTGTAATGGACATGAGCATCACCTTGCGTAGTTCTTACTTACTTGCCCAAGTATGAGTTCGTTGAGGGCGAGCGTCAATGAACTGGTGTGCGAATGTCCGGCTCATCCCCTCCATGAAGAACGACTCCGCCGTATCCGTGCCGTCGTGACGATGGGGGGTTGCTGTGAAAGTACGCTGGGGATGGGCGCTTTCCCGGGAGCGCGGGCATCTTGCCCGCTTGAACACACGGGTGGGTCTTCGGCCCACATGCGGGCGGGACGCCTGCTTACCGGGTGTTTTGCGGGGTGCCAGGAGAAGTCGTAAGGCTCTCTTAACACGCTGATAAACATCATGTTTTGGACTCTCTTCCTGTCGCGGCGATACGCTGCATCTCAGCGTAATTCCCGTAAACCGAAGAGTAGGAAGATACATGATCCCTCCCGGAAAAAAGCACTCCGTTCGCCTCTGCGCCACCTTCGTCCGGACCGTCAACGTCCCTGGCCGGTACGGGGACGGGTACGGCGGCCACGGACTGAGCCTGCTGGTCACGCCCCGCAAGTCCGGCGGCCTCTCCAAGACCTGGGCGCAGGCTATCTCCCCCAACGGCACCAAGACCAGCCTCGGCCTCGGATCCTACCCCGTGGTCACCCTCG